>LXNI01001079.1_pt1 | contig 26226 bp, 24 predicted proteins | sample 809091 | NCBI WGS metagenome assembly LXNI01 (sample SAMN04870527, study PRJNA318959) | sponge metagenome | biome: 01000161; feature: marine sponge reef; material: water | host: Sarcotragus foetidus | place: Greece: Milos, Mediterranean Sea | collected 2013-05-29 | depth 5-7 m | reverse complement strand
CGAGGAAGACTCGCCAACCAGGCATGCCTGCCCGGTGGACGGACGGGTCTGGTCGGGTCAGCCATTCGACGATTCGTGGCTGTGGACGGCTAATCGCCGGATGGCGCAACGCGCCTATCGCCTGGCGCTGCTATGGCGCCTGGAGGGCAACCGCACACACCTTGACGCGGCACGCCGGATTCTCACGGAATACGCCGCCATCTATCCGGATGTCCACAGTCCGCGCAATGATCCCAGCGTGGGAAAAATCTGCTTCTCAGCTTTGGACGAATCGGTTTGGGCCATCCCAATTGCCTGGGCCTGCCATTGGATCTGGCCGGGCGTGGTTGACGACCGGGAGCTGCTGCGAACGCGACTGCTCGAGCCCGCGGCCGCCCATATCGAGTCGCAGCGCACGCCGCGCATCCACAACTACGAAAATTGGCTCAATGCCGCGCTGGCCACCTTGGGAACCGCGTTAGGCGACGAAGCGCTTGTACGGACCGTGATCGACGACACGTACGGGCTGACCGATCAACTGGCCCGCGGCGTGCTGGACGACGGCCACTGGTACGAAGGCGCCTCCAGCTACCACTACTACACGCTGGGCGCCGTGCTGTACCTGGCCCAGGCTCGCGAGGGATTGTCCGGCGACCCGGTCGGCAACCCGACGATGCGCCGCATGTTCGAGGCGCCGCTGCGGATCGCCTATCCGGACGACTACGTGCCGGCGATCAACGACTGCTGGTACCACTCGCGCGTCACCGACGAGGTCGGCCACGGCATTCCCAACGGTCCCGGCTTCTACGAAATCGCCGCGGGCACCTACGGGGCGCCCGAGTTTGAGGCGGTCCTGACTCGCGCCTACCGCTGGAAGCCGCGCTCAAACGTTGAGGCGCTGCTCTATGGGCCCGATGTGGTCTCGGACGCCGAGGCGCCGCCGCTCGTCGAATCCAACGAGGCCGCCAGCGGCTTTGCGGTCTTGCGCCCGCAGCTACCCTCCGGCTCGCCCGGCGAACTGCTGCTGAAGTACGGGCCGCACGGCGGTGGGCACGGGCATGCCGACAAGCTGGCGCTCAGCATCTACGGCGGCGGCCGCCGCTGGGGCGCCGACCTGGGCACGCCGGGTTACGGGATCGCCATCAACGATTCGTGGTACCGACACACGCTGAGTCACTCCACGATCGTGCTGGAAGGCGAGGCGCAGCCGCCGGCCACCGGCGAGGCTCTGCGCTTCCGGCCCGTGGGCGGCAACGACTTCGGCATCGCGGACGCCCAGGTGCACTGGGAGCAGGGGCCGTATGCCGCGGCGTACGCGCGCCGCGTGGTGCTGGCGCGCGAGGGCTACTTCATCGTCCTGACTCGCGTGGAGGCGCCGGTCGCGCGCCGTGCGCACGTCGTCTTTCACCACGAGGGCTCAATAGCGGAGTCGCCACGCGGCGACGGCGGGCCGGCAAACCTCCCGGCCAACGACTCGTACGCCCACCTGAGCCAGGCGCTGGCCTGGCCGGCCGAGCAGGGGGCCGCCGTTCGGCTGGACGTGCCCGTGGACGAGGAGTCCTCGGTGACTTTGACGGCCGCCTTCGCGCCGCTGTCCGGTGCACGCTTGCTCACGACGCGGTCGCCAGGCAATCCGGCAAGCGACCTGCGATGCACGCTGGTCTCGGAGGTAACCGGCGAAGCCTTCTGGAGCGTCGCGGCCTTCGTCTACGGCGAAGACGTTGACGTTGCCTGGAAATCGACCGCCGCCGACCTGCCGTCTGGTCTCGTGGTGCGCCGCGGAACCACCGAGGATACGTGGGCCTTCACGCGTGATGGCGATGCAGACTTCACCTATCCCGTAAACGGCTAGCACTCCGGTGATTCCCTAATGCCCAATACAGACATGCGCCCGTAGAATCCAGGCACATTTGTTGACGCGCGTGCCGTAGTCGCTGTACTTTCCGGCACTGATGTCGCGGGCGCCGTCGACTAGGGGGCCCGAGCGGCCTATTGCATTGAATAGGTCCCACGCTCGGAATTGAAGGAGGTGCGATGACCGCAACTGACATGGCCAGTCCGCCTGCACCCGCCAGAGGTAGGCGCGGCATTCTTGGCTGGACATGGAAGGAAACCCAAGGGTTCCTGTTCATTTTCCCTTGGCTCTTTGGCTTCATCGTGTTCATCGCGGGGCCATTCTTCTTCTCGTTCTTCCTCAGCTTCACGCAGTGGCGCCTGGTGGGCGACATCAAGTGGCTGGGGTTTGAAAACTACGCCCAACTGTTATCCGGCGAGGACACCCGGTTTGTCCAGAGTGTGTACAACACGGCCTACTACGTGGTCTTCCACGTCCCGGGTGTGCTGATCATCTCCTTCATTGTCGCCGGGCTGCTCAACCGGAAGGTAAAGGGCATTGCGATCTATCGCACCTGCTTCTACCTTCCGTCGATCACCACGGGTGTAGCCACCGCGGTGCTTTGGTATTGGGTACTACAGCCCAACGGCCTGCTGAATAACTTCCTGGACATCTTCCTGACGCCGTTGGACATCCAGGCGCCAAACTGGCTTGGGTCCACGACGTGGGCAATGCCGGGACTGATCATCATGAGCTTCTGGTCCGTGGGGACCACGATGATCATTTACCTGGCGGGCTTGCAGGGCATTCCGCAGCACCTCTATGAGGCCGCGGAAATCGACGGCGCCGGCTGGTGGGGCAAGGTTCGCCACGTCACCATTCCCATGATGACGCCGCAGATCTTCCTGACCATGGTGCTGGCCGTTATTGGGTCGTTCCAGGTCTTCACCGCCGCCCTGATCATTACCGAGGGTGGCCCCGCCGACGCGACGCTGTTCCTGTTGCTGTACCTCTACTGGAACGGCTTCCGCTTCTTCAAGATGGGCTACGCCTCGGCCATCGCCTGGATTCTGTTCTTCGTCATCCTCTTCCTGACGATCGTGCAGTTCCTGACCGCACGTCGCTGGGTGTACTACGAGGGTGAAAGGGCCAGTTAGGGGGAACCATGGCGCAGCAAACGGTAACTGTAGAACCATCGGATCCCTCTGGGATGCCGAGTTCGGTACGCATCCGAACGCCGGGACGCATCCGTGCGATGCGCGTCGGCGGACGCGTGACGACGTACCTCGTTCTTTGGCTGGGAAGCTTCCTGTACGCCATCCCATTCCTGTGGATGGTTCGCACGTCGTTCATGCGGCTGGACAAGCTCTTTGAAGAGCCGCCGCAGATCTGGCCCGATCCCTGGATCTGGCAGAACTACATCGACATGTGGGAAACGGGGCCGTTCGCGAACTGGATCGTGAACTCCCTGATCCTGGTCGCGCTCGGCATGTTTGGTCAGACCTTCATCAGCATCTTCGTCGCCTACGGCTTCGCGCGAACCCAGTTCCCGGGCCGTAACCAGCTCTTCGTGCTGATCCTGGCGACCCTGATGCTGCCGGGCCACGTGACGATCGTTCCCAAGTTCATCATGTTCCGCACGGTCGGGCTGCTCGACAGCCTGTGGCCGGTGGCCCTTCCGGACCTCTGGGGACAAGCCTTCTACATCTTCATCCTTAGGCAGTTCTTCTTAACGCTGCCGGTGGAGCTGGATGAGGCGGCTGAGATTGACGGCGCGAACCTCTTGCAGGTGTTGTTCCGCGTCGTAATTCCGCTATCCAAACCTGCCATCGCCACCGTGGCGGTATTCAACTTCATCAACAAGTGGAACGAGTTCTTCGAACCCTTCGTCTTCATCCAGACGCCTGAGAAGTTGACCCTCGCCGTGGGCATTCGGTGGTTCCGGACTCAATACGGGACGGAATTCCAGATGTTAATGGCGGCGTCCATCGTTTCGGTGGCGCCAATCGTGATCGTGTTCTTCTTCGCACAGAAGCAGTTCGTGCGTGGGATTGCGCTAACCGGCATCAAGTCGTAACTCCGGCTTGACGCTGTGATTCGACCGGTGGGGGGCCAATCGCCCCCCACCGGTCGTTTAAGGACTACTTGTGTCGCCATCCTGCCAGGGACGCATGAGTCTGCGTGCCTTCAGATCGGTTTGATGTCGTCCGTCGCCAAACTCTCGCCCGCACCATGCGCGTAGCCGAACGAACAGGCACGTACCTCGCACTCTGGCTGGGGAGTTGCCTCTTCACGGTGCCGTTGCTGTGGATGCTGCTCTCGTCGTTTATGCATTACGACGGGGATCCCGAAGCACCAACGAGGTTCTGGCCCGATGCGTGGACCTTGCAAAACTACGCCGAGGCGTGGGCAACTGCGCCGATCGCCAATTGGCTGACGAACACGCTGATCCTGGTTGCGCTGGGCCTGTTTGGGCAGACGTTCGTCAGCATCTTCGTGGCCTTCGGCTTCGCCCGAACGCGGTTCCCGGGCCGTAATCAGCTATTCATGCTGGTGCTGGCGACGCTTATGCTCCCGTATCACGTGACGGTCCTGCCCTGGTTCATCATGTTTCGCGGCGTGGGTCTGCTCGACAATCTGTGGCGAATCGCGCTGCCGGACCTGTGGGGGAACGCCTTTTATATCTTCATCCTGCGGCAATTCTTTCTGACCGTGCCCGTGGAGTTGGATGAGGCGGCTGAGATTGACGGCGCAAATCTGCTCCAAGTTTTGTTTCACGTCGTGATCCCGCTCTCCAAGCCTGCAATCGCCACGGTCGCGGCGTTCAACCTGATCCACAAGTGGGACCAGTTTTTCTGGCCCTTCGCCTTTATTCAGACGCCTGAGAAGCTGACCCTGGCCGTGGGCCTCCGGTGGTACCGGACGCAATACGCAACCGACTACCCGATGCTAATGGCGGCATCCATCATCTCGGTTGCGCCACTTGTGATCGTGTTCTTCTTCGCTCAGAAGCACTTTGGGCGAGGCGCCGGGTTGATCGGCATCAAGTCGTAGCCGGACTCGCCACGGCACGTGCCGTCAAGGGCAGTGGCCGGCGCCCGCTTGCAGAGGCACCTCGTCGACCGTCACACTAGCAACACGAGCCCAGCCAGGTTGGACCCCTAATGCGCTTACTCTTGGCCGCCGGCGCTGCTCATGAAGCGGACTTGGAAGAGGCGCTAATCGGCGCGCCGTCGTTAGACATCGTCCGCCAGGAACGCCCCGACGCGCAGGCGATGGTGCTGACAGGCGCTGATGCACTCGGCGCGACTGCCGACGCCGGGACTCCCCGTGCGGTGTTCACGTCGGCCGTGGCGGGGATGGCAGGACTGTCAACACTGCAGTCGGAACGAGGATCAAGTGTCAGCGTATTAGCGCCCGCGCTCCACCGCGCACCGCATAGCCTGCTGCGGGCGTCGCTGGACACCGGGAGAGTCGGCTCGCCGCGTTTCCTGCGCTGGACGCGCTGGGCGCCGGCTGATTCCGGAGAACTGGCGGGCGCGCTGATCGACGAACTCGCGGCCGTGCTGGACCTGATGGGTCGGCCGGCGGTGACCGCGTACGCGGCAGGCCAGGCCGTGGGCACGGACGGCCCCGACTACGTCACGGCCATCCTGACGTTCGAACGCGGTCTGACGGCCGTGCAGGACGTGGGCGCGGCATCTTCGGGTGGACAGCCATTCGACCGCGCCATGTTGATTGGCGCCAATGGTTCGATCCACGCCGATGGGCGAGCCTCGGCAGCCCTTCGGCTGGACGACTCGGAGTCCACCCCGCTCGATTTGGACGGACCGTTCGCTGGTCACATTCGAGCGGTGGAGGCATTCACACGCGGCGAGTCGCTCGACCTTGACCTTGCAACGCAGGTCGCCGCCGTGCAGGACGCCGTGCTGGCCTCCATGGAGTCGGGTCGAGCCGAGGCCGTGGTGATGTCCGAGGGCTGAGCCGAACCGTTGCGCCCGCTGATCGACTGAACGGGGATTCAGATCAGCCGATGAACCGATCGACGAGCACAGCAATCAAGGTGCCGAGTACACCGAATCCTAGGCCGGCGATCCAGCGGGTAAGCCGAGTCTCCAGTTTGTGCAACTCGGCCTTCAGTTCGGCAAGGTCGGCCTTAGTTGCCAGGTGGGGAAGTGCGCTTTCTACCTGGCTCAAGCGGCGTTCGTAGTTGAGTGAGTTCGGCTGGGCGGTCATGGACTTACTCCTGCCGCCCGTTTGATAACCAAGCCTAGCCTCTCGCGTTCGCACCGGGCACCAGGACCTAACTTCAGCGCCCGCAATCGGTGACTAGCGTCCTCAGTTGTTGACAGGCGCGTAGGGAATCGGCTGCCCCTGCGGAATCTCCGTCAGTTCCACGATGTTGTCTTCGGGGTCGCGTGTGTAGAGCACCCGCGTCCACGTATCGAACCAGCCCACTGGACCGCCGATCGACTCGATCCCGGCCGCCGCAAGACGTTCCAGGATCGGGTCCAGGTCATGCACGATGAAGTGCACGTGGTTGGGCCCGAGGGTGTTGGGCTGCCGCTGAACGGGCGCCGAGGGGTGACGCACGTACTGCAACAATTCAATGGCCGCCGGCCGGTCGGGCGTTCCCAGGAACATGACCTCCAGCCGCACGTTGGTCAGGCCCAGCAGCGCATCCAATGGGGCGCCCTCGCGGCTCATACGGCGCGTTTCGGAAAGGCCAATCACGTCCGTGTAGAAACGCGCGACGAGATCCAGATCCTGAACAACGATTCCGGTGTGTCCGGCATGAATGGCCACCTGCGCGCCCCCTACAATTTCATTGTCTGGCGGCATTGTGACAGCGCACCGGAGCGGAGGGCGTCTCTGGCCACACAGCGAGCGCACATGCGGGTTGCCTTGGCGGCGTTGCAGCACGCGCCGGACGCGCTGCGCGACATCTTGCACGCCTCGCGGCCGGCCTACTACGCAGGGGCCATTGCGCCCGATGCCCGCGTTCGCAACGAAGCCGCCCGCGAGGCGACCCACTTCTATCACTTCCGCGATCCGACAACCTGGGGCACGGCTACGGAACGACTGTTTCAGGCCTATCCCGGGCTCGCCGATCTCGCGTCGCTTTCGGAGGCGCAGGCCGCGTTCGTGGCCGGGTACCTGACCCATCTGGCCGCCGATGAGGTCTTTGTGATTCGGCTTGGACGGCACGCGGCCGAGGGCAACGGCGAGGCGATTGGTGGACTGTCCTGGGCAATCGAAGCCGGCTCTCCCAACGCGCCACCGGGGCTCGCGGCGGCGTTCAATTGCCTCGCCGACTTCCGAGCGGACGGCCTTACGACCATTGCCGATTCGGCCCTACTCGAACGCAAAGCGGCCGGGGTGAGCACCATCGACCCGGGCCTGCCGCTCGGCGAGCTTCGCCGGGCCATCGTTGCCATCAACGGGCTCGCGGTGAGTGCCGGAGACTCCGCTCGCGAGGCCGAAGCGCGAGCGGCAACCGGTCGCCGCTACTTCGGTGCGAACGTCGCCTCGGATTTCCTGGCCGCAGCCGAGACTGAGGCCGTGCGCCGTCTGCGGGCATTCGCCGCCGGTACGGCGGCCGACTACGATGCCGCCCACCTGCGCGACTCCGCCGGATGATCTGATGCACGATCTCTGCATTCGCGACGCCCTGATCGTGGACGGCTCCGGCGCGCCCGGCGTGCGCGGCGATGTCGCCGTCGACGGCTCGATGATCGTGGCGCTGGGACGTGTCCAGGATGGGGCCAGGCGCGAGATTGACGCTGGTGGCCGGGTCATTTCGCCCGGCTTCATTGACGTGCATACCCACTCCGACCTGCTGTTGCTGGACCGCCCGGACCATCAGCCGAAAGTGCGCCAGGGCATCACCACTGAACTCACCGGCCTGGATGGCATCGGCTACGCGCCGCTGGCGGCCGGGGATCGCCAACCCTTCCTCGACTATTTCGGCGCACTCAACGGCCAGCCGGACGTCGACGGCCCTTGGGAGACCGTGGGCGGCTGGCTGGACAGCTTTGACCGCAAGGTCGCGGTCAACGTCGCCCACCACCTGCCCCATGGGTGCGTGCGGGCCGCCGTGCTGGACTGGGAAGACCGCCCGGCGACGCCCGAGGAGCTGGTGCAGATGCGCCAGATCACGGACGACGCCATGCGCGACGGCGCCGCGGCGCTGTCCACCGGCCTGGACTACGCTCCGTGCTCCTTCAGCAACACCGAGGAATTGGCGGCGATCAGCGAAGTCGCCGGGCGCTACAACGCGCCGTACGTCACCCACATGCGCTACAAGCTGGGAATGCGCCAGGCAATTCGCGAAACGCTGGAGATCGGGCGCCGCGCCAATTGCCCGGTCCACATCTCCCACTTCAACAGCCTGGACGACAGCTGGTGGGTCAACCTGGACGAAGCCGATCGCGGGGCCGACCTGGGCGTCTCGGTGTCGTTTGACACCTACGCCTGGGCCGCCGGCAGCACCTTGCTGCACTTCTCCTTCCCGGACTGGGCGCTTGGTGGTGGGGTTCAGGCAATGCTGGCTCGGCTTGAAGACAGCGAGCAGCGAGGCCGCATCGAGGCGGCGATGGGTCATCCGGACGGCGACCGCCCCAGCAACTGGTCGGGCCTGCGACTGGCCAACGTCCCGTCGCCCGCCAACAACCATCTGGAAGGGCGGATTGTCAGCGACATCGCCGACGAGCGCGGCATTGCAGCGGAGAGCCTGGTCGTTGACCTGGTGCGCGCCGAGCGCGGCAGCGCCGCCGCGGTGATGCACAACTCCGCAACCAATGCCGATTTCGAAATGATCATGCGGCATCCCGCCCACATCTGCTCAACCGACGCGCTGCTGACGGGCGGTTCGCCGCATCCCCGAACCTTTGGCACCTATCCGCGCTTCCTGGGACATTTCGTGCGCGACCGAGGCGCCGTGCCCCTGGAAGAAATGATCCGCCACATGACCTCGGCACCCGCCCGCCGATTCGGACTGATCGACCGCGGGCTGATCCAGCCGGGCATGGCCGCCGACCTGGTGCTGATCGATATGCCGCTGGTCAGGTGCAATGCGACGTTTGAGAAGCCCACGCAATATCCGGACGGCATCGACATGGTGATCGTCAACGGAGAAGTCGTGGTGGATCACGGTCGCCACACCGGCGCCACGCCGGGCCGCGGGCTGCGACGGGGCGTCCCGGCCGCCTCATGAACGCTTCCCGCCCAACGCCATCCGCTCGCCCGCCCGGCTACACCGGTGGCGGTCGCCTTTCCGGGTTGTTTTGGCGGCTTCTGCGGCGCATGCTCTCGCGACGTTGTCCGGTGTGCGACGGCGCAGGTGTCGATCCCGACGGCCCTCCCGCGCGCCCTAGCGGTCGTCCGCCGCGCTGCCCGCGCTGCTTTGGCTTCGGGCGCATAGCCTTCCCGTAGTCGAGGGAGTCCCGTACAGCGATGAGTCTGAACCAAGACCAGATCCAGGCCCTGTTTGAGGCGCCAACGGCCACGCAACCCCAGTGGGCGCCCCGCGGACGACACTTCGCGTACACCGTCGGAATTCCCGATGTTGCCGCCAACGCCACGACCAGCGAAATCTGGGTCGTCGACGCCGAAAGCCTGCAATCCGAGCGTCTCTGTGAGGGCATTTCAGGCGGCAGCCCCCCGGTTAGTTGGTCGCCCGACGGGGCTCGCCTTGCTTATGTCGAATCAGGCGACGAGACCGACTGCATCGTCATCGTTGGCCTTGACGGATCGCGCAGTGAAATTGACCTCACGCTAGCCGGCCACGGTCAACTCGCCTTGCACGCCTTCTTCCGCACGTTCGCCTTGTCGCCCACTGGCGACCGAATCCTCTACACCGCGTACGACAAGCCGCCCGAAGTCCCCGCCGACCCCGCCGTTAATCCGCGAAACGATGGTGATGGGCTCGGCGAAGTCGAGAGAATTCGACTCTGGGCGTATGACCTCAAAGGCGACGAGCCGCCGCGCCCTTTGACGTCGGAGGGTTTCCACAGCGGCGCCGGAGTGTGGATGCTGGACGGCGAGTCGATCGTCTTCGTCTCGAATCGAAGCGGACGCGAGGAAGGCGCAGTCTCCAACCTCACGCAGCCGTTTGGTCTCTGGCGCGCCGATGCTGCCGGAACCTTCGAACGCCCGCTGGTGTGTGGAGACAACGCGGTTATCGCGCCAGCTCTTTCACGCGACGGGGGACGCATCGGATTCCTGGCCGCGCCCACCATGGGTCCGCACTCGGTCAACATGGAACTCGCCACGGTCGACCTCGACGGTAGTTCCCGGCAGTCCTTGACCGCCGGGCTTGATCGAAGCGTTGAGACCGAGACCCGTCCGGCGGCGGCGCCCGACGGTTCATGGATCGTTGCGCTGATGGATGGGATGCGCAATGTGCTGATGCGGGCGCGCCAGGATCAGCCGCCGGAACCGCTCGCGCACCGGCTCCCCCACGTTTCCACGCCCCACGTGGACGGACACAGCGGCGAGATCGCCTGCATCACGCAGGCGGCCACGATTCCACCCGAAGTCGAGCTGCTTGCCCCCGACGGTCGCTCACGCTGGCGCTCCGAACACCACACGGTCGAGAGTTCGGCGCAGGCCCGAATCTGGTCATTTGACCGAGACGACGGTATCTCCGTGGAGAGCCTGGCCCTGGCACCGGCTGACGCACGGCCCACAGGCGTGATCTTGTGGCCGCACGGCGGACCGCACAGTCGGACGGCCCATGAATACCGCCCGGAATGCGAGGCGGCTGTTCGCCATGGATTCGCGGTGGTGGCACCCAATTTTCGAGGCAGCCACGGCTACGGCCTGGACTTTCTGATTGCGGATCGCATGGACCTCGGCGGCGGCGACTTCGAGGACTGTGTCGCGGCGCTTGACTCGTGGCTGGCCAACACCGGGAGCGAAGCCCTCCCGGCCTACGTGACCGGGACCAGCTACGGCGGTTATCTGACGGCGTGGGCGGTCGGCCACACCCAACGCTTCACGGCCGCGGTTGCCGTCAACGCCGTTACCAACATCGAGAGCTTCTTCGGTCAGACTGACATCCCGAGCTGGGTCTATTGGGAGTTCGGCGGGTCTCCGCTGGAGCAGCGTGAACTGATCCGCGACCGCTCGCCGGTGCAACACCTCGCCGGGGCCACAATCCCAACGCTCGTGATCCATAGCGAGGAGGACCGACGCGTACCCATCGCCCAGGGACTGGAACTCCACGCGCTGCTGCGGGCCGCCGGCGTCGAGACCGGATTTGTGCGCTATCCGCGGGAATACCACCGCGTCAGCGAGCCGGCGCATCGAGTGGACCTGGTGTCGCGCACGCTGGATTGGTTCTTCCGCCAAACCAACTGCACCTAGTCGCCTGAGGCCGAGTCAGCGCCGGCCGCCATACCGCTCGCTCCGGCATGCAAAGAACTGCGTCGTCCTTTACCGCAATGCGTTTTGGGCGCTATCGTCAGGTTAGGGGAGGCGCAGGTTCCGCGGGCCGTACATGGCCCTCATTGGCTTGTTGGCCGGAGAACAGCGCCATGTGCGGCATCGTTGGGTATATCGGCGATGGGTCGGCCGCCCCAGCCATCTTGGAGGGGCTGCGCGCCCTTGAGTACCGGGGCTACGACTCCGCCGGCCTGGCTGTCCTCACACCTCAAGGACTCAGCGTCCGTCGCCGGGCCGGTCGAATCCGCGATCTGGCACGTTTGATCGACGACGATGTGATGTCCGGCGCCATCGGTATCGGACACACCCGCTGGGCGACCCACGGGGCCGTGACCGACGCCAACGCCCATCCCCACACCGATGCGTCGGGTCGTCTTGTCCTCGTCCACAACGGGATGACTGACAACGTGGCGGATATTCGCGCCGAACTCGTCGCGGATGGGCACGTCTTCAGTTCCGAGACTGACACCGAGGTAATCGCGCATCTCATTGGCGCCCACCGCGATGCTGGCTCGTCACTCACCGACGCCGTGGGTCGCACGCTTCGCCGCCTCGCTGGTGCGCATTCCGTGGTGGCCCTCGCAGCCGACGAACCAGGCCTGCTGGTGGGCGGACGCGTGGGATCGGCCGGCGGGTTGGTCGTGGGACACGGCGAGTCCGAAGCGCTCCTGGCATCCGACCTGCCGGCGGTTGTTCGCCACACGCGGAAAGTCCAGGTCGTGGAGGCTGGCGAGATCGTGGCGCTTCGAAGCGACGGCGCCGAGTTTCAAGACCTGAACAGCCGCTCACGCCAACGCCGCGTCTTCTCGGTGCCCTGGGGTCCGCTGGCGGCGGCCAAGGCCGGCCACCGGCACTTCATGCACAAGGAGATCCACGAACAGCCCAAGACTCTGGCCGACACCATCCGCCCTCGGGTCACATTGGAACCGGCCCAGTTACGCCTTCACGATTTTGAATTGCCCGTTGACGCCCGGGATATCGAGCGTGTGGTGATCGTGGCCAGCGGGAGTTCAAACTTTGCCGGCATGGTCGGCGCCCGCTACGTGCGGGAGCTGGCGCTTCTGCCAGCCGTCACGGAGGTTGCCTCCGAATTCGCCTATGCGCCGGGTCCGCTATCTCGCGGAACGCTGGTGATCGCGATTTCACAATCCGGCGCCACGGCCGACGTGCTGCTGGCCGTCGAGCGTGCAAAAGCTGACGGCGCGCCGGTTGTGGCGCTGGTCAATACGGTGGGCAGCGAACTCACGCGCACGGCCGACGCCGCGTTTCACCTGCATGCGGGTCCGGAAATAAGCGTTGCCGCAACCAAGACCTTCGTGTCCCAGCTGGGCGCGCTGTACTTGCTGGGCTGTCATCTGGGCGTTTTGCGCGGCGTCTTGCCACCTGATCGGTTGGCTCAACGTCTGACAGATATTGCACACGCACCGCTGACGGTCGCTCGCGTTCTGGAGATTGAGAATGAGATCGAAGATCTGGCGCGCCGCTACCACGGCGCGGCGAATTTTCTCTACATGGGACGCGGGCTGGCACACCCGGTCGCTCTGGAAGGCGCGCTGAAGCTCAAAGAAATCTCGTACATTCATGCGGAGGGCTTTGCCGCCGGCGAACTCAAACACGGGCCGATCGCACTGGTGGCGCCCGACATCCCGATCGTGGCGGTTGCGCTGGGTGACGAACTGCGGCCCAAGATCCTCAGCGCCGTCGAACAGACTCGAGCCCGAAACGGTCGGGTGATCCTCGTCGCCAGCGAAGGGGATGACCTGTATCCGGGAATCGCCGAGGACATTATCACCGTGCCACGCACCCCGCCACTGATCGCGCCCATCGTCAGCGTCATTCCGCTGCAACTCTTCGCCTATCACATCGCCGTCTGGCTGGGATTGGACGTGGATCAACCGCGCAACCTCGCCAAATCAGTAACCGTCGAGTAATGCAGGCGCCCGCCGCTTCACCAACGAACGACCGAGCCCGCCTGCTGGGCCAGATTCTGGCCCTGGTTGGCGTGCTGGCACTTGTAGCCGTGATCGTGCGTGAAACCACGAACTCACCCGCATTCGTGGCGGCCAACGAGCGAATCGAGGAACTGAATTCACAGATTGAAACTGTCGAGCGGGCCAATGTCGAACTCCGGAGGCGCCTTGACTACGCCCAGTCGCTTCCCGCCTTACGTGAAATTGCCAAGCGCGATCTCGGTCTGGTCGATCCCGGCGACCGCGCAATTGTCATCATGGATGACCTGACCGGCGTGCCGCTCCCTACGCCGGCGCCGGTGGAGCCGCCATCCCCGGACCCGCCGCCGCCGGTGCAATTTGGCCATCTAAGCGCCTGGCTCGAGGTCTTCGCCGGCGGCTGACCGATCGGCCGGCAGCGTAGACTCGCCTCGCAATGCGCGTACCAATCACTCGCGTCGATCCTTCGCTCCCCTTGCCGGCGTACGCTACCGACGGCTCCGTGGGGTTCGACTTCACGACACGCGTAACCACCGAGGTTGCGCCGGGAGGAATGGCCCGGATTCCGTCAAACCTCATCGTCGCCACCCCGCCCGGCTACATGCTGCTGGTGGCCGTCCGCAGCAGCACCCCCAGCCGAACGGGCCTGCGGCTGTCCAACGGGATTGGCATTGTCGATCAGGATTACGCTGGCCCGGAAGATGAGATTCACATCGACGTCTGGAACCCGACGGACCGACCCGTGATCGTCGAGCGTGGCGACCGGATCGCCCAGGGTGTGCTCGTATCAGTCGCGGTCGCTACGTGGGACGAACGGGAGTCACCCGATGCCCCTTCACGCGGTGGATTCGGGAGCACCGGTTAGGCGCGACCCTTCGCGGCAAGTCGTTCGCCGGGTACGCGACGCCGTCTATCGGACGACGGTCCGCACCGCCGGGCTTAACTCTCGCGATCTGGTGGCCGTGGCTGTGTCGGGTGGGCCTGATTCCATGGTCCTGTTGGACGCGCTGCTGGCCGCCCGTGAGCGCGGGGGACCGGCACTTCATGTCCTGCACTTTGACCATGCCTGGCACGACGGAAGTGCAGCTGTCGCCCGCGGCGTGCGAGACGCCTGCAGGGCCAACGGCGTCGCCTTCACGAGCGAGCGCGCCGCCCGTCCCACGCCGGAGCGCGGCGAGTCCCGAGAAATGGCCGCCCGCCGCCTTCGGCGCCAATTCCTTCGCCGCGTGGGCGCGCAACTCGGCGTCGCACGCGTGGCTACGGGTCACCAGGCTGACGATCAGGTGGAGACCATCCTGATGAACCTCGCTCGCGGCGGCGGCCCGGACGCCCTTCAAGGCATGCGATTGGACGACGGCGGAACGCTGCGTCCGCTGTTGACGGTGTGGCGAAGCCAGGTGGAAGCCTACGCGGCGGTCCGCTGCCTGCCCACGCACCACGATCCGGCCAACCAATCACCGGAATTCCGCCGTAACCGAATTCGCCACGAGTTGATCCCGTTGTTCGACGAGATTTACCCGGGATTCCGCAAGGCGCTGCTGCGCACCGGCGCGCTGGCGGCGCCGGCCGCCGAGCCCATGGTGAGCCCGGCTCAGGGAATTCGAATGCCGCTGGCCCCGGATCGGTGCGCCGTGCCCGCCGGACGACTGCGTAGAGAGCTGAACGCCGTGCTGCGGTCGGACGAACCGACGAGCCGCCAGCTCGGCGAGCCGCATTGGCGAGCGCTGGAACGCGCGCTAGCCGACAACACGGCCGGACGTTGGGTCCAACTGCCGGGCGGTCGCTGGGCCTTTGTGCGGGATCGCACAATCGCTCTGTATGGTGCCCAGGTCAGTGATCCGTCGTGGCCCGAGCCAATCCAGCTCTCGGTTCCGTCGACCGTTGAGCTTGCGGTTGGACGGCTGACGCTTCGTGTCCGGTCGCCGGCTGAGACTGCAGGCCACGCGCATGCGGTCGAGGTGCTCGCCGTTCCTGCACCGGGTGCCAGGCTGGCCGTTCGCACGCCCTGCCCGGGTGATCAGCTCAGGTCGCCGGTCGATGGTCGCCGACACGACCTAGCGCGAATGTTGCGCCGTCGCCGTGTGCCCGCGGCCCTGCGCGCGGGCACGCCGGTGGTTACGCTGAATGATCAGCCCGTCTGCGTTCCTGGAGTCGTGGTTGATGCGGACCATCGACCGATGCCGGACGCCGACAGGATCCTTGCTATTTCAATCACGTGGGCGCCGCTGCTTCCGGCAACGGCGCCGGGTGGTTTCGCTACGGAACCATCCATGAACCTTCGTAGACTCGACACGTAGCAGAGGTGCGGGCCGGGCGCGTATGGGCCGCTGATATAATTGCCCACATCCACGCGGCGCGGCGCCCGTCTCGTCTTTCCTGGGACGAAAGGCTGCCCTTTCATGAACAACCGACTCGTCCGCAACGGCTTCATGTACATCGTGCTGGCCGTTGCGATCCTGGTTGTGTTGTTCGTCATGTTCAATCCAAGCCCGCGCGAGCAGAACGTGCCAATATCCACGCTACTAGCCGAAGTGCAGGCCGCCGCGGATCGTGGTAGCCGCCCGCAGATTCAGCTTGGCGGCACGCGCGTTTCCGCAACCGTGGACGGGCGCACGATGACCTCCGTAGTCAACGACAACTTTGACATTGGCGAGCAACTGGCGGCCCGAGGAATCAACACCGGCGGCGAGCAGGTCACGGTCGAGTTTGACGAGCCAAGTAACGCGCCCACCATCATCAGCATCCTGACCTCGGTGCTGCCGCTGCTGGTCTTCATTGGCCTGCTCATATTCCTGATGCGGCAGGCCCAGGGCTCCAACTCCCAGGCGCTCAGCTTCGGCCGCAGCCGCGCCCGCCTGGTCACCGCCAACCGTCCCAAAGTCACCTTCAAGCACGTCCAGGGCGTGGATGAGGCCAAGCAGGAACTGGCCGAGGTCGTCGAATTCCTGAAGTTCCCCGAGAAGTTCACCAAGATCGGCGCCGAAATCCCCAAGGGCGTGCTGCTTGTTGGCCCGCCGGGTACCGGCAAGACCTACCTGTCCAAGGCCGTGGCAGGCGAGGCCGGGGTGCCCTTCTTCAGCATCAGCGGGTCTGAATTTGTTGAGATGTTCGTCGGCGTAGGCGCATCGCGGGTTCGCGACCTCTTCGAAAAGGCCAAGCAGAGCGCACCCTCGCTGGTGTTCGTGGATGAAATCGACGCTGTCGGCCGTCAGCGCGGCGCGGGCCTTGGCGGCAGTCACGACGAGCGCGAGCAGACCCTCAACCAGATTCTGGTTGAAATGGACGGCTTCGAGTCTGAGCAGACGGTCATCGTCCTGGCGGCTACCAACCGGCCGGATGTTCTCGACCCCGCCCTGTTGCGGCCTGGTCGCTTTGACCGGCGGGTCACGCTGGACCTACCGGACATTCGCGGCCGCGAAGCGATCCTCCGGGTTCACGCGCGTGAGAAGCCACTGGATCCCGATGTGGACCTGGAAACCGTGGGCAAGCAGACACCTGGCTTTTCGGGCGCCGACCTGAAGAATCTTCTCAACGAGGCCGCCATCCTTGCGGCGCGACGTAATCGGTCGGTGGTGAGCATGTTCGAGATCGAGGAGGCCATTGACCGGCTGATCGCGGGGCCGCAGCGCAAGAGTCGTGTGATGAGCGCACAGGAAAAGCGGGTGACGGCCTACCACGAGATCGGCCACGCCCTCGTGGCGCACATGCTCAAGCGGTCCGATCCGGTCTACAAAGTCACCATCCTGCCGCGCGGTCAGATGGGCGGCTATACCCGCCTGCAGCCGCCTGAGGACCGGCACCTCTACACCAAGTCATTCTTCGAGGACATGCTGGCCATGATCATGGGGGGCCATGCGGCCGAAGTTCTGGTCTTTGGCGAAATGTCCACCGGTCCCAGCAACGACATCCAGCAAGCCACCGAGACCGCGCGTCGCATGGTTACGCAGTACGGCATGTCGCCCAAACTTGGCCCGCGGGCCTTTGGCCGCCGCGAGGAATTGGTCTTCCTCGGCCGCGATATCGCGGAGCAGCGCAACTACAGCGAGCGAGTGGCGGAGGATATCGACCAAGAGGTTTCCCACCTCATTGACGACGCCCACCGTCGCGCGATGGACATCCTCTCCCGCCATAACGACTTGCTGGACAAGCTGTCCGAGCGGCTGATCGAAGTGGAAACCCTTGACGCCGAAGAATTCACGCTCCTCATCGACCAGCACCAGGGCCGAGCGCCTCTGACCACACCCGACCTGCCGGAGCCGGCCCCTGAGTCCGAACCGATGGACGAGGAGTCCACCGAAGCTCCGGACATTAAGCTCCCGCCCAATCCCAAACCGCGGCCTGCCGAAGGCGCCGTCTAGCGCTCGAATCGCGGCTGGCGGCGTGGGGCGCGGATCTCAGCCACCTCGCCACTGTCGCCAGAGTGTGCCGGCCCGCATCACCGGTAGCCGTAGCAAACTTCGGTATTGGTTGTGCAGGTGAGCAGTCAGGCCGGGTCCGGGGTGCGTGACTCGACCCACGGCGGGCACGGTTGACCTCGCCTCGACAGCGCGACGCAGGTCGGCGGCGCTCCGCCCTTCGAACAGCGTGACGGCCTTGGCCAGGTCCCCAAAGTGCGCGTCGCTGGCGCCGATAGGCGCACCCACCTCGTCGCCGTAATCGTGGAGGAACGCTGACAGTCGGTCGCGCGCACCCTGCCGCATGTACGGATTCTCGGCCTCAATACCATCGAAGCAACAGTGCCGAAGCGCCTCGCGCAAACGCTTTGCCGAGATGGATGACGGCAGCCCCAGGAACGGGTGCGCCACGATTGCCAGTCCGCCCTGTGCATGAATCTCGTCCACCGTGTCGGGCACCGAGCGGAAGATCCGTGGCGCGTGATCCAGGAAAAGACCCACGATGTGGTCCTGCCGTCGGGTCGTGACCTCCATCCCAACGATCACCTCGACCCGCGCGCCTACTGACAGCGCGTGATCCCGCACGCGCAATGCCCCATCAATGGTGTCGTGATCGGTCACCGCCAGCACGTCAAGATCCAGGTGCTCGGCAATAGCAACGAGTTCTTCGGGTGACACGACGCCGTCGCTGGCCGTCGTATGACAGTGCAGTTCAGCCACGCCCCAGCCACCCGCCGGAGCCACGGGAGGTTCAACTGGCAGGCAAAGCCGTACGGATCGCTCGTCGGATTGTCGAATGACAGTCATTTCATCGGTAGTCGCGACATTCTTGCCAATGGCGTGGCCCTAACACTACTGATCGACGGCCCGCCGTTCGGGTGCGCGGAATCGCTCGGACTGGAGTAGGCTTTGCGCTCAACGTGAATGCGAGCGAGGGCGAAGTGAGCGGCCCCGGATCTGGCCCGGCCTGGAACGTTGAAGAGTTCCCGTCCAGCTACAACGGCGTCCCGATTGAGTGGGATTCGGAGCGCTACGACACGGCAGCCATGCCCTTCATCGTGGCCATTCGACAGCACTTCTGGTCGTGGCGCATAACGCGCGTCGCAGCCGCCACCGGCCTGATTGAGGTCGATCTCGCGTTGCCAAGCGTGATGCCCGACGGCTTCACAATGATCGGCTTCGATCCTGGTGACGAGCCGCCCGAGGCGCTGCTCGGCGAGTTCAGCGAGCTGCTGCAGGGCATGGGCCGCGTGATGCTGGATGACGCGTGGACCTATCGCCTGCAGGCCTCCGATGGCTTGAATACCGAGCAGTACGAGGGCGTGTTTGGCGGCTCGCTGGAGGCTGACTGATGTGGCCCAAGTCGCCTGAAGCGTCGTCGATCGCGGACCGGGCGTATCTCCGGGACTACGCCGGCTGGGTGTCCTCAATCCACGGGGTGGAGGCGCGCGCGCTCGTGGCCGCCATTCGCCAGGCTGATGACCGCAACCTGAGAAAGGCCTTGAGCACGCGCCTCATGCAATCGCGCGTGAGTGCCTTGCTCTCCATCGGATTCCTCTACGTGGCAGTGCGGGAGCGCTTCGGTTCGTCCCTGCTTCAAGCACGCTTGCGGGCGGACGCGACATCGGCTCGCATGGCGCTGCGCGAGGCGTCGCTTGCCGCCAACGCTGGCCTGTGGCGGTTTCTGCGCCTGCCGGAGCCCTCGGAGCTTCGCCAGGCCAAGGCCGACCCGGCCGCCATTAACGAGTACGTGGACTCCGGCGAGCAGCGCCTGGCCAACGTCGCCCGCATCGGCCAACTCGCTCGCCAGGACATGCTGCTGAGTACGCTCGATGCTGGGCGTCACAATCGAATCATTGTGGCCTCCCCGCGCAGCGTTGGACTGATCAAGACCGGGCAGGAGTCCGAGCTGCACGGACTGAGCAACACAGCCTTCTACCTCGTGGACCTCTCGGGCGGCGAACTGCAGGACGAGGGAGACCTGGTGGCCGTGGCCAGTCCCACGACGCCGGCGGTAATCGAGGAAATCGCCGAGGAGATCAAATTCATCGATGCCGAAGCGGCTGCGACGGCCGCTCTCGTCAGCCTGGTCGCCGATGCCGGACTTCTCGACGCTGGCGATCAAGAACCGGCGCTAGGCGATTTCCTCTAGGAATCGAGCGTAGAGGCCAGCCACATCGGCCTCTTCGCACGATCCATCGTGCGCCGCAAATCGAGCGCCCACGGTTCGGGTCTCACCCGGTGCCAGGGTGATTTCCTCGTGCCGCCAGGGGCTGACGTAAAGCGGGCCATAGTCGCGGGTGAACCACGGAATCCGGTCGCTACCGGGATGCGGGAAGATTGCGATACCCGACACCTGAGCCCGGCTGACGGGTCCCGAGTAGTCCACCCAGTCCGAAACCCGGTCGAACGTTTCGGCCTCGTTGACCTGCCCGTTGGCATTGGTAATCCGACCTCCGTCCAGCACGTCGATCTGGTCTGAAACTCGCAGTGCCAGGCCGGCTTCCTTGGTCTGGCCCATCCGGATGGGACGCTCGTCCGCGCGCACGGTGACCGTGACGTCAACCATCGTATGGCCGGGACGCTCGCCAATCACGATGACCCGTGAGTCTCGCATGCAGAGCTGCTCGTCGCCGTCCAGCCAGTCCACCTCCTGCCGGAAAGTCACCCCGTCGTCGGATACGTCAACGTCGGATCTGGAAACCAACATACGAGGGCAAGGGATGGTCCATTGGGACTCGGGCGCCCAGAAGTTCACGCCGTCAATGTCTTCGTGGGCAAACCAGATGCCAAGGTGATGCAGGTGGTCGGCCGTCGCGATCTCCGTGACAACGTGGCCGCCCGGCGTCAGAACCGGATGGATGTAGGGGCGGAACTTCCCCTGCTGGACGGCGGCCAGATAGTGACCGTTGACGTAGACCTTCTGCTGATGCTGGAGTTCGCGGACTTCGTAGGTTGGCAAGGGGCTGGGTAGTCCGGTGGTGGGCCGGTGCAGTTTACGGGAACGCCGAAGTCCACCTGTGGACGCGCTGATTTCGTAGCCTTGCGTCTCCAAAGACATGGCTTGCCTTAACCTGTGCTCAATGATTGACGACACACGCTCGTTTACGCGCTCGCTGGCTGCGTTGCCGCTGTTTCTGATCGCGGCGGTTGGCGGCCTGATTGTGGTTGTCGTGTCTCTGGTATTCCTGGTAGCGGCGACGCTGGTATTGGCTGTGGCCTCCCTATTCCGACCTGATCTGCGGCGCGTGATCGTCGGCCTCTGGCGCGTCGGGCGGGCCGCCCGCGCCTACCGCCGCTGGCAACGCGGGCCGACGGTCGAGGTCGTGGACATCGACCCCGTAGACCGCGGATAGAGCCCTTGCGCTAAGGCAGTTCGACTACCTCGCCGGAGTCGGTGGAGCGGGCGATAGCGTCGATGACGCGAATCGTGGTGAGGTTGTTGCGTCCGGAAAGCTGGGTGTCGACGCCCTCGTTGATCTGCCTGGCGAACATGTCCGAGATCTGCTCCTCTGGAGACATGTCGCCGGGCGGCGGATCGGTCGGAATGGATTCCACCTCGGCGCCGCGCTTGAGCAGCAGCGAGTCGTTGGTTCTAAGGCCGGAGGTAGCCAGAGCGGCCTCTTCGCATTCGACCGTGAACTGGAATTCGCTGTGCCGCGCCTGCGAGGTCCCCACGTAGGTGGCGGAGGTTCCGTCGTCGAACTCAATGATGGAATGCACGAGCGACGGCGTGGGCCAGGTCCCCCAGGCGGGCTCGACGCTGATTCCGCGGACGCGAACCGGTGTTCGCGGGATTGCGCTGAGCAAGGTGTCAATCTGGTGAACGCCCTGCTGCCAGAGGTGCATGTGGGGCGAGTCGTGATAGGGGCCGGAGCGGGCCTTGTGGTGGATCATCACGGCGTAGCCGGGCGGGCCGTAGGTTTCCTCGATGAGGTGACGGCGGATGGTCGGGTAGACCGGGTTGAGCCGATCGTTCTGCGTCACAAGAAGCTGGAGGCCGGCGGCCTCGGCCGTGGCCACGGCGCGTTCGGCGTCCTCCAGGCTCACGGTGAAGGGCTTTTCGACCATCACGTGCTTGCCCGCCGCCAGCGCTTCGTCGATGAACGGCGCGTGGATCACGACGGGGGTTACGACCACCACGGCATCGCAGTCGTGCTTGTCCAGAGCCTCGGTCAGGGACGTGTGGGCGGCATCGGAGCCCAGGTCGGCCAGGTCGAGGCCCTGGGCCATGAAGTCGTCATTAACGTCGACCAGGGCAACCGGTTCGAAGTCCTCGGACTGGGTCATGACTCCGAGATGGGAGCGGGCGCGATTCCACGCGCCGACGTGAATGGTGCGGATAGCCATGGGTCTCGTCCCTGTCGGATGAGCGCGGCCATTATCGGCACGAGCGCCGAGGACGACCAGTGCGACGCAGGCCCTGGCCGAGACCGCACGGACAAACGCCGCCCGGTCAATCCTCCGCGGTCACGCCAGCAACGGATCGAGTCAACCTACGGCCAGGCCCGAGACTCCCGGAGGCGCTACCTCCGATTCGGAAAGCCGTCAGACCAACGCGAAGAATGCGGCTGACCGCGACACAGCGAGCCGATGCCGTACCCAAACGCCCTTGGGGCGAACCCCGCCGACTAGAGCACGACTCGGCAACCCGACTCCGCCGATTCGTACGCGGCGTGCACGACCCGCAAGACTTTCACGCCGTCCTCGGCCGTGATCGGCGCGTCGATCTCGCCAAGGCAGGCGCGCAGCGTGCAATCCACCCAGGGGGTGTAACCGCCGCCGCGACCGTCGTATTCAAAGCGTCGATCATTGGATCCAACCATGGCCGACGAGATCGAACGCCACTCCAGCGCGTCCGCCTCACCCTCGTGCGCACGCAACCAGCCTTCCGACCCGTAGACGGTGAAGCCGTTGTGACCCTTCTGGTCCATCAGGTAGCCGCTGAACAGCGCCCCCAGCGAACCGCCGGCAAACTTGAAGGTCACAATGCCCAGGTCCTCTACGTCAATGGGCGCACCTCCGGCCACGGCGGTCATGGCCGTCACCTCGGTAATGTCCTCACCCACCAGGTAGGTCAACATGTCCAGGCGATGGATGCCCAACCAGCTCAAGTGTCCGCCGCCGGCCAGGCTCTTCTGGAACGTCCAGTCGGGGTCGCCAAGCCGTCGCTGAATGCGCGTCTGATCGTCAACCTGCACGGCGCGCACGGCATACAGGTCGCCGATGCCGTCGTTCTGGATGATGCGGCGGGCGTCTTCGACTGATGGGCTGATGCGATTGGCTAGCGCCAGCATCAGGTGCGCGCCGTTGGCGTCGGCCACCCCGGCCAGTTCCTCGAAGTCATCCGCGTTCACGCAGGCCGGCTTCTCGGCCATCACGTGCACGCCCGCTTCCAACAGCGGCCGGATCACGTCGGGTGCGTGCGCGGCGATCATGGTCACAATCGCCATGTCCGGCTTCCCGGCGGCCAGCAGCGAATCCACCGATGTGTGCGTGCCGCCCGCCTTGGAGCCGATGGTGTCCACCGAGGCTCCGAATGTGGTGCCACCCGGGTCCAGCAACTCCGCCTGGTCAATCAGGTCAAGGTCGCGAATCGCGTCCCGGTACGGCTGCTGATGGGCGGCGCCCTCCTCGGTAATCAATGCGACGGTGGCCATGTCCAAATCCCCCTTAAAGGCTGGCGTTCCGCGCATGGTAGTCGAGCGGGGTTGACCCACGTTCGACTCACACCGGCCACCGCGCCTATTTCCGCATCTGCTCCATGGCGTCTCGGGCCGGGTCGCCAAGGAAGTCGGGGCAGTTGTCGCTGATCCATTGCAAGTCTCGAACCGCTCGCCGCTCTCGAAACTCGCCCAGCTGGCGCATGATGGCCGTGGCCAGGCCAGTACCGATGGGATATCGGTCGGCGGGGATGTGGAGAAAGATCTCGCTGAGCAGGTCCAACAGGTGCTGTCGTATCTCCTCAGTGTCCGGTGAAGGTCGCCAGACCTTTCGTGCATTCGTGGAGTAGTCGCCGGCGAACTTCTCGACTGGTCCAATGGGAATCGGATCGCGGTTCGGACGCCGGTGCGGATGGTTGGCACAGTACGTATAGAACGGATCCTCGATTGCCAGATCTCGGATTTCACAGTGGTTTTCCGCGGGGCTGTCCAAGTGCTGGTACCCCGCGTCGCCGCCGTTCTTTCGGTTGAACCAGCAGGTTGCGCAGCAGTCCGACCCACCGTTTGGCATGGTGCGCGAAAGTCCCGCTAGGTCCGCGTTGTGCGGAGGGCGAGGCACTGAGCCACTGGCATTGGTCCTATCCTGCCGTCCCGTCCTTGCGGCTATGGAGCAGGATCAGGTTGCCGTCGGGATCCGATATCCCAGCGGCATAACACAACGCCTCTTCGCCCGGCCCAAGCACGATGTCCACTCCCAGTTGGCGAAGTTCGGTAACGGCGCGGACTACGTCGTCGACAGCAATGGCGATGGCGCCGCCCTGAACCGCCCGACCGGCGCCATCAGGATCCAGGCGAAGAGCGAGAACCGTTGGCGTGCTGCCAACCGCGAACTCGACCCAGCCGGGTCCTTCGCGCGTCTTGGGCGTCAAGCCCAACGTGTGCTCGTAAAAGTCCGCACTCCTGGCAAGATCACTCACGTTGTAAACGAAGAAGTCGATTCCCCGTGGCTCCACCAGGTCCTCCAATGGAGGTGATGCTGGACTTGGCATGCGTCCCGCCAGGCCGTAGGCGTGCATGCGCCTGCTGCGTCGTCAGGTACCTGACGATACCGAACGTCTGATCCGGGCATCCCTGCGCCTGTTTCCCGGTCACGCCGCCTACGCTAGTGGACCTGCGTTCAGCACGCGGTAGCGCAAGAACACTTCGCCCCCGCACGTGACCGTGCTCTTCAGTTCCAACCGTTGCAATTGATCGCTCGGCAACGCCGCCGGCCCTTCCACCGCCGTTCGCGGCCGCGGCTCGCCGATGATGGAGGGCGTCACCGTGATAAAGAACTCGTCCACCAGCCCGGCCGTCAGCATGTGGTAGTTGAGGATCGCCCCGCCCTCGCACACCAGCCGTCGGACGCCGCGCTTCTCGGCCAAATAGCGCACCAGGCCTTCGAGATCGACGCGCGCGGATCCGAGCCTCACGATTTCAGCCACGTCCGCTAGACCAGCCGTGACGTCCGCCGTCTCTGGCGCCACCACCATCGGCGCAATCGGATAGCTGCGGCGCTGAAACACCCGGTCCCCTGGGTCAATACGTCCTGAATTCGACACCACGACAAACAGCGGCGGCTTGTCCATATCCCTGAGCCGCCGCTCCCGCTGCAGTTCCTCGCTCCACATGTAGCGGTCGATCCGCATCCCCAGCGTCCGCGCCCCGTGCAGCACCGCGTCGAAGTGGATGCGAAACCGCCGAAACGTCCGCTGGTCGGCCTCCAGGCTGATCGGCCAGTAATCGTCCGTTGGTCCGGTGATCGCGCCGTCCACCGTCATCACCATCTGGATGGCGGTGTAGGGGCGCCAGGTCCCGCTCGGAAGCTCCAGGTCGTCGTAAACGCCGCCCGTGTCGTCCTGCGCGCTCACCGCCCCCGCCGCTCGCTCCCCCAACCCGTCACGCTACTCGGGCGGCAGCTTGACGATGTTCAGCCAGAAGTCCTGGATGGACGACACCACGTGCATGAACTGCTCAAGGTCAACCGGCTTCGTCACGTAGGCGTTCGCGTAGAGGTCGTAGGTACTCAGGATGTCCTGCTCGGCCTCCGAACTGGTCAGCACCACCACCGGAATCCGGTGCAGGTCGGGGTCCGACTTCAAGTCCTGCAGCACCTCGCGTCCGTCCTTCCGGGGCAGGTTCAGATCCAGCAGGATCAGGTCGGGCCGCGGTCGCTCGGCATATTCGCCCTGACGGCGCACATAGGCGATGGCCTGTTCACCGTCGTTGACCACGTTCAGCGTGTTGCGGATCTTCGCCTCGCGCACGGCTTCCTGCGTAAGGCGCACGTCGCCGGGGTTGTCCTCCACCAGCAAAATCTCAATCGGGGCGCCGCTCTCCTGGGCCACGTCAGGCCTCCTTTCGCCTGGGGATCTGTCCCAGGTGTCTGGCGCATGGCCGGCTGCGCCTACCCGCGGAACGGGCCCGGCTCAACTGCCCGTGCCCGCCGCCTCAGCGGCCTTTAGGGTAAACCGAAACGTGGTGCCCTGGCCCTTGGCCGACTCCGGCCAGATCGCTCCCCCATGCCGTTCCACGATTTTCCGGCAGACCGACAGCCCGATCCCCGTGCCCTCGTAGGTGTCCCGCGTGTGCAGGCGTTGGAAGACCTGGAAGATCCGGTCGAAGTGCGCTGGATCGATGCCAATCCCGTTGTCCGCAACCGCGAACTCCCACATCGATCCTGTCCGGCTCGCCGAAACCGTCACCTGCGGACTGTCAGCCGCATTGAATTTGACCGCGTTGCTAATCAGGTTCTGAAACAGCTGGGTGAGTTGAATCCGGTCGCCCAGAACCGCTGGCAGCGGTTCGTGGATTACTTCGGCGCCGGCCTCGGCGATGGCTTGCTCAAGGTTGATCAGGGCGTCCCGCAGCGCCGCGTCGCTCTCGGTTGACTCCAGTTCGCGTCCCCTTGTGCCCACGCG
>LXNI01001078.1_pt1 | contig 26241 bp, 16 predicted proteins | sample 809091 | NCBI WGS metagenome assembly LXNI01 (sample SAMN04870527, study PRJNA318959) | sponge metagenome | biome: 01000161; feature: marine sponge reef; material: water | host: Sarcotragus foetidus | place: Greece: Milos, Mediterranean Sea | collected 2013-05-29 | depth 5-7 m | reverse complement strand
TCGTCCGACCAGCAGCGGGCGGCCTCCATCGAAGACCAGTTCCGTATCTGCCGCGAGCTTGCCGAACGCGAGGGCTGGAAGCTCACGGGAACCTACAAGGACTCCGCCGTCTCGGGCGCAAGCGTGATCCTGCGCCCCGGCGTCCAGGCGCTGCTTGAGGACGCGCGCCGGGGCGCGTTCGAGATCGTGGTCGCCGAGGCGCTCGACCGGGTGAGCCGCGACCAGGCCGACGTGGCGGTGCTCTACAAGCATCTGCGGTTCGCGGGCGTGATGATCGTCACGCTCTCGGAAGGCGAGATCGACGAGCTTCACGTCGGCCTCAAGGGCACCATGAACGCGCTGTTCCTGAAGGACCTGGCCGCGAAGACCCACCGGGGTCTCCGGGGCCGGGTCGAGGCCGGCAAGTCGGGCGGCGGCATCTGCTACGGCTACGACGTGGTGAAGCTGCACGACGCCGCCGGCGAGCTTGTCCGGGGCGAGCGCAGCATCGACGAGGCCGAGGCGGAGATCGTCCGGCGCATCTTCCGCGAGTTCGCCCAGGGGACCAGCCCGCGCGCGATCGCGCGGCGTCTCAACGAGGACGGCATCCCCGGCCCCAAGGGGAAGCTGTGGAGCGATTCCGTCCTGCGCGGCCACGCGAAGCGCGGCACGGGGTTGCTCAACAACGAGCTCTATATCGGCCGGCTGGTGTGGAACCGCCAGCGCTTCATGAAGAACCCGGACACCGGCAAGCGGGTCGCACGCCTCAACCCGCCCGAGGAATGGATAATCGCCGAGGTCCCCGAGCTCCGCATCGTGGACGATACGCTGTGGCAGGCGGCGAAGGCCCGCCAGGGGAAAATCTCCGAGAAATACGCCACCGTCATCGCGGCGACGCGCGCGGCCCATGCCAACCGCCTCAACAGCACCCACCGGCCCCGCTACCTGCTGTCGGGCCTGCTCGAATGCGGCGTGTGCGGCGGCGCCTACGCCAAGCGCGGCCAGGACCGCTACGGCTGCTCCAACCACGTCATGACGGGCTCGTGCGCCAACGGCAGGGGCATCCGGCGCGTCGAGATCGAGGAGCGGGTCATGGCGGGGCTCCGGGACAAGCTGATGGCCCCCGAGGCCGCCGCCGAGGCGATGAAGGCGTATGCCGAGGAGACCAACCGGCTCAACCGCGAGCGCCGCGCATCGGGCGCGACGGACCGCAGGGAGCTGGCCGACATCGGGAAGAAGATCAAGGCCATGGTCGCGGTGATCGAGGACGGCGGCTACGCGCGGGGCATGATGGACCGCATGCGCGAACTGGAAGCCCGCCAGGACGAGATCGAGGAGCGGCTATCCGCCGTCCCGGCCGACATGCCCGACATCCACCCGAAGATCGCGGACATCTACCGGCGCAAGGTCGAGCGGCTTGCCGAGGCGCTGGCGGACCCGCGCGACCGCGACGAGGCGGCGGAAGCCATCCGGGGGCTGATCGAGCGCATCGTGCTCACCCCCGGCGAGAAGCGCGGCGAGATGCACGCCGCGCTCCATGGCGACCTCGGCACCATCCTCGAATGGGCCGGAAGCGGGGCCGGGAAGAGAGCGACCGACACTCCCAAAACGGGAATGTCGGTCTCGGTGGTAGCGGGGGTAGGATTTGAACCTACGACCTTCAGGTTATGAGTTTGATGCTATTTTGCGTCTCTGGTAAGCTGAAGACAGCTCATTGATGATAAAACGCTTATTTACAGGGCTTTACTGTTTTCTATCATACGCATGCGCCGCCTGAGGTAAGCCACGAGTTGGTGCAAATTGTTTGCCAATAGTTTGCCAGATTGCTAGAACGCCATTCCGGCGTCAAGGATTTCCGGCCATGGCAAACCGCATCCCGAAACTCACCAGGCGCGCCGTCGAGGCCCTCAAGGCCAACGGCGCCGACACCGTCTACTGGGACGGTGAGCTGACCGGCTTCGGCGTTCGCGTCCGGAAGTCGGGCAGGAAGAACTACGTCCTCCAGACCCGCGTCCGCGGCAAGCTGCGCTGGTTCACCATCGGGCAGCACGGCCGCATCACCCCGGACGAGGCCAGGGTCGCGGCCTTGGAGATCCTGGCCCAGGCGAAAACGGGGATCGATCCGCGCGCCGCCGATGCGAAGCGGAAGGCCGAGCCGGTCATGACCGAGCTCGGCAGGCGGTTCCTCGAGGAGTATGTCCCCACCCACTGCAAGCCCAGCACCCAGGGGGAGTACCGCCGCTCGGTAGAACTCTTCGTCGACCCCGCGATCGGCAAGATGAGGATCTCCGAGGTGGAGCGCAAGGACATCGCCAAGCTGCATTTCGACCTGCGCGACAAGCCCTATCAGGCGAACCGGACGCTCGGCGTGCTCTCCAAGATGTTCTCACTGGCCGAGGTCTGGGGCCTGCGGCCCGACGGGTCCAATCCCTGCCGTCACGTCAAGCGCTACAAGGAGCGCAAGCGCGAGCGGTTCCTCTCGCCCGAGGAGACCGAGCGCTTGGGTGAGGTCCTCCGAGAGGCCGAGAGCGAGATGCCCTCGGCGGTCGCCGCCTTCCGCCTGCTACTGCTGACGGGCTGCCGGCTCTCGGAGATCCAGTTCCTGCGCTGGGAGCACGTCAAGGACGACTGCATCGACTTGCCGGACGCGAAGACGGGTGGCCGGGTTGTCCCACTCGGTCCCGAGGCCCGCGCCTTGCTGGCGGACCTGCCCCGCGAGGACGGCAATCCCTGGGTCATCCGCGGCAGGCTGCCGGGCTCCCACATCACCGACCTGCAGAAGCCCTGGCGCCGCATCCGCGCGCGTGCCGGGTTGGAGGACGTGCGAATTCACGACCTCAGACACTCGTATGCTTCGAGGGCGCTGGCCCTGGGCGAGAGCCTCACGATGATCGGGAAGCTGCTGGGTCACACGCAGGTGCAGACGACCGCGCGGTACGCACATTTGGCCCGGGACTCGATCCAGAACGCCGCAGCCCGGATCACGGGAAGCATCGGCGGGAACCTCTCCTCCGTTCAGGGTGTCGACAAGATCGTCAGGGAGTAAGCTCACAATCTACGGCACTCGTCGGGCACGTTCCCACCGTCCATACGGGCCGATCCTGCAAATGATCGCAGCGCAACTGTAAACTGCCGCTCTAGCCTACCTCCCCCAAGTTAATTGTCGCGTCAAGCACCCGCTCCGGTCTCAATTCAGTCTGGGCGCCGGGCTCCACGCGCTTCTCCAGAGCGCGGACAAAGTCCGCTTGGTTTGGCTGCCCCAGCGCCAACCGATACAAGAGACGCTGTGCCTTCAGCCTTTCGAAATGCGCCCGCGACTCACTGATGGGCACGTCGAAAACGACCCGGTCAACGCGCGCTCCGTCGAACACCCACCATGGCGACAACCCGCCAGAGTCTTCGTTGTCGCAACCCGCGGACTCGGCCCGCGCCGCGAGCGCTTCCCAGGGGCTCTGCCCCCAGGGTACATCGTCCCGATCCGGCCGGAACTTGTCTGCCACCACTAATCTGGTCGACAGCCCGGCATAGCGGTCGATTCGTCCTTCTCGCTGCTCTAGATCCACGGCGTTTCCAGGAAGGTCCCAATGCACCACCGTCCTGCACCACGAGTGAAAGTCCAGTCCTTCCTGACCAACCGAGGTACTGACAACAGTGAAGGGCCAGAAAGGGCTGTTGAACGAAATTCGTATGTCCTCGGTCCTAACCTGTGAAACGCCCCCCTCCCCTGCGCGCACTCGGCTGGGACCAGGTGCGAACGCGAAGGCCGCGTGAGTCCGAAGATTAAACCGTGCCTCAGGTCGGTTCTGGACGCCAACGTAAGAGGTGCGTAACGAGACCGATTTCGTCAGTTCATCTGCTAAGTCGTACGGGTCGATGTGCCGAAGCATTCGGGTTACCCATAGATGCTCGTCCAACACCGACTCAAGGTTGCCGTGAATCACCGCCCACCTTATGCGTTCGCGATAAGACTTGTTCTTTGGTCCGGGCATTCCCCTTGCGATATCCATCCACGGATTGTTGAAATAGCCGCGAAACCCTTCCCACGACGCGCGGAGCGCGTTCACGACCGCATTGTCGTCACTGAGATAGTCCGGACAATGCCGCTCTAAGCTGCGCGCAATTACGGCGCCCGGCGCTCCCACCGCTAACCCTGCCAGGCTTCGCACCTCGGACTCACTTACCGCCTCAAGTGTGCCTTCAACCGCGCTGTCCCAGTCAAGCACCGCTTGCGCCAGCACCCCGTCTTCGCCCACCGACCGACGCGGACTGAGCCTCGCCATCTCCAACCAAGCCTTTCGACTCCGCGCCCAAGAACCCGCCGTTCTCTCCAGCCTCACCACCAGGTCGGGTACCGTCCGCGCCCTTCGCCCCCTGTCGCGCACTACGGCAACACCCATTTTCTTCAGACCGACCCTCAACTCGCTCGCCGCCGCCCTGACCAAAGTCTTCGGATCTGTCGCTTCGAGCAACCACGGGTCCACCAAGCGCGACAGCGTCGCGGACGGGTGGAAGAACGCCAGGTTCTCACGTTGCAGCCCAATCAGCGTCCTGCTGCTCGCTCGCCCGTAGTCCTGACGGCGGCCATGCAGACGCCGCCTCTCCACATCGTAGCTCAGCAGCCCAGCTATTGCCCGCGGCACCGCCCGGAATCTGCTAAAAACCAGCGTCTTCGTCGGCCCAGGTTCGTTCCACGTTTTGGCTAGGGACCACCATGGCATTGACGGTCGAATCCACGGAATGGCCATAGTCGAAGCATTGTATCGTTCCGCCATTGCACGCAGTTTGTGATTAGGCCACCGCTTTGGCGCAGCGAACCGGTCGCGCTGCTCCTTCCTGAGGAGCAACGATCTTTGCGGCTTCGTCTTCGAGCTCGAATCGGACCATCTCTTCCACGCCTTATAGTCTGGTCCCAGCATCTGAAGCGGCAACGGAACGCTTGACCAGTACGCGACCGCCGTACCGACGCTGCGTTTCTCACCGTCGGCGCCCGCACGAAAGCACCGAACCAAATCCTGAAAGACCTCCAGATCCTTCCTATCGATGGGAGCATCGATATGCACCGCCTCCTGAGACCCTGCGAAGAGGCGCTCCGTCCGAGCCATGACTGGCCTCAGCCGCTCCTCGATGGCTTTCTTGTTCCACGTCGTCCGTTCCCCGAACGGCTCAACTGACATCAAAGAGCTTCCGTAAGCTTGGAAGAGAGACTCCAGCTCTTGCTTCGCCTTCTTCCCAATACTTTCTCCTCCGAACAGCCATTTGATCAGGCTGAAGAAATCCCGGTGATGCCCGCTGCCATTTCCGAACAGATCGTCTCCTTCACCCCCGTACATCCGGTATGGCGTGGCCGATAGCAGCAGAACGGCAGGACCCCCGGGACGCAGCATCCACCTCGCGATCTCCGATGTCCCATCTTCGTCCAGGAGATCTCTGAACCTTTGGAATTCGTCGAGAATCACCAAATCCGGCTGGATACGCCGCAGACCCGTCTTCGCCAAGACGACCCTGAGCAGCTTGATCACGTCCAACCGTCCCTCGCTATCAAGGCGCTTTCGCAGTTGCGGAAGCAATCGTTGTCCGGAAGTCAGACCCATTTCGTTGTACAGCTCCGCCACGAACTGCCTCGCTAGGTCCGGGCTCGGCTGGCAGTCAGGTGACACCTTCCAGCCGTTCCAGTTTGACAGGGCACGCTGTTGCAGCCACTCCTCGCCTTCGTGTCTCACCGCTCCTGGGCACTCGTGTCGAAGGATATTGTGGATCAGGGCCCGTTCCCGCGCAGTACCTGCGCGGTTTCTCCCTTTGCGATCCGGCATGCTCGTGTCTGGCGTCAACGTGTAGAGATGCAGCGGATACTCGTCTGGCAACTCGTGCATGGCGACCAACGTAAGCCTGTCAACCTTGCATACTGCATCCTCCCCTTCGGTACCTTCGGGTTGCGCCTTCAGGAGGTTGCTTCGGTTCTGCGCCGCAATTGCCAATGAGTTACACATGTAGAAAACGCAGAGCGGACCACCATCCGCACGGCGCTTTTGTTTCAACATGTACTCCATTACTCCACGCGCAACGACCGTCTTACCAAGTCCGACTTCATCCGCCACCAGAAAGCGTCGGACGCGTCGTCTTCTGTCGAACGCCTTAACGACACGTTTGATTGTCCTCCGTTGGAACTCTTTGGGCTGACTCATTCAATGACTGCCCGCACCAAGTCCGTCCCGCACAATTTCCCACGCCTTCTGGAAACGCTCGAGTTCGGCGAACGCTTCTGGGTCGCCGTTAACACCTGTCTTGGCCGCCTTCGCCCAGGTTTGCAGCACGCGATCTGCCTCTCGAACGCATTTCGGGTCTCGAATCCACGCCCGCAGAACGGCTTCAAGCGACGGAGTCGGCGGCTTCGTCGGACGCGCGGCAGCACCCGAACCACCTGGTCGTCCATTGGGTTCGGGCCAGGGGGAATCTTCCGCCTCGCCGCTGAACTCTTCCAATATCGACCGTATCCAAGCCAACATCGCTCGCGGCCCCATCAGCCTTCCCAATGCCTCTCGATCCCGTTCAGGGCTTGGCGGAGGGTTCATCGGCGCACGTTGGACCCAGGACGCTCGGACCTCCGCATCTTCGTTCCAAACCAGCTGGAGTACCACGAGCTCGGTCTCCTCGTGAGGCTGAGTTTGTTCGAAATCGACCTCCCTCCGGTCCGCTGCCCACGTCACCGCCTGACTGTGGTGCTGACCTAACAGCCGCGCGCTTAGGACCGCCTTATCTGTCTGGGTCATTGGCGGCGTCGAAGTCGTACAGCGCCAACGCCCCGATTGATCCATCCGCTGCAGTTCTCCACACCATGATCCAGCAATTCTGTTTCGTAGCTTGTCAAGCGCATCCGCGCCCTCGATTTCCTCATCCGACTCTTCTGTAAGGATCTCTTCTAGTGGGATCTCTTCCAGTCCATCCACCAGCTCGGCAAGATCATTTCCGATGGACGGTGTAACCCGCAGATGGGCAACAACCTCCGCATTCAGCCCCCGCCATCCTCGCCCTGTCAGATTTGCGCTACCAAGCCACAAATCGTCTCCCCGCGGGCTTCTCGCCCACACGAGCTTCGCATGTAGGCCCCGATGCACCTCCGTCATCTGGTCGTCGCCCGTCTCGTCTTCGTCTGTCTCTCCTTCATCGACGGGGGTCGCTGAAATCACGTGGTGCAGGCTTGTGAACGTCTTCAGGACTGAAGGATCGCTTGCCAACTTGGCCAGCGTTCCGGGCGTTGTCACAAGGTTCCGCTGCGGTGCCAATGTCGCACGCCCAATTGTTCTTGCGACCTTCGGGTCCACAAAAGGACACATGGCCATGACTCTACTGCTGTCGGCCGGCAGATCGGGCAATCTCGTGGCTTTGTCGCCATTTTCCCACAACCGGAATGACACCACTTCTTCGATCTCCGACGGCCAGCTCCAGTGCACCCCGCTCAGTTCCCGTCGTACTGTCTCCGTCCATCCCGGCAGGCCAGCATGACCGGCGACCACGGTCACGGCTTCGCCGATCGAGGTATCTACGGCATTTACAACCGATTCCGGGCGTCCAACCGCAGTAAGCGCACTGTCCCAGGACGTGTCCCGAGTGAGGTTCCTGCTCCCCATCCACAGCAGCCACTCCGCGGACCTGCTGTCATCGTCCGTATCCTCTGGCAAGTACCGGACGACGCCGAGCTTCGCATGCCACGAGCATGTGTTTCCGTCGTAGGGAACCTGCCTGACCCATTGGTCCGCCACAACGAGTCCACTGACTGCGCCTTGCCGTGGGACTGCAATTCGTCCTGCCTGACACACAACCCGAAACCTGTTGCGCATCTTCTCGCAGGCCCTCGCGAGGGACCCCTTCCACATGCGCTCGTCGTCGTCTCCCTCCCCAGCCAGCGCGATGGCTACTGCGGCAACGGCGACCAAGTCCACCGAGTACGACGAGAACAAAGCGAAGTCCGTTCGCCAGCCGGCCCGGGGTACGAGTTCCTCCAGGACCGCAACGCTATCCGTCTGCTTAAGCCCCACTGGCCATCCCGTTAAGATCTCGCAACAGATTCCGCACGAGCGGCCAGCGATAGTTGATCGGACTCGCGGTGTCCGGATCCTCCCGTAGACGTCTTGCTTCCCGGCCGTTCTTCGATCGAGGAAGTTTCGATCGCGAGCCTTTTCGATCCATCTCCCAATCGGTCATTACACGGTACAACGCAGGGCCAAGCGGGTTCTTTCCGTCTTGCAGGGCCCATTGCTGTAAGGCCTCGAGCACCGTCAAGAACTCTTGCGTGAGGACCACACCGTCCTCGGCAAGATCTTCCAATCGCAGATCGGTCGCATGAGCGCCGTGCTTCGCCACCACCTCCAAGAGATGCTCCCGATGGTCGGCTGTCACGCATCGCACACCATCGTTCTCCTGCAGGGTCTCTACAGCCGCTGCGTACCAGGCTCGAGCCACCACGGACAATGACGCCGCTTTACGAGCGCGTTTGAGGGCCTGTCTGTCTTCGCCATCCGCGGCGCCTAATATCCGCCTCGACCACGGCTGCTCCCTTTTTGTCGGCACGACTTCGGCCCGAACCAACTCCGCCAAGAACGATGGCTTCCCGTCAATCAAACGAGTGGTTTCGGCCAATCGTGTTCTCAGGAACCGTCGCTCCCTCTCGATTAACTTGAACTCCAGGGGGCCATTGCCACGAAACGTAGCGGATGAATCCGGTATCCCATTGGCGAAGAGTCTCGAGAACACTTCAAGCGCGCGTCCCTCGTCATCGGTCACCGCCCGACCACTCTGACCTTCGCGCCACTTATCCCAATGATCGAACATGTCCTTTCGGGACGGAACAATTCCCAGAGGCATCGGGTTCAAGATGCCCCATTCCCGAAGTGCTACCCAGTATGCGCTTGAAGGAGGTATCGCTAGCAAGCGACCGATCTTCGCGTTCCGTCTACCGATCACGCCAGTGCTCTCACCTTGAAGACGATTGGCGAGTTGAAGCTCCTGTTGTGGCAATTCCCTACGGGCTTGGATTTCCGATCTCGTTTTGCGCAACAGATCCTGTATCTGCCAAGGCACGAACAGCGCGTACCTAAGTCGTGTCTGCTGTGTCGACGTTCCTGGGAAGAAGCGGTTCGCATATCCCGTATGAAGGGCAAGCACACCTACCTCATCTCTGACCCCTTGCGCGCCTTCGACAAGCTGCGCCTCTGCGCGGTTCAGTCTAGAACGCGACAATGCAGTCCAACCCATCCTCGGCACCAATTTGGTGCCCTTTTCCGCCATGCCTTCCGCCCTCACACTCTTTCCTTTGCCTGTCCTTGCCATCGTCCTAAAGAGCCGGCGGACACGCCGTTCGTCGCCTGTGGTCCGAAGTTGGGCTTCCGTTTCGAATATCGCCGGTAAATCCGGTTTCAACGCCTTATGCTTTGTCCGGGAAGCACGCTGGTCACCCTCTTACGGAAGTTAGAAAACCTCCGGATTGCCGAACAATGCCTATCATGTCCCTTAGGCGCTGCCCTTACGATACCCCACCGCCAACGACGCCCTACAATACTTCGTGACACAGCTTCGGTACTGATCGATGAACCAGTTTTTCGACTTCACTTGCCTACATAGCAGTCTTTCCCATTTCCGATGACGCCCGAAAACTTAACCGACCCGTTTGCCCGACAGCTTTTCAAAACGCTGATTAGCTATGAATCCGTATCGTTTTCCCTGATGCCCGATAAAATTAACAGCGTGCTTACCCAAGGCTCTTCCGACTCGGGATCTCTCTCGGAAGAGTCGCAGTTCATACTTGTTCTCTCTTACTCTCGATATCGCTGCAAAATCTCCTTGTTGTGCCAGCTGTGTATAGCGAAGCGGTCCCGTCCCAAGCCGAAAGTCCAAATTATTGTCGGCCTCAAAAGTGACCCGAACTACGTTCTCTTGACGAAGATCCACAAAATTCATACTGATCTTACAGGAATAGGTCTTCTTCCAACCCCTCTTGTTGGGTATGGTGAGCGCTGGAAAGAAATCGTAACAATCCTTGCTCAACCAAAAATATTGCGTCCCTCTTCCTGCATCTGTCCCTGGAACCGCATTGATGCGGGCGGTATCAGCATGTCCCAGGCGAATGATTAATGTTATTTCGTCAGTTTCGTCGAGAACTATATCCGCTTCGTGTTCGTCGTAGAGCAATTGCCAGACCGGCGCTTCCATATCATTGAGGCGCGGCTGGTAAAACTCCCAGTTCTGTGAGAACATACCTTCTACAAGGCTCTCCCAGGAGAAACCCAGGGACCTCGTGGTAGGACGATCCAACATTAACGACATTTCGACGTTCTGTGCCATACCCGGCCCGGTAAAGTTACCGCTTGTGACGACCAGCATCTCGCCTTCTGGCGTCCGAGAGCCATAGCTTTTGGCATGCATTAACCGTTTGCGGTTGACAACATGCACATCGGCTCCGCATTCCAGCATCTCCTGCACGACCTGACGGCTTGTGAGTCTTTGCCTCCCATTGCCGCCGAATATGGCCACTACCCGCCCACCGCGATCTATGTGTCGCCGGAAAACGGGGAAAAAGCGCACTCCTCCATTGTAGTTGGCAAACCCCGAGACAATATAGAAAGTCCCTTCGCCCATATCCTGTTCACGAAGCCATATGCGTTCCAGGATCGACACCAGTCCCTTGCTGCCGCCGGTCGCATAGACGTTCGGATGAACTGCCAGCTCGTTCATTGGTTTTTCAAGATAAGCAGCGACTCAGCATTTACCGCATTGTTCACGTGATAGCCATAACGGCGATAGGTTTGGAGAGGAACGGTTTCCTCAACTGTCCAGCCGCAATGTGAGGCCAAGCTCGCTAGATGTGCCGGAGTATCGATGTCGTATCGGACTCCGCCAAGTACCGTATGATTGTGACCCACGATCAGTGCAAAGGGTGCCTTGCATCGCATACTTCCACGAATCGCTCGAAAACTCTGCATCATCGACGCAAAATAGCGATAAAGAAGCACAGGCACAGCTTGACGGCGAAATCCGTCCTCCTGGCCCACCATACTCTGAAGCCCCAAACAGAACTCCGCCTGAGCGTCGGGCAATCCCCAACCGTTGCCACTTAGCGCATCCGCCAAAGACCGCCGTGGACTTCCCCGCAGCTCACGACTTCCGATCAGCTCGGCCTCGAGACCGGCAATGCGACCCGGTCCCGCCAAACCCAACCAAACCAGCGAAAGGCGCTGGGTATCAATGTACGGAAGTGCCATTGCGTACGGCGGGCTTGTAACGGCCGCATCGTAAGTCTCCTCCACATCCAATGTGGCTGCGTCCGATAGGACGGCGCGACCAACACCAGGGCGCACTCCCAGAACGTCTTGTGTTGATCCGATACGCTCGATGCACTCCCGACCAGCCGCCAAAAACGCGTTTGCGAACGTCGTTTCCGGTAGCGGTGACTTTCGGCGCCGAATGCGCAAGTCCTTTGGATCCTGGAGGGAATAGTCACGCAGAAGGTTACTGGCAATGCTCAAGAAGACTGGCGATACGTCTCCGGCCACCTCCACTATTCGGCACCGCACCGTTTCAATCGACCGCAAGATTTCATGGTCGAACCATGAGCCAAGGTATTGATCTCTCGCGCGGTCGTTATCTAGCGCTTCGTGTCTCGCTGTGCCCTCCAACGCAGCCGCCATCTCCTGCAACATACCCGATAACCTGGATGCCGGAGTCGACAAGGCCTGAAGTTTTGCGTTTGCCAAAAACACTGCAAAGGGGTTCAGGTCGACACCGTGAGACGTGGCACCGATGTGTGAACACTCGACCAATGTCGTGCCGCTCCCACAAAAGGGGTCGAGTACCTTTTGCCCGGGGCCGACGTTAAATATATTCATTAGTGCCCGTACTACCTGGGGATTGAATTTGCCCTTGTACTCGTGCAGACCGTGCACCGAGTATCGTGTTGCCTGTCGCGACTTTCCGCGGCGAACCGCACCCTCCAGGCGACTCTGCAGGGTTTCCACCGTGAACGCACCGTTGATGGCTTCTGAGAAATATGTGAGACGCTTCACCAGTCGATGATCGGGCTCCGCATCCAACTCCAGTCCGTCAGATACTTCCACCAGAGCAGGATCCGCGAACAGCCCAGCTATTTCGCGATAGGCAAGCTCCCGTTCATAAGGATAATACTTGTAATTATGCCAAGTTAAGCGCATTGCGCCTCTCGTCTCCTCAGGACCATCACCGTTTCCGTCTTTATGTTCGCATGAGAAAGATTGAACGACTTGCGGGTAGCGGCCAACACTCGCTCGGCGCTGAAGACCCGTTCAAATCCTGATGCGGCCGCAACGTCTTCCAATATCTTTGCATTATTTACATATTGGCCGTGTATCCGGGATCGACCGATCACAAAACAAACAAAGCCCTCCTTGACCAAGACCTGTCCAATAAGCTGGAAGGTTTGGTACATCTGTCTTGAGAAGTCCTCAGCGGTATGGGGGTTTCTCTTGAAGAAGTGAGCCCGTGCCCCGATCTCCCGATTTCTCACCTTTACAGGATCGTAACCCAGCCAGTACATTCGGTACTTGTGATAGAGCCAGTATTCGTAAGCATTTGGATACGGTGGAGATGTGATGATCATTCCAATCTCCTTTCCGATATCCGAGTGCTGGACTTCCAAAATATCTCCCTCTACGACATTAGCGGGGGCAAGCGGATAGTCGCGGTCGCGCAAGGCTCCTTCAAGATATTCGGCGGCGCGAAGAAACCCGTCGTATACGTCTTCTGATGTGGATCCCTTGTCGATCGCGGCGTAGCGCGTATCGCTTTCTTGATTGGAAACGCGGACAATAATGCTCGATAGGGTTAGCCGCAGGGCATCATGCTGAGCCGAAGGCGTCGAGGAGATCTCAGACGACAGCGCTGCAAGTGCAGATTGAACTTCACCATTGAACCAGTGATCCAGCCGAGGAATGTCGGGCACAGCGGCTCCACCGGCGCACCGGGCCGCAGACACGACTTTACTTGCCCATTGCCTGAAGTGCGAAGGAAGCGGCGAGGTCTTCACCCTGCTTATCAGGCAGGCGATCGGATTCAGGTCGACGCCGACCGAAGGAGCACCACACCGTTGACTTTCAACGAGGGTGCTTCCACTACCGCAGAAGGGATCGAGCACCGCCGTTCCACCCGGTAGGGGAAGAAGCTTCAAAAGGGTTCGCGGCAACTCCGTGACGAATTTCGCAGGATACGGATGGATGCCTTCAATGCTACTCTGGCTCACCCTCTCCGGAAAATCCCAATCTACCTCGGAAAGCGAATCAAATTCGGGGAGCATGACTTGGCCGGGGTTTGCCACCAGAGTCATCCACTCTCCTCCGCGGACTGTCTCACGGACGATCCACTCAGCGGCAGGACCGGCTGCCTCAACCTTGCATCTTCGCGAGCAAGGAAGTCCATAATGGCTCGACGCGCTACCTGTGCGACCGGTGCGTCTTCGTGGTCCGCAATGGTCTGAAGCGCCGAATACGCTTGGACTTCCAAGTTGACCGTCACGCGGGCGGTCTTGATTCTGCCTCTAGGCCGTGCCATGGTCGCTGTTTAGTGCAGCAATAAACGGTTGTCAACACAGACCTCGCATATTGCATGTCGCGGAAGCCTGACAGTGATGACGTCGACTCAAGCCAGAATAGAGCAAATGCCCCGGTTTGAACCGCTGCCGCCCTCAGTTGTGAAGCCTCGTCAAGCGGCGGACCGCGAAGGGTGTCGTTCTCATTCACCCAATACATGGCCAAGGTAACTCCGCCAGGGTGTCTTCATGTGGTCCGCCGAGCTTCCTTTCCATTCACCGAAACAACTATGCCGTTCGTTACGAGGACAACCAAACCGCGCTCGGCACCAGTCACCTCAAGGTAGACGCCGACTTGAGCTCGGTAGTGCTCAAGCGTTTCTGGCGATGGGTCCACGTCGCTCTTCCAGTCAATCACTGTCTCCGGCGTTCCATCAGGACCGAAGACGACAGCGTCAACAATGCCCGCCGTCGCCTCCTCGTGCGTATCGCCCTCACTGGAGCCATAGACCGTAAACTCCGGCACGAGATTCGGCCGGAGGGCGGCAACTTGCGGCAACGCCAAGGCGCGGAGGACACAGCCAGCGATCTCGGCAGGCGCCAATCCCTGCGCAGGATCGTCCAATACGGGTAAACCCAACGTCCGGATCAGAGTTTCCGCGCGCGCGACTAGTTCCAACCGCGCCTCCGCTGTTTCGCCCGTGAGCACCTCCTCGATCAGCTTGTGCAGGATGAGGCCGCGCTCGCGCCCGCCCTGGATCGCGGCTGCGGCGACGCCATCGGTCGGCGCGCCGTCGCCGTCCGTGACAAGGATCGTGGGCGTTTCCTCCCTCGGCACCGGACGGGCCGCGCCCTCGTCCCGGCTCGGCGTCCTCCAGACGATGCTGCGCGTGCGCTCCGCGATCGCTGCCGCCTCGCCGGCAAATATCTCGCGGGTCTGCTCGTTCTCCGTCACGGGCTCGCCTGCAACCACTTCCGCCGGCAGATTGTCGAGATCGAGCGCGGGCAGACTGGGCAAATCCAGATCGACGACGGAAAGCCAGGCCGAAGCCGCGGCATCGACATCGAGCCGGGGCAGAACCAGGAGCTCCCGCGCCCGGGTGGTGGCGACATACCAGAGGCGAACGCGCTCGCGATCGAGTTCGGCCCTTTCGTCGTTCCTCGCTGCCCCGTATCCGGTGGGCTCGACGCCGAACACGCGGCAGTAGAAGCGCCTGCTGGCGCGGTCGGTGACGGCGCTCTCCGCCGACATCACCCGGGTCATCGTGTTGATCGGTACGACGATGGGCCACTCCAGCCCCTTGGACGCATGCATGGTGTAGAGCGCCACCGCTTCCTCCTGGGCGTCGGGTCGGCCCTCCACGGCGCGGGCCTCGTCGCTCCACGCCGCAGTCATCGCCTCGGCGAAGGCACGCAGCCCCCGTACCGCATACGCCCGGCTGAAGCCGAGGTAGAGATCGACATTGGCCAGTGCGCGCTCCGCCTGACCGCGATGGCGCCGCAGCAGTATGGGGCGAACCCGGAGCACGTCGATGGCCTGGGAGAGAAGCGCATGCGGCGTTGTCGCATTCGCCCGGCGTTGGAGCGCCTGAAGTTTCTCGACGATATCCCGCGCGAGAGGGTTCGCCATCTCCTCCGGCGCGACACCCAGATCGAGCCGCGGCAGATCGTCGGGTGCCCCCTCGGTGCGCGGCAGCGACCAGACGATGTCGAGCAGCTCCTCCTCCGTCAGCCCCACCAGCGGCCCGCGCAGCAGCGCGCCGAGAGCGAGCGTATCGCGCCGGTCGGCCAAGACGCGGGTCACCGCGATCAGGTCCTGAATCTCCTGGCGCCTGTAGAGGCCCTTGCCGGCCTGGGTGGCGACGGGGATGCCGCGCTCTTCCAGCGCCTCCTCGTAGCGCCAGAGCTCGCTGCCGGTCGGCGCCAGCAGGGCAATGTCGCCGGCCCGGCACGGGCGCAGCCCGCCGTTCGCGGGGTCAGGGATCGGCTCGCTGCCGATCATACGCGCACACAGTTCGGCGACGGCCTCGGCCTCGCCGTCGCGCTGTTGCCGCGCGTTGGCCTTGCCGTCCTCGTCGGCCACCACGACATCCAGGGCGGCGACCGAGGGTCCCACGTCCCGTGGTGGCCGGAAGGGGTCGAGGGCTTGGAAGCCGGGCTGGCCGTTCCCTTCGGAAAGTGCTGCTTCGAAGCGCGCGTTCACATATTCCATGATCGGCGCGCGGGAGCGGAAGTTGGTGGCGATCGGGAGCACGGCGTCCGCGGCCCCGGCGCGGAACGCCTCGCGCGCCCGGACATAGGCGGCGATATCGGCGCCGCGGAAGCGGTATATCGCCTGCTTGGGATCGCCGACCAGGAACAGCGCGCCCGGCCGAAGCGCGAATGCCGTCCAGTCGCCACCGTCGCCGTCTTCCGGCGGTTCGCCGCAAAGGCGCCAGAATATCTCAGTCTGAAGCGGGTCGGTGTCCTGGAACTCGTCGACGAGGACGTGGCGGAACCGCGCGGAGAGCGCGCGGCGCACGTCGTCATGGTCGCGCAGGAGATCGCGCGCCGAGAATATCAGGTCGTCGAAGTCCAGCAGCGCGGCGGCGCGCTTGTGCTCGCGAAACAGGTCCATGACGGGCGCGACCGGGGGCACGAGACCGGCGAGCACATGGGTGGCGACGGCCTGCTTGAAGGCTGTCCAATTCCCGCAGCAAAGGGCGTATTGAGCACTGGCCGTGTCGTCCAGCCGCTCCGCCTCGGCCTTGCCCAGGCCCTCGCGCTTTGCCGCCGCTACCCACTTCCCCTTCTTGCGATACGCCCGAAAAGCGCCCGATCCGGTGCATAGATCGGGGTGGGGCACCATCACCAACAGCGAGACGAGCGCGGCGGGCGTGTCGGCGGGGAGGGCCCTACCGATCTCTTCGGCGAGCTCTCCAAACCGACCGGCGATGGCGACGGTTTCAGGTTCCTCCGCCTCCGCCTCGTCCAGGAATACACCAAAACCGTCCACCGCTTCCCGGAACCCGGCAGCGAGCCGATCGAGGTCCTGTAGCTCGTAGGGAGCGAACTCCCGATGCCGACGGAGATGCTCGAGGACGGTGCGGATCAGCGCGATGGTGGCGTTGGGATCGTGCAGAACCAGCTCAGCCAGCAGGCCGCCTTCCTCGCCGGCGAGTTCTTCCCGCAGCCAGCTATCCACTATCTCGACGAAGGCGAGTTCCGCCTGGTCGCGGTCCATCACGGAGGCGCCGGGGTCGATGTCGGCCTCGACCGGATAGGGCGCGATGAGCCGCTGGCAGAAGCCGTGGATGGTCGAGCAGGTCATCTCGTCCAGCGCCGTATCGGCCCGGGCGAGGTTGCCGCGCTGCTCTTCCGACAGGCCTTCGGGCAGGGCGGAGCGAAGCTCGACCGGAATGTCGCCGGCCGCAAGCGCGCTCACGAAGGCCCGCACCCGAATGAGCAGCTCGCTCGCGGCGAACTCGGTGAAGGTCACGGCGGCAATGGACTTGGGGGCGACGCCAGCCGCCAGCAGCATCGCGATCCGGCCCGCCAGAACCGCTGTCTTGCCCGATCCCGCGCCGGCCTCGACCAGGAGCGAGCGGTCGCGGACCGCGACGGCCTCGCGCCGCGCGGCATCGTCGGAGAGTGCAAGTCGCCCGTTCGCCATCACGGCGCGTCCCACACATGGGTCGCATCGCCGAGGAGTGCGTTCGCGGCCGACTCCTTCCGAACGCGGTAGACGGCGCCGGCGTTGGCCGGAAGGGCGAAGGCGAGGTCGTCATGCTTCTCGCCTGTGTCTACGCCCATCACCACGCCCCCGGAGGCGAGACTGCCGCGCGCCGCCCGCAGGTGGCCGGCGAGCACGCCGAGCACGGCGTCGGGGTCGTTGAGCCGCAAATCCAACTCTTCGTGCGGATAGAGGAGCGACGCCGCGATGGACACCTCGTCTCCCAGGAGCGCCCTCACGGCGAAGGCGTAGAGGCAGCGCTGCAATTCCTTGCCGCCGTCGAGGACGATGTCGTCCTTGGGGACACGTCCGGTCTTGTAGTCGCGCACCAGCGCGCGTCCGCCGTCCGCGGATAGGTCCAGACGATCGATGTATCCCGCGATGCAGAACCCGGCGCCGGCAATCTCGACGGTGGCCCCGGCATCCCACGGGACCGCCCCGTTGGTCTTCGGTTCCGAACCGCCGAACGGGATCTCGCCATAGGCTCTGGCGTCCCCGACGTCTTCGTCGCGGAAGCCGAGGGCCCGGCCACCCAGCGAGCGCACCTCGTCGAGCGTGCGGCGCCAGATGACGGGCGGCGGCACGGCCTGTGCGGCTTCCCAGGATGCCGCGATCTCGGCGGTGGCGATATCCATGGCCGCGCCGATCCGCCTTTCCGAGGCACCGGCGAGACCGCCGTCCTCTTCCAGCGTGCGAAGCGCCCGGTCGAGGGTCTGGTGAATGAGATCGCCCATGGCGAGGGCATCGAGGACTAACGGATCCTCCCCACTCTCGGGCGCGCGCCAGCGGAGCCCGTAGCGCCAGACGAACCCGAGCGGGTTGCGCAGGAGCATGCGCAGCGAACTCGCCGACTGGGTGCGCCCGAGGATGGCCCGGATCACCGGGTGGTCGGGGCGGACGACGCCGTCGTGCGGCGTGATCTCCGCGCGTAGCCAGTCGAACCAGCAGTCAGACGCGGCCACCGCCTGGGGCAAGAGACGGAACTCGTCGGGCCGCGCCGTCAGCCGGTCGGTCTCGCTGAAGGCGTGCGCGGGCACGCGGTTGCGCGGCACGTAGGTCTCCGGGGCCTCGACCTGGAGAAGGAGGGTGCTGCGGCCGAGCAGCCGGCCGTCCTCGCCGCGCCGGGCGCGGGACAGCACGATCTCGCGTTCCGTCGTCGCCAGAATGGTTGCGAAGTCGCGGCGGTCGGCGGCGGCGACAGGCAGAGGATCCAGGTCGGCCGTGGGGACGATGTGATCGGAGAGAAGGCGGTCCTCCACCATGGCGCGCGGCCAGCGCGCGGAGTTGAGGCCGAGCAGCCGGACGAAGCGCCGAGGCGATGCAGCGAGCTCGTTCGCCGGCATCCAGCAGACCGAGACGCAAGCGTCGATGCCGTCGTCCTGCTTGAGTGTCTCCAAGGTGAGGTCGAGCGACGCGGCAGGACCCTCAGCGAGTGCCCTGCGCCAGATTTCGCGCGCGTGCCTGCGCAGCAGCGTCTCGCCCGCATCACCGGCGGCCTCGATGCCTCGGGACAGCAGGTCGACGATGGCGACGAGCGCCGGGCCGCGATCGGCTCCGTCCGGCCAGTCGGTGGCGCTCATTCCGTCGATCAGGCGCGTCCAGGCTCCGGGTGACGAGAGCGGCGCGCCGGCCGGCAGGATGCGCGTCCAGCCTTCCGGCAGGTCCGCGAACGGGCCGGCATGGACCCGAAGCAGCGTGTTCAGCCGGCGCATTCGCGACTGGGAGAGGCCGCGGAGCAGAATGTCGGCGAGCGCCGCCGCCGCCTGCCCCTCCCGGCTGGCCGTGACCGTGACGCCGTGCACGAAATGCAGGTCGAGATTGGCGTCGGCGCGGAGCGCGAGCAGGTGGTCGTCATACTCGCCGGGCGTGGCCGAGGCGATGGCGATGTCGGCGGGCTCCGACCTGCCGGACGCGAGCAGTTCGCGCGCCCAGCGCATGGCCTCGACCGCCTCGTGGTAGGCCGTGGCGGCGCTCACGGCGGAGATGTCCGGTGATTGCGCCTCGTCGCGCACGATCTCGACTACCTCGTCATCGAGCCAGTTGGGCACCGGCCGGGGGCCCGCGTTCCAGCGCACGGCCACGCGGCTGGCGATGGCGTGGAGAAGGGGGCGCCAGACCGGCGAGAGCTCGGTGATACCGACGATCTCGATAGGCCCGAACAGCGTCTTCGCGTGATCCAGCCGCGCAAGCCCTGCGGCGACCAGATCGGCGGGCTTCATCATCGACGGCGGCAGCGCAGCCACAACCGCCGCCTCCAGATTAGCGATGGACCGGAGGCGCGGATGCTCCGCAGCCCTACCTTGAAGGTCCACACCAGCCCGCCACGCTTTGCGCAGGGTATCGGCGGCGGCGCTCGCCATGCCGGGCAAACCCTTAATCCCGTCAAGCTCGCCCAATACAGACCCCGGCACGACGCCCATGATGGCTTCCTGCAGCGCTTGTTTGTCTACTGGTTGAGCTAGGCCACCCGCGAGCCGCGCAGCAAGTCGCTCGAAGGACAGCACTTGAAGGCCATGTCTGCCTTCACGGGCCCTTCTAAGTCGATGCTCCAGTATCGTCACGCGACCATGCGCAACTATCGTATGTCGCCCACCGTTCTCCATCTCCCTCATGTGCCAAATTGACCTATTTCAAGTAATAACTTTAATGACTCTCCAGAACTCATTATTTCCTCCTACCCGATTCTGGAATACGGGTAACCATTGCGGATATATTGGTGAAAGAACCTTCCTTTCGAACCCGCTTGCATTAGCTGTTCGTATAGGTTTTCCGGCACGTTATAGTACTGATATACTGATCCGCTTAGGAATTCTATTTCAAGTGTCTGCGTGGCCGTGTCGTAGCCAACTGACGCCAAGTTCGATGATGCTACAGTGTATCGCTGCATCCGCTCCTCTCAATCCTCGGTCGACTCGTCTTCAACCGGAACCCGGTCAATTTTTACTGTCCTCGCCACGGCTCTGGGATTCTGAGCGCGCCACGATGCGACAATTCTATCGTATCCGCCGCTCCTCCTTTGCAACGACCATTGCTCCGCCACAAGCGGATCTACACTTCGCGGCCGCTTTTCTTCAGGCGGCAATGTGATCCTACACCGCATTGGAAGTTTCGCGGCCTCCCCCATTACAATCGCCTCGCCGGTCCTCAAGACTGGAAGAACGTCCAGCAAACTCATCAAACCGTCCGGCAACGTACCCTGTACCCGCTGTCGATCCACCGGATTCGAAAGACGCAACGCAAAGAAAGTACCGCATTGAGAAAGCACCGTCTCGTCGACCTCCGATGGCCGTTGACTAATTACCATTGCTCCGACGCCGTATTTGCGTCCCTCCTTTGCTATCTTGTTTACGGTTTCTCCGGCGATACCCTCTCCCTTCGGCGACAGATACCTGTGCGCTTCCTCCATCACTACCAATAACGGGCGATCAATCCCGCCCTCTGATTTTTCCCGACTCCAGAACAGGGCGTCGTAAACGATTTTTAGTATCGACCCTACCAGCCTCTCCAACACTGTGCTTGGAACGCTGGATAAATCAAGGATAGTTATCGCCTTGGGCCCACCGATCCACCCTGTCAATAGTTCATCCATATCCCTCTCGACCTCTCCATCGAGATCCGGCTCCCAAGGTCCAGGATGTAGCAAGAAGTCATATCTCCGGTCTAGCATTCGAGAACGAAGAAGATTTAACTGCCTACGAATACCAATCGCTTGAGTATTGATAAACGGCCCCTTCGAGCCTAAGCCATGCGGCTTGTACGTTGGCGCTACAAGTTGGTCTGCGTCCCCCGCTGCTAATCTCGCGGGCTGATCTCTATTTTCTCCCTCATAGGTGGTAACTTCATAATCAATAAGATCGTACCATAGCTGCTTGAGGCTAAACGGTAACGGTGTATCAACGGTAATCGAACTGCGTTCAACTCCCGGAAACTTTACCGACTCTGAAACCTGCACCTTCAGTTCAAAAATCTTGTCAGTAAACGCTGTCTCTCTCGGCCCCTCCACGCCGCCAGTCAGGAATTCTATCATATCCTTGGTGTCTAAGGCCCAATACGGGATCAATAGTTCTGACTCATGTTCCTCCGGATCTACCGAAAACACTTCTGCTACATCTGATAGCGCTCCGGAATATTCTCCGTGAACATCCAGCATCAAAACTCTTGCGCTCGGATACTCTATTCCCGATGATGCATCCGTTATCGACCGCAGCAAACTAGCTACAGTAGTTGACTTGCCGGAGCCGGTGGACCCTAGAATTGCGGAGTGTCGTGTCACCAGTTCATCAAGCCCAATCCTAGCCTGGATGCTTTCTGCGCTCGACAAAGTGCCGATTACCACTTGGCCGAACCCATCGGAAGCATAGATTCGCGCTAGGTTGCCTTCGGTGGCGAGGTGTACAGTATCGCCTATGTTTGGGTATTGACTAATTCCCCTTTCGAATACTCCTGCTAGTGCCTCGCCAACAAGCTGCACTTGCATCCAACGACCGGTGCTTGACTCGTCGGCACCTTGAACCTCCAAGCCATCTCTTGCCCCTACTTCCGACACCACGCCGAATAAGTCTTGGTAGCCTTGGGGGATTCTCACAAAGCTCCCTACTTGGCCTATTCTGTACGTTCTTCCTTCAATGATAGACAAGCCGGATGCAACCGACCGCGACAGCTGCACGCTGACGGTTGCACCCGACACCGCTGACACCGTCCCAAGGAAGGTCGGATCACGACTCAGCATGTGGCGCCTCGCTAGCCATCGACGACGTTCCATCTACTTCCACTGCTTCGGCGGCGCCGACCCTAAGCGCTTCATCTTTAACGTCACGAGCGACCGGACCCACGCTCTCCGCCTGCGTCAATGCAACGAAGCGTGCTAGATTAGCGAAGTCCCCAAGCAGAAAACGCCCCCCATCGGCACCGCCTGCATCCCAGAACGTGTTCCTGATCGAGAGCCACTCCTCTGTCGGAGGCTCGCCTAGTCGCCATTTCCCTTCGATACCAAAAATTACGCCTCCGTCTCTGGCATATACACTAAGATTTCGCCTCCTTATCGCAAGCCCCTTGGCCGCTTCTTCTTCCAGAAGCGATCTGAACTGAAACGCAATGACGGCTGTATGCGTATTAGCTGCAAGCGCTTCGTCCAAAATTGCCGAGATATGAGCATCAAAAAAGGAAAACCCCGTGCAAAGGAGCAAACTGTCTGGGGTATAGAGAAATGACTTAAGCCGTTCAAACATCGCTGTGTATGGTTGCTTCTCTATTCGATCATACTTGAGATGATCCGGATAAATGAGACCAGTTGCGCTACGGCTACCAGTACGTATGATGTTGCCATCATGAATTACCCAACCCAGCGAGCCGTGTATCTTCCAAAGACGAGACCATCGTGCTGGAAGACTATCGGAGCTTATTGACGTCGGATCAAAGAAAGGTCTGTGGCTACCAGAAAAACCATCAAAGTAGGGTAGACGATTTCTTTCAAAGGACTCCTCAAGCAAAAGGTCATAATTAGGCGTGAAGATTTCTACTGGATGATCTCTATATGTACCACCGATCCAGGTAGCTAGCTCAGTGTATGGATTTGGACCATTCGGTAGCACCGGGGACACAATCCTACCAATGGCTTTGCAAACCCGCTCCGCTAACCCCCCATATTCGGATCCATCTAGTCCGAAAATGCGTTCGTTCTCGATCGCTTCTGATAACCTCCTTATTCGGGTTAAAACCGTCTCAATATTCACTTCTCCGTCACGATCCGGGAATAGCGCTTCAATGACAGCCCTGTCCCCTGCACATAATGATCTAATTACTATGTCTGTCAGCCGCGCAACATCAGGGATCAATGGAGAACCATCTGAAGCGATGTTGTTCTTTTCATCAACCAAGAGTGACATGGGGGCTCCGGCTCCTAAGAGGAGTCCGATCCGCTTTCTACCTTGAGATAGAATTTGACGAAGGTCGACCATGAATCGATCAAGATTATGTAAAGTATCCTGGCTCATCAAATTCTCCTCATACGATGGCTTTAGCGGATCTAATTGGTCAACACGGGTAGTCGACGTGTGTGCTTCCAACATTCGGCAGTTTGTCTTGAAGCGGTGCTGTATCTTTCCCTGACATGTTTACCTCATACGCAACCCGGCATGCTGACGGTTTCCGGCCCAGCCCTGGACCCGGCGGTCGCGCTGGGCCTTCCCGGCCGTTGGCCGCGACGGCAGCATAAGCCCGTCATCGCAGAGTAACCGGTCGATTTCCATATCCAGGCGGCACATGGCGCCTTCGGTCGATATTCTTGGGCCTCCGGCCTCCATGGCCCGATGTCCCGAGAACGCCGCACGCGCCGTTTCTCTCTTTCCCGATGTGCCGTTCGCTCACTCATGCCCTCTCAGCGGTTCCTCGTTTACCGGAACCCTGTTCGTCCTCTTCCAGACATACTCCATGATGGGGATCGTCTCCAGCGTCCGGCCGTCCAGCAGGCGAAGACGGCGTGCGTGGCCGGGATTCTTCCTCTTAGTTCTACCCCCGGGGGTCTTGACGAGTCCGCGCGGGCACCTTCACGACGAGTAGAGCGACGCCATCCCGACATGCTTGCGCGGGGCATTGAACGGTCCATCGAGGAAGAAGGCGAGGTATTCGGCGACAAGGCCGAGCTCTTCCTGTTCCTCGTCTGCCGACGCCCGACCGAACATTTCCAGGGCAGCCGCAAGCAGGCGGTCGAAGGGCCGCGGATGAATCACGAAGCGGGGCGACAGGGGAAAGCCGAATTCGGTCGCCATGACCGCGAAAAGCGCGCGTTGAATGTGACCGTTGCCGTCGAGGAATGGATGAATCTTCCCGAACCGGCAGAAGGTGTAGGCGAGAGCGATCAGCTTGTCGTAGTCCTCCTGATCGGGCTCATAGAGCAATGAACGGGTGTTCAGCCGCAGTTCCGTCATGAGCCAGGGCACTTCGCGGGGCGGGCAGAATTCGTACACGACATCGGGATCGATCTGGCTCGGCGCGGACATCCGTATGTCGGAGAGCGCCGTGTCCGGCGTGCCCCGGTACGTGCCGGCACATTCGGGATAACCCGCTGGCGTGAAGCCGGCGAACAGTTCGCGGTGCAGATCCCGCGGATCGGCCAGAATGGCCTGGCGGCGGTCGGAATCCGCGACGATCTCGGCCAGAAGCCGGCCGCACCGCGCGGTCATCGCGTCGTCGTAGCCACTTGCGAGATGGGCCTGCCATTCGGGCGCTTCCTTCGGCATCGGTCGGCCCTCTCTCGTTTCGCGACACGCGAACTGGATCGGAAACGGCGGTCGGACTCCGGGTGTGCCGGATCTACGACGCGTTTCCCGCGTTCACGGCATCCCTCAACGGCTTGCCGGCCTTGAACGTCGGTGCGGTCGAGGCGGCGATGTTCAGGCTCTCGCCGGTCCTCGGATTGCGCCCCGTGCGGGCGGGGCGGCTCCTGGTGCCGAAGGTACCGAAGCCGGCGATTCGCACATCCTCGCCCCTGGCCAGGGCCTCCGCGATCGCCTCGAACACGGTATCCACGGCGTCGCCGGCCGCCGATTTGCCTACTCCGGCCCGGCCCGCCACACGGCCGGCGATGTCCGATTTGTTCACCCGTTCTCTCCCTGCACTGTCGCGTTCTCCGGACGCCCGGCTCGCCCTAACGGCGGAAGCCGAAGCCGGCGCACACGGTTAGCACGAAACCCCCACATCTTCGATCCCGGAAGCGCCGGACCGTCCCCTTCGCGCCTTGGCGCCGTCTGCGGCGTTTCGCACTGCCAGGTCTTGCCACGCAGCTCCAGGCGTTCGAGGCCGGCGTCCTCCGGGCAATTCGCGGGGAGCTGCGGAGCGGTCCCTCCTGCCACCGCCGCGGAGGCCGATCCATGTTCGACCCTCTTGCTGACGCGCTGGGTCCACGCCGCATCCAATTCCCGCAAATGCCGGCGCGGCGGCCCCTCGCACGGCGCAGCAGTTTCAAGCCTCCGTGTCCGAGGAGGAAAGCGGCGCAGGCGGCCGGGCGAAGGCACGGAGCTCCCAGAGGGGGAGCCGCGCGCCCGTCACGCCGATCCGGAGGCCGCCGATGACCGATCCCGACACCGTTTCCGCCGACTACACGCTGCGCCCGAGCGAGCTCGCGGCGACCCTGGCGCTGCTGGTCGAAGCCCGCCAGCCCACGATCTTGTGGGGCGCTCCGGGCTGTGCCAAGAGCGCGCTCGCCCAGCAGACCGCGGCCGGGGCCGCGCGCCGTTATGTCGACGTGCGCGCGCTGCTGCTCGACCCCGTCGACCTGCGCGGCATCCCCTGGCGCGATGCGGACGGCCGCACCCGCTGGGCGCCGCCGGCCTTCCTGCCGCCCGCCGGCGACCCAGGCCGCTGGCTCATCAACCTGGAGGAGCTGCCCTCGGCCGTGCCGATGGTGCAGGCCGCGCTCTACCAGCTCGTGCTCGACCGCAAGGTAGGCGAATACGAGCTGCCGGAGGGCGCCTCGCTGATCGCCTGCGGCAACCGGGAGAGCGACCGGGGCGTGGTGCACCGCATGCCGACGCCGCTGGCCTCCCGCTTCGTCCACCTGGAGATCCGGGTGGACGCGGAGGACTGGCTCGCCTGGGGGGCGGCCAACGGCATCGCCCCGGAGGTGCTGTTCTACATCCAGATGCGCCCGGACCTGCTGCACGCCTTCGATCCGCAGGCGAAGGAGAAGGCGTTCTGCTGTCCCAGGACCTGGGAAATAGTCTCCAACGTCGTCAACCGGCGCGGCAATCTCGATTCGACGGTTGAGCGCGCGCTGTTCCGGGGCACCGTGGGCGAGGCCGCGGCGGTGGAGTTCTCGGCCTTCCTCAAGGTCTGGCGCGAGCTGCCCCATCCCCGGGCCGTGCTCGACGATCCCGAGAACGCAGTCGTGCCGGACAATGCGAGCGCGCTGATCGCGCTCTGCGGCTCGCTCTACCGCATGGCCGACGACATCACGCTGGCCTCGATCGTCACCTACGCCCAGCGCCTGCGCCGCGAGGTCGGCGAG
>LXNI01001077.1_pt1 | contig 26241 bp, 23 predicted proteins | sample 809091 | NCBI WGS metagenome assembly LXNI01 (sample SAMN04870527, study PRJNA318959) | sponge metagenome | biome: 01000161; feature: marine sponge reef; material: water | host: Sarcotragus foetidus | place: Greece: Milos, Mediterranean Sea | collected 2013-05-29 | depth 5-7 m | reverse complement strand
TGCGCGCCAACCTCATGCATCGAAAGCGCATCGACCGCCTCCTCAAACCCAAAACACCGCCTCCCGAAAATTCAAACCAAATGGCAATCCAATGGACGTGAAAATTAAACCGGACACCAGTGGATCCGCGCCAAACATGACAACGCCCGGTCGACGATCAGGTCGGCCATGATCGGTGCCGTCCCCAGCGGCGGACACAGGTACAATTGCCGCTCACCGGGCGCGCCAAGCCGGGCAGGGATGTCTTCGGTTCCGTGAAACCCGGCGGCGAACAGATTGGGGAGCACGACCACATGGGGCCGGCCGGTGAATTCCCGCCAATCCTCGATCAGCGGATCGATCTCCAGAAACGCCGCCGTGCAGGAAGCGGCGCCGGTTTCGGCGAGAACGAATTCGGCCAGCCGGACGGTCGACGTTTCCGACCGGTTGTCGCGCCCGGTGCCGTGGCCCACGACGACGATATCGGTCCCGCCGAGATCGATGCCGGCGTTCCGTGCCTCGGTAAGAACCAGGTTCGACGCGACCGCCGGAATATTCGGGTGGGAGCCGATTGCCTTGGTCAGGGTGGTACTGTCCTCAATGCCCAACTCGTCCGGCAGGACTTCGCCGACGATGTAGCCGTCGGCCGCGAAATGAGGCACGACAACGACGGACCGGTCGCCGATTTGGCCGAGGACGGATTTGGCGAACGGTTCCTGCCGCAGAAAACCGGAACGGACGTCGGCGAAAATCCCCCGTGACGCGATGTCCCGCGCATGTGACGTCACCGCGTCGGCCGCCGTGGGCGCGTCCGCGGCGCCGTGTCCGACTATCAACAGGACCGTATCCTCAGGACTAGCCCGCATTTCTCACCAGGGTCATGGTCCGCGCGGCGCTGTCTGGCCGGCGGAGCGCGCCGGCTCGAACCAGGCGAGTGTCTCGCCAAGCGACGCCACCTCGCCGATGATGACCAGGGTAGGGGCGGTGAGACCCGCGTCGCCGACCCGCTCGGCGAGCGTTCCGAGAGTGCCGTGCACAACGCGCTGGTCCGGCGTCGAGCCGCGGTAGACGGCGGCGGCGGGCCGGTCGCTTTCGGCTCCCGCGTCCATCAGTTCCTGGGCGATCAATCCGAGATTGGCGAGGCCCATATAGACGACCAGCGTCGTCTCGCCGTCCGCCAAACTCGGCCAATCGAAGTCGAGCGCCTGATTGTCCCGGCGGTGGCCGGTGATAACCCGAACGCTCTTGGCCAGCCCCCGGTGCGTCAGCGGAATTCCGGAATAGGCGGCGCAGGCGATCGCCGCGGTCACGCCCGGCACCACTTCGAACGGGATGCCGTTCTCCACCAGATGCACCGCTTCCTCCGAGCCGCGCCCAAAGACGAATGGATCACCGCCCTTCAGCCGGACCACGCTCCGTCCTTCGCGGGCCAGGCGGACCAGCATGTCGTTGATCTCCTCTTGCGGCACCCCCTGTCGGCGGCTCGCCTTACCGGCAAAAATGCGGGTCGCGCCGGTCGGGACAAGGTCCAGAACCTCGTCCGAAACGAGCCGGTCGTAGACCACGACCTCGGCCGTTTGGAGCAGGCGCAATGCCTTGACCGTCAGAAGGTCCGGATCGCCGGGCCCGGCGCCGACCAGATACACGGTATGGGGTGTGCTCGCGGACATGGCCGCACCCTATTGGGCAAGCGCCCGCTCGACAAGCCGCCGCGCCCCGTCGCTCAGTTCGAGCGCGAGCGCCGCCTCGTGTCCCCGCGGACTCATCTTCCCCCAGGTCTTGCGGAGAATATCGACGATTTTCTCCGGATCGTGCCTGGCCGAGAAGCCGGACAGGTAATTCTCCAGGAACACCACGCAAATGGTGTCCTCCAAGAGCTGGGTATCGGGATCGGACCGGAGGTTCTTCTTCCGCAGCATTGCCCGGACCTTCTCGATCTCGGTCTCGCCGTAGCCGCAGGCCGCCATGATTTCTCCCGCCCGGTCCCCATGAAACCGCCCGAGGTCGGTGCGCCAATGGTGATAGCCCTTCTTGCCTTCCGGGTAACGGTCACGAGGCACCGTCCAACGTTCGATGTGCTGTGCGCGGGCGGCAATTCGAACGAGATCCGAGGCCTCGGGCGCCAGCCGTTCGAGACAAGCGGACATCCGGCGGCCATAAACCAGTTCCTTCGGCTGCTTTTCGCCGTCGACGGTCTCCAGATTCGGATCCCGCGCGTTGGCGGCGTCGATCATCTCGAGGGCCTGCTCGACGTTTCCCATTGAACTCTCCCGCGCGGCATCTTAGCGCCGGCACGGCGTTCACGCACGCCGCGGACGTTTATTGGACGGTAAGACCTCCCGGATAGGATCACGTTGCGGCGGCATTTGCGGTTTTCCGGCGGCGTCGGACGAAACCTTCGCCGATCCGGAAAGCGCAATTGCGGCCGGGCGCCGGTCTTTCGAGGGCCTTGGGACGGAGCGGTAAAAAAAAGGGCCGCCTTCCGGCGGCCCAATTAACGCCCAACCGAGCGGTTAGTTCCACTCAATCAAATTGAACAGGAAACCTTCGGGCTTGCGGTGACAGCAGGTCGGCAGCTTGACCTCCTTGGTATGCGCCACCGCGGAGGCGATCGGTACGATTGGCATGGAATAGCGCTCCTCGGTGACCCGGTCGAACAGCTTCTGATAAATGGCCTCGCGCTTGGAGAGGTCCAATTCGGTCTGGCCCTGCTTGTGCCACGCCGCCAACTGCTTGTCGCCGTTGTAATTCCGCGAGCCCGGCAAATAGAAGAAGCCCGAGGTGGAGACCACGTCGGCCTGACCGCCGCCGTTGTCCCACAGGCTGACGAAGGCCTGAACCTTGCCCTGGGCGCGCTTCTTCACGAAGCCGCCGATCGCGTTGTTGTCCACCGTCGCCTTGATCCCCAGCTTACGCAACTGGCCGGCAACCGCCTCGGCGGTCGGGCGCGACGGACCCCACGTTGTGAGCGCCAGGGAGAAGTCGGGGTCGACGCCCGCTTCCTTGAGCAGGGCCTTCGCCCGTGCGGGATCGTAAGCCGGCGGCGACTTGGTAGCCTTACAGCCGGTATGCCATTCGTGACACATGGAGATTTGCAGCGGATCGCTGGCGACCGGTTCCGGCACCAGCGCCTTGGCCAGCCCCCGGCGGTCGATGGCATGCATCAATGCTTCGCGCACCCGCTTATCCTTGAAGATGCCGATCTTCGACCGGTCGGCGGCATCCACCATGAAATAGATGAACTGGACGGTGCGCCCGACGGTGACCTGCAGGTTCGGCATCTTGGCGAGGTTCACGGCCTGATCCTTGGTGATTTGGTAGACCATGTCCTGCTCCCCGGCGATCAGCCGGGCGATCTGGGTCTGTTTGCTGGCGATGGTCTTGATTTCGACGCGGCCGATTTTCGCCGGTGATTTCGAGCCCTTCGCGGCGAGCTTGAAATTCGGGTTTTTTTCCAGCAACACGCCGGCGGTCGCATCGACCTTTGTGGCCATGTACGGGCCCGTCCCGATGGGCTTCAGGCCAAACTTGCTGCGATCCTCAAGCTTGCTGTGAACCGCTTTGGGGAAGATCGGCAGCGACATTATGCGCGATTCGAACGGCGCGTATGACGCCTTGGTGGAAATCCGCACCGTGTGATCATCCACTTTTACCGCCTTGCTATAGACCCCATAGCGGGTGCCCTTGAACCGGAAGTTAACCTTGGGGTCCTTGACGAAGTCGAAGGTGTACACCACGTCGTCGGCGGTCACCGGCATGCCGTTGTGAAATTTGACGCCCTTGCGGAGCTTGTACTCGATGGTCAGGGGATCGACCCGGGTATACGACTCGGCCAACAGCGGCACCACCTTGCGCGCCTCGACGTCGTAGTAGACCAGTGTGTCGAAGACCATCCGGTCCATCAGGTTGGTCTGCGGGTTCGGGTCGAACACGGCGTCGATCACCCGAATGGGCTGCGCCACCCCGACCCTCAGCGTGTCCTTGGACTTTTGCGCCGCGGCGGGATCGGCGACCGTCGCGAGAAGTACCGCCGCCCCTGCCGACAATGCGTAACGTGCGAATTTCATTTCCGGATTCCTCCCAGTTCTACGTCTTGGCAGGACTATTTTCGGCCTGCCCGCTATTATCCTAACGATGGGATATTAACGGACACGGTGCCGGTTGGGTAGATGCAATTGCAACGATCCCCGCAAAAGCGCTACTCTCGTTGAAATTCCGCATCGAAGGGACCGGAAATGGAAGGCTTCGACCTGGAACTGGCGGCGCGCCCGATTTGGCGCGACGGCGACTATTCCCACATTCCGTTCTGGGTCTACTCGGATGCCGCCAATTATGAGGCGGAGCTTCGGAATATCTACAAGGGTCCGGTGTGGAATTTCCTCTGCCTGACAACCGAACTGCCCAAGAACGGGGATTACAAAGCCACCAAAATCGGCGAGACGCCGGTGTTCGTGGTTCGCGGCGAGGATGGCGTGCTTCGTGGTTTCCTCAATCGCTGCTCCCATCGCGGCGCGCTGCTATGCCTGGAGCCGCGGGGCAGCGTCAAACGCCTGACCTGTATCTATCACGCTTGGTCCTATGACCTCGAGGGCAACCTCCGAAACGTGGCGTTCGAGGACGGCGCGGACGGCCGGGGCGGCATGCCCGACGATTTTGACAAGTCCCGGCACGGTTTGCGGCCGATCGAGGTGACCGAGTTCTGCGGGCTGATTTTCGGTTCCTTCGATCCCAGGGTCCCCGACATCGAAACCTACCTCGGGCCGGAATCGGTACGGTTTCTCAAGCGTGCCTTGGGCAAAGCGCCGCTGAAGCTGATCGGCCGCTCGACCCAGGTCATGCACAACAACTGGAAGCTCTATCTGGAGAACGTGAAGGACGTCTACCACGCGACGATCCTGCATCTGTTTTTTACCCGTTTTCGGCTCAACCGTCTCGGACATGAAGGCGGGATAATCGTGAGTGAGAGCGGGGCGCATCACGTGAGTTATTCGAAGATGGATGCCGGGCGCGGCAATCAGGACTATGCGTCGCAGGATATCCGCTCTACCGGCGAAGGGTTCTCGCTCAACGATCCCTCGCTTCTGGATACCATCGACGAATGGGAAGACGGCATCACCGTTCAAATCCAGAGCGTGTTCCCAACCCTGGTCATCCAGGTCATCCAAAACTCCATCGCCATACGTCAGATACTGCCCACCGCGGTCGACCGGACGGATCTCAACTGGAATTTCGTCGGCTTCGAGGGAGACAGTGAAGAGATGACCCGCACGCGGGTGAAGTTGAACAACCTGGTTGGCCCGTCCGGGTATATTTCCCTGGAGGACGGCGCCATCGGCGGGTTTGTGCAGCGCGCGATCCGCGGCGTCGACGAGGATTCGGGTGTTGTGCGGATGGGTGGCGACGATGTGGCGACGGTCGACTACCGCGCCACCGAAACATCCGTCAGGGGGCTCTGGAAAATGTACCGCAGCCTGATGGGCGTTTGAGGCGTGAGTTCGCCGGAACCGTTGCAGGCCAAACTGCTGGCGGACGACCTGCTCGCGCGCTACGTCCGCTGTCTGGATGACGGTGACTTGGGTGCGTGGCCCGGATTTTTCACCGATCCCTGTATCTATCGGGTGACCCACCGCGCCGATGATCGAGCGGGATATGAGAACGCGCTGATATTCGCGGATTCCCGGGGCATGCTCAGGGACCGGGTTAACGCCGTTGAGAATGTCAGCGTCTATGAGCCGCACGGTTACCGGCATATCGTCGGCGCCAGTCTGATCGAAAAAGTCAACGGCACGTTGATCGACGCTTCGACGTCATTTCTTGTGGCGCGCATCATGCAGGACGGCGAGACCTCCGTCTTCGCCACCGGCATCTACCGGGACCGTATAGATATCTCGGGTGACGAACCGTTGTTCGCCGAGAAGAGTGCGATCATGGACAGTGAACGGGTGGACACCCTGCTCGCTATCCCGCTTTAGGGTGAGCCTTCCGCCTGGTAGGGGAGAGGAATTCCGGAAACTCATCGGTCATCCGGGCAGGCCGGCCGCCGATTGGTTCCTCGTTTGGCGATGGATCAGCGGTTTGGGTTGTAGAGAAGTTCGATCAGAACGCCATCGGGATCGGGAAAGAACAGCTGCCGGAGTTCGGTATCGGGCGCGTTGATTTCTTCGTACTCGACGTTGCAATCGTCCAGGCGCCTCCTGGCCGCGTCATAGTCCTCGATTTGCATTGCAAAATGCGAGATGGCGGCATCCTTGGAGCCGGTGAGCAGCTTGTTGTCGGGCAGCGGCGAGATGATGTGGATGATGGGCCGGCCGCCGCAGTACATCCAATGGCCCGGCCGGTCGAACGGCGGCCGCTCCCCCGATTTCAGGCCCAGTACGTCTTCATAGAATTTGGCCGACACGTCCACATCGACCGCTTCGATATTCACATGATCCAGCGATGAGATTTTCATATTCCGGTTGCCCCGTACCGATGCTCTTCGGCAGTTTGTTCCAGCGGGCATGCCGTGTCCACCCTCGGGAGCTTCCGATCACGTTTGAGAGGGACATCCCAGCCGGGGCGAAGCGCCTGACCGCTCGATCGGGACATCCTCCAGGATCGGTCCATCGAGGCCGGTTCGGAGGAAGCGGCGGATGGCATGGTCGCGGGTCTCGACCAACCGGCGTCCGCCGGATAAAACGTGGCCGGACTTGAATTGGAGGTGACGTGACAGCGGCAGGAAAGACCACCGGATGGGCCACGGATGCGGCAAGATCAACCGGCCTGGCTCGAGGCCGAAGACTAATCGGTTACTGGCTTTTTGCCATGTGCGGGATGGTCTTCATCATGGTGATCATCGGCGGCGTAACCCGATTGACCGAATCGGGCCTCTCCATCGTCGACTGGCGTCCGGTAACGGGCTGGCTGCCGCCGATGGGCGACGCCGCTTGGCTCGCCCTTTTCGAGGCCTACAAACAGACGCCGGAATTCCTGAAGATCAACACGCAGATGAATGTTGAAGGCTTCAAAGGCATCTTTTGGCTCGAATACATTCATCGGCTTTGGGGCCGCTTGCTCGCTATCGCTTTCGCGGTGCCGTTTCTCTACTTCCTGGTTAAACGTTGGGTAGACCGGCCTCTCGCCCGGCGGCTGGTATTGTTCTTCGTGCTCGGCGGGGCACAAGGCGTGTTGGGCTGGTTCATGGTCAAGAGCGGTCTGGTGGACGATCCCGATGTCAGCCCGTACCGGCTGACCGCCCATCTCGGACTGGCCATCGCCATCTACGCCGCCATGTTCTGGACCGCGCTCGATCTGGTGGTGGAGCGGAACACGCGGCGGTCCCTTCCCACACACCTCCGCCGCCTATCGGCGGTCATTCTCGGATGGGTCTTCGCCACCATGTTGTCGGGCGGATTTGTCGCCGGCCTCGGCGCCGGGAAGACCTACAACACGTTTCCGCTGATGGACGGCAAATGGATACCTGGCGGGCTGTTCCTTCAGGATCCGGCGTGGCGCAACTTCTTCGAGAACGTGACGACGGTGCAGTTCGACCACCGGGTGCTGGCCATCGGCGCTCTGCTGCTGATCGCGATCACTTGGGCATTGGCCCTGCGGGCCAGGTTATCGCCCCCTGAAATGACCCGGTTTCACGTGTTGGCCGGCGTTGGTCTCCTGCAGGTAGCATTGGGCATCTCGACATTGCTGCTGGCGGTGCCCATCTCCCTTGCCGCGATCCATCAGGCATTTGCGCTCGTGCTGTTGACGGCCGCCATGCTCGTGGTCTGGCATGGCAGGCCGGTTAAGGCAGGCGCTTCCCGGCGTTAAGGAGCGGGCCGGCCCTTACGAGAGCCGCCGGGAGAAATTCGTCGAACAAATCCGCCGGTGTTCGACGGTTGACGACAACCTGATCGTTCTGGATTTGCCGGACGAAGAGATTATATTTTCAGGGAACAGGTTTTTGATCCATGCGCCGTTCCCGGAAGTGAATATTTCCATCCGCGTCATCCGGGGCTCGCGCAAGACGAACACGGTGTTCGCGGTGGGCAAGTCCGTCTTCAACCGGACGTCGCGCACCAATATCGGCGAACTCGTGCTGAAATACGGCGGCGGTCATGAGGCGGCCGGCGCGCGCCGGGCGGACAGCGGCGAGGCGCCGCGAATTCTCGAAGAGGCTGTCCGGCAGATCAACGCGGATGGCTGAGAGTCAGGAGTAAGTATGAATCGAACCGCGAGGTCCCGATCGACCCGACTGGCCATCGTGGCCGTTGCCGTCATGTTCGCCGGCGCCGGCGGATTGACGGCTTGCGCCAGCGGCGGCACCGAGGTCACCCGGGTCTTTGGCGGATTCACCAACGCGTTTACCGCCGACGAGAAATCGGCCGAGAGCGTCGAGACCTTCCGCCAACTCTTCGATCAGTACGCCAAACGGGATTCCTCGCGCACCCGGCAGTTGCGCCATTTCCGCGATGCCTATCTGCGGGTCCGTCAGGAGTATGTGCAGTCCATCGACGATGCCGTGCTGATCAAGGCCGCCGTGGACGGCGTCAAGAAGCTCGAGGGCAAGCCCGGGACATTCACCGCGGCCCAAGTCACCGAAGCCGCCCTCGACGGCATGCTGACCAGTCTGGATCCCCATTCCTCGTATCTGAACCCCGACGAATTCCGTGAGAGCCAGGTGAACACCCGCGGCGAATTCGGCGGTCTGGGCATCGAGATCAATATGGAGGACGGGTTCGTCAGGGTGATCGCCCCCATCGAGGATACGCCGGCGAGCCGCGCGGGCATCAAATCCGGTGATCTGATCACCCATGTCGATGGCACCGGGATTAAGGGGATGTCGTTGATTGAGGCGGTCCGTCTGTTGCGGGGCAAGCCCAGGACCGATGTGCGGCTGACCATCCGGCGGGCGGATGCCGGGGAATTCGACGTCACGGTAACCCGGGCAATCATCCGGGTACGGCCGGTCAAGTGGAGCACTGAGGGCGATGTCGGGGTCATCCGCATCGCCAGCTTCAATCAGCGGGCCGACGATGAAATGCGCCGCGCCGTCAGTGCGATACGCCGCAGACTCGGCGGCAAGCTGCGGGGCTTCGTTCTGGACCTCCGAAATAATCCCGGCGGCCTGTTGAGTCAGTCGGTGGCGGTGACCGATTCCTTCCTCCACCGGGGCGATATCGTTTCGGTCCGGGACCGGGACGGTAATGGCCGCGCCTTCAACGCCGAAATCGGCGATCTCGCCGACGAACTGCCCATCGTCGTGTTGATCAACCGCGGGTCCGCCTCGGCGTCCGAAATTGTCGCGGGCGCCCTGCAGGATCAAAACCGGGCAACGGTGATCGGCGCACGCTCCTTCGGCAAGGGATCGGTTCAGACGATCACGCCGCTGGACTGGGATGGGGCGCTGCGCCTAACCACGGCGCTTTACTATTTGCCGAGCGGGCGCTCGATCCAGGGAACCGGTGTCGAGCCGGATATCATCGTCACCGGCGGCAACGCGCCGCCTGATCCGCGGCGCGAGGATCTCTTCGACAGCCCTTTTCCCGGTAAAGAGGCCGATTTGCCGCACGCGTTACAGGTCGAGAAGTATCAGCCCAAACCGGCACGGGCGAAAATTCGTTTGGATGACTGCCCCGGCGCCGGTGCCGACGACAAAGACCGGATGTTGGGCTGCGCGGTAACGCTGATCAACGACGGGGGCTCCGAGGCGAGGTTCCTCGCCCGCTTCGGCTCCCGGACCAAACTTTGACCCGGATTGAGAAGGAGGGAGAGATGGCCGGCAACCCGTTCCCGGATAGCCCGTATGACATTCGGAGCGATCTGTTGAGTGCGCATGAGGCGGCGCTCACCGGCATTGCCCGTCCCGGCACCTGGCTCACAGCCGGGCAGCGGGTGTGGATTGCCGAAGAAGTCCGCAATGCCCGGAGTTGTGCGGCCTGCGCCGAACTCAAGGAGGCGCTGTCACCCAACAACCTGTCCCGGGAACATACCTCATTGGGCAATCTGTCTCCGGCCCAGGTGGATATCGTTCACCGGGTGGTCACCGATCCCGGCCGGCTCAGTGAGGGGTGGTGCCGGGGTCATATTGAAGACGGCATGCTCGAGGGCGAATTCGTCGAGATGATCGGCGTCATCGCCATGACCGTGATCATGGATACCTTCGCATTCGGCCTGGGTCTTCCGGCGGCTGTCCTGCCCGAGCCCGCTGCCGGTGAACCCTCGCGCTATTTGCCGCCGGGCGCCCGGCGCGAGGCGGCGTGGCTCCCCATCGTCGAGCCGGGCGACGAGGTGCCGGAGGACGGTCCCCTGTATCCCACGCCGACGGCCGGCTACATCCATCGGGCTCTCAGCATGGTTCCCCAATCGAAGCGCGACTATTGGAATCTTGCCGGCGCCCATTATCTGGAGGGCAGGCAGGTCTACGATTTCGGCAACAGCGTACGCGCGATCACCCGGCCTCAGATCGAGATCATCGCGGCGCGGATATCGGCCCTTCATCAGTGCCTCTACTGAACGACGGCGCATGCCTACATGCTCCGTGAGAGCAGCAACGCCGCCGACACCGAAATCGACCTCCACGACATTACGGAGGGATATCGGCATGACACCGGCATCGAGCATGCCGAATTGCTGATGGGCTTCGCGGAGGCGGTCGCGCGGCGGGACGAGAACGGGACATCGGCTCACCGGCAAAAAATGCTCGAACTGATGGGTGAGCCGGCAACCGTGGACGCGGCGGCCATTGCCGCGGCGTTCCATGGCTTTGTACGGCTCGCCGATTCGATTGGGATACCCCACGAGGGAGCCGCGGGCGGCACCGACTCGACCGAGATGCGGGACGAAATCGGGATCAGCGGCTTCTATCGCGCCCGGATTGCCTGACAGCCGGCAACCGGCCCGCGCAGCGCCCATTTGCGGCCGAATATCTCCCTTGGCGGCGCCGGCGGGATACGCGCCGGAGAGCCGCCGATACCGCTCGGCCGTCAGTTCAAGGCCGCAGGCCCCGGCATTCTCGATTAGATGCTCCTTGCGGCGTGATCCCGGGATCGGAGGAATTCGTCAACCGGTTGCAGCCGATCCCGAAGGTTGGAATTTCGATGCCCGGGTTGCCAAGTTGCCGCGATTCCATGCCTCCCCCGTAAATTTTGCGTGCAGGTTGTGCGGTTGCCGGTGAACCCTATAGGATCAAATCACGGCGTGGAAAGCACGCCGGGCAAACCTGATCAGCGACGGCGGCGCCGGGGGGAAGGGGCGATGAAATTCGGACTATTCGATCACGTGGACGTCAACAATCGTTCGCTGGCTCAGGAATTCGACGAGCGGCTGGAGTTTGTTTCCGCCGCCGATGAAGCCGGTTTCTACTGCTATCACGTTGCCGAGCACCACGCCACGCCGCTGAACATGGTGCCCGTGCCGGGGGTCTATCTGGGCGCGATAGCCCGGGCGACAAAAAACATCCGGCTCGGTCCGCTGTGCTACCTCCTGCCGCTCTATACGCCCCTTCGCCTGATCGAAGAGATTTGCATTCTCGATCACCTCAGCCACGGGCGGCTCGATATCGGCGTGGGGCGCGGCGTGTCGCCCTTCGAACTCAAATATCACGATGTGGATCCCGACAAGACGCGGCCCGTCTTCCGGGAGTGCCTTGAAGCGGTGGTTTACGGGCTGTCCCATGACGTGCTCGATCACCAGGGCGACAACTACTCGTACGTCGATGTGCCCATGGAGTTGAAGCCCCTGCAGAAACCCCACCCGCCAATCTGGTATCCGACCAACAACGCCGAAGGCGGGCAATTCGGCGGCGAGAACGGCTATCACTTCGTTACCTTGGGCGGCGTCGATTTTGCCCGGCCCGGGGTCGAGTCGTTTAAGGAGGCGCTGGCGAAGCGCGGCCGGCCGGGTGACGGGGGTGGTGGCGGTTTCAAGGAGGGCGCGGCGGTTGGCATTATGCGCCATCTGGTGATCGCCGAGACCGAGGACGAAGCGCTAAGGCGGGCCGAGCCCGCCTACCAGGCTTGGGAGGCGAGCCTGACGAAGCTCTGGCGGGTCAACAAGGTGCCGGGTCCGAACATTGCCCAGTTCATTCCGCCGACGCTCGCCGAGGCGCAGCAGCGGGGATCGGTGGTTGTCGGTACGGCCGAGACGATTAAGGAGACCCTCGCGGCGCATGCCGAAGCACTCGGCCTCAACTACATGGTCCTCGGTTTCTACTTCGGCGACATCGCCCACGGACATGCCATGGAGTCCATGCAACGGTTTGCATCCGACGTCATGCCGGCATTGGAGACGATGTAAGCGGCAATTCCTTCGGTAGTGCTTGACGTTGCCGCGCCGTCAGACAATAAGAGCGCCGAATTCGGCCTTCACCGTCTCCCCGCCAGCCGAACCCGGAGCCACAATGCCGCACCTGATTTCTCCCCATGGTGGAGACGGTCTACGCCCGTTGCTGATTGAAGCGTCCGAGCGCGAGGCGCGCCGGGCCGCCGCCGCAGGCCTTGCCCAAGTTCCCATGTCCAGCCGCGAGACATCCGACCTCATTCTAATGGGCATGGGGGCCTATACCCCGCTGACCGGCTTTATGGGGGAGGCCGATTGGCGAGGTGTCGCCGGGGACATGAAGATGGTTGACGGAACATTCTGGCCCATTCCGATCACCCTGTCGGTGACCGGGGACCTGGCGGAGACCATCGGCGACGGGGATGAAGTCGCACTGGTTGACGGCGAGACCGGCACCGTCATGGGCACCATGGCGGTGTCGGAGCGCTACAAACCGGATCACGCATTCGAGAATGCAAATGTTTTCAGGACCGGGGACCCGGCCCATCCCGGAGTTGAAAAGGTTCTTGGCCAGCCGCCGGTAAATCTCGGCGGGACGGTGACCGTCTTCGACGAGGGGCCGTTCCGGGCGCGGTATCCCGACCTCTGCGTTTATCCCCATGAAAGCCGGGCGTTGTTTGAAGAATTGGGCTGGACCCGCGTCGCCGCCTTTAATACCCGGAACCCCATGCACCGGAGTCATGAGCACCTGGTAAAAATCGCCATTGAGGTGACCGACGGCGTTTTCATTCATCAGGTGCTGGGCAAGCTCAAGCCGGGAGACATTCCCGCGGAGATCCGGGTCAAGGCCATCGATGCGATGATTAGTCACTACTTCGCCGGGGGAACCGCTATCCAGGCCGGCGTCCCCCTGGAGATGCGTTACGCGGGACCCCGCGAAGCACTGCTGCACGCCGTGGTCCGGCAGAACTACGGTTGCTCGCATTTGATCGTCGGGCGGGACCACGCGGGCGTCGGAAGCTATTACGGGCCGTTCGATGCCCAGAAAATCTTCGACACCCTGTGGGAAGGCGCGATCGAAATTCATCCCCTCAAAATCGACATCACATTTTTCTGCACGGCCTGTGGCGGTATGGCGACGGCGCGTTCCTGCCCGCACGGCGACGAACACAAGATCCAGATCTCGGGGACCCGCCAGCGGGAGATGCTGGCCGGCGGCGAGGATATCCCGCCGGAGTTCAGCCGGCCGGAAGTGGTGGCTATACTGCGCGAGTTTTACGCCAATCGAAATTGAGCGGGGGGACCGGATCCGTGGCGAAACTGACCGGCGCGGCGGCGCTGACAAAATCAATCGTTGGCCACGGTGTGGATACCGTATTCGGGTTGCCCGGCGCCCAACTTGATCCGTTGTTCGACAGTTTTCACGCCGAGCAGGACCGGCTGCGCGTCCTGCATACCCGGCACGAGCAGGGCGCGGCCTACATGGCATTGGGGTACGCCCACTCTACGGGCCGGGAAGGGGTGTGCACCGTCGTTCCCGGGCCGGGCGTGTTGAACGCCGGCGCCGCCCTGCTCACCGGATACAGTCTTGGCGCCAAGATGCTGTGCATCGGCGGGCAGATCCCCAGTTGGGGTATCGACAAGAGCATTGGCCTTCTCCACGAAATGATGGATCAGAAAGGAACGATGTCGGCGATGACCAAGTGGCAGGCCCGTGCCGATACGGTTGGCGAAGGGCCTGGATTGATCGCCGAAGCCTTTCGCCAGATGAATACCGGACGCAGCCGGCCGGTATTTCTCGAGATGGCGACCGACATCATGCGTCAATCCGATGACGTCGAGCCGGCGAACCGGCCCGAAACCTACGATCAGCCGGAGCCGGACCCCGACCTGATCGAGCAGGCGGCCGCCTTGCTCGGCAATGCGGAGAACCCGGCGATATTTGTCGGCGGCGGCATCTTCGGCGCCGAGGAGGAATTGCTCCAGCTGGCGGAAGAATTGCAGGCACCCGTCTTCATGAGCGCACAGGGCCTCGGTGCGGTGGATGCCCGCCATCCTCTGGCGCAGAACCTAATCGCGGCGTCACACACGTGGCCCAAGGTCGACGTGGCGCTGGCGGTCGGGACGAAATTTCTGCTGCCCATTACCCAGTGGGGATGGGACGACGACGTCAAACTGATCCGGATCGACCCCGACGCGGAGCAATCGGTGGCGCGCTGGCAACCCGATATTCATCTGGTCGCGCATGGCAAACCCAGCCTCGCCGCCATGGTGGATCGTTTGGGCCGTCACAACCGGTCCAGGACGCCGCGCGAAGACGAGTACCGTGATCTCAAGAACGCAGCCGACAAGGAACTCGCCGAAGCGCTGCCCGGACAAGTGGCCTATGGCCGGGTCATTCGCGATCGGCTGCCTGATGACGGCATTGCCTGCTTCGGCGTTACCCAAATGGGCTTTTACAGTTGGTGGGGTTTCCCGACATATTCGCCCAGGACCAATTTGCAGCCCGGGCTCCAGGGAACGCTCGGATACAGCTTCCCGACGGCGCTCGGCGCGCAGGTGGCGCATCCGGACAAGAAAGTGGTATGCGTCGCCGGTGACGGCGGCTTTATGTTCGGTGCGACCGAACTCTCGACGGCCATCCGTCACGGGATCAACCTTGTCACCTTGATTTTCAACAACAATGCATACGGTAACGTGCAGAAGCTGCAGACCCTCGATTTTGGCGGACGGCTGATTGCCTCGGACTTGGCGAACCCGGATTTCGTGAAGTTCGCCGAATCCTTTGGTGCGATGGGGCTGAGGGCGGAGAGCCCCGAGGATCTGGGGGACAAGCTCGATGAAGCGTTTGCCGCCGACGCGCCCGTGCTGATCGACGTGCCCTTCGATGAACTGCCCGACTGGAGGCCGCTGGAGCGGCGTTACCGGATGCGCGGCGGCACGGGCTAAACCGAACGACGGAGATACGCGTGAGACTCATTTCCTATGAACTGAATGGCGCCGAGGGCGTCGGCGTCATGGTTGACGACAGCGGTTTCGTGCCGGCCGCGGGTGCCGCCTCCGATTTGCCCGCCACGATGCTGGGGTTGCTGGAACAGGATGGCGCCATCGACGCCTTAAAGGGCGCCGCCGATGGAAAGCCCGCCGAGATGAACCTCGCGGACGTGAAGCTGCTGCCCGTGGTCCCCAATCCCAAGGCCATCTGGTGCGTCGGGGTCAACTACAAAGAGCACCAGGATGAGACCGGGCGAGGCGCCCAGGAAGAGCCGATGATTTTCCTGCGCATCGCCGAGGCCCAGATTGCGCACGGCGATCCCATGGTTCGCCCGAGTTTCTCCGATACGCTGGACTGGGAAGGCGAGCTTGCGGTCATTATCGGCAAGCGGGGCCGCGCCATCCCCAGGGAAAAGGCGTTTGATCACATCGCCGGCTATTCCATCTACAACGATGGCACGGTCCGCGAATGGCAGCGGCACACCAGCCAATTCGTACCGGGTAAGAATTTTCAGGACACGGGCGGGTTTGGTCCGTGGATGGTGACCCCCGACGAGTTTGGTGATCCCTACGCCCATGAACTGACCACCCGGATCAATGGCGAGCAGGTTCAGCACACCGGCATCGCCGCGATGGATCACAAGATCGACAAGCTGATCAACTACCTGTCGACGGCCGTTACCTTGAACCCGGGCGATGTCATTGCCACCGGAACGCCGGGCGGGGTCGGTTCGCGCCGCGACCCGCCCTGGTACATGAAACCGGGTGACGTCTGCACCGTCGAGATCACCGGGATCGGCGTACTCGAAAACCCGGTGATCGACGGCTGACGCTTAGGGCAGGCGTCCGCCGGGCGCGACGCCCCAAGCCATATCGACGATTTTCTCGTCCGCGGCCTCATCGCAGGCCTTCTTGAACGCGGCCATCACCTTGGCGCCGGTGGTTTCGTTCCAGAACCAATCGGCGATCTGCATGCTCGACGCGATGCAGCCTTCGGCCGCCATGGCCTCCGAGTAGTAGGCCTTGAAGTCCTCGCCGGCGAGCTTCAGCGCCATGGCCAGCGGGAACTCCGGATTGGGACTGCGGATACCCTCGTCCTCGACGAAGGCCAGGAGCAACTCGCTCGCCATCTCGATATTCATCCCGCTGACACCGACGGTGGTTCTGCCGCGGCGCGCCTTGGCCTTCTCATAGGCCGGACGGAGGGCTTCGATCTCGGCGTTCATCGCAGCTCTGAGGCCGGCCAGATCATCGGTGTCCTCAAACGCCGGCGGCAGCTCGATGGCGCAGGTCCAACCGTCAGCCGGCTTGCCGTCCGGCGGGTCATCGCCGAAGTCCGCCAGGACGGGCCCCGAGGGGCTCTCCATGAGTTTGAGTTGCTGCTTCAGCACCTGTTTCTGGAACTCGCCGTCGGTCGGTGCGCCATAAGGGCGGCCCAACTCAAATGGCACGGCGAGACCCCTCGGCACGCCGATCTTCTCGGTATGGAGCTTGATCAGGCTGATGATCGCCGTCACAAAGCCTTCCCGCTCAAGGTAGTTGGCCAGCACGCTCACGGCGCGCGTGCACATGGGTCAGACGCCCGATAAGGCGATCGCGTCGACGTTGTCCTCTTTGAGAATTGCCGCGACCTCCTTGGCATTCTGCTCCATGCCGGTGGGGTCGGTCGCGCCCATGAACGAGACATGATTCTTCGCGATCGAGCCGATGAAGCCTTCTTCGGCGAGTTCCCTAATTCGATCGATCGGGAAGGACACGTTGATGTCTTCCTGAAATCCCGACCGGTCATAGTTGGACGAAACGTGGCTCATAAACAGGTCCGCGCCGTCCGTCTCGGAGGGAATGACGCGATAATCCGCATCGCCTCTGAAAAACGGGCGGTCGGTTTTGAGATGAAGTCCGGCGGAAGAGACAATCGCCACCCGCATTTCGCTAAGCGGCTTCGCCTCGTTCCAGGCACTACTCCCGACCTCCGGCATTACGAGGTCGGTCATCCGCTGCGCCATCGCGGGCGCCAGCGCGTCCATCCTAACCATGTATCACTCCATCCAATGAGTTAACGAATTCGCTGGCGGGACTAGATCGGAATTCAAAATTCCTGTCAAACCCCCCTCTCCCTTTGGTGCGCTTGCCACTATTCGGGAGCCTTGACGGGCCCAAAGCGGCGAAATAGCCTCCGGGGACTCAGGGAAATCGGGCGTCTGTTTGACCATGACAGAGACCTCCAAACCGCTTCGGGCCGTGTTGCCGTCGGTAGACAGACTGCTGCGCCATGATGATGGCCGGGCGCTGGCCGAGGCCTACGGTCGCACGGCGACTACGGATGCCGTCCGCGCCGTCATCGACGAATTGCGGCAACGAATCCTCGGCGCCGGCGAGGATGCCGATACCGCGGAAGAGGCCGTGCTGGCTTCCGTCGCGGATCTGTTGGCGGCGAAATCGGCGCCGTCGCTCAAAAAAGTCTTCAACCTGACGGGCACGGTCCTGCACACCAACCTGGGCCGCGCACCCCTGCCGCGGGAGGCGATCGAGGCCATGACCCTCGTTGCCGGCGGCGCCTCCAACCTGGAATACGATTTGGAAAGCGGTAAGCGGGGCGACCGGGACGTTCACGTGGATGACCTGTTGGCCGAGCTGACCGGCGCCGAGGCGGCGACGGTGGTGAACAACAACGCGGCGGCGGTCCTGCTGGTCCTCAATACGTTGGCCAAGGGCAAGGAGGTTCCGGTTTCCCGCGGCCAGCTGGTGGAGATCGGCGGCTCGTTCCGCATGCCCGACATCATCCGCCGGGCCGGCTGCAAAATGCATGAGGTCGGGACCACCAACCGGACACATCTGAAGGATTTCGAAGAAGCCGTCAGCGACAGGACGGCGTTGTTGTTGAAGGTCCATACCTCCAATTACGAGGTGCAGGGCTTCACCAGGGAGGTGAGCGACACTGAACTCGCCGCGCTGGCACGGAAACACGGCATTCCCTGCGTCGATGATCTAGGCAGCGGGACGTTGGTGGACCTCACCCAATTCGGCCTGCCCCACGAACCGACGGCGGCGGAAGCGTTGGCCCACGGCATGTCCGTGGTGACGTTCTCCGGCGACAAGCTGCTGGGCGGGCCGCAGGCCGGCATGATCGTCGGCAAAAGGGAACTCATCGACAAGATCAAGAAGAACCCGATGAAGCGGGCCTTGCGGATCGACAAGGTGACCATGGCGGCGCTGAGCGCCGTGCTCCGCCTCTATCTCGATCCCGACCGCCTCGTGGAGCGCATGCCGGCGCTCAGGCTGCTGGCGCGCCAAGCCGATGAAATCGCCGCGACCGGCAAGCGGATCGTCGATCCGGTGTCCCGGGCGTTTGACGGGATCGCCGCCGTTGAGTTGGTCGGCTGCCAGAGCCAGATCGGCAGCGGTTCCCTGCCGGTGGAGCGACTGGACAGCGTCGCCCTCGGCATTACCCCGTCAACCGGCAAGCGGGGCGGCGGTGCCGCGCTCAATCGAATCGCCAAGGCGTTCCGCTCACTCCCCATCCCGGTCATTGGCCGGGTTCACGAAGGCGCCTTCCTTCTCGATCTCCGCTGCCTTGAAGACGTGGAAGCCTTCGTCGGCCAGCTCGATAAGTTGGCGCCGGGGGGCGCGTCCAAGTGATCGTCGCGACCGCCGGCCACATCGACCACGGCAAGACCCTACTGGTGCGGACCTTGACCGGGGTCGATACCGACCGGCTGCCCGAAGAGAAAAAACGCGGCATGTCCATCGATCTGGGCTTCGCTTACAAGCCGATGGCCAGCGGCAAGGTCATGGGATTTGTCGACGTGCCGGGTCACGAGCGCTTCGTTCGCAACATGCTGGCCGGCGTTTCCGGCATCGATTACGCGCTGCTGGTCATCGCCGCCGACGACGGACCCATGCCCCAGACCGAGGAGCACCTGGCGATCCTCGATCTCCTCGGAATCGATCAAGGGGTGGTCGCGCTGACCAAGATCGACCGGGTCGACGAAGCGAGGATCAAGGACGTCACCGAACAGATCGAGTTCCTTTTGATGGAGACCGGCCTCGAGGGATCGGAAATCCTGCCTGTGTCGGCGGTGACCGGCGATGGGATTGATGAACTCAAGGAACATCTGGCCATCGCTTCCGAGCTGATCGGCGACCGGGACGTTCACGGCAATTTCCGCCTCGCCGTCGACCGGGCATTTACCCTCCAGGGCGCCGGCCTCATCGTCACCGGCTCGGTGTTCGCGGGGGCGGTGAATGTGGGCGATCAACTGACCCTCACCCCCGGCGGCCAGAGCGTCCGGGTGCGCGGCATCCACGCCCAGAACGAGGAAGCGGAGGCGGGTGCGGCCGGTCAGCGCTGCGCCCTCAACATCACCGGCCAGAACCTCACGAAGGACGACGTGCACCGGGGCGGCTGGCTGGTCGCCGATGCGATCCACGATCCCGTTCCCCGGTTCGATGCCCGGCTCCGGGTGCTGCCGAGCGAGGCCAAGTCTCTCAAGCACTGGACGCCGGTCCATGTTCATCTGGGCGCCGCCGAAATTCCGGGCCGTGTCGCGGTCCTCGAAGACAAGAACATCCCGCCCGGCGAGAGCGCGTTGGTGCAGATCGTTCTCGACCGGCGGACCGGCGCGCTGCGCGGCGACGGATTCATTCTTCGCGATCAGTCGGCGACCCGGACCGTCGCCGGCGGACGGGTACTCGACCCCCACGGCCCCGCCCGGGGCCGTGCCAAGCCGGAACGTCTTGCCGCTATCGCCGCCATGGAGGAACGCACCGCCGCCGATGCGCTCCGGAAGATTCTCGACCAGCAAGCGCTGGGTGTCGATCTCCCGGCGTTCATCGTCAGCTGGAACCTGAACGACGACGAACAGGCCGCGCTTTGGGACGCGGTCGAGATCGTCCGTGCCGGTGAGAATCTGGAGACCGGCTACGCGCCCGCGCACTGGACCAACATCCGGGACGGCATCACGGCCGCACTCCGGGCGTGGCACGAAAACGCACCCGAGAAGCCCGGGCCCAGTGCCGACGGGCTTCGCCGCGAGACCGGTGTCCGGATGCCGACCAAACGGTTTACGCCGATTATCGAAACCCTGGTCGCCGACGGAACCATCATCAACCGGGGCGCCAGCTATTTCCTGCCGGGCTTCGAGCCCCAACTGTCGTCCAAGGACGAAGCGCTGTGGAAGCGGGTCAAGCCGATCCTCGAAGACGGGCATACCAAGCCGCCGGTAGTCCACGACATCGCCGAGAGGATCAAGTCGCCCGCCAAGGCGGTGGAGAGCTTCCTCGTCCGCTGCGCCCGGCTTGGCCTCGTCTATCGCGTCGCCAAGAACCGGTTTCTGCTTCCCGATGCGGTCCTCGAACTCGGCGAGATCGCCGAGGCCTTGGGCCGCGAGAGCAAGGAGCAGGGCTTCGGCGCCGCTGACTTCCGGGACCGCTCGGGGGTCGGGCGCAACCTCGCCATCGAGATCCTCGAATATTTCGATCATGCCGGCCTCACCTGGCGGAGCGGCAACGAGCGCAAGGTCCTCAAACCGGCCGCCGAGGTCTTCGGCGACACACCTGGGTGAGACTCCGGCTCGAGGCGAACTAATCCCGGTCCATGATCGACGGCGCGGCGAGCGTACCCGATCCCCGCCGGGGGAATTTGGCGAAGGCATAGCCCTGCTGATGACAAGCCTTGGTGATCACCAGCGCCTTCCAGAACCCGCCGCCGATGAGGACGAACACGCCGGCGGCGCCCAGCACCCAGACCGGCACGGCGGCCCACGCGGCGGCCGCGGCGAACAGCACCACGGGGATCAGGTGCCCCGACACATTGAGCATGGCTGTCGATGATTCCAGGATTCCCCGGCTCAACGGGCCGATGCCGTTGGCCTTGGCGCCCTGCACGTACATGCGCCACAGGCCGTAATTGATCAGGCCCAGAAGAATGCCGGCGAGCGGCAGAAGGAATCCGCCCTCGAATGAAATACCGTAAACCGCGAACACGATGGCCGAGAGGCCGACTCCTTCGTAGAGGCCGGTGGCCACCAGCATGGTCGGCATCATGGCGACCCGCCAGGTGGGGATGCCCTTGGCCATGTGCAAAATTTTGGCTTGGCAATAGAGAAAGACCAGGGCGGCGGCGCCCGCCAGGAAATGAAGCGACGGCAGCTGCCAGAGGAAGCCGGCGGCGATGGCCGGATACAGCACGCCGACGGCATAGATTTCGCGGCTCATCCATGAAGTTTGCGGGCGCAGGATGGCAAACGGGGCGCGCAGCTTTCGGCCGATCTTGAGCCAGACGAAAAACAGGCCGGCGGCGATGATCCCGGCGGCGCCCAGGTTCATCTTGGTGAGCGTGGCGCCGTCGAGGCCGGCGAACAGATGCAGCAGGTAGGCGACCACGATCATGCCGGCGCCGAACCCGCCGAGGATGAAATTCATCGCCGCCCGCATGTCCCAGAAGGTCTGGGGCTGGCCGACCAGCGGATTGGCCGGATCGCTCATCGCCTCGTCGCCGGTATCCGCCGCATTGAGGTCCCGGCCCGGCACCGCCGGCGTCTCGTAGAGATATTTGATCTGCGGATCGGTGCCGAGCTCCGAATGCATCTGGAAATGGCTGTTTTCCTCCGCAAGCCTGGAGACGTGGCTGTCGGGGTCGTTGAAGTCGCCGAATTGGATCGCACTGGCAATGCACGACGCGGCACAGGCCGGGGTCGCGTCAGGATCCACCCCCGGCGACAGGCCGGCGGCGATACCGTCATCGACCCGGTCAATGCAGAAGGTGCATTTCTGGGCGACGCCGAACCGTTCGTCGTGGGCGACCGCTTCTTCCTGAAGCGTCTCCTCTCCGAAATAGAACTCCTTGTCGTGAACGATGGTCCGCGCCTGATAGGGGCAGGCGACGGCGCAGGATGCGCAGCCGATACACAGATCGTAGTCCATGGTGACCAGCCCGTCGGCCCGCTGCTTGGTGGCGCCGGTCGGGCAGACGGGCACGCAGGGCGGCTCGGCGCAGTGCTGGCAGCCGACCACCATGAACACCCGCTCCACATCGGGGAAGGCGCCGGTTTCCACGTCCAGAACCCGCCGCCATTGAACGCCGGGGACCGTATCGTTGGCATGCTTGCAGGCGATGGTGCAGGTCTGACAGCCGACGCAGCGATTGACGTCGACCACCATGCCCCATCTGCGCTCCTCGGCGCGCCGGGACGGATCGGATGACACCCCGTTCATGATATCGGGCCTTCATTGAGGCCGCCCCCGCCCCTGCCCTCCGCCCTCGAGGGGGAGGGAGTACGAGGTAGGGGCGTCAGCGCCGTCGATATCGAACGCGCGGCCGCCTCGTTCATGCCGCCGCCCGCTTGGGCCCGTCGCCCTTGGTGATTCTTACCCGCGTGATGTCCGAGCCGCTGCCCGTGGAATCGGTCAGCTTAAGGGACAGATCGGTCAGCGAGTTCAGGCTCGGCAGGTGCAGATCCTTGGCGTAGGGCGTCTTCCAATGATCGAACTGACCGATCATCAGGACCGTATCCGGCCGGATCCCTTCCCGGAGTACCGCGTGACCGCGGGTCTCGCCGGAGATCGACTGGATGGTCACCGGATCACCTTCCTCTAGGCCCAGTTCCCGGGCGCGTTTCCGGTTGATGATGACGCCCTTGTGGCCGGCGATATTGTTGGCCACTTCGTTGATCATCGGAATGCCCACATTGGCGCCCCAGGAATACTGCATGGAGCGCGAGGTCAGCGCCCAGAAGGGGAAGGCGTCCGGATCGCCGCCCTGATCCTTGACGTAGTTGAGCCAGATATCCGGAAACCGTTGGTAGGTCGGCATGGGCTCGTACTCTTCGAGCTGTTCGTCCCACCATTCGACGCCGATTTCATGGAGCCGGTGGGCGAGCTGGGTGCCGTGGCGCTGGATGCGTTCCTGATAGGGCAGCTCGAAACGGATGCCGTTGGCCTTGAGGTGCGGGTACAGATACCAGTGAAGCTTGGAGAACGGCCTGAGCATGTAGCCGTGCTCCTTGAACCAGTCGATGCCGACCACGTTCCCGCCGTCCGACATGTCGTGGCTCGCCGCCTTGGCGGTGGCGTCCCAAATTTCCTCAAGCCCGTGGGGCTTGGCCTCATCGAGGCCGTAATCGTAGTCGCCGGTCACCAGCCGCATGCCGGCGGCGCCCTTGTTGATGGCCTTGTTGTAGGCCTCCAGGATGCCGCCGCGCTCGGCGAGCGCCGTCGCGATGTCGGTCATGTCCTTGGAATCGACCACCGTGTCGCCGGCGGGCTGACGGATGCACCAGCCCTCGTGACCCCAGAGCTGCTCGATGAACTTGGTGTTGCCGAGCTGGATCAGCTGGAGGCTTTCCAGGTCGGTGTTTTCCGGCAACAGGATGTCGGCGAAGTGGTTGGTCTCGTCGTGGGTGTAGGCGAAGGCGACGATGAACGGGAACTCGGCCACCCGCTCCGCGACCTCGGGCGCATTCCAGGACGAGATCGCCGGATTGGTCCGGTAACAGAACCACATGGCGGGCTTGGTCGGCTTCGGCCAATTCTCCGGCGGGCGCTTCTGGAACAGCCACGGCAGGTGGGCGGGCCCCAGCGCCGGCGACCACGCCGAATCGGCGACCAGCGGGACCAGCGTCCGGAAGGCATTGCGGATGTGGGGCTTGGCCTGCCATTCCTGTTTGGAGGTTTCGTTGAACGGGAACTCCATGAAACCGTCCCGGTTGATCACCGCCGACGTCTTGCGGTCATCGGCGGGCCGGTTGAGCTTCACGTTGGTGCCGATCATGCCGCCCGGCACTTCGAGGGCGCCGACCAGGGTCAGCAGCAGCGTCCGTGCCCAGCAGGCATTGTAGCCGCCCCAGCCATTGTTGACCGTCTTGCCCAGCAGGATGGCGACGGGCCGGTGGGGGAGGGTCCGGCCCTCGATTTCGATGCTCGCGCCGACGGTGGCCTGCTCGATGAACTCGTCGGCCACCTTGCGGATTTTTTCGGCGGGGACATCGCACTCTTCCGCCGCCCATTCCGGCGAATAGGGCTCGATATGGTCGAGCAGCTTCTGGTGGGCGGGCTGCGCCTCCACCGAAGCATGCTCCCAGCGCTGCCCGTCGGGGCCGTCCTCGACCCCCGCGCAGGTATAGGCTCCCTCCAGGGCCGGATCCTCGATCTCCGCATCGAAGGGCTTGGCCGTGTTGTCGGCGAGGTCCCAGATCAGGGGTTTGAGGCTGACGGGATCGCGCATGAAGTAGCCGTTGGGACCGATCAGGTAGGGCGCGTTGGAATCGTCGGCGATCCGTTCCATGTCGCAGATTTCCCGCCACGGACGCTCGATCAGGATGCGGTTGATCATGGCATAGAGGAAGGCGACGTCGGTCTTGGGCTTGACCGGGATCCATTCGGCTGATACCGCGCCGGTCACCGACAGGTGCGGTTCGATCTGAACCCGCTTCATGCCCCGGGCCCGCCCGTCCGCGTGCCGCCAGATGCCGGCGACGCCGGCCGACGCATCCCCGTTATGGCCGAAGGAGACGATATAATTGCAGTGGGGCGTGTCGGGCGCGACGATAAACGCCCGGTGCCACAACTCGCCGTACAGGTGTTCGGAGTGATAGCACTTCACACCCTGGCCCGCGCCGAAGCCGAGATCGACTCCGCCGAAGGCCGAGAGCAGGGCGGGGAAGGTACCCATGTACTGGGTCGGCGTGCCGCCGCCGCCGAAGCTGGCGGCGATTTTGGGATACCCGGATTCGTCCAGCGGTCCGTCGGCCAACGTGTCCTTGATCTTCTTGCCGACGATGTCGAGGGCCTCGTCCCAGGAGATCGGCACGAAGCCGGGATCCTCGTCCTTGCCTTTCCTGGGATTGGTCCGCTTCATCGGCGAGGCGATGCGGTGCGGGTTATAGGTCTTCTGGATCAGCCCGTAGGCCTTGACGCACACCCGGCCGCCGCCGGGATGTTCGACCTCGATGTCGTAGTTGGATTCGATGCGGGTCGCGACGCCGTCCTCGACCTCGACCTTCATCAGATCGGGCCCGGCGACGCACTGGTAGCAGAAAATCGGGACCTGTTTCCTGGTTTTGATTTCGTTCATGGAACCCGGGCGGGTCAGCCCGCTCCCTCGATTTTTTTCCGTTTGGCGATCAGGCGTTCCCTGGTCTTTTCATTGTCGACGACGAACCGGTTGTGCTTGCCGCGCCCGACCTGTTCGACGGCGTCGGTGACCACCGCTTCCATCGTCACCATCCGGCCGTCGACGCCGGTAATTTCGATGCTGACCTCGACCCAGGCACCGGCCGGGGTCGGCGCCATGTGATCGACGGCGACATGGGTGCCGACCGTATTCTGCTCGTCGGGCAGATGCCGCTGGATGAATTCCTGACACGTCATCTCGATGTCTTCGACCATGGAGGGTGTCGAATAGACCGCGAGTTCCTCGTCCATATGAGAGATGATCCGGCCTTCATCGATATCGATCCGCCTTGTGTGCTTCATGCCGGCCTTGACGTCTTCAATCATGTCGCCTCCAACCCCCGTTCGGCCGGGGCATTCGCCCCGGAGGAAGTCTATCCCCCATATAATGATCGGGTGCCGAACATCTTAGCCGGGGAGCGCCCCATGCCAAGCGCCTTCCCGTATCCCGTCCAGAGCCCTGACCGGCCGCCGGAGCGTTGCAGGAACCGCATGACCTCAACCCATTGAAAGCATTCGATTTCGTTTTCAAATTCCAAGTCCCGACGTTTTGGCGCAATGGACATTCATGGACAAAAATGGACATTCATGGACATTTCTCATCCTTCGAAAACACCGAAGCCATGCACGGAATGCACGGCTCGGGCTGTCCCGACTCTCGACGAAGGGCGATGCGTCCGGGGCGGTGGGCATTGGCCCATGAGCGTCTAGGCGTTCCCGGATGGGTAACGTCAAGAGTTATGTGTCAGGGAGACGGGGGTGCTGATTCCCTGGGATTTGTTTTCGTGGATGAAGACCGCGTAGAGGATGCGGTCCATTGAAGTCTTGTCTTGGAATGTTCCCATG
>LXNI01001076.1_pt1 | contig 26247 bp, 25 predicted proteins | sample 809091 | NCBI WGS metagenome assembly LXNI01 (sample SAMN04870527, study PRJNA318959) | sponge metagenome | biome: 01000161; feature: marine sponge reef; material: water | host: Sarcotragus foetidus | place: Greece: Milos, Mediterranean Sea | collected 2013-05-29 | depth 5-7 m | reverse complement strand
TCTCGACGTTGGGATAAGGCTTCGGTCTGGATCATGGCCCACTTTCTCTGTAGTAAAACATCTACAGATTATGCCGGATCTGGCCCCAACTGGCAAGCTTTGCACTGATATGTCGTGCACCCGCCCTGCATTTTGAACTTGACTTTTTAGCAGTTTTGGATGATGACGAGTATCCTGCAGATGAGAATTGGCTAATCGAAATATTTGCTGGCATCCATACGAGAGACCTTGATGTTGCAAGTGGTCTGCTCAGGATCGAGCCTATAGATCAAGAGCAACTTTATTCCTTTCAATTAATTCCCAAAATTATCTACAAGTCTTTAGCCAGTCCCCAAAGAGAAAAGCGAATGATTGAGTACTGCTGTAGCGGGGATGATAGTCGAATCTCTCATCGGGGATCGAATGTGATTTATCGACTTTCCCTGATTGGTAAAAACAAAATCCGTTTCAACAACCAGTTGGAGTTGGCACATGGGGAAGACCGCGAGATAAATTTTGAGATTAGGAAAGCTGGAGGAAGAGGTGGGCTAGTTCCAAGGGCTGTTGTCTATGAGCGGTTGCGAGACGAAAGGTTGACCTTGCGTTACCAGTTCCAGATTCAACGAGATTGTCGCTTGGTTCGGATCGGGAAACAATACCGATTTCTACACCAATCTAAGTCAGGGGCTTTTAAAAATTATTCGTACATTGCCAGCAAATTGATTTTAGGGTCTATTCGGTTGATGTTGGTTCCTGTAACAGGAGGGAAAACTTTGTTGGGTGCTGTGCGAGCTTTGGGGAGTGCGATTGGAGGGATAGAAGGGTTAATTGGACGAAAAAGCAAGCATTATGCTGAAACCGATGGCTTTTAGAGATGTAATCCGGCTTAATTATTGGCGAGGTTGCAAAGGGTGCGAGAGCAATTATGGAGATGCTTTATCGCCATTGATCGTATCGCGTGTGACAGGCCGCCGAGTGGTGTATGCACATCCACTTTATGCGGACATGCTCGGGATTGGGTCGATACTTGAATCCGCTGTGAGATTGTGGAGGAGACCACTTATCGGAAGAATTTCTCCCTTGCTGGTATGGGGAACTGGCACACTCACACGGGCTAGGGTTCATGCTGGTTTTATGAACTTTCTAGCAGTGCGTGGCCCCTCAACCCGTGATCTGCTGACCTTGGACAAAAACATGGTTGTCGGGGACCCGGGGTTACTAGCACCAATGTTACTAGATACGAAACCTCGTCCTCAGTTTTCATTAGGTATCGTTCCGCACTGGACGGAAAGGAATTGCCGAGAATACCGTGAACTGGCCAGCAGGTTGCCACATTGCAGAATTATCGATCCAACCAACCCTGACGTAATAGGCACCACAAAACTTATTGCCTCATGTGAAGCCATACTGTCTTCTAGTTTGCACGGGTTGATTGTGGCGGATTCCTTTGGAATTCCAAACGCACGATTTCGATGTTTAGAGAATCGAGATACAAATGATTGGAAATTCTTTGACTATTTCGCCAGTGTGAGGCGCAAAGCTTCACCTGCAATTGACTCGTTGACGGGTAAAAAACTTAAAGATTTAATGGAATTCAGTGACCATGCTAATCCCCGAACCGTTTCAATCATCACGCAAAATCTCCTAAAAATATCGTAACTGTCAGTGGAGGTTATCTATCATGAGCATCCTGAAAAAAAGATCAAGATGTTTGGATGTGTTCTTGCACCAGAAGTTAGCAGGCAGATTGATCCTCAAGGATTCTGGCGCGATTTCTTTTACCTATGGTTCGGATTATGTGGCACATGGTTATCCTACCCTGTCAGTCTCGTTGCCGCTACGAGACAAACCCTATCGAAACAAAGCCGTTACGGCTTTCTTTTTTGGCGCGTTGCCTGCCGGGGTGTGTAAGCGTCAGTCTTTTTCCCGCTTCCTGCGCTCTTGGTTGTGGGGGCATATCTCGGGGCCATTTGCGTGCAACCAGAGGATAAGGTATTTGTATCTCTCGGATCAGGCGCGATTCGCTTGGTTAGCGGACAGGGGTATGTCGGCGGATAGCATCACTTTATACCCATGCGGTACTACACCAGCCCAGTCTGGCACAAGCGACAAACCTGAATTAGTTCTTAACGGAAAATTGATTAAGGAGATTTCTCTAGACCCTTGTCCAGCGCTGACCTCAATGGGAGGAGCCCGCAAAAAAATGGCTGTGCGCATTGATAAAAAAGGAAAGGTAGTATGGATAAGAGATAAACGAGCCGTTGCTTCCACCCATATACTCAAAATTATACGCACAAAAGATGCTGCATTCAACGAATTATTCTGTATGCGTTTAGCTAAGGCCGTCGGCCTGAATGTCCCAGCTTGCGAAGTTCACTTCTTTGATGAAATTCCTTGTTATTTGGTGGCTCGCTATGACCGAGAACAGTTCGATCAGGAAGTTAAGATACTGCACCAAGAAACCCTATGCCAAGCATTGGGAATTCTTCCAGGAGTTTATGCGGAGCACCGAGGAGGGCCCAGCATAAAGGATTGCCTCACGCTATTGCGTAATCAATCCTCTGCGCCCACACGTGACATAACAGCATTTCTCGCTGAAGTTGTTTTCAGTTATCTAATTGGACGATTCGATATGAATGGATGGAATTGTTCTTTACTCTATCGGAACGGGCGGCCAGAATTGGCTCCAACTCATGATCTTAATAGTTTTTTTGATCGGTCCAAAATGAACATGAGCATAGGAGGTGAGCAAAGGCCCGAAAAAATAAAGATTAAACATTGGAACAGTGCGGTGGAATGCACTGAAAGACCCATCTTGTACGAGGAGTTAGATCGACTTTCGCAGATTACGCCGAAGCAGGCCGACAGTTTAATAGATCAGTATAAGAGCGGAAGAACCGACACAAAAAAACTTGAACACATCTGTACGAAGATTGCTCAACGCGCCAGCCTTGTAAGGCAGCAACTACCAGAATGGTAGAGAGTCAGGCGATTGAGTCTTTTCTAGATTCGGTATGAAAGTATCTGCATAATTAGTCTACCTGTTAGTATCGTAACAATTTCAGAAAACTCTGCATGGCGTGGAATTCTGCTCGCACACCATGCGGCTCACGGAGTGTTTGTCAAGCATACTTTCCACTACGTGAGCACCAAAGTATTGGGAGACCGACATCCTGTGGACTGACTCCGTGTAACCCCAGAGAGAAAAAATGAAGTTGGGCATTCCGCGTTGCGATTACAATTGCGCACACACCAAGGGAGCAAAATGTCTATTTTTCCGACACCCATACCTGTTGCTGAGGGTTTGGCCCCACTACTTGGAGGATTCCCCCGATTCACCTGCATCAGCTTGACGGTATTTTTAAGCTTGAGTGTCGGAACCGGGTGGGCCGATGAAGTCGTTGCGTCTGGTTCCGTGAAGTCGGTTGATGCGGATTCCACGCCTGCACAGGCGGAAAAGCAGAGTGAATCGGAAGAACGGTATCGAGAACTCGTCATGGAAGCCGGCCGGCAACTTCAGCAGGGTAGGCCAGACCAAACCCTGAAGCTGCTGGAACAGGCGACCAAAATGCTGGGTGGGCGGACTACGGCCGACATATTGTTTTTGGCCGCGCAAGCGCATATGGGACTGGGAAACCGCGAGATGGCGACGCGGATATTGGGGCGACTCGCGAAGGAATATCCGCAGGTGGACCGGCTCCAGCTGGATTATGCGGCCATGCTGTATTCGACGGGGCGGGATGAGGAAGCCGATGCGATCTTCCGGGAAATCCGTGAGAAGAAAAATGTGCCGGAACCGGTCAAACGCAACGTGGAAAAATTCCTGGAACGCATCCACCGCCGGAAAAGCCTTCTGATCGACTACGATTTCAGCGTCTGGAAAGACGACAACGTCAACAACGCAGCTGAAGTGGACCATGTGGAGATTCCTCTGTTCGGCGGATTGCGGTTCCGGGTGAACGAAAAGCCGAAGGAGGCTTGGGTGGTCCGGGCGGGAGTCAACCTGCTCCACCGTACTCCCTTGCGGGACGATGGCAGCCTGCGCCTGAATTCACGGGTCGGACTTGCCCGCAACACGGCCCGCAACGCCAAGGCGCACAACCGCACCTGGTTGAATCTGTCGACGGGCCCTCAATGGTTCTACCTGAAGGAATTCGCAGGCCATAAACTTCCGGGCTATGCTGGTGCGGATATCGGTTACGAGAAACGCTGGCGGGGGGGCGATCCTTATTCGGGCAGCGCCTGGGTACGGCTTTCGGCACGGCAGAGTCTGCCCGGGCATTGGGCGCTCGGCGGTTACGTCCGCTATTGGGACACCCAATACAGCGAAGGCTCAAGTCAGGCAGAACCGAAAGGTCAGGCCCTCAACCTGTATGCGGAACGCGCGTTCAGGAACGCACGCGTGACGGCAGGCTGGACGGTTTCCACAGAGCATCCGGATCTGATTAGCCAGCGTTGGAAGTCACATCAGGGGATGCTTGCCTACGAAACCGTCTTCCGCCATACCTGGCACGTGTCGGCCGTGGCGACGCTGTCCGAGTCCCGGTATAAGGGGACCAATGCGATTTTTCAGAGGCGGCGCAAGGACCAGCATCGGAACCTTAACGTCACCGTGTCCAACCGGGCCTTTTCCTGGGAAGGTTATTTGCCGGAACTCACGCTCGGCCTGACCGAGACGAAATCCAATATCGACCTCTACGACCGGGACAACTTCACCCTTCGCTTGGGTTTTCAGAAGTTGTTCTGAGAATAATTCTTCTCTGGAAACAGGGGCGGGGCATACGCCGCGAAAGCCCCGAAGATCAATATTTTCGCGCGGCCTCCACGATGGCCAGCACTGAAAGCCCATCGAGGCGATGCGTCTGCTGAAATTTTTTCAAAGCTTCGATCGCGGATTGCACCCTGGCGGAGTCCTGCGGCTGGAATGGAACCAACTCGGCGATAGGATGGCCATGCTTGGTGATGGTAAACCGCTCGCCTGCCTGTACACGCCGAAGCAGTCTCGGCAGCCAGGTTTTTGCCTTGGAAACGCTAATCTCTGGCACAGCGTTTGCCTCCCGGGATCAAATTAATCCAATTTTAGACCAACTGGCTGAGCAAGGTTTTTCCCGGGACGATGATCGGGACCGTGTGTTCAAAACAGTCGCGATCGACGAATTCCGCATCCATGGCCACTTGAAACGCATGCGCTGCTTGCGTCTGTTTTTGGAAGTAGTGCAACGAACTATCCAGCCCCGCGCTGCTGCCGTGTTTGACCTCAACCAGGAACCAGGGCTGCCGATCTCGGGAGACGAGGAAATCAACCTCGCGTTTCTGTTTGTCCCGAATGAAATGCAGGCCAAAGTCGCCATGGCCGGATTCGGTCCACCCGTGCACCGCTTTCAGCAAGGCGCAGGCGACAAGGTTTTCGGCTCGTGCGCCCGGGGATTCGACCTGGCTCCAGTCCCACAAGAAGTATTTAGGTTCCTTGCGCAGCGCCCGCGCGACATTGTGATGCCAGGGCTTGACTGCGAAGCAATAGTACAGGGCCTCCAGCGTCGAGACCCATCGGCGAACCGTATCCACGGACACGCGGACCGTTTTGGCGAGATAGGAATAAGTGGTGAGTTGCCCGACGTGCTGGCGCAGCAGTTCGGCTAAAACCTCCATCTGCCCCAGTTCCTGTATTTGAGTGAGGTCGCGGAGGTCTTCGCGGAACAGTTGCTCGGTGCGCAGTTTCCGCCATCGATTGTAGAAGCGCTGGTTGGCCTTGAGGAAGGGTTCCGGGAAGCCGCCGAAACGCCAGAGTGCCTCCCATTTTTCGTCGCCGATCCGCGACGGTTTCTGGACAATGAATCCTGGGGAATCCGATCCCGTGCATTCCGCGACGGACACGGGGTGAAGGGTGTAGGGGAAATACCGCCCCATCAGACTGTCGCCGCCTTTTTTGAAAGTTTCGAAGGAAGCACTGCCTGTGACTAGGGTCCGGGAATGGCCCTCGTACCGGTCGAAGAACCCCTTCAGAAAATCTCTCCAGCGCCGGTACTTGTGCAGTTCGTCGAAAGCACACAGAGGCGGGTGATCCTGCAGCCGATCTAAACGGGCACGATGTGCAATCGTTCCCGGGCCCTGCAGGATCAATGCCCTGTGGGTCGGGTCGTCCCAGTTGAAGTAGTGGCTTTCGGAGAATTCCCCAGCCAGAGTTTTGGCCAGAGTGGTTTTTCCGACCTGCCTCGGGCCTGAGAGGAAAATCATCTGCCGATGGTCGCGGTAGTGGGCGACCAGGTTGTTGAGCAGGTATCGATGCATGACTAAAATTATTAGTGTCGTAAAAAAGTTATGACTATTTTACGATATTACAGAGAAAAGTCAAAGAAATATCGGCTCCAGGGTGAAATGGTGTTCACCCCGGCAACCTCAGCGGGAGCGTCTCGGGCCCAGCCAGGCCAGAAGTGCTCCAGAGACAAACATGCTGATGGCAACACCGTAGAATCCAGCCTCCAAATATCCGGCCAGGCTCGCCAGGATTCCCAGCCCGAGCGCCCCGATGCCGTAGCCCAAGTCACGCCAGAAACGATAGACTCCAATCGCAGAACCCCGCCATGCGGGAGCGGCAAGGTCGCTGATCGCAGCGCTGAGATTCGGATACAGTAAAGCCATACCAAATCCCGTGACGGCAGCACTGACCGCCCAAGTCTCGAATTGCATACTCCACAACGAACCTAAGACTCCGATTCCACACAACCACATGCCGGCCACGCAGGGCAGCAGGCGCCCGATCCGGTCGGACAGGCGCCCGGTCAGAAACTGGCTGGCCCCCCAAACAGTCCCGTAAATTCCGACAATCCAGCCAATATCCGGAAGGCTGAATCCATGGGCGTACAAATAGACGGGGTAAAAGATCCAGACCAGGGTGTCGACGAATTTTTCGACAAGTCCCGCCTGGCTGAGCGCAAACATGCGCCGGTCCTTCCAAGAGACTTCAGCGAATGCTTCCCAAGTCGTGGCCGGCATCGAATCAGGCGGGGTTTCCGCCGCTTTTTGCTCGCTATGAGCCCAAGGAAGGGTCTCTCGCACGAATCCGAGTAGCAACCCGATGGCCAGAAGGATGCAGGCCAAGCCGAATCCCCACAATGCTTCGCGGGCATCCAGGCCGGTTGCCAGATAGCCGGTCGCAACCCCGGCGACCGCCACGCCCATGTAGCCGGAAAACTCGTCCAATCCGACCGCGAAACCACGTTCTTTGGAATGCGCTAGATCCAACTTGCTGGCTTGGGTTGCCGACCAGCACAGGCCTTGGTTGATGCCCAGCAGCAGCGTCGCCAGCACGACCTCGTTCCAGCTCGTGGCATACAGAATCAACCAAGGGGCGGGCAGGGCAAACAGCCACCCGACCAAGAGCACAGGTTTCCGGCCAAAGCGGTCCGCTGTTCTCCCGGCGACGAAATTCATGGTCCCTTTGACGAACCCGAATGCGACGACGAAGACGGTCAGGAGGAGATAGGAACCGCGTTCAACAGAAAATTCGCTTTCCGCCAATGCCGGAATCACTGTGCGCACCACGCCGAGGGTCATGCCGACCAGAAAAACCTGCGCCAGTTGTTGCCCGAACTGGGCAAGATTGCGTGAAATACCGTGCATCGGGGACGATTGTACGCGCTGGGGCTGGCTGGGCGTGAATTCGACGGGAACACTATAATGAGTAGTAGACGGATCGGAACCGGTTTTATCCTCCTCATCGACCCTCATGGCATATGAAGTCCTGGCCCGCAGGTGGCGGCCCCGCACATTTGACGAAGTAGTCGGCCAGCAGCATGTGCTTCAGGTCCTGACCAAGGCCTTCGAAAACAACCGACTACATCACGCATACCTGTTCACGGGGACCCGGGGCGTCGGCAAAACGACCTTGGCGCGCATCGTCGCCAAATGCCTGAACTGCGAACAGGGAGTCAGCGCGAAGCCTTGCGGTGAATGTGGAGTTTGCCGCAGTATCGATGAAGGTAAGTTTCCTGATCTACTGGAAATTGACGCAGCGTCCCGCACTCGCGTAGAGGAGATGCGCGAATTGCTGTCGGATTCGTCCTACGTTCCCACGCAGGGCCGTTTCAAGGTGTACTTGATCGACGAGGTGCACATGCTGTCGACGCACAGCTTCAACGCTCTACTCAAGACCCTGGAAGAACCGCCCGAACACCTCAAGTTTCTCTTTGCCACGACCGATCCACAAAAACTCCCGGCCACGGTGCTGTCCCGATGTCTTCAGTTCCATCTGAAATGTTTGACCGAATCCCAGGTTTGCGATCAATTGGCGAAGATTCTCGAACATGAAAAACTGGAATCCGAGCCGGAAGCGGTAGTCCAGTTGGCACGTGCTGCAGATGGCAGCATGCGGGATGGATTGAGCTTGCTGGATCAGGCTATCAATTATTGTTCCGCGGGCCTGACTCAGGACGAAGTGGGACGGATGCTGGGCCTGTTGCCGCGCGAAAGCTTCGGCGCGTTGGTGATGGCTCTTTCGGGCCGGGATCCTGAAGCAGTGATGCAGGCGGTTGCCAGCTTGCGGGAACTGTCGCCTTCATTTCAAGACATTTTGGACGATTTGGCCCGAGTATTCCATGTCTGCGCGATGGCATCGGAAGGCGTGGAGGCCGATGCCCCGGAAGAAATGCAGGATTGGGTGCGTGCGGTCAACGCGGCTTACAGTCCGGCCGACCTCCAGTTGGGCTACCAGATCCTGCTTCAAGGCAAGCGCGACCTGCAGTACGCGCCGGATGAACAGACGGGGCTGGAGATGACCCTGCTGCGCTTATTGTGCTTCATGCCAGCGGGTTGGGAGACGGAAGCGTCATCCGCGCCACAGCCCGCGGCTTCGGACACGAGCGCCCCTCCACAAAGCCAAGACGCGCTTCCGGCAGAGTCTAAATCTGCCGTGTCGACGAAACCGATCAAATGGGATGAAGGGATGGACTGGGGCACGTTGATCGAACAACTCGGGGTCCGCGGGACTGCCAAGGTTTTTGCGAATCACTGTGCCGTGGAGCGAGTGGAAGGGGATGCCTTGCATCTGATGTGTGATAAGGATTACCCGACCTCGCCTGAGGTGGAAAAAACTCTGGGCAAGGCTTTAAGCCAATACTTCCAGCGAAAAATCTCCCTGCATGTCCGTTTAGGTGTCCCACAGCAGGAGACTAAGGCGCAAAGGGATGAAAATGCCCGCAAAGAGCGCGCCGCACAAGCGCAACGAGAAATAGAAGAATCCCCGACACTGCGTGCCCTGCAGGAGGAACTAGGTGCCCAACAGGTCATCGGCCCGATGAACGGCATGACACCTCCCAACACGGAATCCTGAATGTCCGCCCCGGACAGTCTTCTGGATCAATTGGTCGAAGCCTTGCAATGCCTGCCTGGCGTCGGTGTGAAGACGGCACAGCGAATGGCGTTCAACCTGCTGGAGCGGAACCGCCCACGAGGCCGGGTGTTGGCTTCCGCGCTGAAGGAGGCGTTAGACAAGATCCGGCATTGTGATCATTGCCGGAATTTCACGGAAAACGAACTATGTTCGATTTGTGCGGATACGTCGAGATCTTCGAATCAGTTGTGCATCGTGGAAGGGCCGGCCGATGTGCGGTTGTTGGAAGCCAACACCGATTACCAAGGGCGCTATTTCGTATTGATGGGCCGGCTGTCGCCGTTGGATGGTATCGGGCCCAAGGAGATTGGCTTTTCGCAGTTGGAAACCCGGCTTCAATCCGAACCCATTGAAGAATTGATTCTGGCCATCGGCACGACCGTGGAGAGCGATGTCACGGCGCACGTACTAAGCGAACTGGCGCAACGGAATCATGCCAAGGTTACCCGGCTGGCACGTGGGGTGCCGGTGGGGGGAGAACTGGAATACCTAGATCCCGGCACTCTGATGACAGCGTTTGAGGGGCGGACCCAGTACTAAATCTGCGGAAGAGACGGCGTCTGCCTGCTATCTTTATGCTGCCCTGTGCAGTGGTTTGACGCGCTTTTCGATCTGTCGTCCCACCCTAATTTCGGTTTTGCGAAGCTCGTAGCTCTTCTGCAGATTCATCCAGAGCTGCGGAGAGGTCCCGAAATAGTATGCAAGACGTAGCGCTGTGTCGGCGGTCACGTCTCTCTGGCTATTCAAGATTGCGGTAATCCGGTTCACTGGAACGTCCAGCGCTTTCGCCAGTGCACTGGCCGACAGGTTTAGCCCCTCCAGTTCATCACGCAGGATCTCACCTGGATGCACCGGCCTCATTCCGTTTTTCGTGCCCATAGTTTCTTCTCCTCCGCGACTCAAGGCTGAACCTCGTTGTTTTGCAATGCGCGGATCCGTTCTTCCAAGGGCGGGTGCGACAGAAACAATTGGCGCACCCGTGAGGTTGGACGGGTTCCGGAGATGCCGAAGGCCGCCATCGTATCCGGGAGATCCCGAGGCTGGCTGACTTCGCGCAGGCGCTGCAGCGCAGAGATCATCTTGTCGCGGCCGGCCAGGTAGGCCCCGCCAGCGTCCGCACGGAATTCCCGGCGCCGCGAGAACCACATGACCACGATAGTGGCCAAGACCGACAGCAGGATCTGGGCGACGATCGAAACAATGAAATACCCTGGTCCGAACCCGCGCTGCACCCGAAACACGAGCCGGTCGACCAGAAATCCGATCACTCGCGACAGGAAAATAACAAACGTATTGAGTACGCCTTGCAGCAAGGCCATGGTCACCATGTCGCCGTTGGCGACATGCGCCATTTCATGGCCGACTACGGCTTCCACCTCATCTTGGCTCATCTGCTTCAGCAACCCGGTGCTGACCGCGATCAAGGCGTTGTTTTTGTTCATCCCGGTAGCGAAGGCGTTCGGTTGCGGGGAGTCAAAGATTCCGAACTCAGGGGGCTGAATATGGCAGGTTTCCGAATGGCGGCGAATCGTGTCTACAAGCCACTCCTCCGTACGGTTGGCTGGTTGTTCGATTACTCGCACCCGCATGGTCCGCTTGGCGATCCACTTCGATATAGCGAGCGAGATAAAAGAGCCGGCAAAGCCGATGACCAGTGAATAAACCAGCAACGCCATCAGGTCCAGATGAACACCCTGGGCATCCAGCAGGCCGTCGATGCCGAGCACCGAGAACACGATGCCGAGAACCAGAAGGATGGCGAAATTGACGCCGAGGAAAAGAAGAATTCTCATAATCCGGAATTATAAATCTTGTACTTCAAAGCGCTGAAAATTCCTCCAGCTCTTGGACAGTTTGGTGCCGCGTCCGCCCCGTGCCCCCTGATGCTCGCACAAGTCTGAGAAGCGCATGACGCGGTGGGCCGCCTGGGTGAACAGCACCAATGCCTGCTTCTCCGTCAAGGCGGCCAGCAGCGTGACCCGCTCACCTTCGGGGTCTTTCAGCTGCGGCCCGGCAATGTTGATGATCTTGTTACCGCGCCCGCGGCCGAGAATCGGCAGTTCCGATGCCTTGACCATCAGCAGGTTTCCAGAACTGGTCGCGGCGACGACATAGGTCTGTTCCAGATCCGGTACCGGGTGCGGTTGCAGCACTGCGGCACCGTCCGGCACGGTCAGGGTGGCCCGGCCAGCCTTGCTGCGCGTTCCCAGGCGATCGTAGGATGCGAGGAAGCCGTAGCCGAAACTGGTCCCCATCAACCAGTGAGGGTTCTCTTCGTTGGCCATCACCCCGATGAACTGTGCGCCTGCAGGGGGGTTGAAATGCCGCGCCAAGGGTTCTCCGAGGTTGCGGGCGGAGGGCATCTGGGCGGCCGCCATGGTATATACCCGGCCGTGGTTGTCGAGAAACCGCACGGTCCGATTGCTCCGGGTACGCACGCTGGTCTGCAGGGCATCGTCGGTCTTATAGGTCAGCGAGGCAGGATCGATCTCATGGCCCTTGGCGGAACGCACGAGACCGCTGCGGGACAGCACCACGGTGACAGGCTCTGTGGGCATGAACTGTGACGGATCCATGGCCTGTGCTTGCGGAGCGGTTTCCACGAGTTGACTGCGGCGGTCGTCGCCGTAACGCTCTGCGTCTTCCTGCAGTTCTTTCTTGACCAAGGTTTTCAAGCGGGCGGCCGAGCCGAGGATTTTCTCGATGGCTTTCTTTTCGGCGCTCAGGTCCTGCTGCTCCTGCTCCAGTTTTTCCCGTTCCAGTTTCGCCAGTTGCCGCAGGCGAATTTCCAGAATCGCCTCGGCTTGTTCCTGGGTCAACTTGAATCTTTTAATCAGGACGGGCTTGGGTTTGTCCTCGTTCCGGATAATGCGGATGACTTCGTCAAGATTGGCATGCGCGGTGAGCAGGCCCTCCAGCAGATGCAGCCGCTTGTTGACCGCCTCCAGCCGGTGGTTCAGTCGACGGGTGACGGTTTGCTTGCGGAACTCCAGCCAGTCGCGCAGCAGAGAGCGCAAATCCATGACTTTCGGGCGGCGGTCTAGGTCAATGATGTTGAGGTTGACGCGTGCCGATCGCTCCAGGTCGGTTGTGGCGAACAGGTGTAGCAGAAGCGCTTCCCTATCTACCCGGTTGCTGCGGGGGACGATCACCAGCCGAGTCGGGGTTTCGTGGTCGGATTCGTCACGCAGGTCCTCGACCATGGGAAGTTTCTTCTCCCGCATCTGCTGCGCGATTTGCGTCATGACGCGCGCGCCGGAAACCTGATAGGGCAGGGCCGTGACGATCAATCCCTCTTTTTCGTCGGCGATACTGGCCCGGATTCGAACGGTTCCGGTCCCGGTCTCGTACAGTTCGTGCAGTTCATCGGGCGAGGAGAGGATCTCCCCTCCGGTCGGGTAATCCGGGCCTTTCACGTGCTCGCACAGTTCGGCCACGGAGGATCCGGGGCGCTCCAGGAGCCGGATGCACGCGCTGACGATTTCGCGCAGGTTGTGTGGCGGGATGTCGGTAGACAGGCCGACCGCGATCCCGGTCGTGCCGTTGAGCAGCACGTTGGGCAGGCGGGCGGGCAGTAGCTGCGGTTCTTCCAGGGTGCCGTCGAAATTAGGCTGCCAGTCGACGGTGGCCTGGTCCAACTCCGCCAGCAGGGCTTGCGCGTAGGGAGTCAGGCGCGCTTCCGTGTAGCGCATGGCGGCAAAAGACTTGGGGTCGTCCGCCGAACCCCAGTTGCCTTGGCCGGAGACCAGGGGATAACGATAAGCGAAATCCTGGGCCATCAAGACCATGGCCTCGTAGCAGGCCTGGTCGCCGTGCGGATGGTATTTCCCGATGACATCGCCGATGGTTCGGGCGGACTTCTTGGGTTTGCTGGTGGCTTTCAGGCCCAGTTCCGACATGGCGTACACGATGCGCCGTTGCACCGGCTTCAGGCCGTCGGCGAGATGCGGGAGGGCCCGATCCAGGATGACATACATGGAGTAGTTGAGGTAGGCCTCCTCCACGAATGTGGCGAGAGGCCGAGTGTCGGCGTCGGTTTCCAGAGGTTCGAACAGCGAGGACTGGGACATGTTCAGATCTCAGCGAGGTGGCCCCGTTTTTCGAGCCAGCTTCTGCGGTCGGCGGCCCGTTTGCGGTTGAGTAGGCGGTCCATCAGGGCACCGTCTTTCGCACCCCATTCCAGCTGGACCAGCCGGCGGGTTTCCGGATCCATAGTGGTTTCGCGCAACTGGGCCGGATTCATTTCTCCGAGTCCCTTGAAACGGAGCACGACCGGAGCTGCGGCATTCTTGCGTTTGTCTGCACGTTTCAGAATCCGGTCGCGTTCAGCATCGTCCAGGGCATAGTGCACTTCCTTGCCAATATCGATACGGTACAGCGGCGGCATGGCCACGTAGACATGGCCCTCCTTGACCAGATCCGGGAAGTGCTTCAGAAACAAAGCGCACAACAGGGTCGCGATGTGTAGCCCGTCAGAGTCCGCATCGGCAAGGATGCAGACTTTCTTGTAGCGCAGCCCGGACAGGTCGGAGTCGCCCGGGGCGGCCCCGATGGCTTGGGCGATGTCATGCACTTCCTGTGAACCAAGGGCGGTCTCGGCATCCAGTTCCCAGGTATTGAGGATCTTGCCGCGCAACGGCAGGATTGCCTGGAAGTTCTTGTCCCGCGCCTGCTTGGCAGAGCCGCCCGCCGAATCGCCCTCGACCAGGAACAGCTCCGAATCCGCGTCCTCCGCGCTTAGGCAATCGGCCAGCTTGCCGGGCAGGGCCGGACCGGAAGCCGCCTTCTTTCGGGCAATCTTGCGGGTCTGGTTCCGGCGTCGTTGGGCGTTCTCGATCATGAATGTCGCCAGCGCTTCGCCCTGCTGGACATGCCGGGTCAGCCAGGTCTGGAATACGTCCTTGATGATGGTCGCCAGCGTGCCCTGGGTTTCCCGGCGAACGAATTTCTCCTTGGTCTGCCCGGCAAATTGCGGGTTCTCGGTTTTGTACGAAAGAACGTAGTTGATTCGCTCCCAGACATCTTCCGGAGCGAGCTTGATCCCACGGGGCAGCAGATTGCGCGTCTCGCAGAATTCACGCACCGCTTGCGTCAATCCGTTGCGCAGGGCGTTGACGTGTGTGCCGCCTGCCAAGGTCGGGATCAGGTTGACGTAACTCTCGCTCAGCGTGGCATCCTGCTGTGGGGTCCAGCAGACGACCCAGTCGACCGCTTCCTGCCCGTTCTCGTGGGATCCGGAGAACGGGGGTTCCGGCAGCGGGTCATCGCCGATCGCTTCATTGAGGTATTGCAGAAGTCCGTCTTCGAACTGCCAGGTTTCCGGGTCATTCTTTGGCGTGACCAGCTTTACCTCCAAGCCCGGGCATAGCACGGCCTTTGCGCGCAACAGGCGGGCCAGCCGGGTTGCGGAGAAGCGGACGTCATCGAAATACTGGGGGTCCGGCCAAAACTGCAAGCGGGTGCCGGTGTTGCGCTGGCCGACCTTGCCGACTGTTTCCAGTTCGCTGCGCACTTCGCCATTGGAGAACCCCATGTTGTATTCCTGGCCCCCGCGCCGAATCCAGACTTCGAGGCTCTTGGACAGCGCGTTGACGATGGAAACGCCTACGCCGTGGAGGCCGCCGGCATACCGATAGTTCCGATTGGAAAACTTGGCGCCGGAATGCAGCGTGGTCAGGATTACTTCGGCACCGGGCCTCTTCAGTTCGGGGTGCGGATCCACCGGCATTCCCCGGCCGTCATCCTCGACTTCCAGCGAGCCGTCCTCATGCAGAGTGACGGTCAGCCGACTGGCATGGCCAGCCAAAACCTCATCAATGCTGTTGTCAATGACTTCTTGTGCGAGATGGTCCGGCGTGGCAGTGTCGGTGTACATGCCGGGGCGCTTGCGCACCGGTTCCAGACCTGAAAGGACTTCGATGTCCGATGACTGGTACTGTGCCATTAGTGATCAATAAATCCGCAACCTTCCGCCGACCGGAGGCGGAAGCCGCAACGGGTTTCAGGTGCCGGATGCGAAAAGGGAGGCATCACGGTCTACCATTATCGCACCAGATTCGAAGTCTGTACGACACGGCGCATGCTCGGCTCGGGTGGATACCCGAAAGTGTTTAGAACAGGTATTTTGCAACCACGAAAATCGCGGTCACCATGGCGATGTTGACCGTGATGGTGCCCATTGCGACCTGCAGGAGAGAACGGTGTATCTTTTCGGAGGATTCACCGATGGCCTTGAGCAGGCTGGCCTCCGTCACAAGATGCTTGAGGTCGTCCTTGGTCGCCATCTTTTCTTCAATGGCTCTCAGGTCATCCTTGGTCGCCATCTTTTCCTCAATGGCCCTCAGGTCGTCCTTGGTCGCAAAGTTTTTCAGGCTGTCTTTGGTCGCTACGTTCCCGGCGATGGCACCGAAAGCGACGACAATCGCCTCGGCCTGAGGCTCGGCAAATCCGGATTCCCGAAGTTCCTTGGTGACCTGAAGCGTGTCGAACATGGGGCGATTCCCTTCTATTTGTCTGCCCGTGCGTTCGGTCGGGGCAGAGGGGATTTGTGATCTAGAGGGTTTTCCCTCGGGGGTCGGGTTGGCAGTTCCCATAATATAGCACTCCTGATATTGCGGTTTCCGATATTCCTGTTGTACCGCACAACACCCCAAAATGGAAGGGAAAATGGTCGGATTTTTTAGACCATTTTTTTCGCCCATAATTACTTGAAAAATAAGGTGTTTTTCATGTAAGAAATGGGAAATGTAAAGCGTTTCGACTTATGTAAAGTTTGGGACTGATTTTGGCCTGTCTGCCTCTTGAATCGCATGCATGATCGACTCTCTGGACTGCGGGGACGAGGCCCAATGCCATAATAATTAACACAGGGTCCATTCACCCTGCCCGGTAATCCGACCAACGAATCGCGCCACCCTCATGTCCGAACGTCCCAGCGGCCGCGCACCCGATGAACTGCGCCAGATCTGTTACCAGCGCGGCTACGTGCAACATGCCGAAGGCTCCGTCCTGTGCGAGCAGGGCGCGACCCGGGTGCTGTGCACCGCGACTTTCGAGTCGGGAGTGCCACGCTGGCTCAAGGGCAAGGGAAGCGGTTGGGTGACTGCCGAATACGGCATGCTCCCGCGAGCGACCAGCGGGCGAACCCGGCGCGAGGCCCGCAGCGGTGGACAGGGCGGGCGCACCATGGAGATTCAGCGCTTGATCGGTCGCTCTTTGCGCGCTGGGCTGGATTTGGCGGCATTGGGTGAAAACACCCTGACCTTGGATTGCGATGTACTCCAGGCGGACGGGGGGACGCGCACGGCTGCCGTCAACGGTGCATTCATGGCGCTGCAGGATGCGGTAGATGTCTTGCGTGAGAAAGAGGTGTTGAAGGCCGACCCGGTGCACGGGCAGATTGCAGCGATTTCCGTGGGAATCGTCGAGGGGGAAGCTCGGCTGGACCTGGATTATGCGGAGGATTCCACGGCAGAAACTGACATGAACGTGGTGATGAATGATGCGGGCTCGATTATTGAAATCCAGGGTACCGCGGAGGGGCATGCGTTCCAGCGCAAGGAGCTGGATGCCATGCTTGACCTCGCGGAGGCCGGCATCCGGGAGATCATGCAGCAGCAGAGGCAGGTTCGCGCGCAGTGAAAGTCGTGCTGGCCAGCAACAATCCGGGAAAGTTGCGCGAACTGGATGCCGTACTTCGCCCGATGGGCTGGGAACTGGTCGCACAGAGTTCCCTTGGGGTTCCGGAGGCGGAGGAGACGGGCGCGACCTTCGAAGCGAACGCGCTGCTCAAGGCGCGCCATGCGGCCGCCTGTACCGGCTTGGCCGCGCTGGCGGATGACTCCGGCATCGAAATAGATGCCTTGGATGGCCGCCCGGGCGTTTATTCCGCCCGCTACGCTGGCCCGCAATGCGACGACGAGGCCAACAACCGGCTTCTGTTGCAGGAACTCGAGGGAGTGCCGGAAGACCGGCGTGGTGCCCGTTACCAGTGCGTCATCGCCCTGGTGCGTGATGCGGAAGATCCAGACCCGCTGATCGCTCGTGGCGCTTGGGAGGGTCGAATTCTCGAGGTGCCGCAGGGCGATAACGGTTTCGGTTACGACCCCTTGTTCTACGTGCCGACGCATGGCTGCGCCTCGGCCGAACTGGCACCGGATGTCAAAAATTCCATCAGCCACCGTGGCGCCGCATTGCGCGCCCTGGTTGAGCAGTTGCAGGCCGGCGCATGATCCCGCTGTCCCTATACGTGCACTTTCCCTGGTGTGTTTCGCATTGTCCGTATTGTGATTTCAACGCCCATGCGGCCTCGACTTTCGACGAATCGCGCTATATCGATTGTTTGGTGCAGGAGTTCAGGCGGGCGGCAGGCGAAGCCCAGGGCCGAACCATCGAAAGCGTATTTTTTGGAGGGGGCACACCCAGCCGCTTTTCTCCGACCGCCATCGGGCGTGTGCTGAACGTAATCCGAACCGAATTCGATTGCAGCTCCTCTCTGGAAGTGACGCTGGAGGCCAACCCGCAATCGGCGGACCGAGAGAACTTCACGGGTTACCGGGAAGCGGGCGTCAACCGCCTATCAATCGGAGTGCAGAGCTTCGATGATCACTGCTTGCGTAGGATTGGTCGTGCTCACGGTCGGGAGGATGCCTGTGCGGCCATTGATTTTTCCCGGCAGGCGGGATTTTCACGCTTTAATCTGGATTTGATGTACGGTCTGCCGAACCAGCAGGTCGGTCAAGCGCGTGCCGACCTTGAGAAAGCGTTGGAATTCGAGCCGGAACATCTGTCGTGGTATCAATTAACGCTGGAGCCGGGCACGCCGTTCGCAGTCAAGCCGCCCCCGCTTCCGGACGGGGACCACCTATGGGAAATGCATGTGGAAGGTGTGGGAATACTGGAACGTGCAGGCTACGCTCAATACGAGGTTTCCGCCTGGTGCCGGGACGGCGCGGTCTGTCGGCACAACGTGAACTACTGGGAATACGGAGACTACCTGGGCGTGGGAGCTGGCGCGCATGGCAAGCTCACGGATGCGGCAGGGGAAGTATTCCGCACGGTGCAGGCTTACAGTCCGGATGACTGGATGGGGGCGGTGGAGAGAGAGGGGCCGGAAATCGAGCGGCGGCACCGGGGTGCCGAAAACCGGATTTTCGAATTCATGCTGGGAGCGCTCCGCCTGAAGGCGGGGGCGGCTTGGGTGCTGTTCGAGGCCCGAACCGGACAGTCCCGGAAGGTCTTGGATGGCATGCTGGAAAAGGCCCGCGCCCTTGGCCTCGTCACGGAGTCATCGCAGGGCTTGCGTGCCAGTGCTCAGGGTTGGCGTTACCTGGACGATCTCTGCGAACTATTTCTGCCAATTGGTGCTTGAATTTCGACACTTCCTGATATACTACGCGCCCCGGTTAACCCCGGTCTTTACGAGTATGGCAGCCAAAGACCACAACTATCACGACATCACGGTCGTCTGCGCCTGCGGCAATCGCTTTCAGACGCGCTCGACCTATGCCGAGGACGAGCTGCATGTGGAAATCTGTTCGCACTGCCATCCGTTTTACACGGGGAAGCAGAAAATTCTTGAAACTGCGAAACAAGTCGATAAATTCCGCAAGCGTTATGGCAGCTGAGCCCGGCCAGCTTCCGACCCTTTCCTTTTTTCGAACTTTCTGGTTGACGCTGGCACTCGGCGTGTCGGTGAGCGCCTGCGTGGGTGCCACGAATCCGGTAACCGGGGAGCGGGACTGGACAACGGTCGATGAGCGGCAGGAACTGGAAATCGGTCACGAGACTCATCCGAAGATCCTTAATCTTTACGGCTACTACGACAATCCCAGGCTCCAGGAATACGTCTCGCAGGTCGGTCAGGCGCTGGTGCCTCACACGCACCGCCCGGAACTGGATTACCGTTTCACGGTGCTCGACACCCCGATGGTCAACGCGCTGGCCACGCCCGGTTACGTCTACATCACGCGAGGCATGCTGGCTCTGCTCAACTCCGAAGCGGAACTGGCGGGCGTACTGGGGCACGAGCTGGCGCACATTACGGCACGGCACACGGCCCAGAGGATCGGGCAACAGCAGACGGTCGACATTATCAAGGTGGTGCTGGACGTGGCTACCGACAGCACGTTGATCGACAACGCGGCGAACATTCTGGGAGAGGCGCATCTGCGAGGCTACGGGCGTGAGAACGAACTGGAAGCGGATCGGCTGGGCGCACGCTATGCGGCGCTTGCCGGATACGAGCCCGAAGCCCTGCTTGAGGTCATCCGCATCCTGAAGGATCAGGAATCCCATGAAATTAAGATGGCGAGGGAGGAAGGGCGCGAGCCGCAGGTCTATCACGGTCTCTTCGCCACGCATCCTGACAACGATGACCGCTTGCAGGAAGTGATCCGGGAAGCAAACCAGCACCGCCCTAATTCGGAAGTGCTGGTGCGACGTGAAGAATACCTACGCCATATCGACGGCATGGCGATGGGTCCCGCCGAATTCGAGGGCATGTTGCGCGGGCGCCATTTCTACCATCGAAGCTACGACTTTACCCTTGCGTTCCCGGAAGGATGGGAGGCCCAAAACTTTCCGGACCGCTTGATTGCGCAAGCGCCGGGCCGGGACATGCAGATCCGATTGACCTTGGTTGAGCGGAATGCCCGGCAGCCTTCCTGTGATTTTCTACACCGGAGATTCGAGAACTTGGCTCAGTTGAAGGTTCGTGCGACGGAAGGGTTTTCCGGATGCCAGGCGCGGGTTTGGGATGACCGGTCTGCGGCGGACATCCTGGTTTTGGAGCATTCTCCCAGGATTTTCCTGGTCGCAGCTGCGCAATCGGGTCGGCCGGAAGCATTTCGGCGCTATGCGGGAGCTGTACAAGAGACATTCCAGAGCCTGAGGCCGATGACGAAGACCGAATACGATGCGGCCCGGCCGCCCAAGTTGCGGGTCGTTGAGGCCAAAGTGGGAGACACCTACGCCGCTTACGCCGAGGGAGCCGATTGGGATCCATACCCCGAGGACCAGTTGAGACTTTTCAATGCGGCGTATCCGTCGGGAGAACCTATTCCCGGAGAGCCAGTCAAAACCGTGCACTGACGCTTTATCCCGGACATGCCGGCAACACGGGGGAGTCAAAGTTATAAATTAGAATGTACGCATGGGCTCCACCGAATACATTCTCGCCATGACTACGGTTTCCAGTGAACCGCAAGCTCGGGATCTCGCGCGGCAGCTGATCGAGAATCGCCTGGCTGCCTGCGTCAACCAGATCCATGTCGCTTCCACCTACCGATGGAAGGGAACACTGGAAGAAGAACCGGAAATCCTTTTACTGATCAAGACCACCCGGGCCCGGCAGGCGGATCTGCAGGAGGCTTTGCTGGAAGCCCATCCTTATGAACTGCCGGAATTCATCACTCTTCCGCTTACGGGCGGCTCGGAGCCGTATCTGAAATGGCTGCAAGACTCCGTCTGATCGTTCTGTTGCCATGGCTGGTGGCATTGCCGGCCGGGGCGGTGGACCTGTTCGATTCGGGGGAACAGGAGTTCCTGCACCCGGACGAAGCATTCGTCCTGACCGTGATGCCCGAGGATTCGGAGAGTTTCCAGGCGTCTTTCAGGGTGGCTGAGGGGTACTACCTGTACCGAGACAAGACCAGTTTTTCCATCGCCGGACATGATGCCGGGTTGATGCCGTATCAATTGCCGCCGGGCATCGTCAAGGATGACCCGCTGTTCGGCAAGGTTCAGACGTGGTCGGGCGATGTTGCAGTGGACTTGCGCCTGGCCCAGGCATTGGCAGGTTCGGACGGGATTTCGCTGGTTGCAAATTATCAGGGTTGCGCCGAGCAGGGGGTCTGCTACCCGCCCCAGACCAAGACTCTTAAAGTGGGGATGACGGCTTCCGCGTCAGAACCGCCCCGGCCTCCCGAATCAGACGCTTCCGGCGGCATATTGTCGCGGGCTGATCAAATTGCCCAGGACTTGGCGGACGAGACCCTGTCCTGGAGTTTCCTCGTGTTCATGGGGTTTGGCCTATTGCTGGCATTCACTCCGTGTGTGCTGCCGATGATTCCGATTCTGGCCGGAGTGATCGCGGGTGCCAATGCGGGGACTGCCCGTGCCCTTCGCCTGTCGTTGGTCTACGTACTGGCGATGGCGGCCACCTACGCGGTACTCGGCGTGATTATTGGTCTGACCGGAGCCAACATCCAGGCGTATATGCAGAACGTATGGGTGATTGGTGGTTTCGTGCTGATCCTCATCCTGCTGGCCTTTTCGATGTTCGGAGTTTATGAGTTCCGTATGCCGGCGGCCCTTCACAATTTCCTGCATCAGGTCGGGGAGAGATTTGTGGGTAGTGGCAGTTACCTGAGCGCCGCGGTCATGGGCCTTCTCGGGGCGCTGGTGGCCAGCCCCTGTGTTTCGCCGCCTTTGGTGGGAGCCTTGATTCACATCGCCGATACTGGAAGCGCAGTGCATGGCGCAGTCAGCCTGTTTGGGATGGGGTTGGGACTGGGGCTGCCGCTGTTGGTGTTCGGCGGTTTCGAAGGACGTTTAATGCCGCATTCGGGCCCTTGGATGGTGCGGATCAAAGCGGTATTCGGCGTGCTGCTGCTGGCGCTTTCGATCTGGATGCTGGACCGGGTGGTGCCCGGGCAAGTGACGCTGGGATTGAGCGGGCTACTGTTGCTGTTGCTTGGCATGATCCTGCACGCCGTCGAATCCCTGCCCCCGGATGCCAACACGATGAGTCGTCTTGGCAGAGGCGTGGGGCTGGCGTTTCTCATTTACGGTGGGGTCCTGCTGGTGGGAGCAGCCACCGGTGGCGACAGCTTGCTGCGGCCTTGGGCGCATTTCACGAATCCCTCGGGGTCGGTCGAGTCGTCGGTGGAGTTCCGGCCCATCAAGACCGTGGCAGACATGGACCGGGAATTGGCGACCGCGAAGGGACAGCCAGTGCTGGTCGATTTTTATGCCGACTGGTGCGTGACCTGCCACGAACTTGATGTGTTCACATTTTCCGATCCAGACGTTCAGGCACGGATGCGCCGCTTCACGCTTTTGAAAGCCGACGTCACGGCCAACGATGGAGAGGACAAGGAATTACTCGAATCACTGGGCCTGTTCGGGCCGCCCGCGATCCTTTTCTATACGACCGAGGGAGAAGAACTGCGGGCATTCAGAACCGTAAGCTATGTCCCGGCCCCAAAATTCGCCGCGATGCTGGATGAGGTCCTTGAATTCTCTGAATAGTGCCTATTTCATCGTATATTCCTCTATTTAACGTCAAAGTAGCAGCAAAAGTCAGTTTTTTACATTTCGTGGTAAACTTGGCGCCGTTCAGGCAAACAAATTCAGGTTTCACATGTCACGCATTCTGGTTCTAAACGGACCCAACCTCAACCTTCTCGGGACTCGCGAGCCGGAGATCTATGGCTCGGCTTCCTTGGAAGAGATCATGGAGGAGGTCGGGGCGCATGCAGTGCAGCACGACTGCACCATCGAAACCCTTCAGTCCAATTCCGAGGGAGAACTGGTGAGCCGGATTCACCAGGCGCGGGAGGACAAGGTGGAATTCATCCTGTTCAACCCGGGGGCGTATACGCACACCAGCATTGCGCTTCGGGACGCGTTACTCGGAACTTCGATCCCGTTCATCGAGATCCATCTCTCGAACATTTTCGCGCGCGAGGAGTTTCGGCAGGTATCCTACCTGTCCGACATTGCGATCGGTGTGATTTCCGGTCTCGGGGCGCAGGGCTATGTGCTGGCGCTGCAGGCGGCCGTGGCCTGGCTGGAGAAGAACGCCTGATGGATCTGCGGAAGATCAAGAGCCTGATCCAGCTGCTGGAGGAGTCCGACATTGCGGAGATCGAGATCTCCGAAGGTGAGGAATCGGTTCGCATTAGCCGAACTGGTTCGACTGTAGTTCCCGCGCCTCAGGTTCATGTCCCCGTATCTGCCGCTGTTCCGGCTGCGTCCACCGCGCCTTCCCCCGATTCTGCGGAGGAACCGCCCGAAGACGACCTTCCGGCAGGGCACCGGGTCGTGTCTCCGATGGTCGGGACGTTCTATACCGCCCCCTCTCCGGGTGCAAATCCCTTTGTTAGTGTGGGGGACCAGGTTGCGGAAGGCGACACCTTGTGTATCGTGGAGGCCATGAAGATGCTGAACCGGATCGAAGCCGACAAGGCGGGAGTAGTCCGGGCCATTCTGGTCGAAAATGGGACGCCCGTCGAATACGGACAGGCACTGGTCATCATCGGCTGAAAGGCGGTGCTGGAAAAAGTCCTGATCGCCAATCGCGGGGAAATCGCCCTGCGTATCCTGCGGGCCTGCCGGGACCTCGGAGTCCGAACCGTGGCGGTGCACTCCGAAGTGGATCGAGATCTTCTGCATGTCCGGTTGGCAGATGAGTCCGTCTGCATTGGCCCTGCGGAATCCCAGCAGAGCTACCTGAACATTCCCGCCATCATTTCGGCGGCCGAAGTCACGAATGCCGACGCCATTCATCCAGGTTACGGCTTTCTTTCGGAAAATGCGGATTTTGCCGAACGCGTGGAGTCCAGCGGTTTTATCTTCGTGGGGCCGCAGGCGCAGAACATTCGCGAAATGGGCGACAAGGCAGCGGCCCGTAAAGCGGCTTCGGCATCCGGTCTCCCGTGCGTGCCGGGCAGCGACGGGGAACTGACGGATGACCTCGACGACAGCAAGGCGCAGGCCCGCGAGGTGGGCTACCCGGTCCTGATCAAGGCAACGGCAGGCGGGGGTGGGCGCGGGATGCGAGTGGTTCGAGAGGAAGCGGAACTGGAAGAGGCTTTGGAGCTGACCCGGGCCGAAGCGCAGGGGGCCTTCGGCAACGGAGCGGTATATCTGGAGAAATTCCTGGATCACCCCCGGCACATCGAGTTTCAGGTGCTGGCCGATGCCCATGGCGAGGCCATCCATCTTGCCGAACGCGATTGCTCGGTGCAACGCCGCCACCAGAAGGTTATCGAAGAATCTCCGGCACCCGGCATCACGGAGCAGCAACGCGAGGAGTTGGGCGGGCGAGTGGTTGCCGCCTGCAAGAAGATGAATTACCGAAGCGTGGGCACATTCGAATTCCTGTACCAGGATGGAGAGTTCTACTTCATCGAGATGAACACCCGGATCCAGGTCGAGCACCCGGTGACCGAGATGGTTACCGGCATTGATTTGGTACGCCACCAGTTGCTGGTGGCGCAAGGTGAACCGCTATCCATCAAGCAGTCTGAAGTGCGTTTGCGGGGACATGCGGTGGAATGCCGAATCAATGCGGAAGATCCGAAAACCTTTCTGCCGCAACCCGGCAGGGTGACGCATTTCCACAGCCCCGGCGGGCCTGGCGTGCGCATGGACACGCACCTGTATACCGGCTATACCGTGCCACCCAACTACGATTCCATGATCGGCAAGGTAGTGGCACATGCACGGGACCGCACCGTCGCCTTGCGCCGGATGAATCGCGCCTTGGCGGAACTGGTAGTCGAAGGAATCCGCACGAATGTGCCGCTTCATCAGGAACTCTTGGAAGACTCACAGTTCCAGGAGGGAGGAGTCAACATCCATTTTCTCGAGAATCGTGCCGCCGCGGCCGAAGAGTAATGCGGGGGTTCGTGCCACCGGACCCGGAGACTTCCGTATCAGGCACTCATTACGCGATCATTCAGGCACCACACCGGAACCGCCGGCGTTTTCCAGCCGGAATCGTGGAAATCGTGGAAGATTCCGAAACAGCAATCCGGCAGGCGAAAGATCAGGCCAATTGCCACGCAGCTCAAGTTCTGGGGCCGTCAAAGTCCTCTGAAGGACAATACTTGTACTACCTGATCGAGTGGCTCGATAGCCCTGGCCCGGTTTGATCGTCAGGTATCAAGCGGCGGCGTTAGTCGCCGGCATTCCGTTCAACAGAGAAGCCCAATTATGGTTTGGGTCGCCGATCACTAAAAAGGACGGATTGATCAAGCTTTCTTTCCTGTTGTAGCGGAGCGGCTGCAGTTTCCAGTCGAGAAGTCGTCCCCCGGCTTCCTCCACAATGCATTGGGCGGCTGCCGTGTCCCATTCGCTGGTCGAGCCGCAGCGCGGATACAGGTCCAGGCTTCCTTCGGCAACCTGACAACTTTTGAGCGAGCTTCCGACCCGTTTTTCCTGGTGTGGCCCGAGCCGTGTGAGGAATTGTTGCACCTCGGGTCGTGCGTGGCTGAAGCTGATCGCCACGACGGAGGAGCCATCGGCGGGATAGGGACGGCTGTGTATGGCGGCAGGGGCTTCTTCTCCGTGAATTCGCCAAGTCCCGCCGCCGCGGTGCGCGTAGTAGAGGAGATTTAGGGCGGGAGCCCCGATCACGCCCAGAACGGCCTGCTGTTGGTGAATCAGGGCGATGTTGACGGTGAATTCCTTGCTCTGCCTGAGCAATTCCCGCGTGCCGTCCAAGGGGTCGACCAGCCAGTAGGTTCCCCATCCTCGACGGGTTTCCCAAGAGGGCAGAGCAGGGTTCTCCTCCGATAGCACCGGCCAGCGCTCATCCAGCGCCTCCAAGCGCTCGAAAATGCATTGGTGTGCCGCCAGGTCGGCCGTGGTGACCGGCGAGCGGTCGGCTTTCTCGTGAACCTCGTACCCCGTGCGGCAGACTTCCAGAATGCGTGCGCCAGCATCTATGGCGACCTGCCTTACTTCGGGCAGGAGTCGGGCAAGCTGTTCGGAATCCATTAGGTATGGCGGGCTGCATTATCCTAACACCCCGATCTCCGAGCTAGGTCGATTTCAGCGATTTTTTGGACCCCGAAGCCGGTCCGCGACGGGTTTGGACACCTCTTCCGATGGAGGGGCATGGATTTTCTTGCGGAAGCTTGGGTTCAAGC
>LXNI01001074.1_pt1 | contig 26320 bp, 21 predicted proteins | sample 809091 | NCBI WGS metagenome assembly LXNI01 (sample SAMN04870527, study PRJNA318959) | sponge metagenome | biome: 01000161; feature: marine sponge reef; material: water | host: Sarcotragus foetidus | place: Greece: Milos, Mediterranean Sea | collected 2013-05-29 | depth 5-7 m | reverse complement strand
CGTCGGGGTCGCCCCACACCTCCTCGCCGGACCAGAGCACGTTGTCGGGGGCTTCATCCCACACGGCGGTGCCATTGCCCCCCGCAGCGGCACTTATCACCGGGGGCAGCGGGTCGATGTCGACCTCCACCGCATCGGCGCCGTCTTCGGCGGCGGCCCGGCTGGTGGCGATCACCACGGCAATGGGATCGCCGGCGAAACGTACCCGGTCGTCGGCCAGAGGGAGATGGGAGGGCACGATGAGCGGACCAGCCGCTCCCCAGCCCATGGGCGAGCAGCATTGGGCGAGATCCTCAGCGGCCAGCACGGCGACGACGCCATCGGTAGCCCTGGCATTGCCGGCCTTGACCGCTATCAGCAGCCCGTGGGCCACCGGGCTGCGCACAAACGCAGCCTCCAGTAGGCCGGGCCTATCGATGTCGTCCACAAATCGCCCCGCACCGGCTAACAGGCGCGGGTCCTCCCGCCGAGGGACGCTGGCGCCGGTGAACCGCATGGCCGCTGAGCGTACATATTCTCGGCCTCGGAAGGGCAATGTTCACCCGGTTGCCACCCGGGCGAAATGTCGGGTAACTCGTGTGTTTCACAAGGCCACCTAACTTTTTGGGCGGTGGTGAAAGCCCCAACAACACGACGCAGGTGCTAAATCCCTCCGGCACGGCGTCAAACTGAACCTTGGCGGGGTGCATGTGAAACCCCTCCATCTGCACCCTGCCGAGGTTCCCAGTTTCTCTATGACAGTTCCGCCGACCATCCTGTAGTCATGAGGTTCCAGGCATGCTGACGCGAAAATTGGTGGCTGAAGCCGTGGGCACGGCGCTGCTGCTGATCGGCGTGGTGGGGTCGGGCATCATGGCCGAGCGGCTGTCGCCCACCGATGTGGGATTGCAGCTGTTCCAGAATGCGGCGGCCACCGTCGCGGTGCTGTTCGCCATCATCTTGATGCTCGGCCCGGTGTCAGGGGCCCATTTCAATCCGGCGGTGACGCTGGCCGACTGGGCGCTGGGGGGCTTTCCCCACCGCCACATCGCGCCCTACATCGCCGCCCAGGTTGCCGGCGCGGTGGCCGGTACGGTGCTGGCCAACCTGATGTTCGACCTGGACGCAGTGGACTGGTCGACTAAGGACCGCTCGGCCAGCCACCTGTGGCTGGGCGAGGTGATCGCTACCGCTGGACTGGTGGCGCTGATCTTCGCACTGGTGCGAACCGACCGCATCCGGTTTGTGGCTGGCGCAGTGGCGGCCTATATCGGCGGGGCCTACTACTTCACCTCGTCCACCAGCTTCGCCAACCCGGCGGTGACCGTGGGGCGAATGTTCTCCGACACCTTCGCAGGCATCGAGCCGTCGTCGGCACCCATGTTCATCGTGATGCAGATCGTCGGTCTGGTGGCTGCGGTGGCATTGATCCGCTTCCTGTACCCCCCGAGCAAACCAGCAGGGCAGCCCGTCTCCTAATCTCAGCCCGTGGAGATAGTGCTAGACGGCCCGGTGCTGGCCGTGGATATCGGTGGTACAAAGGTGGCCGTCGGCGTTGTCGCCCCTGATGGGCAAGTGCTCTGCCAGCGGCGGGGACCTTCTCAAGCTGCTGACGAAGAGGCGCTGTTCTCCCTGATCGTGGAGTTGGCCCGGGAGGTTCTCGAAGAACACGGCCAGCCGGTGAGCGTCTGCGGCGTGGGCAGTGGAGGGCCGTCGCGAGACAACCATCGACTCCTATCGCCCCTCAACATCGCCGTGTGGCGAGATTTCCCTCTTCATGACCGACTGTCTGGGGCCCTTGGACTACCCGTGGCGGTGGATAACGACGCCAAAGCCCTGGCCCTGGCTGAGGGTTGGGTAGGAGGGGCTGTCGGGGTGGACAACTACCTGGCCATGGTGGTGTCCACCGGGATAGGGGGCGGCATCGTGCTGAACGGCCGACTGCTGGACGGCGCCGACGGAAACGCCGGACACATCGGACACATTTTCGTGGCCGAAGGCGGACGGGCCGATGCCGCCGGGGCGGTGGGCCTGTTGGAGGGCCAGGCCTCGGGCACCGCCATCGCTGATCTCTTAGATGGCATCGCCCCCGCCGATGCTCCCAAGGAGATGCGCCGCCGGGTGGGGACCCTGGTGGGCCGGGGAGTCGGCTCGGTGGCCAACCTGCTGGATCTGCGCTTGGCCGTAGTCGGGGGATCGGTGGCCCTGGGCTACGGCGACGACTTCTTCGACGCGGCCCAAGCCGAGATGGACCGCATTTGCCGCCTGGTCCACTCCCAGGGAGCCCGCATCATCCCCAGCCCCTTGGGCGCCGACGGTGGCCTCATCGGCGCGGCCGCGGTTGCGGCTCGATCTTTTGGCCGGCGCTGAGGGAAGACTTGATCTGAGAAGCGACTAGAAGATTGCCGGGCTGACGATCCACAGCACCGTGGCGTCTGTTTCGCTCGTGACCTCGATGGTGTGTTCTTCGTGCGAGCCGTAGTGGAGGTACTCCCCGATGCCCAGTTCGTACGGTTCACCGTTCAGGGTAAGACGAACTGATCCGGCCAGGACCAATCCGAAACGCTCTCCGAAGTGGCGGAACCGCAGCGGAGGCTCAGAGGGTGGTAGGTGATGGATGAGTGCGGTGTAGGCACCTTCGTTGCCGTGGGCACCCAACACGGTGTAGCGATGTGCAGGATCGTCGCTGTCTGAGAGCCCTGTCGTCAGCGCCAGTGGTTCCGAGGCCCGTGAAACATGAAGCCTGGGTCCTGATGCCTCCTGGAAGAGCGCCCGCATCTCAACACCTAGCGCCGCAGCCACGCTGGCCAGGCCAGATAGAGACGGCACCGACTCTCCCCGCTCAATCTGCGAGAGGTAAGAGGTGGTGTAGCCGGTGAGGTCAGCAAGGCGCCGGAGCGTCAATCCGCGCGCTGATCGCAGTTCGGCCAGATTGCGCCCCACTGCTTGCAATTCAACCTCAACCACGTTCTGACTCTATTCCCATCTACCAATAGTGAATCTGGATTCACACCGCCGACGGCACCAGCTCCTGGTATCCGGTATTGGTACACCACTTGCAACCACGACATCCATATGGTTAATTTATGTGTACTCATACCGGAACACGAGTCGGGGGCCGATGAGGATGAATCGTGAGGCGAAGAAGGTTGCCGCGACACGCACGGTCTTGACACTCAAGCCCCGCCCAGGTCTGGCCGGGGAGGTCATTGCCTTGTTCCGGCGTGAGGGGGTCATCGATCAGGCACTGTCGGTAGACGGGTGTCACGGGGTTGAGGTCTGGCAGGGCGCTGATGAACTACTGGTCATTGGGACTTGGGCGCACGCCGAGGCCTATCGGACTTGGTTGGAGCACCCAGCCCGCGACGCGAATAACAATGAGCTCAACTCGCTCTTGGTCGTGCCGGTTGAGGCCAGCAGCCCGGGGGGTCTCTTTGAGCTTGCTCTTGCTGGCGGTATTAGCGGGGGAGAAGAGTCGTGAGCCGGTACCGGGTGGCGATGGATATTGGGGGTACGTTCACCGACGCGGTGGCCTACGACGAGAGTACCGGTCAGTACAGGGCTGGGAAGGCGTCGACAACACCGGGTGAGCTGTCGGTGGGGGTTCGCCGCGCGATGAGAAATGTCGTGGAGGACCCCTCCTCTCTGTCGTTCGCCGTCCATGGGACCACCCAAGGCCTCAACGCCTTCTTGCAGCGGCAGGGCGAAAGGGTGCTGCTGATCGCGAGCGCTGGTGCAGGAGACGTGTATCAGATCGCCCGAGGCAACAGGACCGAGCTGTACCAGGTGCAGTACCGCAAGCCCCAGCCGCTGGTCACTCGTTCCGCGACGGTCGAAGTCCGAGGACGGCTCGACCCGTTGGGTCGCGAGGTGGATCCGCTGAACACAGAGGACGTTGTAGCCGCCGCCCGGGAGTTCAGCGACGGAGACTACTCCTCGATCGCGGTAGCGCTTCTGTTCAGCTACGAGAGGCCCGATCACGAACTCCTGGTCTTGGAGGTGCTCCGCCGAGAGTTGGGCGAAGACGTGCCGATCAGCCTTTCGCACCGCTTGGCCAGGGAGTGGAGGGAATACGAGCGCACGTCTACAACAGTGCTCGATGCCTACACCGCCCCAATAGTTCGGAGCTACCTGAAGGAGCTGTCAGCCGGCTTGCAGGCAGATGGCATGAGCGTGCCATTGCACATCATGCAGTCTTCGGGGGGGATCATCACCGCTCGGTCAGCTCACGATCACACAATCCAGACGCTGCTGTCTGGCCCTGTCGGCGGGGCCATGGGCGGTGTTTCGCTGGCTCGCTTGACCGGACAGAAGAATCTGATCTGCGTTGACATGGGCGGCACCTCCTTCGACGTGAGCTTGGTCGTCGACGGGGAGGCTGATGTATCCACTGAGGCCTCATTGGAGGGCTTTCCCCTGTTGATGCCGGTGGTGAACATCCACACAGTCGGAGCAGGCGGAGGTTCCGTTGCCCACCTCGAGGCTGGCGGACTGCGAGTGGGTCCAAGAAGCGCGGGAGCATCCCCCGGACCAGCCTGCTATGGACGAGGAGGCACAGAGCCCACCGTCACCGACGCCAATGTCGCCCTAGGCCGGGTCGACTCTTCCGAATTCGCTGGCGGCGAGTTCTCACTCGATGTGGACGCAGCCCACCGCGCGCTGGACGAACTCGGGACTCAGCTGGGTTTGGACGCAGAGACCATGGCCCTGGGCATCCTCGATGTCGTCAACGCCAAGATGGCTCAAGCGATCCGGACTCTCACCGTTGAGAAGGGGATCGAGCCACGCGATTTCTCGCTGGTGGCCTTTGGTGGTGCAGGGCCCATGCATGCTGCTTTTCTGGCCGAGGAGCTTGGAATCGACCAGATGATGGTGCCGCGCTTTCCGGGGGCATTTTCGGCTTGGGGGATGCTGGAGACGCAGCTTCGACGCGACTCGGCTCGCGGTTTCCCCTTCCCCCACGCCACAGCAGACTTGGAGGCCCTCCGGTCTGCCTTCGTCGAAATGGGAGCAGAGCTCAGATCAGAGATCGAAGCAGAAGGGGTTGATGCAGAATCAGTGGTGCTGCACCACGCGGTCGATGCGCGCTACATCGGCCAGGAATATACCTTGACCATTCCGGCCGGAAAGCTCGAGCACCTTTCCGGCTCTGACTGGCGGGCACGTTTCAAGGCTGCGTTCGATACCGCTCATCAGGGCAGGTTCGGCCATTCGAACTCGGCGGCGCCCATCGAATTTGTCATTGCCAGGACTACCGGATTCGGTGATCTGGGTCGGGCGGACCCGTCCCCGTTGGGGCAGCGTCCGTCCAGACCTGTTGTGGAAACCCGGCCCGTTCGATTCGGGGACAAGGTCTACAACACACCCCTGATCCGAAGGGAGGAGTTGGGTTCCGACTCCCAACTGGATGGCCCACTCGTGATTTCCGAGCCCACCGCCACCACGGTTATCCCACCGGGCTGGCATCTCGAAGTAGATGGATACGGGGTCCTCTCAGCTGCCCGAAATGCCGAAGGCCGCAATGAAGGGACAGAACTGTGAGCGCCCCGGTCAACCCCGTCACGGTCGAGATCATCCGGAACGCGCTGATCGCGGTTGCCGACGAGATGAACGCGACCCTTATCCGTTCGGCGTACACGCCGATCATCTATGAGATGAAGGACTGCTCGGTGGCCCTGCTGGATGCCCAGCACAGGGTTCTGGGCCAATCCGCGGGACTCCCGATCTTCTTGGGAAACCTAGAAGCCTGCACCATTGCCATCGAAGAGCAATATGGCCGGGAGGTATGGGCGCCGGGAGACGTATGGATCATGAACGATCCATACGTGACGGGGACCCATTTGCACGACATGACGGTGATGGAGCCGATCTTTGACGGCTCCGAGCTGCTCGGTTTCGCCGCTTCGCGGGCGCATTGGCTGGATGTCGGATCGAAGGACCCGGGGGGCACGATCGATTCGACCGATGTGTTCCAAGAAGGCCTTCGACTTGCCCCGGTCAAAATCGTTGAGGACGGTGTGCAGATTTTGCCGCTGACCAGGGCAATCGGCAAGAACAGCCGGTTCTACCACGGGGCAGTCGGCGACTTGGGCGCCCAGATCGCCTGCTGTCATACCGGGGCCAGGCGTTTGCCGGAGATCTTCCGCAGATTCGGGGCGCAAACCGTGATGGGCGCCCGAGATGAGATCTTCGCCCAGGCTGAGAGGCTCGAGCGAGAGTTCATCGCTGCCATTCCCGATGGCGTGTATCGGGCTGAGGGGACGATCGACAGCGACGGAGTGGGCGTTGACGAGGTGGCCGTGAGAGTGGAGGTGGCCGTCGTCGGCGAGGACATGGTCATCGACTTGAGCAGGAGCGATGACGCTTGCGCCGGTCCTGTCAATTGCGGTGCGACCCAAGCCATTGCCGCAGCCCGCGTGGCCTACAAACTGCTCGTCGATCCTTACCGGCCGGCCAACGGCGGTTCGTTTCGACCGCTGAAGGTGAAGGTTCGTGAGGGGTCGGTTGTCGGCGCCATCGAGCCATTTCCAGTCGAGTGGTACTTCACGCCGCTGGGCTTGTTGATCGATCTGGTGGTCAAGGCCCTGTCTGAAGCAGTGCCCGAGCGTGCGGCAGCAGCCAGCTACGGAGACTCCATGGTGATCTACCTCAGCGGCATAGACCCGGACTCCAAACAGCCCTGGCTCCATGTGGAGCCCACGGTTGGCGGCTGGGGGGCCTGGGACGGGTCTGACGGCGAGGACGGCCTGATCAACAACGTCAACGGCTCTCTAAAGGACATGCCCATTGAGGTGCTCGAGACGAAATACCCGCTGCGGCTTCGCCATTATGGATATCGCACAGACTCCTGTGGCCATGGCGAGTTCCGTGGAGGGGTCGGCGTCGAACGCGAGTTCGAAATCCTGGAGGACGCGACGATGTCCACTTGGTTCGAACGCAGTTGCACTCCGGCCTGGGGTTTGGCGGGCGGATGGTCAGCCCAGCCCCCAGATGTCGTGCTCAATCCCGGTCGCCCCGACGAGCGCCACATGTTGAAGTGCGCCAACGTGCGCCTCGCCAAAGGCGACATCGTGCGCACGAAGACCGGCGGCGGCGGGGGTTTCGGCGCCCCTGCTCAAAGGGACCCCGACGCGGTGAGGGCCGATGTCGTCGACGGGGTGATCAGTCTCGATACGGCTCGTGAGGTCTACGGCATCGAAACAGGCCCAAGTCGAGGTTCGCATGAATGACCTGGCGGCAGCTGGGTGCCTGCGAATTGTCCCAATGTTCCCAATCAGGGTGTCTATCCAAAGGAGGAAGACAAAATGACCAAACTATTTCTCCGGCTGGTGGCGCTTCTGCTCGCACTGGGCCTGGTAGCCGCCGCCTGCGGCAACGACGACGACGCTTCGGCTCCGACCGATGAGCAGTCGTCCCAGACTCAGCCTGCTGTCGAGCCAGAGCCGACATCAGATCCCGAGCCTGCTGTCGAGCCAGAGCCGACATCAGAGCCCGTGCCTGCTGTCGAGCCTGAGCCAGAACCGGACGAACCGCTGCGCATCGCCTTCTTCGGATTCGCCGCTGCCAACGGGTTCGCCCAGGCCACCTGGGCCGGGGTACAAGAAGGGGCGGCGGCAACTGGTGCAGAGGTCGAGTTCTTCGACCCGGTGTTTGACGCCAACACGCAGATATCCCAGATACAAGACGCCATCACCGCCGGCGACTGGGATGCGTTCATAATCCAGGCCAACGACGGGAACGCCGTCGTGCCCGTCATAGAAGAGGCGCTGGAGGCAGGAATCCCTGTCGTGGGAGAGTTCACGCCTATCGGGCCTGACTACAGCACCATCGAACCCCAAGTAGATGGGTTGATCTTTGTCGGTGCGGCCCCGGTGGACAACGGGGTGATCCTGGCCGAGATGGCGATCGAAGTATGCGCAGGGATCGATCCATGCAACGTCGTCTACCTGGAGGGGTTCCGCTCCTTGCCATTGGACGTGGCCCGAACAGGGGCGTTCACTGAGACCATCGCCGCCGCTGCGGGGGTCGAGTTGATTGCCAGCGTGGAAGGCGGATACCTGCCCGACACCGGCCTGAGCGCAGCTCAAGACGTTTTTGTCGCTCACAGCGAGGTGCATGTGATGGTGGGTTCAGCCCAAGCCATCTTCGGTGCCGAGCAAGCGGCCACTGACGCTGGGGTCAGTGTCAAGCTGATCGGCAATGGAAGTCCTCGCCAAGCAGTGGATGCCGTGCGCGAGGGCCGCTGGCATGCGGTGTTCTTGGACGCCGAGCGGGACGCGGGCCGCACCGCATTTGAGCTTGCGGTTGAGGCGGCAACTGGCGGCAACCCACCTCGGTCGTTCGACTCCACCACCCTTGTCCCCAATGTCAAGGGAACGGCCGACGTGATCGGCGATTTTGAAGGACAGTGGGACACGTAGAGAAGGGAACCGTCATTCCGTCGGGGCGGGCCGAGGAAAGCCGTATCCCCTCCACGGCTTTCCTCACCACTGTCGGGCTGACAAAGGCGTTCGGCGGAGTCCGTGGCGTGGACTCCGCCGACGTCGCCTTCTATCGGGGGCAGATTCACGGCCTTGTAGGCCAAAACGGGGCTGGCAAGTCCACGTTGGCCAAAATGCTGTGCGGGGTCCACAGCCCTGACAGCGGGCGCATCGAAGTCGAGGGAATGCCCGTGGCTTTCGGATCGCCGCGGGCTGCCCTGGAAGCAGGAGTGACCATGGTGGCCCAAGAGCTGTCGTTGGTGCCGTCTCTCTCTGTTGCAGAGAATCTTCTGCTCGGTCGGCTTCCCTCGCATGGCGGGTACTTCGACGCCGTCGAGATGGTGCAACGAGCTCGCCATCTCATTGAAGAATCCGGTTTTGAACTGGACCCGGAAGCGGTGCTGGGCTCTCTGTCCCAGTCTGACCGCCAGAAAGTGGAGATCCTGCGGGCAATCGCTCGGAATGCCCGCCTGGTGATCTTCGATGAGCCAAGGTCGAGTCTCTCCGTTCCCGAAGCGGAGCGGCTGTATGAGATTCTGAGAACACTGGCCGCTGATGGCGTGGCCGTGGTGTTGGTGACTCACTTCCTGGCCGAAGTCCTCGAAGTCAGCGATGTCGTGACTGTCATGCGCGATGGTCAAGTGGTCGCGACCGCATCCACAGACAGCCTCACCGGGAGTGATCTCGTCAGGCAGATGGTCGGTTCGCCCGGTGTCGAGCATTTCGCTTCCCGCCAAAGCAGGCCAGTCACCGCGAGCCAGCCGAGACTTCAGACCGAGCACCTCACCGGCCAGGGGTTCGAAGACATCAGTGTGACAGTCAACCAAGGAGAGATCGTCGCAATCGTCGGGCTAGTGGGATCAGGTCGCACGGAGTTCCTCCGAGCTGTTTACGGCGCGGAACAGCCCAGCGAGGGCCTGCTGCTTCTTGACGGTGTTCCCCGGCGTTTTCGCACCCCCCGTTCGGCCAAGCGGGCGGGATTGGCATTCATCTCGGAGTCGCGCCAAGTCGACGGGCTCTTCCATGCTCTCGGCGCCGACGCCAACATCACGATGGCGCACATAGAACAGACCACCCGCTTCGGGTGGCTTCATCGAGGCCTTCTACGCCACCACAGTTCCGAGGCGGCCCGCCGTGTGGATGTCCAAGCCCAATCGCTTAGCCAGCCCATCACCACATTGTCGGGGGGAAACCAGCAAAAGACTCTGCTTGCCCGATGGTTGGTCAACCCGCCAAAGCTGTTTCTTATCGACGAGCCCACTCGCGGCGTCGATGTCATCTCCACTGCCCAGATCCACAACGTGGTCTCCGACCTGTCTGATGAAGGAATGAGCGTGCTGCTCGTCACATCTGACTTCGACGAGGCGTTGGCCGTCGCCCACCGGATCTATATATTCCGAGAAGGCCGCCTCGTCGGGGAGTTCAAAGGCCAAGACACCGACAAGTCCCAACTGCTGTCAGCCGCTTTCGGCACAGATGGCCCAGAAGTGCCCGATTCTCAGAGCCATGCACTGGTTGACCAAGAGCTTTAGCCGCTACGGCATTGTTGTCGCCTACGGCATCCTCATAATCGCGGTTGCTGCGCAAAGCGACCGCTTCTTGACCAAGCGAAACTGGCTCAACCTCCTCGACCAGGCTGCCCCCTTGGGACTCATCGCCGTTGGGGTAACTCTCTGCATAATCGCGGGGATCTTCGACCTGTCCACCGGGTCAGTGTTCGCGTTGGCGGCGGTGGTCGCCGCCAAGGTGGCCTCCATCGACCCTTGGTTTGGCGTTGTCGTGGGGGTTGGTGCCGGCGCCCTGCTGGGACTTTTCAATTCGGTCGTAATGAGGACAACCGGCATCAACTCCTTCATCGGCACTCTCTCCACGAGCATCATCTTTCGCGGCATTGCCCTGCTCACAACCAGCGGCCTGATCGTCTCTGTCGCCGACCGCGAATACAAGACACTGGGCACTGAGACATTCCTGGATGCGAAGTTGACCGTTTGGGTTTTTGCCGCGGTGGCCATCATCTTGGGATTGACGCTGGCTCGCACGACCTTGGGCAGGGCCCTCTATGCCATCGGAGGCAATCCCGAGGCAGCCCGGCTCGTCGGGATACGAGTCGGTGCAGTGCAGACGTTCGCCTACATGGCCTCGGGCACGTGCGCCGCTCTCGCTGGGGTTCTCACATCTAGTCGCACAGGCTCCGCGCAGGCCGACATCGGCATAGGACTCGAGCTGTCGGCCATTACGGCTGTTGTGGTGGGGGGGACGAGCATCTTCGGCGGGGAGGGCGCGGTGTGGCGAACAGTCATCGGCGTGATGCTCCTCCAGACCATCGGCAACGCCTTCAACCTGCTGGGCGTCGATCCGACATACAAGCAGGTTGTGCAGGGGGTGCTGATTCTTGCTGCTGTCTCGATCGATCACTTGGGACGCCGCCGCGTTCAGTAGCCGTTTTTCTTCTGTTTGACGATTTGGAGCCCACCATGTCCGCTGACATAGCCAACGATGTTCTTCTCCAGCGATGGAATAGCGTTCGAGAGCGCATAGCCGCCGCGGGAGCAGATGGAGTCCTGCTAGGAGGAGGATCAGACCTCGCCTATTTGACGGGCTATGAGGCGATGCCCCTCGAGCGGATCACCGCGCTCGCCGGGCGGCTGTCCCCGACTTTCTCGAAGCCCACTTTGATCGTCCCCGAGCTAGAGGCCGCTCGTGTCCGGCCGAGGCCGGAGGTCTATTCGATCAAGTGCTGGGTCGACACTGCTGACCCTATAGAGGTGATCGCTCAAGAGATTCCCGAGTCTGGCATGGTCCTGGTTTCCGATGACCTTTGGGCGATGCATGTGATCGGCCTCCAGCGTCGTACGCCCGGTGTGTCGCTCGTTCCCATCGGAGAAGCGATTGGCGGACTCAGGGAGCTGAAGAGCCCCAAAGAGCGGGACGCTCTTGCCGAGGCAGGCTCTCTGGCTGACGAGGTGATGGGGCAGATCCACCGCGGTGAAGTTCCCCTAATCGGCCGAACCGAGGCTGAAATTGCCGCCGACATTTCCGACCGACTCCTCGCCGTTGGGCATGACACCGTCGAGTTCGTAATCGTTGCTTCGGGGCTGAATTCGTCTAGTCCACACCATCATCCCGGTTCGCGGGTCGTCCGCGCAGACGAACTGGTGCTGTTCGATTTCGGAGGCCGGTTCAACGGATATTGCAGCGACACGACCCGCTGCGTTTACACGGGACCGATCCCAGATGAGGTTCGTTTGGTGTACACGATTCTTGCTGCCGCCCAGGAGGCAGCGGTCCTAGAAGCCCAACCCGGCCGTTCGCTCGCCCAGGTGGACCTCGCCGCCCGGAGCATTATCGGAGGAGCGGGATTCGGCGACAACTTCATTCACCGTACCGGTCATGGCATTGGAGTCGAAGTCCATGAACCCCCTTATGTCACCGAGATGAACAAGGACCCAATCGAAGTGGGCCATGCCTTCAGCATCGAGCCAGGCATCTATTTTGCCGGAAAATATGGCATGCGCCTCGAAGACATCGTTGTCATCGAGCCAGAGGGAGCAAGGCGCTGCAACCACAGCAACAGAAGCCTCTTGGAAGTCTGATCGGCACTGCGATGGAAGCAGTTGAACCTCCTGAATCAGATGTAAATGCAGTAGACCCCTTGATGGATCTGGCTGACCGCTCAATCGATCAAGTGGCTCAATGGCTCTTGGCCGCTGGAGGGGCTGACAATCGCGCAGAGAGGCAGACGGCTCAGCGACTAGCCGGCGTGGTAACCGACGATGACGGAGTGGCGTTTGCCATGAGATTTGTCGACCGCGTCATTAGGCCTGACGACAACCGTGCCGCAGCTCGCCAGCTCAAGGCTCTCGTAAATGGAAAACAACTCCCTGGCTTCTTGTCGGGCATCGACAAGAAGCTGCTGCGCGTCGGTGCGCGGCTCGCTCCTGCCCTGCCGGGGTTGGTGATGCCTATGGCCTCGGCTCGAATGCGCCAACTCATCGGGCATCTGGTCGTTGACACCGAACCGGATTCCATGGCCGAACACCTGGCTCTCCGTGCCCGCGAGGGATTCAGCATCAACTTGAACCTCCTCGGCGAGGCCGTGCTCGGCGACGCCGAGGCGAAACGTCGCCGGGATCAAGCCCTGCATCTGCTGCGGCAGCCCAACGTCGACTACGTATCTGTGAAGGTCTCGTCAATCGTGGGCCGACTCAACCATTGGGATCACCGGGGATGCCAAAGTCGCGTTAAGGAGGCTCTCCGGCCACTGTTCGAAGCGGCCTCGGCCGCTGAACCTCCTTCATTTGTGAATCTGGACATGGAGGAATACCACGACCTTGCGCTGACAGTAGAAGCATTCATGGAAATGCTGGACGAACCGGGATTCCACTCTCTTGACGCAGGCATTGTCTTGCAGGCCTATCTCCCCGACTCGTTCTCTGCACTGCGACAGCTTGTGGACTGGGCCACAGTTCGCCACAACCGACTCGTTGACGGTGTGCCGGGCGGAGAGGTCAAGATACGCCTTGTCAAAGGGGCCAACTTGGCCATGGAAAAAGTCGAGTCGGCCATGCGCGGCTGGGAGCAGGCCTCCTACTGCTCAAAGCACGAAACAGACGCGAACTTCAAGCGATGCCTCGACTGGCTCCTCACCCGGGAGCACATGTTGGCAGTTCGCCTTGGCGTGGCCAGCCACAATCTCTTCGACTTGGCCTTTGCCCGACTGCTCTCCGAACAGCGCGGAGTAGACGACCGTGTGAACTTCGAGATGCTGGAGGGCATGGCCCCTTCCCAGGCTCGGATCGTTCGTGATGATGGTGGGGGGCTCTTGCTCTACACGCCCCTGGTTGCGAAGCGAGACTTCGACGTGGCAATCAGCTATCTGTTCAGACGGCTTGAGGAGAACGCGGCCAAAGAGAACTTCATCCACCACCTCTTCACCATCACACCAGGCAGCGAGTCGTTTGAGCACCAGTCAAAGCAGTTCCGACAAGCGGTGGCTCACCGATGGTCGGTGAGCGAGAAACCCCGGCGGACTCAGAGCCGCGGCGGGCCGCCCAATTCACGTCCCGCTGACGCGAAGCACGGACCTTTCTCCAATGAGCCGGACACCGACCCTGCTCTCGCTTCCAACCGATCATGGGCGGCGCAGACGGTGCTTCGTGCCGAGAGCAGACCCAACCAGCCAGTTATCCGTGCCCCGGAGGGTATTGATGTCGCTATTTCTCAAGCGCAGGCCGCACAAGTCGAATGGGCCGGGCGCTCGACAGGGGAACGGCGCAAGGTCTTGCATGCCGTGGGGGAGGAGATCTCACGCCGACGCGGCGATTTGATCGCTGCGATGGTGGGGGAGGCTGGAAAGACGTTCGCCGAGGCCGACCCCGAAGTCTCAGAAGCCGTCGACTTCGCCCGATATTACGGTGACCTCGCATTGAACCTGGATGCGCCGTCGGAGGCCCGGTTCGAGCCGCTGGGGACCGTCGCTGTCGTCCCGCCCTGGAATTTCCCGGTGGCCATACCGGCTGGCGGTGCCGCGGCGGCCCTCGCTGCCGGCAACGCAGCGGTGCTCAAGCCGGCTCCGGAGACCCCCAGGTGCGCAGAGGTTTTGGCCGAGTGCTTCTGGGCTGGCGGCGTGCCGGATTCGGTGTTGAAGTTCATGAGGGTGCCGGACAACGCGCTGGGCCGCCGTCTGATCACCCACCCCGACATTCACGGCGTCATTCTCACCGGCGCCTACGAGACCTCGGACCTGTTCCGATCATGGCGCCCCGAGCTGAGGCTCTTTGCGGAGACATCGGGCAAGAACGCACTGATCATCACACCAAACGCCGACATCGACCTCGCAGTCGAGCACCTCGTGCAGTCGGCCTTCGGCCACAGCGGCCAGAAGTGCTCGGCGGCCAGTCTCGCGGTCTGCGTGGGAGACATCTATGGATCGCCACGGCTCCGGCGCCAGCTTGTCGACGCTGTGACCAGCCTGGCCGTCGGCCCATCCACCGATCTTGCAACCGACATGGGTCCGATGATCCAAGAACCCAAGGGCAAACTCCTGAGAGCCCTCACGCAGCTAGACGAGGGGGAGCATTGGCTGGTTGAGCCCCGTCGGATAGATGAAGCGATATGGTCGCCAGGAATCCGTGTCGGAGTGCAGCCCGGGTCCTGGTTCCACCGAACGGAGTGTTTCGGCCCGGTGCTGGGATTGATGGCCTCAGCAGACCTCGAGGAGGCCATCGCCATCCAGAATTCGTCCCAATACGGATTGACAGGCGGGATCAGCAGCTTGGACGAAAGTGAGATCGATTTCTGGCTGGACTTGGTGGAAGTGGGCAACGCCTATGTCAACCGTTCCATCACCGGGGCCATTGTCAAAAGACAGCCTTTCGGGGGCTGGAAGCGATCAACGGTCGGTCCGGGCGCCAAAGCCGGAGGGCCGAACTACGTTGCGCAATTCGGCACATGGCATCCAGTAGGCGCTGAGCCAGGAAGCGAGCAATGGCTGTCGGCAGCGCGCGCCAGCGATGAGGCTGCCTGGCAGCACGAATTCTCACAGCAGCACGACCCAACAGGGCTGTTCTGCGAGTCAAACGACTTCCGCTACCGTCCGCTGCCTCGAATAGCGGTCCGGGCCGAACAAGCATCTGGCCTGCAAGGATCTATTCTGGACCGGGTCGTTGCCGCGGCCCGGCAATGCGGAGTCGAAACCGTAGTCTCATTAGGGACAGACGAAACAATGGAGGAGTTTGCCAAGCGATTGCCCGATATCGGTGTGGAGCGGATAAGAGTGATCGGGCCAGTGGCACCAGAATTGCGCACTGCTGCCAACGCAGCAGGAATCCATATTGTGGACTGCCCGGTGACCAGCGAAGGACGGATCGAGCTTCTCCACTACTTGCGGGAGCAGACGATCAGCCGCAGCATGCACCGCTACGGAAACCTAGTCTGAGCAACAGGCAGCCTCGCTAGCGATTCGGATCTCCCTGAGCAACCAATAGCCGAGAAGGCGAGCCAGCAGAGAGTCGGTGATGAAACACCTGCTCGGTGTCAAGAGTATCGCCATCGGTCAAAGAAACCGCCGTCCCGTCAGCGTCGCAAACAACGGAGCCACAGAGAACATGAATCAACACATCGGCCCGCGCCGAGTTTTCTATTTCGTAAGTGTCACCCTCATCAAGATGGAGGAAAGAAATGCCCAGATCCAGATTCTGATGGGACAGAACCTCAGAGAGACCTTCTGAATCGTCTGTGATGCTGCCTCGGCGCACATGATGACCCCCAATCCGGGGAAGAAGCTCAGTGATCGTGAGATCAAGTGCCCGCACGATCCTTAGCAGCACCGGAAGCGATACGCCACAAACGCCGCTCTCAATATCACTCAAGTGGCTCGTCGAGACCTCAGCGTCAACAGAGACCTGGCGAAGAGAGCGCCCCAACTCGTTTCGGCGTTCAGCCAGCTTCGCCCCTACTTCTTGTGTGATCCCCTCGAATGAGTTGCGTCCTGCCCCAGAGTTGGCCATTGGCCGTGATCCTACTGAACACCCAGTCAATGGGCAGCGTTAGCCGTCAGTCCCGGAAGGTCTGAATGCGCAGGTGGCGGGCCATGGCTGAGCCGGCGGGGCCGAGGAGCATCTGAGCCCGCAGATTGCGCTTGTGGAATATCTTCACCAAGGCCTCGTCGTAGCGGGAGGTGTCGTCGTTGGCCAGCACGAACCGCTCGAGCTCGGCCTCGCCCTCCAGCCACGACGCCGGGCGATGCCCCAACAGCTCGTGGAGGTCGTCCAAGTCGGCCGCAGAGACGGCGTCGCCGATCTCGTCGATTCGGGAGGCGTGGCGGGCCATGCGGAACATGGTGCGCAGCTTGTAGCGCGCATACTCGTCGTCGATCTGCAATGTGCGCAGGTTGCGCACCAAGTGGTTGAGCACCACCTCGGCCCGGGACTCCCGGGGTTCGGGCATCTCCACGGTGGGCAGCTCCACGTCGAGGATCTCGGCCAGGGCCTCGGTGGCGAACAGGTTGGTCTCACAGCACCACTGGAGGTTGGTCATCAGGTCGGAGTCGGGGGCCGGTTCCCGCAGCGCCGCGCTGAAGGGGAGCTGGTTGGAGAGGGTGAACATGAAGTGATGGCGCTGGATGGCGTCCAAGTCCACCGGCTCGCCCGCTAATTCGCCATAGCGGTCGTACAGCTTGGCGAAGTTGCCGAACCCGAGCACCGTGTCCCGCTGCCGCCACGCGGCCAAATCCATCATCGGGTCGCCGATGTGGCCGATCTCCACGTCCAAGACGGCCAACACCCGCCCGTCTTGATGGTGGAACTGCCCGGTGTCCCACACGATGGCCGACTCCCGGCCTCGGGAAAACGGGGGGTTGCGCCGCAGCCAGCCCAAGCTGAACTCCAGGAACGGGTCGGGAAGCGTCTTCACACTGCGGTACAGGGCCTCGTAGCGCCTCAACCCCAACAGTCCGGATTCCTCGGGTCGGTCGGCCCGCATGATTCCCGCCTCGACGAACGGCCTGATGTCGAGGGCGTGCATCCGGGCCAGGATGTGCAGATAGTCGTCCACCACTGCGTCCCGCTCGGCATCGATGCAGTTCTCAAAATGGTTTTCGCCCGGCACCCGGTCCATGACGTACGCGGTGGGGTCGTCTATCCAGCCGTGTACCTGGGCCACGGGAATGCCGTGATCGCCGAGCACCTTTTGCAGGCGCATCTCGTGGTCGAGCGGGAAAACCAAGGGCATGTCGGTGCGGTCGCCCCGCACGCACAGCTCGAGCCGCTCGCCGCCGCGCTCCACATCGGCGAACCACACCGGCCGCCAGCGGGCCTGACGGGCGATGTCGGTGACCGTTCCCCCCAGATTGCCCTCGAGCCAGGCCACCACCTTCTCGGTGGCGGCGTCTTGGATAGCGTCTGCGCGGGATTTAGCCATGGTCCATCCTCATGTCTTTGGTGACTCTATAGAACAGCGAGCCGATGTCTAGTTAGACCACAGGCAGTTGATAGGGCGGAGATGAAGGCGGTCGCCTGCTGAGAGGGTGTAGGGACCGGTGTGCAAAAGGATGCCGGCTCGGAAAGCCCCAGGAGTGGTGGCATCTAGCTTGTCCCGCAACCAGCGGAGGTGGTCGGTGTGCTGGCGGGATGGGGAGGAGGTGGCCTTAATCTCCACGGCAACCACATCGCCGTTGCGGGCTTCGATGACCAGGTCTATCTCGCGGCCCCGGTAGTTGCGGTCTTGGTGGTTGCGCCAGTGGTATAGGACGCGCTTGCGGGACGAGGCTGCAAGCTGGCGGGCGATCTCGTTGACGGCGAACGTCTCCAACAGTGCCCCCGATGCCGGGGCGGTGGGCGAGGCCAGCGCCGCGGGTTCGACTTCTAGCAGGCTGGCAGCCAGCCCGGCGTCGGTAAGGTGGACCTTGGGTCGCGAGGTCGTGCGAGACGAGAGATTTCGGGACCAAGCCGGCAGTTCGTGAAGCAAGAAGACGGTTTGGAGCCATTCGAGGTATGAGGCGATCACTGATCGGTCTACTTCCAGTTCCTTGGCGGCGTCGGTCTGGTTGATCTCGCTGCTGGTGAAGGCAGTTGCCCAGCGCAACAAGCGGGGCAGCGAGGCGGCTTTGCGGACATCGGCGAGTGCGATGATGTCGCGTTGGACGACCGTTTCGACGTAGTCGTCAAACCAGCCCTGCCTTTGATTCGGGTCCAAGCCCACAACCTCGGGGTAACCCCCTCGACAGGCGCGGGCGAAGTAGTCCTCCCGGCTGAGGTCGGATGCCGGGGCCGGCCTGGGGTCGCCCTCGAACCAGTTGTCGATCTCGGTGGGGGCAATCCCGGCCAGTTCGGCTTCGGATAGCGGCCATAGCCTGAATATCCGGACTCGTCCCGCGAGCGACTCGCTGATGCCGGGCACAGTGAGGAAGTTGGTGGACCCGGTGAGGATGAACCGGCCTGGAGTCTGGTCCTCGTCCACTAGCCGTTTCACTGCGACGATGACCCGATTTCCGCCGAGTTGGACCTCGTCTATGGCCAGCGGATAGCTCTGGCTGGACAAGAAGGCCACCGGGTCGAGCAGCACGCTCTCGCGCTGCTCATCGTCGTCGAGCGACATATATGTGCCGCCGCGGGTCTCGGCGATTTCCCGAGCCAGCGTTGTCTTGCCGGTCTGCCGTGCCCCGTGGATCATCACCACCCGCGACCACTCCAACGCCGCTTCGATCTCAGGTCGAACATGCCGGGCGATGAGTTCCATGCCTCGAATCCTAGCTCAAATCATCAATCTCGCAGGTCTCTATTGAGCAAATTCGCAGCTTGCTAATCGACAAGCTCGCAGCAGGGGACGGCTATTCCCTGGCCAGTTTGAGGCGGTTGGAGATGTTGTTTCGCTGGATGGCGGAGGAGCCGCCGATGATGGGCATGACCAGCACGTCGCGCACATACCGCTCCATGTCGAAGTCTTCCACGTAGCCATAGGCCCCCATCACCTGCTGCATCGACAGCACGATGTCTTTGGCGGTGTCGCACACAAAAAGCTTGGCCATCGAAGTCTCCACCGACGCCGGTTTGCCCTCATCCAGCAATTTGGCCGCGTGATACGTCATCAGCCGGGCGGCCAGCAGGCGAGTGCGGGCCTCGGAGAGCATGTGGCGGATGGACTGGTGGCTGCTGATGGGCTTGCCGAACTGTACCCGCTCTTGGGCGTAGGCCCAGGCGTCTTCGACCGCACCCGTGGCGATGCCCAGAGCCATGGCGGCTACCTCAATCTTCTCCACGTCAAGGCCGGGGCCGGCCAGCTTGGCCCATCCCTGGTTCCATCCCTCGTCGCCGCCCACGATGTTGCGGGCCGGCACCTCCACATCGCTGAAGGTGACGTCGGTGGTCATCGATCCTTTGAGGCCCATGGCGTGCTGGGGCTCGATGGTGACCCCTGGATGGCGAGGGGGGATCAGCACGAACGACAGGTTGTGGTAGCGCTCCCCGCCGGGGTTGCTGTTGACCAGGGCGTAGATGTAGTCGGTGTAGGTGGTGCCCGAGCAGAACCGCTTGGCCCCGTTGATCCGCACCACGTCGCCGTCGCGCACTGCGGTGGTGGACACACTGGCCAAGTCGGAGCCCACGTCGGGCTCGGTCAGCCCGTAGGAGAACAGCATCTCGCCGCGGGCCACCTGGGGCAGCCACTCTTGGCGCTGGGCCTCGCTGGCCGTCTCCACCAGGTTCATCCCCGCGTAGCAGGCGCCGTAGATGTAGCCGCTGCCCACCGCGGTGCTGCGGCGGCACAACTCCTCGATCACGATCATGGTGGCGGTGATGTCCCGACCCGACCCGCCATATTGCCCGGGGATGGTGATGCCGAACAGCCCCAGGTCGGCCAGCTTGTACAGCACACCCCGGTCGAATTCGTTCTCGCGGTCCCACTGGCGGACCAGCTCCCGGGGCATCTCCGCCTCGACGAAGCGCCGAACGGTCTCCCGCAGCAGGGCGTGGTGCTCGGCTTCGGTGGGGTAGTCCATCGCTCGGATCTAGCGGCCTACGAAATCGGGGGGCTCTTTGGCCATGAAGGCGTCGAGGGCGATCACGAAGTCCTCGGTCATCATGGTGAGACCCTCGGTGGACGCAGCCCGGTCGACCACCGCATTGGCCACTTGGCGCAGCCCGGCGTTGATAGACGCTTTGGTGAATTTGATGGCCATGCGGGCGCCGTCGCGCATCCGCTCGGCCATGGCCTGCACGGTGTCGTCGAGGTCGTCGCCGGGCACGCACTCGGTGATGAGGCCGATCTCAGCCGCCTCTGGGGCCTTGATCAGATCGCCGGTCAGCAAGTAGCGCCGGGCCCGGGCGTAGCCCACCAACTGTGGCCACAGCAGAGCACCCCCGTCGCCGGCCACCAGTCCCACTGATACATGCGGGTCGCCGAAAACGGACCGCTCCGAGGCGTACACGAAGTCGCAATACAGCGCCAGCGAGCAGCCCAGCCCCACCGCCGGGCCGTCCACCCTGGCCAAGATGGGCTTTTCCAGGGTGAGCGCCGATTCGGTGATGCGCCGGTCGGCCCGGATCACCCGCTCCACCTCAGAGACGTTCCCCGCCAGGCTGCGCAGCCAGGGAATGTCCCCGCCAGCGCAGAACGATCCGCCCGCCCCGGTGAGGATGGCCACGTCGGTGTCGGGGTCCTGGTCCAGGTCGGTGAACACCCTGGTCAGGTCGTCGTGCAGCGTCGGATTGATGGCGTTTCGGGCCTCGGGCCGGTTGAGCACCACCGTGGTTATGCGATCGACGGTGGACACTTGCAGGGCGCCGTAGTCGTCGGGGTTCATGGTTTACCTCCAGTGGCTATTGGTGATCCCGAATTTTTCCGCTCCAAGATGCATCAGCGCAGCAATAGTGCCAGACTTCGCTAGAAGTCGACGTTTTCAAGGAGGAGAGGCGAATGGCGACCTGCCAGCCGGCAATTTTCAACGATATGGGCAAGTACCAGTGGTACGTCCACCTCAGCCGTGGCGACGGCGCTGACTTGGGTGCAATCAAGTCGGCGATCTCCGATTGCCGCAGCAACTGCGACGCTCTGGGAATCAACCTGGTAATCGGGCTCGGCCCCACCCTGTTGGCCGACTTGACCGATGACATTCCCGACGACTTCCAGCCGTACCACACGGTGGAGTCCATCGACGGCAGCGGCCGCGAGGCCAAGGGCACCCAGGAAGAACTGCTCCTGTGGATGACCCACGACGAGAAGGATCTGGTGTGGAAGGCCCAATGGGATGCCCGCATGGCCCTGATCGCTGGTGGTATGAGCGTTGCCCGGGAAACCCCCACCTTCATCTACGGCGAGAGCCTGGACATGACCGGTTTCATCGACGGCACCGGCAATCCCGAGGACGAGGATCAGCCCGCCGTGGCCATCCGACCCGACGGCGAGGCCGGCGCGGGCGGCAGCTTCATCATCGCCCAGCGCTGGGTGCATGACCTGGTGGCCTGGGAGAAGCAGGACGTGCCCACCCAAGAGGTGAACTTCGGTCGGACCAAGGCCGATTCCACCCGCTTGGACGAGCAGGCTCCTCACTCGCACCTCTCCCACGTGGAGCTGCGCGAGGGCGAGACCGCCGATGCGTCCAAGCCCAAGCGGGATGAGATCGCCCGTCGGTCCACCCCGTACGCCTTCCACGATGGCACCGTGGGCCTGTACTTCATGGCCTTCTGCAAGACCCAGGCCCCGTTCCGGGAGCGCATGGATGCGATGTATGGCCGCAACGGCCAGGTGCGCGACATGCTCACCGACTTCTCGAATCCGGCCTCGGGCAGCTACTACTTCGCTCCCTCCGTGGAGTGCCTCGACGCCAGCCTGGCCTAGCCAGCGATTGCTCCATCCGGGCCGGCGGGTCCTGTCCGGGCCCAGCCCGCCGTCCTTGACGAGCTCCGGGCGGCGGGCGCCCTGAGCCCGGCCACCCCCCACCACGCCTACCGTTTGTGGGGCCATTGATGGGGGTATTTTGTTAGTGGTTGACGCCATGAACGTGATCGGGTGTCGTCCCGACGGCTGGTGGGCTGATCGGGACGGCGCACTGATCCGGTTGGTCGAAGACATCAGCGACGCGGGGGTGCCGGCATTGGTGGTCGCTGACGGTCGTCCGGTACCTAGCCTGCCCGCCGGGCACCACGGGCCAGTCGAACTGGCCTATGCCTCTCGCCGAGGCCCCAATGCCGCCGACGACCGTATCGCCCAAGAGGTGGCCGCCATGGAGGATCCGTCAACGGCCACCGTGGTCACCTCCGACCGCGACCTGGCCCGCCGAGTCCGCCACCACGGCGCAGTGGTGGTCGGTGCCCGGGCCTTCCGCGACCGGTTGGATCGCCGTCTTCGGTAATAGGAATCCCCTGGTGGAGGCTGGTCGCCGGTTCCAGTATTTCTTCGGCTAAACCGCGGTCATCGACGTGGATTCGTCGAGTCGCTGTTCTAGGGCACCACGGATGAACTCAGAGAGAGATATTCCCAGTTCATCGGCGGCGGCGATCGCTCGGTCAAGTTCTCTGGTGGGTAGTTGGAACGAGACCACGTTCCCGACTGGCTTGTTCACCACCATCTCAATGGGCTCATCTTCCCACTCGTCGGGATCGTCACGGTGCTTGTGGAGTTCCGCGATCTCTTCGTCTGTCATCTGAAACTCCTTCCTGTCTTGCTGTGCCATGCGATCTCTGCGGGGGAAGAAGGCCATCCCGTGACCGCTCTCCACGTTCCGCCGCCGGTCTCAACGATACACACTGTCCACCACTTCCCCCCGTCGTCTCGTCCGACCATCTGCATGGTCGCACCGCGATTCCTCTTGTTGCGGCGCAGTTTGGGGTCGTTCTCAGCGACTTGCTGCACCGCACGAGGCGTGATCCCGTGGCGCGCTAGGTGAGCAAGGTTCCGCTCGTCCCATTCCCATTCGGAAAGCATAATGCGAATGATACTAAAGATAGTTGAAATTGATCTAAAAATATTGTTAGTCTGAAATCGGGTTGCGCTTCACACGACATTCCTTTGGAGGCCTAGATGCACAGGGCTGATGCTGGCTAGGAGGGTGCGCCTCCTTCGACTTCGAGTGCTCTGAGGGCGATCCACAATTGAACTCGATCGCTGAACTGGGACAGGTCGTGGCCGGTGAGTCGTTCGATTTGGGCCAGGCGGTAGCGCAGGGAGTTCCGGTGCAGGTGGAGTTTGCGAGAAGCGTCTGAGGCTGAGGCCGAGACATCGAGATAGACGGATAACGTCCTGAGCAGGTCAGACCCCTTTTCGCGGTCGTGGTCGATGATCGGCTCGAGGAGGTTCTCTGCCATCTCGCTGATCGGCAGCTCGCGGTTGACTAGGAGGAGTGCTGAGAGGTTGAGCGGTTCGCACTCGCTGACTCCGGGGCCGTGCGTGAGCGCCTCTTTTGCCTCGAAGTAGCTGAGGCGGAATCCGTTGGCGCCTGTGCGCGACCCTCCGATGCCTATGCGGACGTCTGGGTCGATTGCGGCCAGTCGTTCTCGGGTGGCTTGTGCGAATTGATGGACTGGTTTGTCGGATGGAAGGACCGATATGAGCTCGTCTCCTACCAGGGCGCTGACCGTGGGGCCCTGGTCGCTGCTGATGAGGTCCTGGGGCCCCCAGGGCAGGGTTCGGATGCGTTGATCGGGTCTCAAGAGGGCGGCGGCCACGATGGTTGTCGGTCTGTCGAGGTTGACTCCGAATGCTTCAAGGCGTCTCACCGCGTCGCGATCCGGTATTCGCTGGCCGAGGAGGTCGGATACGACCTGGCCGACGAGCTCTCTGCGTCCTGTCAACTCTGCCTGGCGGCGGGAGAATTCCAGGGCGATGAGGGTCGTCGCGTATGGAATGGCGTGGAGGTCGAATGTCGGGTCGGCAGCCCGGACGCATAGGAATGCCACGAGGTCGCCTGCCACTTCGATCGGAGCGACGGTGAGTTCGCTTGACTTCTCATCTTTGCCCTGTCGGCGGACGTGCAGGATCTCCTCGATCGGCCAGAAGGCGGACTGGGGCTCGCTGGCCAGTACTCGTCCGTGGGAATCGATGACCGCGGCCGGCCCGCTTACCAGTCGGTGGAGGTGTCGGATCATCATGGGCAGCCCGTCGCCTCGGAGAAGCACTGAGGACAAGTCTTCGTGTATCGCAAGGCCCTGGCGGAGCAGCTCGTACCGCTCGGCGATGACCGCCTCTGCGACCACGCGTGAGATCTCGGTGAACGGCGTCTCGTAGGGGACTTCGATGAGCGGCATCGCTCGGCGGCTTGCTGCCACCAGCATCTGGGGAGGAACGAATGGGTGGCTCATCCCTGTGCCGAACCCGATGGCCGCGGCATCGGCGTCGGCGAGGCGCTCGACGAACGACTCGTATCGGTCGTGGGGCCCCTCGAGCAAGCCCACACCGGTGGTCAGGATCAGCTCTTTGCCGACGACGAACCGCGTGGGGTCGGGCAGCTCGGTGGGCGCGACCCAGTTGATCTCCCTGTCCAGCGCTGTCGCGTGTGGGTGGGTGTGAAGTACTAGCCCGTCGCCGAATGCGTCGAGCAGCTCCCTCAACCGAAGAGTCATGTCTGATTGTGCAAGAGCATAGGGCTCCTCGTCAATTCTGTGCGCTTTGGCCATATCGCTAAGGCGCAGTTCTCTTTAGTGTCCTGGTGGCGGCGAACTGCCCAGGGGGGGTGAAATGGACCAGACAGTGCTCTCGCTCGGCGACCGGATCGTGGAGGCCGATGAGAGCGAAGATGTCTTGAACCCCTACGACGGCTCTGTGGTCGCGTCGGTGCCGTCGTGCAACGCCGGGCATGTCGACGAGGCCTGTAGAGTCGCCCAAGCGGCCCTCGACCGGGGCCTGCCGCAGGCGACACGCGCCGAGATCCTCGAGCGAGCGGCGGCTCTGCTGCGCGTCCGGGTCGACGAGTTCGCTTCGACAATAGCGCTCGAGTCAGGCAAACCGATTCGCACGGCCATGGCAGAGGCCACTCGGTGCGCTGACACCCTGGCGTTTTCAGCGGCGGCATGTCGGCTATTGGCGGGGGAAGCCGTCCCCATGGAGGCCTCGCATTCGGGCGCCGGCAGGATCGGCTTCACGATTGTCGAGCCGATCGGCGTGGTCGCCGCCATCACTCCGTTCAATTTCCCGCTCAACCTGGTTGCCCACAAGGTGGCGCCCGCGATCGCGGCCGGGTGCCCGGTGGTGCTAAAGCCGGCTGAGCTGACGCCGCTGTCGGCTATTCGCCTTGTCAGCCTTTTGCTGGAAGCTGGCCTCCCGCGTGACTGGATCACGGTTGTCACCGGATTGGGCCAAACAGTCGGGCGGGCTCTCGTCGAACACCCGACGCCGGTGATGGTCACATTCACCGGGAGCGCTCGCGTGGGTTGGGGCATCGCTGCTGCCGCTCCGAGGAAGAAAGTGGCCCTTGAGCTCGGATCGACGGCCCCTCTCATCATCGAGCCGGGAAGCAGTGTCGAGACGATTGCCTCGAAGGTCGGTGTCGCCGGGTTCTCGCATGCGGGACAGAGTTGCGTCTCCACCCAGCGAATCCTTGTCCACTCATCTTTGAAGAGCGCCTTCGTCGAGGCGCTCGAGGCCGAAGTCAACAGCCTCGTGATCGGGGATCCGCTCGTTCCTGCCACTGACGTCGGCCCATTGATCACCGGGCATGAAGCCAAGAGAGTGGAGAACTGGATTGCCGAGGCCAGGGCTGGAGGGGCCACCGTTGTCGTTGGGGGTTTGAGAGACGGAGCGATCGTCGAGCCGAGTCTCGTCACCGACGTCCCGCTCGAGTGCAGGCTTTGGAGGGAGGAGCTTTTCGGCCCGGCGGTTGCCGTAGTGGCCTACGAAGATTTCTCCACGGCGCTTGAGCTCGCGAACGACACCGATCTAGCCCTCCAGGCAGGGGTCTGGACGCCCGACGTGGCTGTTGCGCTTGAGGCAGTGCGCGCCCTCGACTTCGGGGGCGTGTTGATCAATGAGGTCCCGACGTACAGGGCCGACCAGCAGCCCTACGGCGGGACCAAGGGCGCTGGGAACACACGCGAGGGTCCTGCCTACACAGTCCGCGAAATGTCGCGGGAGAAGTTCGTCATGTTCAACGACTTCGATCGCGGCCGCGCCTGCGGGAAGTGACAGACGAGAAGACCGAAATGGGTACAAGAACCGAGACAAGGAGAGGGAAAATGCCCAAACGACAAAGAGCAATTATGAAGCTGATAGCGGGTCTGCTGGCCTTGGGCCTCGTCGCCGCTGCGTGTGGGGACGACGACACACCGTCGGACACGGCAGGTGATGCAGTCCCCACGGCAGCTAGCGAAAGCGCCGCTAGCGACGGTGCTGTCGAGGAGCCTGAGCCCGAAGACGAGCCTGCGCCCGCGGAGGAG
>LXNI01001073.1_pt1 | contig 26338 bp, 21 predicted proteins | sample 809091 | NCBI WGS metagenome assembly LXNI01 (sample SAMN04870527, study PRJNA318959) | sponge metagenome | biome: 01000161; feature: marine sponge reef; material: water | host: Sarcotragus foetidus | place: Greece: Milos, Mediterranean Sea | collected 2013-05-29 | depth 5-7 m | reverse complement strand
CGGCAGGGGATAGGGAAGTTGCGCGCCTTCGAGGCTGAAGGCGCCGGCCTCGCCGAACCCGTCCTGCCAGGAGACGGTCACCGACGGGAACTCCCCATCAAGGGGGAAATCCCAGGCGCGGCGCTCCCCCGTGACCAGGCTCTCCGCCGCCCGGTAGACGAGGGTCTGCCCGTCGTCGCCGCCGTAGGCGCGGACCTGGACATCCAGCTCCGTGGCCGCCCGCAGGGCGAGTCCGGCGCGGTCGCCGTAAACGGTGAGGCGCTCGACGAAGAGGCGCTGCCCGGGGACGGACTCCGGGATGAGCACCTCCTCCTCGAACCACTGGTCGTGGCCGTCCGCGCTGGCCGGCTGGGCGGCGAGCGCCATGACCCCGAAGGCGGTGGTCACCGCCACCGAGGCGGCGAGCAGGGCAAGCCCTACCCTCCGTCCGTGTGAGCGGGTGTCGGCGCGATGGCCTTTGCCCCTCTCACCGTTGCGGCGGAAGAGCCTCTTGCCGAAGCGGCAGTGGGGGCGGAAGGATTTTCGTTCCCCGCGCCTCCGCCGCTTGCGGAGTTTCCTCAGGCCGCGCCGCGTGCGCTTCACCATGAGCTGAAGGGGGTTGGGCGTGGGTGGCGGCGGCGGGGGCGGTTCGCTCCGCGCCAGCTCTGCGGGAGACCCGGCGTAACGCCGCGGCCCCAGCCAGAAGCGCAGGAGGTCGGCCACCACCAGCGGCAGTTTCCTCCCGCCGATCCTGCCGGCGACCGCTGCCACGCCCGCCAGCCCGATGAGGACGGCCAGCGCCATCCGCACCCCCGCGGGACCGAAGGGGGCGAGGCTGTAGGCGCCGTAGGCGAGGGCGGCGACCGCCGTCAGGGCGACGATCTGGGGGAAGGTGAACCACAGCAGGACGCGGTCCTCGGCCTGCACATGGGTGGGGACTTCGTGCTCGTGCATGTGCGCCCCCTACCCGCGAAGCGTCCCGATGAGGGACGTGGTCGGATCGGGGATGTCGTCGATGTCGACCACGGGGTCGACGACGGCGCCCATGACGAGTTCGACGATGCCGAAGGCCACCATCGCCAGGACGATGCCGGCGAGGGCGGTCATCATCGCGCTCTTGCCGCGCTCCATCTGGTGGGGCGCGCCCGAGGCGGTGAGGTAGAGGTAGGCGCCGTAGATAAAGAAGCCGACGCCCACGGCCCCCACGAGGCCGAGGAGGATGCCGACGATGTTGGAGATGGTCTGGACAAGGTCTTCCATTGGGTTCGCTACTCCTTGTGCGTTGTCTGGTGGTCGTCAGCGGTGGGGCTTCTCCGTCGCGCTAGCGGCACATCGCTCTCTGCTCCTCGATTGGTGGGCGGCCCGGGAAGACCCAGGCCGTGGGTGGTGGTTGGTCTGGTGTTACTCGGCGGCGCTCCTGGGCATACCCGCTCCGCCGCTGCCCTCTCCGGGCGTGCCCGTGTCGGCGGCGGAGCGCACCGCTCCCGCCCCGACGGCGAGTCCCGCCCCCGCTGCGGCTCCGGCTGCGGCCGCGCCCGCTCCCGCCGCCCGCCCGGCGCCCATCACGCCCCTCCCGAACATCCCCACGCTGCGCGCCGAGCGCACCATGCTCCCGGGGAGGGACATGCCGAAGTGGAGGGTGTGCAGCCAGGAGTCGAAGGTGCCGGCGTTACCGAGCAGGGCGGGCACGCGCGTCGCCAGGTAGATGAAGGCGAGTGACAGCAGCAGCTTCCAGACGAGGTCCTGGATGGGCTCGAAGGCGGCGATGTCCGCGAACAGGTTGAGCATGCCGAAGCCCATCGCCAGCGCGATCAGCTGGATCGCCTGCTGGAATACGGTCGTCATGAAGAGCCGCAGCCAGTGCCGGCCCCAGCCCGCCGTGTGCGGCAGGATCCAGAGCCCTAGGGCGACCGGCGCGAGCACGATCAGGAGGTCGATGAGGGCCAGCCGCATGATCAGCTGCAGCAGCACGTAGAGGACGAAGAAGCCGTAGACGAGGTAGAGCAGGGCGAGCAGCAGGGCCATGCCCACGCTCCCCACCTCCACCGCCGTCAGCAGCGTCTGCGCCGAGGAGCGCAGGAGGTCGCCCGCGCTCAGGCCGAGGGAGGCGGCGACGAAGCCGGAGACGGCGTCGGCCACGTCGATGACGAGGGCGCACCACCAGAGCGAAGTGGCGGCCGCCACGAGCCCGAGCAGGAGGCGGGGGACCATCTCCCGCCAGCCGGCGGGCACGCGTCCGAGGTGCTCCTGGATGGTGAAGCTCAGCCCCATCCAGCCGACGATCGTGACGAGCATGGCGGAGGCGATGGCCCACACCACCATCCACGCCTCGCGCACGATGGGGTGCAGGTAGGTCATCTCCGCGGGGGTGCCGCTGATGATGTCTGGCATGGCTTACGGCTCCCGGCAGCGGTCGGCGTCGTCGCCCGTGGCCCGCTCGACCACCCCGCAGAGCGTTCCGTGGGTGCCCTCGATCACCCAGCCGGCAATCGCCCGCCCCCATTCCCGGGGGTCGAGCGCGCGCAGGATCTTGTTCCAGATGCCGCCAGGACGGTGCTCGGGGATGGCGGCGTAGAAGCGGTAGGTCTCACCCTGCCTGAGGGCGAGGATCACGAGCAGGTAGGGGCGCTCCTTGTCGAGTTCGACCCGACCGTCCTCGAAGGGATACTCGAAGGAGTATTCCCAGCCGTCCTTGCGCTCCTTCTCGCCGCCCTGGACGCGGAACATCGTGGTCAGCCACTCGCCCGTGTCGGGGTCGCGCACGCCGTAGTAGAGGGGCGCCACCTGCTTGCTGAAGACGGGACGCGCGATGAAGCGCCCGTCGCCCTTGCGCTCGACGGGATCCTCGCTGGCGTTGACGAAGACGACTTCGTCGGTCGGCGGGTCCTGGGCGTTGACGAACGCGGCGCTGCTGGCCACGGCTACCGCCAGCAGCAGGGCAGCGGGCAGTGTCACCGCAGCCAGCAGCGCCAGCCGCCCCCTACGGAACCTGGGGATGGGAATGCGAGGCTTCATGGTCGCCCTCCGCGGATGTAATGAAGGCAACCGAGTGTGAGCGCGGAACGGCCCGCGGTTAACTGCCTGCAAGGGGGTGCGTGCATGAACCTGTCTCAGAAGGTGGGCGGGAGCCGGTGCAGCGTGCGTGAGCGCTCGGCTCGACTGCACCGGGCGATTAGGGACAGGTGCAGTCCACCTATCGGCGGGGGCTGGCGGGCGGGTGAGGGTTCAGCGGTTGGCGGTGATCATGAATGCCGGGCCTGGCGCCGGATCGGGATTGCAGCTGACGGGCGTGCGGCCGCGCCACCGCCAGAGTGTGCGGGGGTTGAACGCGGTGGCCAGCGGCGCCCATTCGGCATCGACCTCGGCCAGCCCGCGCAGCGCAAACTGCCGAGCCCCAACTGGACCTTGAGGATGCCGAACAGCGGCTCTCTGAGCGGCAGCCGGCGGCGGTACGCTCGCGGCGCCTCCTCGGTCGCGATCCAGGTGCGATGGCGGCGCAGGGCGGTGTCGTGCGGACCGATCTCCAGCGTGCGGCCATGGAACGCGTTGCGCGCGCAGGGGCCGAAGGCGGAACAGGAGAGGTCATCCCTGCTTGTCCTCCAGCATGTGCCTCAAGGCGACCAGCAGGTCTGGAACACTCGCCTTGATGATGCTCCAGATAGTGTCGTCGTCTGTGCCGAGATAACCGACCACCGACCACCGACCACGTTCCCGGTTTCCCAATCGACACCAAACGCTGCGCTACTCATGGGGAGCTTCACTGCCTCCACGAGGCGGGTGAGGGCCGAGAACTCGCACGACTGACCCCAGTCGCAGTCAGCAGCGCGGCTTCTCATAGCCGAAGGAACATCGGCATGACGACCCGCTCGTGCGAAAGAGGCTGTGCCGGATTTCACGTAGTGCTGACCTTCTAAGCGAGTGGACGTCCTGGCCAGGAGGTATACCCGGAAGTTTTGGATGAGCCAGGAGAGAGGCGGCGTACCTTCCCTGAGTCCAGTAGCAGATGGCCGGAGGAAGCCGGCCGGAAGGAGTACGCCGGATGTTGAGGGTAGTGCATGAGCGAGGCGAGCGGGAAGCAGGCCCGGGCCGCAGGTCGGCCTGGACGAACTCTGTCGCCTGGCCGCCCAGGAGATGCTCGCGTTGGTGCTGGAGGCCGAACGCCAGGCCTACCTCGAGCGCCACATCGCGGGCCGTGCAGGTGATCGCGCACAACCTCGCGCGCTGGACGGCGCGGCTGGGCCTGGGCGAGGGAGTCGTGACGACGAAGACGCTCAGGCGGCGCTGCTTCGCGCTCGCCGGACGGTTCACCCGCTCGGCCCGGGCTGGAACCCTGCACCTGCCCCGGTGCTGGCCCTGGTCCAGTCAGCTCGCAGCCGCGCTCACACGGTTACGGGTGATACCGCTCCCAGCCTGACCCCCACCCGCAGAGCCAGACCGCGTCCCAGGCTCGCGCCAGCATGCCCGCGCACCCTCGCGTCCATGCTTTCCGCGTCCCGGCGCGGCGCTGAGGGCACGTCTCCCGGCTCCGCGCCACCCCGCCTACGCCGAACGCTCCGGGGGCACACCATCCCGCGCCGTCACGCTTCGATCGGTGGATCCGGGGTAAGGACAAAGAGCACTCCGTCCAGCACGGCCCCGGCGAGGCGGCGCCTCTGGCTCGCCAGTTGCGGGCCGGGCTGGTTCACGATCAGGGTTGCTTCGCCCTGGGACGCTCAGCGGCTGGCTGCGGGCCGAAGACGGCGCTCACGTCGCAGGCGAAGCCCGGCAGCACGTCCAAGCCATCGAGGCCGTCGGTCTCGGAAAAAGGGTCGCGGCGTCGCCGTCGGCGCGGTACACGCCCACCGTGCGTGTCTCAGGGTGCACGACCCACACAAGGCGCATGCCGTGGCTCAGCCACATGTGCGCCTTGTCGTGCACCTCGCGGAGGCTGTCGCCGCGCTTCACGTGGGCGAGATGGTCCCGACCGATAGGAAAGGCATCGGTGTTCGGCAGTCATGACCCCACAGATGCCGCACTAGCGAACCAGGAGACGGCGAAGGGGTGGACTTTCTGCGAGGGAGCCTGCTGGGCTCGCCCGGCACGAGGTAGGCAAAGTTCCAACCTGCAGTGAACCGCCTGTCTTGTGGAGCCGGCCATGGCGGCGTCCAGGTGGGCTTGCCCGCAGAGATCCGAGAAAAACTTTGGTGTCAAATGGGCAGAAGCCTATTTTTACGCTATGATTTCTCATGCACCCCTGCACGAAGGACTCGCTCCACCGGGGAGACTCGGAACACCATGACTGCGGATACCCAGCCCAAGCACTCCCTTGTCGGCATCGAGTTGGTCCGGCGACTCTCCTACGAGGGCGACCGCATCTTCACGACCGACCGCGCTCGAGAAGTGGCTCCGCTCGTGGGCCTCAAGGACTCCTACGTCTGTGAGGCGCTGCATCGCCTCGGACGTCATGGCTGGATTGTCCCACTGCGCCGAGGGCTCTACGCGATGTCCTCTGCGGTGCCGGGCAGCACCTCCGTCCACGAGTTCGAAATAGCGATGGCTCTGGTCCACCCCGCCGCCATCTCCCACTGGTCGGCGTTGCACTTCCATGGCCTGACCGAGCAGGCGCCACGAGCCGTCTTTGTCCTGACGACAACGGAGTCCTCAGTACCCCGCATGCGCAGGGCCGGACCCGCCCAGGACAGTCGTTGGCCTTTGATCGGGGACACGGCCTACCGGTTCATCCAGGTACAACCCGATCGCTTCTTCGGCGTCGAGCGCGTCTGGGTCGGCGATGCCCGTGTGGCCGTCACCGACCGCGAGCGCACGCTTCTCGACGGACTCTCGATGCCTCGACGCTGTGGAGGCTTTGGCGAGGTCCTTCATGCATTCGACGTCGCCCTGCCCGACCTCGACATCGAACGGATCACCGGCTATGCCCTCCAGCTTGACGGCGCGACCGCCAAGCGTCTCGGGTGGGTTCTGGAGCGGCTCGGGGTCGAGTCGTCTCCGCTCGCCGGGTTGCCCATCAAGGGCTACCGCAAGCTCGATCCCTCGGGGCCGAACAGTGGAACCCACAACAGCCGCTGGATGGTCCGCGAGAACCTGCCCGGGATGATGGTGGCGTGAGGCCCCTACGGACGCGTCTTGAAGAAGCACGCCGGCAACATGGCTTGCAGTGGCATGTGCTTGAGCGGGACTACCTGCTGTCGTGGATTCTGGCGGGCATGAGCCAGGTGCCGGCGCTCCGGGAGACTCTGGTGTTCAAGGGCGGGACGGCGCTCAAGAAGTGCTACTTCGGGGACTACCGCTTCTCTGAAGACCTGGATTTCTCCGCGCTGGATGGCGTTCCCACGGGCGCTTCGCTCGAGGCTTCGGTGAGGGAGGCCGCCGAGGCCGCCGTTCGGCTGCTCGACGAGTACGCCCCGGTGGAGATTGCCTGCGAGCGTTACGCGGAACGAGAGCCGCACCCGCGGAACCAGGAGGCCTTCAACCTCCACGCCAGGCTGCCGTGGCAGGCCCGCGCGCAGACGCGTGTCATCATCGAGATCACCGTGGATGAGCCGGTCCTCTGGCCCGTGCAGAAGCGGCCGGTCATGCACGACTACGAAGAGCCGCTCGAGGCGGACCTCCACGTGTATTCGCTAGAAGAGACAGTCGCCGAGAAGCTGCGAGCGATTCTTCAGCAGGCAGACATGCTTGCGAGGCGCGGGTGGAGCCGCTCGCGCGCACGCGACTACTACGATCTGTGGCGAGTGCTCGGAACCTACCGCGACCGGATGGACTTCACTGACTTCGTCTCTCGGCTGCGCGAGAAGTGCGCCGTCCGCGGTGTCGAGTTCGAAGGCCCGGACGACTTCTTCCAGAGCCCGATGCTCGCCGAGGTCGAACGGACCTGGCAGCAGTCGCTCGAGTTGCTCGTTCCCGCGCTTCCGGCCTTCGAGACCGTGATGGAGGGACTCCGACCAGAGGTTGCCACGGTCCTCGGCCCGGGCAAGGACAGGTGACCCCAAGAGCATGGTCCCGTTACAGATAGATGTCGGCGGGAGCGAGCTTACCACAACCAGGCCTGCCGCTCGCCTCGCTCATGCACTACCCTCAACATCCGGCGTACTTCCTCCCGGCCGGCTTCCTCCGGCCATCTGCCATTGGACTCAAGGAGGGTACACCGCCTCTCTCTCCTGGCTCATCCACAACTTCCGGGTATACCTCGAACCAGGCACAGGGAGCACCCGTCGATCCTAGCACCGAGCAGCCCCGACCGGACCCGGATCGCCTTCGACGACCACCGCCTCGTCGACCACGCGGGCCTGCTGCTCCCGGCCACGCTCGCCGGCCGGCTCGGCCTGGGTGAGCTGGCGGACTCCCACATCGACCTCGGTGAGGCAGCGGGACGGGCGCACGCCGGCGACAAGCTGATGACCCTCGTCGCCTCGGCACTGGCGGGCGGTGACTGCATTGACGACGCCGATGCGCTGCGCGCAGGCGGCACGGGGCGCGTGCTCGGCTGCACAGTGGAAGGTGCCGTCCACCCTCGGCACCCGAGCGGCGCTGAGGGCACGTCTCCCGGCTCCAGCGCCACCCCGCCTACGCCGCACTCCCGCCGAACGCTTCGGAATCTCCACTTCCCTCCCCGTCAAGCTTCGTTCGCTGGCTTCGGGCTCAGGGGGCGCTCCGACCGGGGCGGCGACATCATCCTTGGGGTTGGGGGTACGGTCGTCAGCCATGGTTGCTCGGTGTGTCTGATGATCCACTCCCCGACCTTGTACAGCCAGCGGAAGCGGGAGGGGTGTTCCTGCTCGTAGCGGGCGGCGCGCTTCCTTCAGATCGGGATCAATTCCAAGACCAGGAGTCCCGCGCGGGGTTCGATGCGGTTTTATCGCTTTCTGAATCTCCTGGCTGAGCCTGGCTACCGCGCCGCGCGCCTCTTGATCCTGACCCGATTAGGGCCCGCCGCTGTGGATGACCCGCAAGAGGCAGCGCAGCAGGCCGAAACGGGGGCCGCGGGGGCGTTTCGGGGGGGCGGTGGCCATCGTGCCGCAGGCGATGCCGCCGCATCTCGTGTGGCTGTTTGGCGAACTTTTCAATCCCGGGGTTGATGGGGCCCCAGCCCCCACTACCGATAGCCATGCTGCACCTCTCCTTCTATTTGTCGCCAACCGGCGAAGCCGAAGTCCACCTGAGTCGCCGCCGCCGCGGACGACGCGCACGAGGCGGAGGAGGAGGCCGAAGCGGGCGTTTCAGGGGGCGGTTGTCGCCGACCTGCCGGCGACGCATGTCATCCTGCTGGGCCCGGGTCACCCGCAGGCGCCACCTGGTGGACTTCAGGCGTGAGCGCGCGCCCGCCTGTCCGCGCTGCCGCACTGGTCGCAGGCGTGCGCCCGAGGGGCCCCGAGTCAGGCGCGGCCGTCGACATCTCCTTCAGTGGCTCGGGGGCATCGGTTACTCAGGTCCACCCGACTCGAACGAGACCAAGACACCATCTGGCAAGGGCCACGATAGAAAGGCCCACGAACCCAGTCCAACAGGCGACGAAAGTGCCAGTGGCCACCAGCACTCCACCTCCCCAGCCATGGTCACCGCACAGCCCTGTCCTTCAGTACCCAAGCTCACGGAGGCATAGCGGGCGGTTGGTCCCGGCGCCTGTCGGTAGCCCTGCCCCCAGTTCGGCTCTCCGCCCCAGCACACCAGCTCACCGACCTCGCGGATCGCACAGGCAACTTCGATCCCCGCCAGACGAGCGAACCCAACACTAACGAGGCCGAATGTTCCCGCCGGGGCTTCCTCCATGGCCTGGTCAAGCGCCCCCCAGCAGAGCAACTCCCCGGACGGGCGGATCGCGCACGTTAAGGACCACCCCACACTAACCGAACGGAAGCGACCAGCTGGCACCTCCAGCTGTTGTCGGTCGTTCTTCCCCCAACAAATCAGCTCGCCGTCGCCACGTACCGCGCAGGTGTGCCAATCACCAACGCTAACATCGCGGAACGTGCCGTCTGGCACGCTGCCGTGGTCGTTGCTTCCCCAGCAGGAAAGGGTACCGGAGTCCCGAATGGCACAAGCATAGGCAAGACCGACACTGACACGCTGGTATAGCCCGGGGGGCGGATGTGTGTCCCCCATCGCAAAGCTGTTCACGGAGCCCTCTATTCCCCAGCAGGCCGCCTCACCCGACTCACGTATGGCGCATGTCTGCCCCCGCCCCGCGTCTACCGTCCTAAAGCGGCCGTGCGGCGCGACAACCGCATCGTCGGAGTCAGGAAAGGAAGGGAGATCGGTACCGATGCAGTCGACTCGTCCAGACTCCCGGACGGCGCAGGAGTGGTAGGCGCCGGTGCTGACGGAGGCGTACCTCCCGGGGAAGGCCCCTTGCTGGCCGTACAGGTTTTCGCCGCCCCAACAATAGGCTGCCCCGCCGTCTTCCCTGACGCCACAAGCGTGAGCGCTTCCCACGCTCACTGACAGGTAACGTCCGTCCGGCGTCTCTCGGGCTTTCGGGTGGTCGGCGTAACTGACGGTCCGGGCCAAGTCACCTGGCGACCAACAGACCACCTCACTGGAGTCATTCACAGCGCATGCGTATCCGCTCCTGCCATCGTTGATTCGGCCGCCAACACTAATCGACCGAAACCGTCCCGGAGGTGCGCCCGCCTGAAGGCCCGAACTGTACCAACAGGCCAGGTCTCGGGACTCACGGAGCGCACACACGAACCCTGCCCCGACGCTTACAGCCTGGAACAGCTGGCCGCCTGCGCCAATGTTGAGCAGCACGCCCCCTCTGGAATAGGCCTCCTCCCAACACATGAGGGTGCCCGATACTTCGACTGCACAGGTGAATCCATGCCCGGCGCTCACCACTCGGTACGTCCCCCGGGGTGGTGTGGCGGCTTCGCTTGACACGGGGGAGGCCCCCCAGCAGGCCAGCCCTCCCGACACCTGGATCCCGCAGGCATGCCAGGTCCCCACGCTCACGGAACGATAGAAGCCCTCTGGAATTTCCCACGCCTCGGAATTGGCGCCCCAGCACTCCACGACCCCTGAACTCCTCACACCACAACTGTCAAGGAAGCCGGCATCCACGGAAAGGAAGTGGCCCTCAGGGGGATCCGCAACTCCCCCGAAGATGAGGCCCCAGCAGTCAATGCTGCCCGACTCCCGCAGCCCGCAGGTGTGAACGCTGCCCGCGCTCACAGCGACCATCGGGTCTCGAGGTGACGGAGACACCCCCGGTTCACTCACCACAGGCTCGTCCGACGGTCGGGCTGCTTCTGCAGGCGGGGTCTGCTCGCCTCCCCTCGCGGAAGGGGCGACTGCCGTGGGAGCAGAGTCAGGGGTCGAAGGAGGCTGGGATTGCGTGCCGGTAGCACGCGGCGTGGCTGCCGGTGGCGAAGCCGCAGCGGGAGTGGGATGAGAAGGTACGGGCGTTGGGACAGAGGTGTGGGATTCCCCTTGCTCACCTGCCGTCCCACCGCAAGCCGCTGTGGTGAACGCGAGCGCAAGGAGCGTACAGAAGACCAACCTTGCCAGTGCCCGCAGGGGAGATGACGTCGTGGTCATGGTGCTCACTCCTCTGCGAACCAGCACGAGTGCCACTCCCCACCCTCGGCCGGGTCTCCGCCTACGGTAATCCTCACCCCGACAATGTCGTCGCCATCTACCTCAAGTCGTGCCCTGCCGTTCGAGGGTGCTCCTTCATGGAGGCTAAGCATGCAAGTGCTGAAGGACTCGCTGAAGAGATCGATCAGGTAGGAACCGTCGCGCACGCTGAGGGAAAAGGAGCCATCTGCCGATGACCACCCCAACCCTTCGCCCCAACCGGAGTGGGGGACGGGATTGGCCGCGACCCACTCACCGGCGGCGGGCGCGTCGTTGGGACCGACGACGACGCCTGCGATCCGGCGGCAGGTCTCGGAAGGACTAGCCGTCAATTGAAGGGTGAGGCCCACTACGTGCGAGTGGGTGAGAGACAATCGCATCTCCCGTCCCGAAACCTGGCGCAGTTCGCTGGCGCTGGCCGTCCAGTCCAGGGGACAGCCATCCACCCGCAACGAGAGCCAATACGGCCCTGGGGCAACGACGATGTCGAACATCCCCCTCTCGCCGACTGCCGTCTGCCACCAGTGTTCCCCGCCAATCGAGTGTGCGACCAGAAGGACTCCAGTTGCCGACTCACCTCCCGGTCCCACTACGACTCCCTGGATGCGGCTGCACAGATGTGGTGCTTTGATGTCGACCGCCATAACGTCGCCGTTCACTGCCGGGAACTCGACAGCCGCTTCGCGGTTCTCCTGGAGCATTCCACCCTCTCCGTACCAACCAGAGAAGCAGTGGTCGTGCTCAATTCGGACCCGGAAGGGCACGGCTAGCGCCGTTGCGTCGAATCGTCCCTCCGCGTCCGTGGTCACCGTCCAGTCAGACGATCCCGTATACCCACCAATCCTCTCCCCAGAGACACTCACACCTGCGAGAGGCTTGCCTATGGCATCGCGCACGACACCAGCCACGCGGCGTGACGCGAGATCGGGGAAGAGGAGTTCCAGCCCGCTGATGCCATCGCTCGGGACGCGAAGTGTCCTCGCCTCGTCCCACTGCAACGTGAATCGCCCTTTGCCCGCGTACCAGCCTGCGCGCTGGCGGCCTTCTTCCCCGGAGGTGTGTAACTCCAAGAGGTACTCGCCATCACCGACCGGCAGCGAGAACGCGCCGTCGCTCCGGCTGTCCCTCACCGCCTCTATCCGGCCGTCGATCGCGACCACCTGTAGCCACACGCCCGGCAGCGGGTCGCCCTCCGAGTCGAGCACTACTCCGTCAATGACTGCCAGTGGAGCCGCTACCTCCGCACGGTGGGCGGCGAATGAGGCGTAGAACTCCTGCACGCCGATCCCGAACACCTCCTCGAAAGCGTCCCGCCAAGAACCTCGCGACGCCACTTGCCGGAAGTAGTCGAACGTCCGGTCCTCGCCCGCCAGCGTCACGAGCCAGTCGATGGCCAGGTGGGCGGCGCTGTAGTTGGCCCCAGCGTAGTCGTCGATGAACAGCGTGTGCTCCATCGCCTCCAGTGCGATGGGCGTGCGCCTGGTCTGTGGCAGGACAACCTCGGCCAGATGGCTCTCGTAGCTGCGCTCGCCGGTAGCGTCGTAGTACTCCGCCTCCCACCGGTTGGCGATCCCCTCGATTAGCCAGGCAGGGGACTGGGCGTCGGCGCCGGCGACATGCTCCTGGATGGCATGGGAGTACTCATGAGCATCCGCCTCGGTGCACTGCTCGGTGAGGTAGACCGTCCCGGCTGCGTATCCCCCGCAGAAGTCCGGTTCCAGGGCGATGAGTGCAGGCGTTTGCCCCACGAGCCAAATCACCTCGGGAAGGAGGACGCCGTAGCGCTCAGCGAAGTACGCCAGGATTGACTCGATGCGGGTTGGCCACGAAGCCCGCACCTCGGCCCCTATCTCGCCGACGAAGTCGATGATAGGCGTGACGCTCCCGGGCTGAAGCCACCGCCGTTCCTCCGCGAGGTTGAGCCAGACGGTATCGCCTCTCTTGAGGGCGGGCAGGGCGTCAAGGGAGGCCACGTCCCCGGAGGGGTGCGAAACGAGCGCGCCCGTCTTCGCATCCCGAGTGGCTGCCTCGTGAAGCGCCGAGCCGAGCGGCGCAAGCGCCTCTTCAATGGCAATCCCTTCACCACCTACCCAGGCCACAAGGTTCCATCCTTCGGAGAGGGACGCCAGGGCGCTGTCCGGCGACAGTGGCCGCGTCCACGTCACTTCCTCTGTCCCCTCGATTGCAAGCCACAGCCCCATCCCCGGCTCCACGGTTTCGAGCGCTCCTGGGAGTGCCGGTCCTTCGCGAAAGGCCGCCTTGAACTTCTGTGTCTCGCCGTCCCACGCGTAGACGACGTTGAGTGCGGGGATGGCCTCGAACAGCGCCGCAGGAGACGTCTCCGTCCCCGGCCAGCCGGCGAGATTCCAGCCGGGCCGGAGTCTTGTCGTGACCACCTCGGGCGGGAGGGAGCAGGTCAGCGACTGCCACTGGTCGCTCGGCTCACCAGACACGGCGACGCCAATGCCCGAGACTCCACTAGCACCCACGGTGATGGAGTTCCCCTGCCCCGGACTCCTCCGGCCGTGGCCGGCGACCTCGCATGTCCGTCCAGCGGTCGTCGCGACGAGGATCCGGTATCGCCCCGCAGGGGCGTAGAGCGTGAATGTTCCATCGGGACGGCTCGCCCCGTTCGCGCGGATGAGACCCACCACCAGAGGGCTCCGTCCGTCGGCGGCCACGGGAATGTTTCCGAGCGGCTCGCCACCCCCGTTGGTCACTATTCCCTCGATCGGCCGGCAGAGTTCCGTCACGGTTCCGGGGAGGCGCACGGTCAGCCCGCCAACCCCTGCCCCATCGACCGTCACCCTCCCCGGATGGCCGTAGGTGTGCTCGCCGTCGGGATCTGCGTATCCGAGCTGGCACTCTGTCCCGTCGATCACCACGTGAAACTCGACCAGGTAGGCACCCGCCGGAACCTCGACGGCGAAATGCCCCGACTCGCTCGTGGGAGTCCCCGGCCACGGCCCGAACCTCTCCCCGTGCTCTCCAAAGGCGCGTACGTGGAGACCGCTCATTGAAGCGCCGCCGGGACCGAGCACCCTGCCCTCAATGGAGTAGAACGGGAGATCGAAGCGGCAGGCAATCCAGGTCGACTCGCTGGTTGGGTACGTCGCGGCCAGCGTGATGCGAATCTCGCTGGACCCGCCCGGCGCAGCGGGAAACACGGCATTCAGCCGTCGCTCCGGGTTCGGCTGCCCGGCGACCGTGCACTCGCTGAACCTGTCCGTCAAGACGTGGAGGTGGTACATCCCCTCCACGAGCCGGAACCGAACGACTCCGTCTGCGCCTGTGAGGCTCGACTGATAGACCCCCGGGCTGTCGTGGTGGACGAAGGCGCCCACCCAGAGGCTCCCCACTGGCCTCCCTTCCTCGTCGGCGACGGCGACACGGAGTTCATGCCATCCGCTCTGCGCCTCCGCGGGTTCGGAAACGCCGAGACCGAGGGCCATGAACAACACTGCGATGACGCCCGCACCGACTCCAAGCAGCCGTTGCGAAGGACGCCCAAGTCGTCCCGGTTTCACGCAGCCAACGCGCCGGGGACTGCGCCGGTAAGTAAGCCTTGCCGGGGCCAGGGAGTGCCACAAACTCTCATGCCCCCCCCCGAATGACACAACGTGGTAATCGGGCGAGTCGCATTGCGAGCCTGCGAGAGCGACAGAGAGGCCACCCTCAAGGTGTACCACGTCACGGTAGCCCTGTCATGGGTCGCCTTTGGTTGGAGTTGAGGCGCATGAACCCGGTCTTCTGGGTCAATCGGGTTGGCGACAGGGCTCGAGCTGCCTTTCGGCAAGGGTCTGCACCGGTAGCTGGCGTCTGCAAGAGGCGGGACGTTGGCCGGCGCGGGTTCGAGCTCTCGCCGTATCCACCAGGTCTGAAGGCGGCGGCGAACTCCAGCCAGGAGCAGTCACGGTCCGCCCCCACGGAGCGGGGCTTGCGCCCGCCGCCCGCCGCACCAATAAGCTAGGTGAAGACCTGCTCGGTGCCCGGCTGGCGGGCGCGCGTCCGTCCGCCGCCCTAGCTCCCCAGCGGCGATCGTTGCGCCCGATGTTCGGAGTCATGCCGAGCACCGCAAGTCGACCACGAAGCCACGCGCGGCATAGCTGCGGTCGGGCCGAACACCCTACAGGGGCGACATGGAGGGCGGCGAACAAGTCTGCCTAGCCTGAACACGGGGCGAGGAGCGGGGCGAGTCGGTCGAGAACCTGAATCCCAAGCTTCTCGTCGGCGGAGAGGACGAGAGCCTCTTGTGTCTCGGTCTCCAGAGTTGGTTCCCGGACAAACGCTACAGCCTCTCCATCTCTCTTGCCCGGCGTTCCTTGTACTGTTCATCGGTGAGCAGTCCGCGTTCGTGCAGATCGGCCAGCGTTCTGAGGCTCTCCATGGTCTCCTTCGACATGGCGGCGGGGATGTAAGCATCCGTGCCCCGTGGCGCGTAGACCACGCGTGTCCTTGCGACCTTGTCCCAGAGGCACTGCCGGTCCTTGTCCCAAACACACCAAAGCGCCGCTACGGTGAACACGAGCGAGGACATCCATAACCCGGTCTCTCCAACGATCCCCTCCAGGATTCTGTCGAGCACTGCAAAGAAGACGACTTTTAGCACGATCTCTCGTGTCACCATCCAGCCCGTTTCCGCAGCGAGACCGTCGTCGTGAACAACACGCATCCTGAGTAGCTGCTTCGACGGGCTCTGCCCCCTTCCCGACACAATCAGCAACCAGACAAGCCAGCCGATGCCGAGCGTGACCACGAACAGGACGGCGTCTAAGACGAATCCGGCAAGCCTGCGGCCCGGGCTCGCCAACTGCAGGCCGGGCTCGTTCACTCCGCCGCGCATTGAGGGGCGGGGTCCTTCATGCGCCGTCGCAGCAGTTTGTTTTGTCAACCACCCAGATCGTCATCGTTAGGTGTCCCGCGTACTCACCGAACCCGCCGGCGTGGATGGCCCAAGCTGGCTTGTCGTGCACCTCGCGGCGGCTGTCGCTCGGGGATGCAACCCCCCTGCGGTGCCAGCGGCGACCGCGGCCTGAATCCACGTGCCGTGCCGGAGCGGAGAAATCAGGAAGGACGCAACGAGCTCTCTCGAAGAGCAAGACCTTGAGTGAACACGACCAGCGAATCGACGAAGCATGGCATGTCCAAGAAGGCAATGTTGCATCGGGCTTAGGCTACCGTGCGGTTCTGGACGGGGAGGACTCGTAGAGCCTTCCCCGCATCGGCGAAGCTGTCGTACTCCTTGGCTAGGCCACCGAGCTTTCCTGAGAGCAGAAACGCGTGGTACTTCCCATCGGCGGTGTGCAGGATGCAGTCCAGTATGACTGCCGCCCCGTTGTCGTGGGTGTCTACAACGCAGATGGTTCCGATCTCCGGTTCTGGCATGGCATCCTCCTCTGAGGTGATCTGGTTAGACAATGGTAAGGCCGAGGCAAAGTCGTTGCTCTGGGGAGCGGGCTTTGGCTGAGAAGTGGAAGTACGTGCCCAATCCCTACCCCTTAACGCAAGAGAGGCCGCACACAAAGGAATCGGAGGGAGGGTGCCGCCTGCGCAGCCGCCCTCCCTCGTGATCCCTACCTGGCGGCTCCGGCGAGCGCGCCGTCCTGCTCCTGTTCGAGCGCCCACTCGAACAGCGACAGCGTCGGGGCCTCGTCGCGGCGACAGCCCTGGGGCGGCAGCGGCTCGTCCGGCCTGTCGGCCATGAACTCCGCCCACCAGAAGAGCGTGCGCTGCCGCTCACGGGCGTCCTCACGACGCCCGTCCGCCTCGCTCGCGACCCGAACGACCCCGGCCTCGACGATGGCCGTGGCCGGCTCGGGCGTGTGCCAGCCCTCGTCGACGAGCAGCGCCGCGGCCTCGGCCGCGACCTGCTCGGCCTGCGCGAAGACCGACTCCACCGAGCCGGCGTCCTCCTCGCCCGCGACGACCAAACGCTGCGCTACTCTTGGGGAGCCTCATTGCCGCCACGAGGCGGGTAGGGGCCGGACCCGCAAGACGGGCCCTGTCGAGTCGGCAGCGTCGCTTCTCACAGCTGCCCGTTTATCGGCACGCCCGGTCATGCGCAAGGGGCCTGCGCCTGGTTCTTCGCGCCGCTCTCGTCTTAGAATTAGAAGGTAAACTGGGCCTTCGTGGCCACCCTAGGTCAATCCCCGGTCGGGTCTTGCTGGGGACCCTTGGCGGGACTGGATTGCGAACTTTCGAGCTAGTCATCGACTTGGAAGGAACGCTGCGAGTCCGCAGATAGGACCACTGCGCGATCTGTTACCTCACAGGGGCAGTACCCGAACCCGGCTCCGGCGTTCGACCACGACGAGCGCTCCAGCGGACAGGTCTGCATCGTGCTGAGAGCGCCGCGATGACTTGCCCCTCCAGATGATCTAGCAGCACGTTCTCGGCGCGGACCTGAATGACGCTAGGCCTAGCCCGGTGCGAGAGTGCCAGCATGGTCCCGAAGTCAAGATCGTGGGTGAACACAACGTGCTCGTTTAGCTGCCGCCCACTCCATGATCTCCCCGTCGGTTGCCCTCGGATCGCCGACGGTGGACCAGTGCACGGTCTCCCAACCCTCCTCCTGGAGCGTTCGCACCTATTCTGGGGTAAGGTTCATTTTCACTAGGATCTTCAAACTCACGGCGCCGGAAGGGGAACTTCACGTTCTTCGAGTCTCCAGGCGGCGTAGGGTAGCGACTGTTCGATGTCCTCCTGTTCCAGGTAGGGATAGGCACTGAGAATGTCGGCTGCCGATCGCCCGGACGCCAGCAGCCCTACGATAGTCTCCACGGTGACCCGCATTCCGCGGATACAGGCCTTACCCCCATGACTGCGGGAGCGATGGTGATCCTGTCCAAGGTTCTCATGGTCGATAACCTCCTCGACTCGCTGAACGCGAGACGGCAGACGCATACGTGGTATCGCGGCTGGGAACTGCTGGCTGCCGGCTGCCAGCTGGCCGCTGAAGGCATAAGGTACGGTGGACGGAGCGTTCGGCCCGCCACACCTTGACAGCCGGCGAGGGCATCTCCCATGACGCTCTATGCGCACTCCGAAAATGCCGAAGGGAAACGTCACCTTCTGGCCGATCATCTGCGCCACGTCGCCGAACTCGCGCGTGAGCGCGCTCGTCCCTTCGGTGGAGGCGACCTCGCCTTTCTCGCAGGCCTCTGGCACGACGCGGGCAAGGCCGATCGCGAGTGGCAGCGCTACCTTCGCGAGAGTGAGGCTGGTACCCGTGGACGCGGCACCGGTCCAGATCACAAGTGCGCGGGCGTGCTGCTGGCTGAGAAGAGTGGTCACCACTGGTACGTCGGACATTTGATCCATGCGCACCACGGTGGTCTCGGCCATCCTCAGACGGACTTTCGCACTTGGCTGAGCACGAAGCGCGACCTACCTGGGCCGGGCCGGGCGCTCGAAGCCCTGCGATTGGAGTTGCCCGACCTCCTGGACCAGCCGGCTCCCGGCGTCCCCCCGCACGTCCAGAGCGACGCGCTCGCCGCAGAGTTCTTCCTGCGTATGACCTACTCGGCGCTCATCGATGCCGACAGCCTCGACACGGAGGCGCACCGGCTGGGCGGCGCGCCTTCCAGCCGTGGCAGCGTCGTAACGCTCCCGGAACTCTGGCGTCGCTACGAGGCCTTCCTAGCAAACGAGCCCGTTGCGGGCGCCACCGACGTCAACCGAGTCCGGCGCGAGGTGCACGATGCGTGCCTGCGCGCAGCGCCCGAACCACCCGGCATCTTCCGGCTGGCGGTCCCGACCGGCGGCGGCAAGACGCGCTCCGCGATGGCGTTCGCCCTCCGCCACGGGATCGAGCACGGGATGCGGCGCGTCGTCGTAGCTGTTCCCTTCACGACCATCACGCAGCAGACCGCCGAGGCGTATCGGCGCATCTTCGAGCGGGGCTACGAGGACGCTGGGCGCGTCGTGCTCGAGCATCACTCGGCTGGCGTGGAGGGCGCCGGCAGCGCAGACGATGGCGAGAGCCCCGCCCCGGACGCCGTCTGGCAACGCCTCGCTGCTGAGAACTGGGATGCGCCGATCGTCGTGACCACGACGGTCCAGTTGTTCGAGAGCCTCTTCTCGAATCGCCGGGGCAAGACCCAGAAGCTGCACAGCCTCGCGGGCAGCGTCATCATCCTGGACGAGGCCCAGGCGCTGCCGGCAGGCTTGCTCGCCCCCATCCTCGACGGCTTGCGGCAGCTCACCGTGCACTACGGCGCCAGTGTCGTGCTCTCCACGGCTACGCAGCCCGCGTTCGACCTCGTCGACGGGTTCAAGAACATCCAGGCCCGCGAGATCGTACCCGGCCACGCCGGTCACTTCGCGGCGCTCAAGCGCGTCGAGTACGACTTCTCGAAGACCAGCGAGCCGAACGAGTGGTCGGATGTCGCGGACTGGATTCGGGCGGAATCTAGCGCGCTCACCATCGTCAACACCAAACGGCACGCGACGGAATTGCTCGATGCGCTTGGCGACCCGGATGCCCTGCACCTCTCGACGCTCCTCTGCCGCGCACATCGCGACGAGGTGCTCAATGAGATCAGGCGGCGGCTCGATGCCAGCGAGCCCTGCCGAGTCGTGAGCACGCAGGTGGTGGAGGCGGGTGTCGATCTCGACTTCGCAACGGTATTCCGCGCGGAAGCTCCGCTCGACTCCATCATTCAGGCGGCCGGGCGGTGCAACCGCGAGGGGCGGCTCCGCAGCCTGGGGCGCGTGGTGGTGTTCAGGCCCCCGGACGACTCGTCACCGCCCGGCGTCTATCGCTCGGGCAGGGACATCGCGAGAGTCGTCCGCGAGCTGCCCGGTTTCGATCCGCACGATCCAGACGCTGTCAGACGGTACTTCGAGTTGCTATTCGGCACGGCCGTGGATACCGACACGAGTAGCGTGCAGCAGGCGCGCAGGAACCTGGACTTCCCAGCGGTGGCTGACAGGTTCCGCATGATCGACGAAGACGCCTGCGACGTCATCGTCGACTACCCCGAGCGGGACTCTCCGAAGATCGACAGCCTCGTCGAACAACTGCGGGCGCGGGAACGTCCCGCGCGCGAGATATTGCGTGAACTCCAGCCGCACATGGTCTCGATCTACCGGAGCGAGTACGACCGACGACTCCGAGACAGGTTCATTGACGAGCTACTGCCGGGCGTTGGGCGCTGGCCGCTCGGGTATTATGACCCCGTGCGGGGCATCACCGACGCGGACCCCGACACGATCATTTGAAGCCGCCACGTCCCGACTTGATTCGGGCGGGGCCTCAAGCCGATAGCGGCCCCTGAGGCTGTGTGCACGGCGCGACACATCGAGGAGCGACACATGGTCGTGAACCAGCCGCCGCTGGAGGTCAAACTCTGGGGTGACTACGCGTGCTTCACACGCCCGGAGATGAAGGTCGAGCGCGTCACCTACTCCGTCATGACGCCATCCGCCGCGCGCGGCGCGCTCGAGGCGATCTTCTGGAAACCTCAGGTCGCTTGGCGCATCGAAGAGATTCGCGTCCTCAACCCGATCGCCTACGCCTCCATCCTGCGCAACGAGATCAACGACCGGCAGAGCGAGCGCACAGCGCGTGGCTGGGCGCGGAACGGTGGCGGGTACGACGCGGCCGACCGGCGCAGCCGCGCCCAGCGACACACGCTCGCGCTGCGCGACGTGGCCTACATCGTGCGCGCGCAACTCGTGCTACGGGACGGCGTCGCGGACGACATCGCGAAGTACCGCGACCAGTTCCGCCGACGCGTCGCGCGGGGCCAGTGCTTCGCCACACCGTACCTCGGGTGCCGCGAGTTCAGCGCCTCGTTTGGCGAGCCAGAACCGGGCGAGCAGGCGATTGAACTCAGCGAGGACCTCGGTCTCATGCTGCTCGACATCGACTACGACCCCGGTGGCGGCGGTCGCGGGACGCCGCGGTTCTTCCGCGCATCCCTCGAGCACGGCGTGCTACGCGTGCCGGATCGTTTCGCGGGGGTTGCGTGACCCTGTTGAGCAAGCTGAAGGAGTACGCGGACGAGCGACTCGAGGATCAACTCCCTCCGCTCTATGCGAACACGCCTGTCGCCTGGATCATCGTGCTCGATTCGGATGGCTGCGTGCTTTCGCCACAGCCGATCTCCCGTATCGACCCGAGCACCACGCGCGGGAAGCGGGGTCTCGATATGGCTGCGCCGGAAGTGCAGCGTGCGGCCGGCATCAAGCCGCTGCTGCTTGCCGACAACGGTGAGTACACATTCGGGCGCGCACGTGATCCCGCGAAGCAGGAGCGCGTCGATCAGGCACACGCCGAATACCGTCAACTCCTCGATCGCTGCGCGATCGAGACTGAGGAGCCAGCTGTGCTCGCCGTGAAGCGGTTCTACGAACGCGGCGGCGCCGACCAATTGACCCTCGGCGAGGAGTGGGACTACGGGCTCAAGGTCACCTTCGAGGTAGCCTTGGATGATGGCGAGCTTCAGCGTCCGATCGACTTGCCTGCAGTGCGGGCGTTCTGGCTCGCGTCGAACACACCTGACACCGGCACCGAGGATCAATGCCTCGTATGCGGCGAGTCGAAGCCCGTGCTCGATCGCTTACAGGCGAAGGTCAAGGGGATCCGTGGCGGCCAGTCCTCGGGCACGTCGATCATCTCCGCCAACTCCTCGGCGTTCGAATCGTACGGGCTAGAGGCGTCGAGGATCGCGCCCACCTGCCGGGAGTGCGGCGAGTCGTTCACCCGCGCGCTGAACAGCCTCCTGGCCGATGAACGCACCAGCCTCGTGGTAGCGGCCACGACCTTCGCCTTCTGGACGCGTGAGCGTGTCGCATTCGACTTCGGTAGCCACATGCGGCAACCCGACCCCGCACAGGTACAGGCGCTCATCGAAGCTCCGCGGAGCGGGCGTCGGGCAACGGTCGGGGACGAGACCGCGTTCTATGCCGCCTCGCTCTCGGCAAGCGGCGGCCGGGCTGTCGTCCGGGACTGGATCGATACGACCGTCGGGAGCGTCGAGGACAGCGTCGCGCGGTGGTTCAGGCTGCAGCGGATCGCCGACCCGCGGGACGAGGACCCCGAGGGCACGCATCCCCGTCCCCTGAGTCTCTTCCAGCTTGCCGCCTCGACGGTCCGGGATGCGCGCCGCGACCTCCCGGTCACGACACCGCGTTCGTTGTTCCGGGCCGCCCTCTCGGCTACGCCGCTACCGCTGGAAATCGCCTTCCAGGCCGTTCGGCGCTGTCGTGCGGAGCAAGGCGTCACCCGCCCCCGTGCCGCGCTCATCAAGCTCGTCCTACTGAGCCGTGAGACAACCCAGCCAAAGGAGGACTACATGGTTGCCCTTGAGACCGAACATCCGTCGCCTGCCTACCACTGCGGCCGCCTGCTCGCCGTCATCGAGGACGTGCAGCGCGCCGCCCTTCCGGGTGTGAACGCCACCATCGTCGACCGCTACTACGGCGCGGCGTCGTCCACGCCCGCCGTCGTGTTCGGCGCGCTGCTGCGTGGAGCGCAGCCCCATCTCGCAAGGTTGGAGCGCGACCGCCCGGGCGCCTACGTTAATCTCCAGCGCCGCCTTGAGGAAGTCATGGCGCGGATCGGTGACTGGCCAGCGACGCTCGTGCTCAGGGAACAAGCGCTGTTCTCGCTCGGCTACTACCACCAGCGTGCGCATGGCAGAAGCGGAGATGGCGAGCCGCCGTGCGGCGCGTGACGCCGAGTCGGACGCCGAAGACCCGAAGACCGATACCGGACAGGAGCACCAGTCATGACCAGCGCCACGATCTCGACCACCGACGTCAGCCGCCGCCACGACTTCGTCCTGTTGTTCGACGTGCGCGACGGCAATCCCAACGGCGACCCGGACGCCGGCAACCTGCCACGAGTCGATCCCGAGACGATGCAGGGGCTCGTCACGGATGTCGCGATCAAGCGCAAGGTGCGCGACTTCGTCGACATGGCCCACGGCGACGAGGGCGACGGGCGCTTCAAGGTGTACGTGCAGCACGGCCAGTTCCTCGGGGAGCGGCGTGAGCGGGTCTTCGACCGCCGTGCGAACGGCGAAGCGAGTCCGAGTGTGAGCGACGCTCAGGCATGGATGTGCGCCGAGTTCTTCGACGTGCGCATGTTCGGCGCCGTGATGTCCATGAGGGAGCACAATGCAGGCCAGGTGCGCGGCCCGATGCAGCTGACCTTCGCGCGGTCGATCGATCCCATTGTGCCCCTCGACTCCAGCATCGTCGGCCCGGCCCAGAACCGGCAGGACGTGAATCGCGAGGACGCCGAGGGTCAGGCGACCAACTACGGAACGATGGGCCGCAAGTCCACGGTCCCGTATGGGCTGTACCGCGCGCACGGCTTCTTCAATCCCCACTTCGCCGAGAAGACGGACGTCGACAGCGAGGACCTCGCGCTCTTCTGGAACGCCCTCGAGATGATGTGGGACGTCGACCGCTCCGCGTCGCGCGGGGAGATGGCCTGCCGCGGCCTCTACGTCTTCAGCCACGAGAGCAAGCTCGGCAACGCCGCCGCCCATCGTCTGTTCGACCTCGTCCACACCCCGCCGAGCGCAGCGGAGGCGCCGCGATCATTCTCCGACTACGCCGTCGCCCGCCCGCCCGATGGCCCCATCGAGGGCATCCCCGGCGTGACACTCACCACGCTCGTGGGCTGAGCCGCGAGGCCGCCGCCGTGCAAGGAGCCGCCACGCCGTGGGACGAGCAAGAGCTGCTTGATGTGCCGATCTCGGCGATCGAGCACTTCTCCTACTGCCCTCGGCAATGCGCGCTCATCCACGTCGAGCAGACCTTCGAGGAGAACGTTTTCACGGTCCGGGGACGCATCTCCCATGAACGCGTGGATAGCGGCGAGACGGAGAACCGACCGGGCGTGCGTGTGCTGCGCGGACTGCCGCTCTGGTCCGAACGCCTCGGTTTGCGCGGCAAGGCGGACGTGGTTGAGTTGCGGCCGGACGCGCCGCCCTTTCCGGTCGAGTACAAGGTCGGCCGCAGGCGGCCCCCGCACGCCGACCTGCAACTCTGCGCGCAGGCGCTCTGTCTTGAGGAGATGCTCGGGGCCGAGGTTCCCGAGGGGGCCATCTACTCGCACGCTGAGCGGCGGCGCTATCGAGTCTCCCTCAACGCTCCATTGCGGCAGCGGACGGTAGCGCTGGTCGGGGAAATCAGGGAGCAGCTCCGCCACCAGGCCCTGCCGCCAGCGGTCGACGACGCCCGCTGTCCGCCCTGTTCGCTCGTCAACGCCTGCCTGCCCCAGGTGGCCGCGCAACCACACCGCCTGCGCGGCATGCAGGGCTCGCTCTTCCGACCGTTGGGTCCGGTAGGCGACGATGCATGAGCTGCTCAACACGCTCTACATCACGACCCAGGGAGCGATGCTTCGCCTCGATCACGGCACCGTGCGGGTCGTTGCCGAGGATGAGACGCTCGCGCGGCTGCCCCTCGTGCGCTTGCAGGCGATCGTCGTCTTCGGCCGTGTCACGATCACGACTCCGCTGATTCACCGCTGCGCTGAGGACGGGCGAGGCGTCGTCTGGCTCACGAGGTATGGCCGCTTCCGCGCACGCCTCTCTGGACGCACGCTCGGCAACGTCCTGCTCCGCAGGGCGCAGCACGAGGCGCTCGATGATCCCGACCGGACGCTGGCCCTCGCGAGGCAGTACGTGGCCGGCAAGGTGCAGAACGCGCGCACGCTCACCCTGCGCTCGGCGCGCGATAGCTCGGGAGCGGACGACGAAGCCGAGCTTCGCGCGGTCGCGGACAACCTCGCCTCGCTCCTCGGCGAGATTCGCGACGCGTCCGATCTGGATGTGTTGCGTGGGCTCGAGGGCATCGCGGCGCGAGCCTACTTCCGGGGATTCGGAGGGATGGTTCGCGCGGATCGGGCCGCGTTCACGCCCGATGGCCGCACCAGGCGTCCCCCGCGGGACCGCGCGAACGCGCTCCTGTCGTTCTGCTACGCGCTGCTCCGCGCCGAGTGCGAAGCGGCGCTCGAAGGCGTCGGCCTCGATCCGCAGGTGGGCTACCTCCACGCGCTGCGCCCCGGGCGTCCCGCACTGGCGCTGGACCTGATGGAGGAGCTGCGGCCCGCGATCGCGGACCGGCTCGTGCTCCGCCTCGTGAACCGCCGTCAGATCCGCGCCGACCACTTCGAGGAGACGCCGGGAAGCGCGGTGAGCCTCAACGAGCAGGGGCGCCGCGCGCTCCTGGCGGAGTATGAGCGGCGCAAGGAAGAAGTGGTGCCGCACCGGCTGCTCAAAGAGCGCATCCCCGTGGGGCTCATACCGCACGTGCAGGCGCGGCTGCTCGCCCGCCACTTACGGGGGGACCTGCGGCACTACCTGCCATACCTGGCGCGCTGAGGCGGCGCCGCCAGAGGGGTGTATGACGATGGAGATCCTCGTTGCCTACGATGTAGCTACGGATGACGCTGCGGGCCGGAGACGGCTGCGTCGCGTGGCGCAGGCCTGCGAGGCATACGGCCAGCGCGTCCAGAAGTCGGTGTTCGAGTGCGTGCTGAGCGACGCCGACATGGAGATGCTCGTCGCCCGGCTGCGCGCGGAGATTGATGAGACGGTGGACAGCATCCGCATCTACCGCCTAAGGGAGCCGCTGACCCGGCACCTCCTCACCTTCGGCGCGCGGCCGCCGTTCGACCAGCGGGGCTCGCTGGTGTTCTGAGTCGGGACGTGCGCGAATCTTGAGCGATCGGCCTCAAGCCCGACTTCCGCGCACTTTCTTCCCACAGAAGAAGCAGATTGAGGGGATGAGGCGGCAGCGAAGGCACCGCTGAGCATGACAAGTCGCACCGCAGTCGACAATAATCGGCCTACGAGCCCCCCAAGTGGGGGGTTTGTAGAGTAGCGCCCGGCCCGAGGGCCGGGCGGGGATTGAAACTCGAAGCCCCTGGCGATGGCGAGGGCGCGAGCCTTCGACGTAGCGCCCGGCCCGAGGGCCGGGCGGGGATTGAAACCCAACGACCGCTCCGAGCCCTCGCAGTCGCGCTACGTAGCGCCCGGCCCGAGGGCCGGGCGGGGATTGAAACTCGAAGCCCCTGGCGATGGCGAGGGCGCGAGCCTTCGACGTAGCGCCCGGCCCGAGGGCCGGGCGGGGATTGAAACGCCGAGTGGCTGGGGCCCAAGCTGCTGGCCTGGGCGCGTAGCGCCCGGCCCGAGGGCCGGGCGGGGATTGAAACGCCTTCGGGCCGTACTTGCGGGGGGCCAGCCTCGGGGTAGCGCCCGGCCCGAGGGCCGGGCGGGGATTGAAACTACCAGAGCGAGCCATCGGCGCGCAGGACGCGCCAGTAGCGCCCGGCCCTCGGGCCGGGCGGGGATTGAAACGAGGCCTGGTTGAACTGCAGCAAGAGGTTGGGAATTCTCGTAGCGCCCGGCCCTCGGGCCGGGCGGCCGGAAGTCCTCGGGCGAGGGCCGATTACGAACGATTAGGTCCGGGGGGCCTCGGCCGTCGATCTTCGTCGTGTCCTTGAAGCACCAGGACCGCCCCTTGCCGCCATGCGCCCCCTTGTATGCCCCGGCGGGACCTCTGACCGAGGGCTGGCTCCCCTGCGCGCTGCGCGGTGGCCACGCCCGGCCCCCGGTCGACCTGCCCCATAAGGGCGGCGGACGCTAGGCTGACCGCGCCACCACCCGGGGAGCAGGAGGTACGCGCGCCCGTGGTTCCAGACGAAGGCGGCGGGCCGCTGCGAGCGCTCGTGAGGCTCGGATGGTTCGCGCCGCTCGCCATCGTGGCCGCGCTCGCCATCGTGGCCGCGCTCGCCCTGGGCGCCTGCGGAGACGACAGCGAC
>LXNI01001072.1_pt1 | contig 26351 bp, 24 predicted proteins | sample 809091 | NCBI WGS metagenome assembly LXNI01 (sample SAMN04870527, study PRJNA318959) | sponge metagenome | biome: 01000161; feature: marine sponge reef; material: water | host: Sarcotragus foetidus | place: Greece: Milos, Mediterranean Sea | collected 2013-05-29 | depth 5-7 m | reverse complement strand
TGTAATGCGGGTACTTTGGGTTGTCGTCGCAAAGCAGCAGGCGTTCTTCGACCAGGGAGAAGGTGCGATGCAGCCTCTGCTACTAGCGGACGTGGCGGACGAAGTGGGTCTTCACAACTCAACCGTTTCACGCCTCACGACAGGGAAATATCTAGAAACCCCGCGCGGCACATACGAGTTGAAGTACTTCTTTTCCAACCGTGTTGGCAATCAACCTGGCAAGGAACACTCGGGTGTTGCTATCCGCGCGGTGTTGAAGAACCTGATTCAAGGTGAAGATCCGCAGCGCCCCCTCTCGGATCAGGAAATTTCAAGACGATTGAAGAAGAGCGATATCGAAATTTCGCGTCGTACAGTGACCAAATATCGTGAATCGCTGTCGATCCCGTCATCCAAGGAGCGTCAACACGTAGCGTAATCGATGTCACACTTACTTTCGCACTCGCGAGAGATTGTTCGCTAGAATGGAACTGATAGGACGGTGTAACGTGACAGGGAGAGTGAGTGATGCAGATTAGCCTCAGTGGCCACCATACCCATCCGTCAAAGCGACTCAAGGAATATGTTGAAAAGCGATTTGCGAAGCTTGAGCGACATTTTGACCACATTTCTAGTGTACATGTGATTTTCTCGCAAGTGAGACGTGGTTATCGAGCAGAAGCGACGCTTCATGCGTCGGGGACAGAGATATTTGCGGACGCGCAAGCCCCCGAGCCATTCGCGGCGGTTGACGCGCTGACTGACAAGTTGGACCGTCAAGTCGTAAAGTACAAAGAGAAAATCAGCAGTCATCGCGTTCAATCGGCATCGTAGCTGTCGAGAAATGACTGGCACTAGATCATAGGAACGCTAACTCTATTCATTGCGCTCCATAGTGATTGATGATTGACTACAAAGCGTTCCTATCGCTAGATCGAGTTGGGGTTGTCAACGAATTGCCTTCGAGGAAGACGGCATTACATCAGCTCGCCGAACTTCTTGCTACGGGAAATAGCCAAACGCCCTACCGAGAGATTTTTTTTAAACTCCAAGAGCGAGAGCGTCAAGGCTCAACCGTACTCGATGACTCATCTGTTGCGATTCCTCACTGTCGCATAGAAGGATGCCCGATTCCAATTGGCTCATTGCTTAAGACTCGCGCCAGCCACCCGGTGGATTTCGGTGGCGATGAAGTTAGATTGATGATCGGTATGTGCTTTCCTCAGGATGCTACCGATGAAGCACTGGAAGTATTACGGCTTGTTGTGAGATTGATTGAAGATGAAGAGCGCCTGAAGCAACTATTAGCAGCAGATTCAAGTGAAGTTCTTTTTGATATCTTCAGTCGTGGACTCCTTGCGGAGACAGAAGCTTGAGGAGTCTGATTATTAGCGGACGTTCTGGTTCTGGTAAGAGCACTGTACTTCATGCACTAGAAGACTCTGGATTCAACTGCATTGACAACTTTCCGGCGAGTTTGCTAGTGCAACATATCACAAGGGAGGCATCTCGACCGGGTGAAGAAGCTCCCGATTTGGCGGTCTGCATCGATGTCAGAAATTCGCCGGAGCAATTAGCTGCGCTTCCAACATATATCGAACAATTGAAGGCGGATGAGCAAGCGCCTCGTCTCATTTATCTAGACGCCAGCGACTCGGTGTTGGTGAAGCGATTCAGTGATACACGTCGTCGGCACCCGTTGGATGCGCAATTCAGTGTCCTCAAGGACGCGATCGCACACGAAAAACAGGTTCTTAATCCGATTGCTGAGATAGCCGATTTGAGGATCGATACGACCAATCGGACGTTACACGAACTAGATACCCTGACGAAGGAGCGAATTGCCGGTCATTCGAGCACTGAAATTTCGTTGCTTTTTCAGTCCTTTGGTTACAAATACGGGGTACCGATCGACACTGATATTGTGTTTGACGCTCGATGTTTACCAAACCCGTATTGGCGTGAGGATTTGCGTCAATTCAACGGTCTGCACCACCGAATCAAGGTCTTTTTAGATGAGAGCACGGTAGTCGATGATTTTTTTGAGGATGTCTGTCGATACCTTGAGAAGTGGTTGCCGATATTTCTCGACCAAAGACGGGTATACGTAACCGTTGGTGTTGGCTGCACCGGCGGAACACATCGTTCGGTCTACATGGTGGAACGTTTGGCAACTCACTTCCGTAGTCAATATCCCGACCTCATCGTTCGGCATCGTGAGGGCATTGAGTAAGGCTCATGATCGTTGAACGGGTAGCGATCGTGAACAAGCTAGGAATTCACGCACGATCGGCGTCAAAGCTCGTAGCGCTTGCGAAGACGTTCCCCTGTCAGGTGAAAATAGGTCTCACCGAAGACGATTTACAAAACGCCAAGAGCATCATGGGCGTTCTTAAACTCGCCGCACAGCGAGGCGCGCAAGTCTTGCTGCAAACGGACGGCGAAGAAGAAGAAGCTGCGATGTGTGCGATCAAACAGCTGATCGCATCGAAATTCGAGGAATCCGAATAACCGTCGACAGACTAGCTCATCTAATTCGAGGCAACTGTCATTGAGTCGACCAGGATTGATCCTGTCTTAAACGTGCCGCGATCTTGTGTATCGTCACCGAATCCTACGATTCCTCGATACATCAGGTCTAGATTTGAAGCGATTGTCACGTTGTCCACTGGGTAGGCGATTTCGCCGTCTTCGATCCAGAAGCCAGCCGCGCCACAGGAATAGTCACCCGTAACAAGATTGGTACCGGAACCTATAAGTGACGTCACTAATAAACCCCGTTTCATCTCTTTCAGTAGCTCATCAATCGGTGTGAATTCCGTCTCAACGTGGACGTTCGTGACGCCACCGGCGTGCCCTGTGCTAGCGAGTTCCAGACGCCTAGCAGAATAAGTACCGAGTAAATAGGTGTTTACAACGCCGTCTCCGATGATCGTATGTTCGGCCGTGCTCACACCATCGGCATCGCAATTGCGACTTTGTATTCGCTTGTGAATGTGCGGATACTCGCGCAAAGACAGGCTTTTCGTCGCAACTTGCGTATTGAGCGAGTCTTGTAGATACGACTCTTGACGGTAAAGAGTGCCGCCGCTGATCGCATCGAGCAAGGGGGAAAGCAGGGAAGGAGCCGTCCAGCGGTCATACATTACCGGATAGGTGCCGGTATCGATGGGTTTCGGATCCAAGCGCAGAATCGCACGTTCGGCAGCTTTTCGGCCGATGAAATCCGCTGATTCAACACATTCAGATTGGCAATTCTGATCATACCAATAGTCGGTTTGCATGCCGGAATCAGAACGAGCTAGCGCCGTTGCTGAGCGACCATAGGAGGTATATCGATTCGCATTCAAGAAACCGAGTGAATTCCCCCGAACGGCGCAAGTTTCGGTTTGTGATGCACTTGCGCCGTGAGCCGGCATGATGCGAGGGTCGTAGTCAAGCGTTGTCGTATCTGCCAATAGAGCGTCAACCTTTAGCTGCTCGATGTCTACTGGTTGTGGAAAGGACTGTTCGAGATTCTGAAATTCAGTTGCGAGTCGGTCTGGATCTGGTAGACCATTGCAGGGATCCGCTTCCGTGTAACGCGCGATACTCATTGCTTGCGCTACCGTATCTCGTATCGCAGCGTCGGTGACATCTGAAGTTACGGCTGTACCTTCGCGTTGGTTGACATACACCGTGACACGAAACGCTCGGCCTTGCTCATATGCAATGTTCTCAATATCGCGTTCTCGTGCTGATACTTCAACTGAAATCGAATCGGAAACGGTTGCCGAAGACTCGTGTGCCCCCTGTTTCTTAGCTTCGTCGAGTAACTGCTCAACGAATACAGAAAGCTCTGTCGCGACGTTTTCGTCGTGGAGTTCGATCGCGTCCGATGCTGCCGTATCGGAAGTCACGCTGATGTACCTCCAACGGTTATCTGCTCAACCTTGATGGTTGGTTGACCGACCCCCACTGGCACGCCTTGACCTTGTTTGCCGCATGTGCCAACACCTGGGTCCAGAGCAAAGTCCGAGCCGACCATCGTGATGCTGTTCATGACCTCCCAGGGATAGCCTGTCAACATGCACCCGTGTATCGGGCTTGTGAGTTTACCGTCTTCGATGAGATATGCCTCTGTTGTGGCGAAAACGAATCGACCGCTCGACGGGTCAACTTGACCGCCTGAAAACGCGCTGCAATAGACGCCTTTGGTCACACTGCGCACGATGTCTTCAGGATCGCTCTCGCCAGCGAGCATGAAGGTATTTGTCATGCGCGGTATGGTTAAGCTGGCGAAACTCTCCCTACGTCCATTCCCTGTGCTTTGGTTACCCGTGAGGATCGCGTTGTGTTTGTCCCACATAAACCCTCGCAGAATGCCGTCTTCGATGAGCACGGTACGCTGCCCAGGGGTACCTTCGTCATCGATACTTAGTGACCCGCGTCGATGCTCAAGCGTGGCGTCGTCTACAACGGTACAGAGTTCACTTGCCACTTTCTCCCCGACCTTGCCCGCGAAGCACGAGGTGTGTTTGCGTTCGCAGTCACCTTCGAGACCATGGCCGACGGCTTCGTGGAGTAATACGCCGGCCCATCCAGGACCAAGTACCACCGGCATTTCACCTGCTGGAGCTGGAACGGAATCAAGTTTGGTGACCGCCATTCGAACCGCTTCGCGTGCCATCTCTTTGGTTGTCGCGAAATCGTCTAGAAAAAACGTATCTAGTGGGTAGCGGCCGCCGGAGCCTTCGGTGCCAGATTCGGCGCGGCCGCCGTCCTTGACGATCACGTGAATCCTGCAATTGACCAGAGGCCGATCATCAAACTGATTGGTGCCGTCGCTTCCGTATACAAGCACTCGATCTGTTGAACCACGGATGCTGACGGACACCTCCGCGATACGTGGGTCAAGTGACCTAGTGAAGTGATCGAGCTCGGATAGGAAGCGAACCTTGTCTTCGTTGGTCACACCTGCGGTTGGGTCGCCGCCGGCATATAGGCGTCGAAATGGCACTTCCTCAGGCGTCTCCGCACGACGGTTACTGCCTCGGTCGGCGATAGATGCCGCCATTGTGCACGCCTTGCGCAAGGCGCGCTCATTAAGTTCGTTGGTGTGAGCGAATCCGGTTTTCTCACCAGTAATAGCGCGTACGCCGACACCTTGACTCACTGAAAAACTGCCGTCTTTGACCTTCCCATCCTCAAGTGCCCATGCTTCACTGCGGTTGTGCTGAATGAAGAGTTCGGCATCGTCAATCTGCCGGTTCATCATGTCACTTACATTGAGAGCGAGGTCCTGATCTGTCAGTTCTGCTCGCTCAAGAAGAGCTTGGCGGGATTGTGCCGTGGAATCAGACATGATGCGTCACTGAAAAAGTCTCAAACTTCAGGTATTTAACAGATTAATTCCGAACCTCTCTTCGTTATGGCGTGGCAACCTGGGTTGCTTGTGTGGGCGTAATCGCCACGCGGGTAAGAATCGGGTTATCTAAGTCACCGGTGATATCGTATTGTGCGGTGAGTAACGCTTTGAGAGGCTCACTAATGATCAGAGTGCCGAGTAAATATGCGAACGCTGCTGGTGGGTTGGTCGCTGCGAGATAGGCAACGTACGTTTGAAGACCCTTGTGTAAGGGAATTCTCACCGTCAAATCGTTATCGAGCTCACCGGTGCGGGTGTCTACTTTTCCGGCGAACCGCATCCTAGCGCTGGGACCATCGATTTTTAACGGCTCCGTGAACGAAATTAGGCCCTCGTCGAGCGTCACAGCCATACTCGCGGAGTCGTAGTGAAGACCAGTTTGCGTGACATCCTTGAAGTCGAGCGCGAGGCGATTTAGTATTTTTGAGAAGTTCAAGAGACTGATAAGTCGTAGCACGTCGCCGCCTTGATCGATTTCGAGAAACCTTCCGTTACTTGCGGCGGCTTCGAATTGACCTGACGCGTTTTCGATATCCATAGCCATTGGCGAACCAGGCCATTGAATATCTGCGCTGACTTCAAATTGCTCGCTTTCAACACTCGCGTTGAAGTCCCACGCTTCTAAGATCGCCCCTAGGTTCTCACCATAGATTTTGCCGTTGAACGCAGTCTCGTTTGCGTCACGGTGCCACGTGATTGGAGCAGAAGATTCGATCCGTAATCCACGGGCATCGGCCTTCAAGCCCGCGACCTCAATACCGGAATCCATAGGGGAAATCGTGAACTCCCACTGACCCCACGACTCAAACGTTAGATCATCAGATTGAATTAACAATTCGTCGATTCTGACTTTAGTCGGTTTTATTTGTGACATCACAGCGACGTCGAGGGGGTCGACACCGTTGTCGCCGCTAGCGAACGACCAACGTAGCTGCGAAGCGTGAATCTCCATGTGTGCCTGTCTAGGTTGCTTGACGATCGTGCCGCTAAACTCCGCTGATTCGAGTGATACGTCTAGGCTGTCGTTGCTATAGGCACCATTGATTTCGACGTTAGAGAACTCGTGCTCAAACGCTATAAATCTTTCGATGTCTACATCCGTCAACGATATCGGAACGCCTAGCTGATCCGAGTCATCTGTGCTATATAGCCAGGAATCGAGTGAGCCGCTGAGGTGCAGATGATTAGGAACGCGATCTGGCACGTCCGTAGCCGTTCCCAAAGCTAACGCACCCTCAAGGATCGAAGCCGGTGTGCCTCCCCAAGTCAGCCATCCGTTAACGTCCCGACTTTGGACGGTTAGTTCAGTTCGGTCATTGCTGAACGCGAGCTGCATCCCACTGGGATTAGGTTCACTGGTGTTTTCTGCAACTAAATTAAGCGTTTCGAATTCAATGCCAACAAGATCGGAGTTGATAAACAGCTCTGATGATTCATCCGATGCAGGAAAAACATACAGTCTAGCATTGAAATCTGTCGCGCCTATCCCGTTCTCCGAATCCTGTAATCCGGCGATGGTAAGAGCGTTCTCGGCGTTTATCCGACTGCTTAAGTGAAATTCAATTGCAGGTTGTTCGTCGTCATGCGTTGTGACGATTTTGCCTGCCATCGGCTCGTCGAAGAAAGTCCCTCGCGATATGTTAGCCTCTAGGTGATACGGCGATCTCCATTCCGCAGTACCGTTAATTTCGTGGAACTCGATACCCAAATCCGGCATGTTCAATGTTGCATCGTGCATTTGAACGTTGATTAGGTGGTTACCGGGTTTGGGTTCGACTGTCCCGCTTTCTTGACTCGGAGTATTGAATGGGAACGACAGGTCGGCATTTAAAGTCACCAACCCAGCGCCATTCCAAGAAGCGTCGATTGCAGGTATCCAACTCTTCAATTCGCTAGCTTGCACGAAGTCCAGTAAATCTTGCGTCCTTAAGGTGGCGCCAAACGTGATGCGAAAAGGACGGTCGGAATCTAGTGGAAACGTGGCTATCGCGTTATCCAATTCGGTCTTCTGAACTGTTACACGATCCGTCTTGACCGTGACACCATCGTTGTCTACATACCACGTACCGCCAACATTGGATAGTTCAGGCCACTCAGGTTGATATATGACCGTCCCATTCGTGAACTGCCCTTCAATTTGCATTTCTCGTTCGTTTTGCCTGTATACCTCGTCTCGAAAGGTCATGTACGCAACTCGCGTACCGAAGAAACTCGCACTTTCTAGATATTGCTTCCGCCATCGAGTCAAATCTTCGACGAGGTTACTAGGGATGAAATCAACGGTCTGGTGTGCAGGAAGCAACGTATTCCGTGACTCGATCAACATGGCCAAGTTGTAATTCGGCGTATCGCCTTGCGCGTGCCTGACGCTACCGCGGAATGTTGCGGAAACAGGTTCGTAAATTAACTCATTGAGTTGTATCTCTGCATCCGCACGTCTAAGGAGGGAGGAAACGTCAAGTTGCGAGTCAGGGTTAGTCCGTTCTGCTTGTTCCGATGCGATATGCACTTCAAAATCCCGCATGTGCAACCCAACTTGCTGGTTGCGAATATCGGTGACCGCGAAGCCTGCGACCGAAGCGAACTGCCATGGCGAGTCAAAGTGGGAGTCGAGAAATAACCGACCTTCAGTGTTATCCGCGTCTAGTGCGATCTGTCGTGTATTGCCGTATAGTGAACCACTCCTGAGCTGCATTTGCGGAAGGTTTTCGAAGCTCTTGGATGCCAAATCGCGAGCTCCTGCATACCAGTGAAATCCGCTTGAGTCGAGAAGAAATTCGTAACGATGGAACACGCCTTGAAGTGCGATGCCCGTTGGCCACCGGACTTGCCGCTCACCACTTGAGACGAAATCCGATACGATCGGGACAAGCTCCTTCAAAGGTACGTTGTAGGTAGAACCAAGTAAGGCGTCATCGTCGAACGCAATCACTAGGTCCGGTAGCGTGATGCTGTGATCACTGGCATCAATCGAAGGGGTTTTTATTCTGAAACGTGCGGCTTCATCTTCGTTTTGAACGAACGCTGCTTCGAGATGAGCTCTCAACGAATCACGATCTATATTCGTGACATCAGCTGCTAGATGACCTTGCACACGACTGTCGACCAGCTCCCACTCGCCCTGACCTGCAAGAAGGTAGCGAGGTAATCGCGTGTTACCTGTGAGTAGAGGCAAATTCACCTCTAGATCATTGACGTATAAGCTCATTTGATAATCGCCTGTGCGTAGATCGAGCAGCGTGTCGACGGCGTCAGCGACGAATTCCGCACTCCCACCTGAGGCTACATCTTCCTGCCGCAGACGTGCGCGATAACGATGCATTCCTCCCTGATTTACAGCGTGGACCGACATTCGAAAGTCCTGCGTAGCGTGTTCACCTCGGAGCCTCAATGAGGCCGTTACCGCCAATTCATCAGTGTGTCTCACGCGATCGAAGTTGGTCTGGATCTGGTCGACGAGATTTAGAAAGTTGAAGTCTGTTTCCAGGTCGGGCGACTCGATTGTCTTCTGATCGGGCACCTCAATATCAAGATTCAGTTCATCGATCGCGAGTCTGCGAGCCACGAATTGATTGCGTATCAGACTTTCCAAGACCGCGACTTCGACTTCGACATTGTGTGCGGTGCCTTCCGGGAATCGGATTAGGTCAATCTCGATGATCGGGTTTGTTAAACGCCAACTTGATTTCAGTCCTGAGACTTCGATCCCTTGATCAAATAGTTCGGCATTGACGAATTGCTGGAGGTGGCTGGGGTACATTGAGAGCACTCGACCAGCGGACAACACAACCGCACACAAGACGACGACTACCGTTGACAGGTAGAAACTCTTCCGAGCAAGTTCGTACACAGCGCTAGGTATGTTCCTCTTCGGTGAAGAACGATTCCCGATGTCGCCAAACATCGACTCCGAAATCGGAAAGTAGCTGATTTGTCTCGACTAGCGGAAGACCAGCGACGGTACTGGGCTGTCCACAGATGCCGGCGATGAAGATTGCGCCAAGCCCTTGGATCCCATATGCACCAGCTTTATCGATTGGTTCGCCACTCTCCCAGTACGCTTCTAATTCGTCGCTAGTCGCACTTCGAAAAGCGACACGTGCTGTTGCAATGACCGAAAGTTCTCTTTTACCATCGTAGAGACTCACCCCTGTCAGCACGCTGTGGCGTTCGCCTTGAAGTAGCTGCAGCATCTCTAATGCGTCATCGCGATCGATTGGTTTCTCTAGCATTCGACCATTCAGCGTGACAGTTGTATCAGCGCCAAGAGCTGGTAGTGATCCATGTTGCACGGCACGAGCCTTTGCAATCGCAAGACGTTGAACATAAGCGTCGGGGGATTCGTCTGCTCCCCTTTTCTCGATGATGTTGCTTGGTCGTATCTCGAAGCTAATTCCAATCTGGCGCAGAAGCGCGGCGCGTCTCGGGGAAGCGGACGCTAGAGTAATTTGTGGTTCATTCACTGTACGGAATCACGAAATTGTGAATGCTCTGAGTTTAGTAGCGGAATAAACAACACCCACCATAGCAGCGTTGCAAGCGGAGGCATTAGCACACTTCCTAATCGGAAATCAACATCAAGCGTAACAAGCAGGAACAAGGATTTAGTCAGCGTAACTAAAAAACACAAAATCAGTACAGAGATTGAGGAACGAATTCCGACACTTGATTGCATAAATCGAAGTGAAAGACGACCCGCGAAGACAAGGACTAGCAAAAGCAGGGAATTTAGACCAAGAGGCTCGTCAAAAAGCACATCAAGAATCAATCCGATGACGAACGCCAAAATAAGTGAACAACGTTCATGCTGAAACGCAATCCAAAAGAACCAAGCGAGTACGATCCAATCAGGTTTTAGATTTCTTAGCCAATCAGGCACATCAAATGGCATTGGGGCAACAGTTAAGATCAACGCCAAGACAACTGTCAGCACGAAATACGACCACGCTTGGGTATCGGTCACGGGTCCTTTCCTATCGTAATCACATGCAGATAAGACTTAGCGTTTAGCTTTGCAGCAGGCGAAATCGCAACGTGTTTAACCGATTCAGAAACAATGTCCGTTACTGATGTGACAGTGCCGACAACTAGACCCTCCGGGAACACGCCACCTAGTCCTGACGTTACGATTCGGTCGCCGACCCGGATATCACTACTTAGATTTACATTGTCTAGCGTCAGTGGTGCATCGGATCCATTTCCCGATGCAATGAAGTACTCTCGTGTACGACTCACGAGAATCGGTGTAGCGTGTCGCTCGTCATTCAAGAGCAACACCCGCGAGGTGTCGGTGAAGACCTCGACGGTTCTGCCGTATACCCCCCACGGGTCAGAGACACCGCGGTCTACGTCGACACCGTGCGATTGACCAACGTTAATGATGACTTCCTGACGTAGACGATTCGGGTTGACGTGAGCGACTTCGGCAAGTATTTGATTTTGTTGATTTTCAAGCTTGTAACCTAAAGCAACTTGGAGCTCTGCGATGGTTGTTCGGGCTTGGTTCAATTCGGCCATCGTTGCATTAAGCCGACTTACATCTTTTAACAACTGATCGTTTATTTCGTGCAGTTCGTCCATCGAAACCACGTAAGAGCCTGTCGCCTCTTTCGCTTTCGCAGGTAACTGAGCGACAAAAACAATGGGCACGGCAAGCCATCGAATAAAGGTCTCTACGGGTGTGAGGTATCTCGTATTTGCGCTAACGGCGAGCAACAAAGTTGAGCTGACAAACAACGCCACAAACAAGTGAACGTTTTGGACTACCTGTCCAGATCTAAACGCCATCGTTCAGTTGACCTTTTTGGAACCTGACAGATCGCGACTGCGACGTGCACGGTCGACGAGTCTGGCTAGGTTTGGTATTCGGGTGCGTTACCTTCTTGGAGAATTCGACCACACCCATCGGCCACACACTTGAGGGGGTCACTTGCAATGACCACGGGGGTGTCCGTCGCATCTCGAATGCGTTGGTCGAGACCTGATAGCAATGCGCCACCACCAGTAAGGACGATACCACGATCTGCGATGTCCACGATTAGCTGTGGCTGGCTCTTCTCAAGACACCGACGCACTGCGTCGACGATCGCGTTCACAGACACGTTCAATGCGAGGTATAGATCGTTGCTATCTAGGTTAAACCTCTTCGGCATCCCGGACTCGAGATGTTGACCTTGAATCGTCATCTCTAACTGTTTACCTTTCGGCAGCTCAACAGCAGTACCTATTTCATGTTTGATTTTCTCGGCTGTTAGCTCACCGATTCTGCAACCGTGCTTTTGCCGAACGTAGGTGATGATGTCGTTATCGAATGCATTTCCAGCGCATTTCAACGATTCAGAATTCGCGATCGAGCCAGCGGACAGAATCGCTACGTCAGTCGTTCCGCCACCGATGTCGACGACCATACTTCCGCTTGCTTCTTGTACTGGTAAGCCAGCGCCCACGGCAGCAGCGAGCGGTTCTTCAATCAGGTAGATCTCGCGTGCTCCAGCGGATCTCGCTGAGTCGCGAATTGCACGTTTTTCGATGGAGGTTGATTGGGCTGGAATACATATGATCACGCGAGGATACGATGGCAACATTCGATTGCCGTTCGCCATTTTTATAAAGTGGGCTAACATCGTGTTAGTAACTTCGAAATCAGCGACCTGGCCATCTCGCATAGGTCGTATTACTTCGATGTTTTGTGGGCTTATGCCTAGTAAGCGTTTTGCGTCGGCACCTACCGCAACGACGCTACGAGGTTCTCTTTTTAGTGCGACTACTGTAGGTTCGTTTAGTACTATTCCTCGGTCTTTAGCAACGATAAGTGTGTTCGCAGTTCCCAGATCAATAGATAAGTCTTCCGAGAACATGCCGAAAAGGGTTTTTAACAACGCAACATTACTCGGTAGTGATGTGATAGGCGGGGGTTGGTAAGAATACCAAAGCAATCCGAATTTCGGAGTAGATTGCACAACTAAACCGAGTCGTCATTTAACTTGAATATGCGTAGCTAGAACGTCCGTGAAGATATATTTCAAATGAAGGACAGTTTCCTACGACTTCGCGGATGAATTTGTATGTTGTTGCGAATTGAAAGACATGATTAGCGTCTAGAGTGGGTTTAACTATACGAATAAACAGATGAGGATTGGCGTTACGAAGATGTGATCGGTTCTTAAAATGACGGTTTGCTCTACCCACATGCTCTCCGATTGGACGAATCAACAATTCAGCGGTTGATGGCACTGAGCCAATTGGCGCTTGACACCGAAGATAAACAGAAGCTCAGCCTTGATTTAGATGCGATTATTCACTTCATCGAAATGATGAATCAAGTTGATACCGAGGGGGTGGAACCACTCGCACATGCTGTCGATCTGGAGCAACCATTGCGTGAAGATCGAGCTATCGATGAAATTGACCGAGGTGTCTTTCAGTCGATCGCGCCTAAGACCGCAGACGGCTTTTATCTCGTCCCCAAAGTACTTGATCAACATTGAGACCATATGCCGGTGTGCAGGAGCTTCGTCGCGACCTACACGACAGGAAATACAGTGCGACTGAGCTAGCCCAGTTTTATCTCGATCGTATCTCGGCTTTCAATGATCAAATTAACTGCTTCATCACTGTCGATGAGGAAGGTTGTTTAGAGCGAGCGGCAGAATTTGACAGGCAGTTCGGGAGTTCAACGAACCAACCTTTGTGCGGCATCCCAATCGCGCATAAAGATCTGTTTTGTACAGCGGGATTACCAACAACATGTGCTTCTAACATGTTAAAGACATTTATCGCACCATATGACGCGACCGTTGTTAAACGAACCACTGATGAAGGCACAGTTTCGTTAGGTAAAACAAATATGGATGAGTTCGCGATGGGTTCGTCCAATGAGACCAGCGTCTTTGGACCTGTGCGCAACCCATGGAATCTAAATCGAGTGCCTGGAGGTTCGTCCGGAGGTGCTGCAGCTGCTGTAGCCAGTGGCATGACGCCGTTGGCAACCGGATCAGACACCGGTGGGTCGATTCGTCAACCGGCGAGTCTATGCGGCGTAACAGGGTTAAAACCAACCTACGGCCGTGTGTCGCGATTCGGCATGATCGCGTTCGCCTCAAGTTTGGACCAAGGTGGTCCAATGGCACAAAGTGCCGCTGATGTGTACGAGTTACTCACGGCGATGGAGGGACACGATCCGTTGGACTCGACCTCGGCGGATGTCTCTAAGACGATCTTGCCGGAAAGTAATCCGCCACTGGTCATTGGATACCCAGAAGCGTTCTTTGATGGATTGGACAAGAACATAGCTGAATGTATCGAAGAAGCACGAGCAGAGTTTGAGGCTCTTGGGCACACGATCAAAGCAGTTGAATTGCCTCACGTTGAAGCGGCGATAGCGGCGTACTACGTTCTTTCAAGCGCCGAGGCATCCACAAACCTCGCGCGCTATGACGGTGTACGGTACGGACATCGAACTGCCGAGTCCGAAGATCTAATTGATATGTATTGCAAGTCGCGAACTGAAGGTTTTGGTCTCGAGGTCAAGCGGCGAATACTGACTGGGACCTATTCGTTATCGGTAGGTTACTTCGACGCCTACTACCTGAAGGCTCAGAAGATCCGACGATTGGTACGTGACGGATTTCTCGCTGCTTTTGAGAATGTAGACCTGATATTGGCACCAGTTACGCCGTCACCTGCCTTCGAGATCGCATCCTTAAATACACAACCGATTGAAATGTATCGACAGGATCTCTACACGATCCCAGTGAGTTTAGCGGGTTTACCTGCACTGTCATTACCATGTGGCTTTGTCGATGGGTTACCCGTCGGCATGCAGTTAATTGGGCCGCACTTTGCGGAAGGCGCGGTACTTGGCGGGGGCATCGCGTTCCAGAACATTACCGATTGGCATGACCAGCATCCCGATCTTGAGGCTACGCTCGGATCGTGAATACCACTTGGGAGCCGGTCATCGGGATCGAGATCCACGTTCAACTTGCAACTGAGTCCAAGATCTTTTCAAGTACGCCGGTTGAGTTCGGGGCCGAGCCGAATAAACGTGCAAACCTGGTCGACTTAGCCATGCCAGGCGCGTTGCCCGTGTTAAACGAAGAAGCAGTAGCAATGGCTGTGAAATTCGGCTTGGCGATTGGTGCTGAGATTTCAGATACGTGCATATTCGATAGGAAGAACTACTTTTATCCCGACCTTCCGAAGGGTTATCAGATTAGTCAGTTCGAATCACCAATTGTGGGTCGTGGGCAACTTTCCGTCTTCCTCGACGACGGTTCTGTTCGGGAGATTGCGATTACCCGCGCTCATTTAGAGGAAGATGCAGGTAAATCGATTCACGATCGATTTAGGCAGCATACAGGTATTGATCTCAACCGCGCGGGCACTCCATTACTCGAAGTGGTTACCGAACCCGATATGCGATCAGCGGCGGAAGCTGCCGCTTGTTTTCGACAACTTCACGCGCTTGTGAGCTGGTTGGATATATGTGATGGGAATCTAGCGGAAGGGTCGATGCGATGCGATGCAAACGTGTCGGTGAGACCGGCGGGCGACACAAGCTTTGGTGAACGAACTGAGATTAAAAACATCAACTCATTTCGCTTTGTGGAGCGTGCGGTCAATTACGAAATCGAGCGCCAGATTGACATACTCGAACACGGTGGTGAGATAGTTCGCGAGACTCGGCAGTATGACGCGACTAGAGATATGACATTCTCGATGCGCAGCAAAGAGCTATCGGACGATTACCGCTATTTTCCTGACCCCGATCTACTGCCGTTGCGAATCACGAAATCGTTTCGTGATTCGGTTCGTGCATCCATGCCTGAATTGCCGCGGCAAAAGCTTGATCGGTTCGTCGCCGATTTTGGGATAGATCGTGAAGTGGCAGTGAGATTAACAAGCAATCGCGAAATTGCGACATACTTTGAAGCAACAGTTGCACTGGGAGCTGCCCCGCTACTTTCCGCAAATTGGATATTAGGAGACGTCGCGGCAGCGCTCAATCGAGATGAACGAGACTACAGCGATGTGCCGGTGTCGGCACAGCAGCTGGCAGATCTTGTAAAACGGTTGGAGGATCAAACGTTGTCGTCAAATCTTGCAAAGGACGTGTTCGACACTATTTGGTCTTCTGACGAGTCGGTCGACGAGATCATCGACCGCAGAGGCTTACGCCAACTCAGCGACGTAGATGCACTGAGCGATTTGGTCCAGAGCGTAGTTACTGCTCACCCAGAGCAGGTTGAGCAAATCCGTGGTGGCGCGACCAAGGTGGTGGGGTTTTTAGTCGGTCAAGTGATGAAAGCGTCACACGGCAAAGCGGATCCGCGACGGGTGAATGAATTATTAAAACAGATGCTAAACATATAACATAAGAAAATACATTTCAACATCAAATAAAGCATGAGGTTATTTAGAATAACTGCCCAGTCTGGAAATGAGCACAAGAGTCAATGGGCGCGGCACACAAGCTGACGCATCTTGAGCAGCTAGAAGCAGAGAGTATCTACATCATGCGTGAGGTGGTTGCCGAGCGCGAAAATCCAGTGATGATGTACTCAATCGGCAAGGACTCTTCCGTTCTGCTGCACCTAGCAAAAAAGGCTTTCTATCCAGGCAAGTTGCCGTTTCCTTTACTCCACGTTGACACTACGTGGAAATTCAAGGACATGATCAATTTTCGCGATCGACTCGCGGCAGAAGGCGAATTTGACCTAATCGTTTATACGAACGAAGAAGGTCGAGAAGGGGATGTAAACCCCTTCGACTACGACGCGGATACCTACACCCAGATCATGAAAACCGATGCGCTCAAAGCAGCATTGGACACGTACGAGTTCGATGCGGCCTTTGGAGGCGCGAGACGCGATGAGGAAAAGTCTCGAGCGAAAGAACGAGTGTTTTCGCTTCGCGACAAGTATCACCAGTGGGACCCAAGCAATCAACGACCAGAGCTGTGGCGAATCTACAACAGCAATATCCGCAAGGATGAAGAGATTCGCGTATTTCCGCTCTCTAACTGGACAGAACTTGATATATGGCAATACATCTACAAAGAAGGTATTGAGATAGTGCCACTCTACTTCGCGCAAGAACGCCCAGTCGTGCAAAGGCGCGGAACCTGGATCATGATTGACGATGAACGTATGCGTCTTGAGAAGGGTGAGACTCCCGAAATGCGCATGGTGCGATTCCGTACGTTAGGCTGTTATCCACTATCGGGGGCAATCGAATCGAATGCCTCAACGTTACCTCAGATCATCCACGAAATGCTTGTCGCTGATACCTCGGAACGGCAGGGCCGTCTGATTGACCACGACTCGGCAGCGTCTATGGAACTTAAGAAACAAGAAGGTTATTTCTAGATAATGGGTCAACCCGCATTTGCAGCATCTCGAGAAAAACTAACCTTTGCGCCTGCCATGGAGCGCGACGTGTCAGATATCGAGTACATTAACGACTACCTTGCGGAGAACGAAAGAACGGAGTTGTTGAAGTTTCTCACGTGTGGCAGTGTTGACGACGGTAAGAGCACGCTGATTGGTCGTCTGCTCTACGATTCAAACAAGGTTTACGAAGATCACCTAAAAGCGTTAATCCGTGACAGTAAACGCTTGGGTCACGGTAGCGACGATCTTGAATTCTCGCTATTAGCCGACGGTTTGAAAGCGGAGCAAGAGCAAGGTATTACCATCGATGTCGCGTACCGTTACTTCGCTACCAGTTCGCGGAAATACATCATTGCGGATTGCCCCGGTCATAGTCAGTACACGAAAAACATGGCTACAGGAGCGAGCAACTGTGAGCTAGCCGTGATCTTGATCGACGCACAGAACGGCGTTCTCGACCAAACGAGAAGACACTCCCTGATCGTTGATCTGCTTGGTATTCGACAGGTAGTGGTTGCTATCAACAAGATGGACCTGGTTGGTTACGACGAAAAGATCTATGACCGGATTCGTGATGAGTACCTTGAGTTCTCCCGAAATTTGGGCTTTACGGAGACGTCATTTGTACCAGTTGCTGCAAAGTTTGGCGAGAACGTTGTACAACGCTCGACGAATATGGATTGGTACGGCGGCAACACGATCCTCGAGTTATTGGAGCATGCACCTTTAAATGTGGAACAAGATCTCGATCGGTTTTGCATGACTGTGCAGCGAGTTCACCATCCCAGCGAGGACTTTCGGGGATATTCAGGCACTATTACTAAGGGCGTAATTCGTCCTGGTGATCCGATTGCGGTCTTACCATCAGGTCACAAGACGACGGTCGAACGCATCGTGACAATGGACGGTGATTTAGAGGCTGGATTCCCACCCCAATCTGTAACGTTGACCGTCAGCGATCAGCTTAGCATAAGCCGAGGCGATACGCTTGTTGCGCCTACTTACACACCGAGCATCGGTGACGAATTTCTTGCTAACGTGGTGTGGATGGCAAACCGACCACTTACAGCCAATAAGAACTACCTCTTTAAGATAGGGGCGCGGCAAGTTACGGGGCAGGTTGCAGAATTCATCTATCGACTAAACGTCAATACCCAAGAGCGCGAGTCATGCGCCGAACTTGAAGGTAACGAGATCGGCGTCGTACGTATTCAAGTGCAACGCGAGGTTGTGTTCGAAGACTATGCCGACGACAAAACCATGGGCTCGTTTATTGTGATAGACAGGATATCTAACGAGACGGTTGGTGCTGGCATGATTTGTAATAAATCGAACTTGGATGCCAGCGCGATTTAGGTCACTCGCGTAAACTCGACATAACCACCACTGAACTCACGTCCGTATAAACGGGCGTGCGCCTATTTTTGACGTTTAACGAAACGGAAGTTGAGCAACGGTGAGCATTCAAACTGATGCAGTGATTGTTGGTGCAGGCCCATGTGGCTTGTTTCAAGTATTCGAACTTGGCTTGCTGGGATTGAACGCCCACGTGGTTGACGCGCTGGATGTCATCGGTGGCCAATGTGCGGAGCTTTACCCAGACAAGCCAATTTATGACATTCCGGGCATTCCTGTGTGCGACGCACAGGAGCTCGTGCAACAACTCGACGAACAGATTAAACCGTTCAATCCACAGTATCACCTGTCGCAGCAGGTGACGAAGGTCGAGCGTATGGATGAACTCCAATTCGCCGTGGAAACTAGCGCCGGGACGCAATTTACGACCAAATCCGTAATCGTTGCTGGTGGCGTCGGTTCATTTGAGCCGCAGCCTCTTCGTGTCGATGGTGTCAAGGACTTGATTGACGAGCATGTTTTCTATCGCGTCAAGGATCCTTCTCGCTTTGCGGACCGTCACATAATCGTCCTCGGCGGCGGCGACTCGGCGTTCGATTGGACGAACGAGTTGGCGGAGAGAGCAGCAAGTCTCACCTTGATTCATCGGAGCGATCGCTTTCGAGCGGCTGACGCGTCGGTCGCGACCATGCGCTCACTTGAGAAAGCCGGAAAGGTGTCGTTTCATATCGGCAACGTGACGGGTTTGGAAATCGACGGGAGTGATCTAAAGCATGCCGTCGTCACGCATCCCGACAAGTCCATCTCGCGGATGCCAGTTGATGATTTGCTCGTTTTCTTTGGCCTATCACCGAACCTTGGTCCGATTGCAGAATGGGGTTTGGAGTTGGACCGAAAGCAGATCGCGGTAGATACCGAGAAGTTTGAGACGAATGTACCCGGGATTTATGCTGTTGGGGATATTGCTACGTATCCTGGAAAGAAGAAGCTGATTCTGTCAGGTTTTCACGAAGCTGCCTTGGCCGCGTTTGCGATTAAAGCGCGCATTAATCCAGATGAAAAGGTCTATCTGCAATATACAACGACGAGTCCAATCATGCACGAACGATTAGGCGTCAATTAGTCGATGAAAGATCGGGGTTTGCAGGCAAATTTAGTAGTCGCAGCCAACTGATGTGGCGCGGAAGCGAGGGCCGCGTTCGTCTCGTCGCGCGATTGGCCGTATTGTTGGGATTATTGGTTAGCGCTCCGCACTTTGCGGATGAAGTCCGGCAAATGGATATAAGCAAGCTTGAGGCTCTCAAGCCCGTCATGCAAGGTTGGATTGACGCTAAAACTCTGCCTAGTGCGGCCGTTTTGGTACTGCATCACGGTGAAAACGTGTTTGAGCATCACGTTGGTTCACTCGACCTAGAACTAGGTACACCCGTCGAGCCAAATTCACTCTTCCGTATCTACTCTATGACAAAGCCGATCGTGGCGGTTGCGGCGATGATGCTGGTTGAGGATGGCAAACTATCCCTTGACGAACCTATTTCAGGTGTGCTTCCAGAGTTTGCCGATCTGAACGTATTAGTCGATGGTGTTCAACGGCCGGCTCAGCCAATGAGCCTGAGGCACTTACTTTCACACAGCGCAGGACTTTCATACGGATATTACGGCGACACCGAAGTAGACCGTCTTTACCGCGAAGCTGGATTGATTGACGACTGGGACTATTTAGTGCCTACCACGAATGATCTCGTGATCGCGTTAGGAAAGTTGCCACTGTTGTTTCAGCCGGGTGAACGATTCCACTATAGCTTTGCGTCTGATGTCGTTGGGGAGATCGTGTCGCGTGCGAGCAACATGCGATTAGACGACTTCATGACACGAGCGCTTTGGGAGCCATTGGGTATCGAAGACGCCTATTTCGACATCCCGGAGAGTGAATTAGCGCGCTTTGGAACAAATCAGTATCCGTATAGCGAGGACTCTTTTCCGATCCAAGACACACCACGAGCCGATCCTGAATTTCGCGACGTGACGTTCCTCTCGGGTGGCGGCGGATTGGTGATGTCGATTCAAGACTTTGGCAAATTTGCGCAGTTCATTTTGAGCGGCTTAGCGGGTCAGGAAGATGCGTTATTAAGTAAGTCGACTCTTCAGGAAATGGTGAAGAATCAGCTAGCGACCGACCCAGATGGTTTTCAGTATGGGCTTGGCTTTGGAATTCGTAAACGGGCAGATCCTTTCGACTACACACGCACAACGGAGACGTATTACTGGGGTGGCGCGGCCGGCACGTCGTTTTGGGTTGATCCCGAACATGGGCTTGCAGTCGTTTTTTTCACGCAATTGATAGGCGCACCAAGTGAACCATTGGAAGTGATTGCGAGCACCATTTACGGCGCGTTTGAGTAGCGCTACGAGCAGTCTAAAACGTTACACATTGATACGGTTCGCGGAAGAGCAGAAAGCCATATCCGCTAAAATCAGAGGTAGCCGTTTGCAGAGAGGGAAGGATGTCGGACGGACCACTGCCAGTAGTTAGTTATCTGAAGATGCCCGAAGGGGGTGACCCCTATATAGAAGGACATCGTTGTGACGAATGCGGCGCGGTCTATCTCGGCGAGCGACAGCACTGTTCAAAGTGTGGGGCTCGTGACTCGATGACGCCAATCCAGTTGTCTAAACGCGGCTCTCTCTATTCGTATTCCATCGTTCATCGCTCGTTTCCTGGAATCGACGTACCGTATGTCTCGGCTATCGTCGATCTGGAAGGAGGCGGAACGATTAAAGGAAACCTAATCGGAATTGAAGCTGACCCGGAGAAGATCAGTTTCGACATGCCGGTTGAGGTGGTATTCGATGACGCACTCGGTCGAAAGGACGCTGATGGAAACAGCTACCTTTCATATTTTTTTAAACCCGCTTAACTAGGAGAGAGTTATGGCAGACGCTTACATCGTCGGCGTAGATATGATCAAGTTCGGTCGATTCCCTGAGAAATCGGTTCCGCAACTTGGGGCAGAAGCTGCGTTACTAGCACTTGACGACTGCGGCTTGTCCGTAAAAGACATGCAAGCCTTGTATTGCGGTAATCTCAACCAAGCAAGCGGCATGGTAGGACAACGAGTCTTGCAGGAGATTGGCCAAACCGGTATCCCCGTCGTCAATGTATCAAACGCCTGCGCGACGGGTGCAACCGCATTTCGCGAAGCTTGGATGTCAGTCAAAGCTGATGTCTATGACATAGTGCTCGCCGTCGGTGTCGAACAGATGGGTAGAGGTCTGCTTGGTGGCGGTGGCGGTTCGAAAGGGATTTCGAAAGAAGGGCTACTAGGTTCGGGTACGATGCCGTCAGTATTTGCCGAAGCTGGTCTCGAACATACACGCAATCATGGTACGACGTTCGAGCAATTCGCGAAAGTCTCGGTGAAGAATCATCACCACTCAACCATGAACGCGAAAGCGATGTACCAGATCGAAACGCCTCTTGAAGTGGTCATGAACGCAGAAATGATTTCGTATCCGAATACGAAGCTCATGTGCTCGGTAAATGTGGATGGTTCTGCGGCGGCGGTGGTCGCTTCCGAGCAGAAGGTGCGGGAACTTGGCTTGATGGATCGCGCGGTCAAGGTTCGCGCGTCGGTGCTGACGTCAGATCCTTGGCAAGAACGCGATTTGGTTATGCCAGATGTTAATTCGTGCACTCGAATGGCGTCGAAGGCGGCGTATGAAATGGCCGGTGTTGGTCCGGAGGACATCGATTTGGTAGAGCTGCACGATTGCTTTGCGACCGCCGAGATTCTTCATTATGAGAACTTAGGTCTTTGCGAGGAAGGCGGTGCGGGTAAATTGATTGACGACGGCGACGTTGAGTTGGGTGGTCGCATCCCAGTCAACGTATCTGGTGGTCTACTTTCGAAGGGACATCCACTGGGCGCGACGGGGATTGCGAACATTTATGAGGTAAGTACGCATCTTCGGGGCGAAGGCGGACGTCGGCAAGTAGAGAATGCCAAAATCGGGTTGACTCACGTGATTGGTCTCGGCAGCGCTTGTGGCATACACATCCTTGAGAAAGCTGCGTAGCTTTCGACAAGTCACTCTGTCGGCGCGAGTTGTAAGGTAGTCGGCTTGCCTTCAGAATAGGTACCTGAATTACGATAAGCGCCGCTTGTCCGAGGATGAGCGGCGTTTTTTAATGGTAATTTCATGAAAATCGGTGTTGTTTGCGACACGCACAACAATGTGCGGAACGTAAAACGAATCGTTGAATTGTTCAACGAAGCATGCGTTCAGCGTGTAATACACACGGGTGACATCACCAAAGGATCAACTCTCGATTTGTTTGGTACATTGAGCTGTCCACTCTATGGTGTGTTCGGCAACAACGATGTTGAACGCGAAGGACTAGCGGAGGCACTCGCGCGACACCAGTTTGAGTTTCAGGATCCGCCGTTGCGTCTTCGATGGCACGGGCGATCCATATTAGTCGTGCACGATCCAGCTACGCTTGCAAATATCGATTTAGGAGATTCGGAACTGGTTTTGCACGGCCACACTCACCTGAATCGCGAGGAGCGTAGCTCACAGGGTCTGATCTTCAATCCAGGTGAATGCGCTGGGCAGATGGTCGGGTATAACGCTGTTGGTGTGGTGGATTTGGCGAACTTAGAGGTTGAGCTTCTTAGGTTCTAGTTTCCGATATCGGCGAAATCCACTTAGGGGCTGGTTTCGAGTTCGTCGCCAACCATCTCGGCAAGATCGCTGAGGAAGCTGCGAATGCGATCCGCATTCTTGCCTAAGTCCGTTTGACCGATACGTGAAACCGAGTGTAAGTCGACGGATGATGTACCGGCATCGCTATCGCCTCGAACTCGAATAACCACGTCGTCCTTAAACCCAAACCAAAATGTAGTCGCGATCGCTTCGATCGTCCCTTGCTCGGGATTCTGCGTCACAATTTCCCATCCACGATCTTCAACCAGTTCAAGCACGGCTGCATACGCACGACTTCTTGATGAATTTAGTACAAGAGTCTTTACGTCGTCGAAGGCTCCTTGATGCAGTTCCTTCTGACGATCATCTAATTCGACCGGATTAGAGGCCGGTCCGCGTCGCTCGATCGCGCTCGGAGAGAACGCCGGCGGATCGATCAAATCTGTAGACACGTTGTAAGCCACAGGATTATTGACGGACTTGTTGTAGAGGATGGCTGCATAACCAGCTAACGAGAAGCAAATCACAAACGCGATAAACATGGTGAAGAGACCGTAAGGTTGCTTTCTTAGCACCGCTACGAACAGTGTCCCGATTGTGAGCAGTGCGACGAGGAGACTTAACCCAAATCCCAGTAGCACCAAAATGCTGCTTATCGCGAAGGGCGCGATCCCGAATTTAAATAGCGATGCGCCGCCAACAGCAAGAACGAGGCAGATGCACGCACTGGAAATTAGAACTCGAACCCACGTCCGCATCGATGGTTTCAGAAACCTATCTTTTAATGTAAACGTGATTATCCACTGCGAAGCCCGCAATGGATTAGTACGGTTTCAGGAGGCATCATCGGTTGAGTCCTGACCATTGCGCAATGCCTCTGGCGCTGACTCGACATTTCCGATCAAATTTGTGTTCCCGCTTTGCATCTTTTGAACCTTCGAATTGATCTTGCGCGAGGACGTCACGACTTCATCGGTTTTGGAAAGTACCGAGGACAGGCGTTTCTTGAATTCCTCAGTTCGTTTCTGAAGTCGTTCCGCGTCTTTCGCAACTTCAGCGAGTCCTTTAAGGACCTCTTCAGCAGCGCGTTGTACGTTCATGGTGTTTACGACGGAGCGGATGGTGTTTAAGGCAGCCATGAGGGTGGAAGGAGACACGATGTATACATGTCTCCTGTGGGATGTTTCGGTAATCGATGAGCTTGAAGAGTAGATTTCCGCGAAGATCGCCTCTGAAGGAACAAACATCAAAGCGAATTCAGATGTCACTCCCGTGATGATGTACTTGCTTGCGATGTCCTCAATCAGTCTCTTGATAGCTTGTTCGAACTGTTTCCGAGCCGCGTTTTGGTCATCCGGCGTTGGCGCGTCGATGATATTTCGATAGAGCTCACTAGGGAATTTAGCATCAATACCAATCGGTCCCGGCGGATCGGGTAGCTTGAGAAAACAATCAAACGTTACGTAGTTTCCGTCTGCGTTATCGACACGATGCTGGAACTCATATAGCTCAGCGGGGAGTGCCGTAGTCACAATGTCCTTCAATTGACTCTCGCCGAACAGACCACGCTTATTTGGATTGTCAAAGATCCGTTTTACGCCAGATACGCTTTCGTTTAAATCGCTTACGCTCTTCGTAACACTCTCTTTAAACTCGTTAATCACTGCCAGCCTTTCGCGTACTTTTGCGAGTAATTCGGTGTTTTCTTTACTACGTTCTGCAGCGTCTTCACGACCTTTGTGAAGTCCTGTGTCCAAAGCTTGCCTCAACGTCTCGGCATCGGTTTTTTGCCTTTGATCCATCTCCTGAAGCGTTTTCACCAGTTGATTCCGTGTCGTTATCGTGTATACCAGCACTCCAATCGCTATCAAACCCACAACGGTTAACACGACATATAGTGGCTCCATGGCAAGACCTCTCTAACAGCTCGCTCAATCTTAAGATGTATTTTGGAGACGACCAACTCGGGATCTAACGCCAGAAGCTTGGCTCCGTTCGTTGTCACGTCTACAATTCCGCCGCCTTACGCTGGTCATTCCGGCGTCCTCCCTGCATCTCGAGCCTGATCTTTGACTACACAAAATATGGATGAGCTGGTCGCGCTGTGCAAGCGGCGAGGCTTTCTGTTCCAATCCAGTGAGATTTACGGTGGTCTCCAGGGAGCGTATGACTACGGTCCACTCGGAGTTGAACTAAAGAACAACCTAAAGGCGGCATGGTGGTCCGCTATGGTGCATGAACGCGATGATGTTGAAGGACTGGACGCATCGATTCTTACGCATCGTTCGGTTCTCCACTATTCAGGTCACGAAGAGACCTTCACGGACCCATTGGTCGACTGTCGTGTCTGCAAGAAACGGTCGCGCGCGGATCACGTCGAAAATGGCAAGTGCCCGCATTGTGGTTCGTCGTCACTCACCGATCCTCGCCCCTTCAATCTGATGTTTAAGACGACCATCGGACCGGTAGAAGACGGCGACGACATCGCATATTTACGTCCCGAAACCGCACAGGCGATCTTTACCAACTTCAAAAACGTTCTCGATTCGACGTCCCGTCAGTTGCCGTTTGGGATCGCGCAGATCGGTAAAGCATTCCGAAACGAAATCACGCCGCGAAACTTCATTTTTCGTGTGCGCGAATTTGAGCAAATGGAGCTGGAGTTTTTCGTCCAACCCGGAACAGATGAAGCTTGGCATCAACGCTGGGTAGAGAGTCGACTTGCATGGTGGCGCGAACAGGGCGTTAGCTCAAACCACCTTTCGTGTTACGACGTTCCTAAAGAGGAGCTGGCACACTACTCAAAAGCGACCGTTGACATCATGTATCGATTTCCACACGGTATTGAAGAACTCGAAGGAGTTGCCAACAGAACAGACTTCGATTTGGGTTCGCACACCAAGCAACAGGACGAACTCAACATTCACGCTCGCGTTCAACCAAACACTGAATCGACTGCGAAACTTGCGTTTCAGGATCGGCAAACTAACCGATGGATAGTTCCATACGTTATTGAACCATCTGCCGGGGTGGATAGAGGAGTGCTCGCCGTCTTGAATGAAGCGTACACCGTTGAAGCACTCGACGGTGGTAAGGAGCGAACGTTACTTCGACTACCAGCTCATCTTGCGCCGATTAAGGCGGCGGTGATACCACTCAAGCGAAACCATCAAGAGATCGTAGCTAAAGCTCAAACTATTCGGAGCGAGCTGCAGAGACTCGGCCTAGGTCGAATCTTCTTTGAAAACAGCGGGAATATCGGCAAGAGCTACCGCAAGCACGATGAAGTCGGCACACCCTTCTGTCTGACCGTAGATTTTGAAACGCTTGAGACCGACACGGTCACCGTTCGTGATCGCGATTCGATGTCTCAGATCCGGGTCGCGACTCCGGAGCTCGCCGCCTATCTAGCAACGAACCTCAGCGGCCCAACCGTCAAAGAGTAGATCGAGAAAGCAGGACGCTTCGTCGCTATATCTTAAACTTCCGACCACGGGCCTATAGCTCAG
>LXNI01001071.1_pt1 | contig 26389 bp, 23 predicted proteins | sample 809091 | NCBI WGS metagenome assembly LXNI01 (sample SAMN04870527, study PRJNA318959) | sponge metagenome | biome: 01000161; feature: marine sponge reef; material: water | host: Sarcotragus foetidus | place: Greece: Milos, Mediterranean Sea | collected 2013-05-29 | depth 5-7 m | reverse complement strand
CTCGTACTCCGAGAAGTTCCCCTCGAACCAGCGCACCACGCTGTTGCCCTCGAATGCCAGCACATGGGTCGCGATCCGGTCCAGGAACCAGCGATCGTGGCTGATGACCACCGCGCAGCCTCCGAACGACTCAAGGGCAGCCTCAAGCGAGCGCAGCGTGTCGACGTCGAGATCGTTGGTGGGCTCGTCCAGCAACAGCACATTGCAGCCCGCCGTCAGCGTGCGAGCCAGATGTACCCGGTTGCGCTCGCCGCCCGCCAGCTCGCCGACCCGCTTCTGCTGGTCGGCCCCGGTGAAGTTGAACGACGCCACGAACGCCCGGCCATTGACCTCCCGGGCTCCCCCGACTCCGTCGATGCGCAGCGTGTCGTGCCCGTCGGTGATCTCTTCGTAGACCGTCCGACGGTCGTCCAGCCGTGCTCGCGACTGGTCCACGTACGCGATGTCCACCGTGTCACCGATGGTGATGGCCCCGGCGTCGGGCGACTCGTCGCCGACCAGCATCCGGAACAGCGTCGTCTTGCCTGCGCCGTTGGCGCCGATGACACCCACGATGCCGCCGGGCGGCAGGCTGAGGCTGAGGTCGTCGAACAGCAGCTTGTCGCCGAATGCCTTCGCCAGGCCGTCCGCTTCGATGACCACCGAGCCGAGACGCCGCGACATCGGAATCGTGATCTGCAGGTCGGACCGACGCTGCCGGTCGGCTGCGGTCTGGTGTTTGGCGAGCAGCTCCTCATACGCGCTGATACGGGCCTTGCTCTTGGCCTGGCGAGCCCGAGGCGACATCCGCACCCACTCCAGCTCGCTCGCCAGCGTGCGCGCGCGGGCATCGGCCTCGCGTTCCGACGCCGCCAACCGAGCCGACTTGTGTTCGAGCCAGGCGCTGTAGTTGCCTTCGAACGGCATGGTGCGACCGTGGTCGATCTCGAGAATCCAACCGGCGACATTGTCCAGGAAGTACCGGTCGTGGGTGATCGCTACCACCGTGCCGGAGTAGTCGGCGAGGAAGCGCTCCAGCCAGGCCACTGACTCGGCGTCGAGATGGTTGGTCGGCTCGTCGAGCAGCAGCAGGTCGGGGTGCGCCAGCAGCAGCCGGCAGAGGGCAACCCGGCGCCGCTCCCCTCCCGACAGCGTCGTCACGTCGGAGTCGGGCGACGGCAGCCGCAGCGCGTCCATGGCGATAGCGACCTGTCGATCCAGGTCCCACGCGTGGGCAGCTGCGATCCGGTCCTCGAGTTCGGCTTGGCGGGTTCCGAGTGCTTCGAAGTCGGCATCGGGCTCGGCCCAGCCCGCCATGACCTCCTCGTACTGCGTGAGCAGCGCCCTGGTCGCCGCGACGCCGGTCATCACGTTGCCCTCGACATCGAGCGCAGGATCCAACTCCGGTTCCTGGGGCAGCAGTCCCACTGATGCCCCCGCTGCCAGGCGCGCCTCGCCGGTATACCCGTCGTCGAGCCCGGCCATGATCCGCAACAGCGACGATTTCCCCGAGCCGTTATGTCCGATCACGCCGATCTTCGCGCCGGGCAGGAACGCCAGCGTCACCTCGCGCAGCACCTCCCGATCGGGCGGGTAGTAGCGCCCAACCCCGCGCAGCGTGTAGATGAACTCGCCGGACAACCCAGCAGCCGATCAGCAGCTCGCCCAGCGAGGCATCAGCACAGGTCGAATCCCACGAGCGTCTCGAGTTCTCGCAGCGCTTCGTCGGGATCGGTCACCTTGATGGCCTTCATGCCCATGGCGGCGGCAGGCTTGCAGTTGATGCCCAGATCGTCGAGGTAGGCCGTGCGGGCAGGATCAATGCCGAGCTCGGAGCACGCCAGCTCGTAGATGCGGGGATCGGGCTTGCGAAGCCCCACAACCGACGACTCGATCACCACGCCGAAGAGCTTCATCACCTCGTCGATAGCTGCTGCCGACGCTGCATCGCGTGCCATTGCGGCCCCGTGGCCGGCTCGCACGTTGTTGGTGATGCAGCCAACGGGCAAGCGCGCTGCCAAAATCTCGAGTGCGCGCACCATCCGCGGTCGCAGACCGCCACTGAGGCATGCCAACACCTGAGCGCCCGACACCTGGTATCCCCGTGCGGCCGCCTCTGCCTCGAACAGGTCGGCGAACTCGTCGACGCCGATCTCGCTTCGCTCCAAACGAGCCCACGCGTTGGCATCGGGGTTCGTGGCGTTGATCTGCCGGATGGTGTCGCGAGGCACGCCGATGCGTTCCTCGTATCGATTGAACGACTCGAAGGGGCTCTCGGTGATGACCCCGCCAAAGTCGAAGAGCACAGCGTCGACGACGCCGACTTCGTCGATGGAGCCTGCTGACACGGCCGGGCACGCTAGCCGGGGTTGATTGCCGTCGGGCATCCCTGCTGATCCGTGATGATTTTCCGCGCGCATCGCGCGAAATTGTCACAAAGATCGCGCGATACGTGCCGATACTCGCGCGCTGTGCGCGAATATCCACCGAAAGCGCGCGAGCGTTCGCTAGGGTCCCGCCATGGCTACGGACACAACGACGTCGTCATCTTCGAGTCCAACGAACGCCCCGGCACCGACGCGCAAGCGGTGGAACAGCAGGGCGGTATCGCGAACCGTCGATGCCGGCAATTCGGCCTATTGCGCTGTGTGCGATGAACTCATCAAGTTCCGGGCGCGCATCCGAGCAGAACAGATCATCTGCAACGTGTATGTGAAGAACCGTTGGGATCGCGTCGAGCACTATCACCCAGCGTGTTACGAAGAGGCGGGCACTCCCTACGGCGAGCCCAAGGGCTGAGTCCCGCTTTCTGCGATCAGCTCCGTCGGCGCCCCCGCGCCTAGAGGACTTGGTGCGCCTAGAGGACTTGGCTCAAGAACAGCTTGGTGCGCTCTTCGGCCGGCTCGGTAAAGAAGTGGTGCGGCGTGCCGACCTCGACTATCTCGCCGTCCTCCATGAAGATGATGCGATCGGCCACCTCTCGGGCGAATCCCATCTCGTGGGTCACCACCATCATGGTCATGCCCGAACGAGCAAGTTCCTCCATCACGTCGAGCACTTCCTTGATCATCTCCGGATCGAGTGCGGAGGTGGGCTCGTCGAACAGCATCACGCGGGGCTCCATCGCCAGCGCCCGAGCAATCGCCACGCGCTGCTGCTGACCACCTGAGAGCTGGCCGGGAAATTTCTGCGCCTGCTCGGGAATGCCCACACGCTCCAGCAGCGACTCGGCCAGCTCCTCCGCCTCGGGCCGCGACTTTCGGCGCACCCAGATCGGAGCCAACGTGATGTTGTCCATCACGGTCAGGTGCGGGAACAGGTTGAACTGCTGGAAGACCATGCCCACCTCTGAGCGGATCTTCTCGATGTTGCGGAGGTCGTTGGTCAGCTCGATGCCGTCCACGATGATCTGGCCGCTCTGGTGAGCCTCCAACCGGTTGATGCACCGGATCCAGGTGCTCTTGCCCGAACCCGAGGGCCCGAGCACGACCACGATTTCTTGTTCCTTGATGGTCGCTGTGATCCCACTCAGGGCCTGGAAGTCGCCGAACCACTTGTCGACATCGCGGCACACGATCATGTCGTCGCGCGCCGCGAGCTCATCGGACACCGCGATGGTTGCATCGCCGTGGGCGGGTTGCGTGCTCATGATCAGCTCCCCCTCATGGCCGGCAGTCCGATCCAACGGTTCGGGCGCCGGAGCAGCGGCAAAAGTTCGGTGGACAAAGCGGCGAACGAGTCAAGTGTCGCGCCCACAGGCCGGACGCAGCTCCACCGGTTCATCGCTGGCCCAGTCCTACTCGGCGTTCAAGCCGTTGGCTGTACTTCGACATGGCGAATGCCACCACCCAATAGACGACCGAGACAAACAGCAGATTCTCACGGCGCACCCCCAGAAACTGCGACTGGTTCGGGATCACCGAATTGGCCATCCGCAGGAAGTCGAACAGCCCGATGATGGCGAGCAGGGAAGTCTCCTTGAACGTAGCGATGACCTGGCCCACCAGGGGCGGGATCGACACCCGAAGCGACTGGGGCAGCACGATGAAGCCGGTGCGCTGGGTGGTGGTCAGCCCGACGGCGTCAGCCGCTTCGTACTGCCCGCGTCGAATCGACTGCAATCCTCCGCGCACATTCTCGGCAAGGTACGCCGCCGAGAACAGCGTGTAGCCGAGGATTGCTGCGGCCAGCTCCGCCAGCTCCATGCCGTCGGGCAGGAACAGTGGCAGCACGCCGGAGAAGAACAGCAGCAATGTGATGAGCGGTACGCCGCGGATCACCTCGATGTAGATGGTCGACAGGACCCGAAAGATCGGCTGGCGAGAGGTTCGTGCAAGCGCCAGCAACACCCCGATCGGGAACGACAGCATGATCGTCAGCACAGAGACGAGCAGCGTCACGCTGAACCCGCCGATGAACATGTCGGTCGGCGTCTCCACGGTCGACGGCGAGTTGATGACCGTTGCGCCGTAGAAGACGATCAGCACCATGAACAGCCATGCCCCTACCAGCCTTCGGCGCTGAGCAGCAACGCCGGCAAAGTTCGGCGCCAACAGCCCGGCAATGGCCAAGAGCAGGAATGCGATGCGTGCGACCTGCAGCATCGAGTACCAGCCGAAGTACGCCGCGACCCAGTGGAACGCGGCCAGCAGCATGAGGCCGATCGCTGCCAACCTCCCGGCCTCGCCGGCATCGCTGTGCGTCAGCAGCCACAGCACCGCTGCGCCCGCCGCCCCGAACGCGAGCCCCATCGGCAGCATGGTCGAGAACACGTGGGCGTAGTCGATCTCGGGATCGCGCATGACGACCCAATAGAGGAAGAAGGGGCTCAGCACCCACAGCAGATTGACCGACGTGCGCGTCCGTGCCAATGCGCCGCGGGGCAGCTCGGGCACAGCGTCGTCATCGGCCCCCTCATCGGACGGGCCGCCGTTCGGAGTCTCTTCGGCCGCTTGAGCCGAGGCAATGGCTCGATCGCGTGCGACCCTCCCAAGCGCAAAGCTGGCGACCAGAATCAGCCACATGAACGTCCAGGGCACCCTGGTGGTCATGGCCACGAGCTGTCCGGGCTCCGCGATGAACTCGCCTTCGGTGAATCCGTAGTGGCCGTAGCGCACCACCCAGGTGGACGCCACCAGCAATGCCGGCAGCCCGAAGATGAGCCAGGCGACCGGGATCTCGATCGTGCGACGCCGCAGATCATCGAGCGATGTCCACAGGACCAGACCGAGCGCCAACAGCGCGATCGCAATGGCCCACCACACCCACCGATCCGCCATCGCGGCGGCGAAGGACTCGCGCACAAGCTCGCCGGCATCGTCACGCACCGACTCACCCGCTGCATCGGTCAGCACGCTCGGCTCGCGCACGACCACCCCCGCGGCGATGAGAACACCGCCCGACATCAGCCAGCCCATCAATCGCTTGACGGTCACGCCGCCCCAGCGCGCCCAGATGCCAGCACTCACGCCCGCGAGCACCATGATGGTGCCGACCGTCACCCACACACGGATGTATTGGTGCTCGGGATAGGCCTGCGTGAACAGCAGGCGCAGATTGGTGCGCACCGCGATCCAGGAGCGCTCCTCGCTGAACATGAAGTTCAGCAATCCGCGGTAGGCGAACAGCGCGACGAGGATCGCGAAGATCGTGAGGATCGAGTTGCGAGTGTTGGGGAAGAGGTTCTCGCGGATCCAGCGTCCCGGCGGCAGGCTCGGCCGGTCAGGCGGGCTGGCTGCCGGAACCACTGGTTCGGCGCCCATGGCAGTCGACGCAGGAGGCAGCATCGGATCGGTCACGTCAGCGCTCCACGATCCGCATGCGAATGTTGAAGAAGTTGACGACAGCCGAGATCGTCAGAGAGCAGGCTAGGTAGAAGAGCATCCACACCGCCATGACCTGCAGCGTCTTGCCGGTCTGGTTGTAGACCGTCTGGCCGATCTGGACGAGATCGCTGTAGCCGACGGCGATCGCCAGCGAGGTGTTCTTGGTGAGGTTCAGGTACTGGTTGCCGACCGGGGGCAGGATCACCCGCAGCGCCTGAGGCAGGATCACCCGACGCAACGCCGTCGAGCGTCGCAGGCCGACTGCTTGCGCCGCCTCGCTCTGGCCCTTGGGCACCGCCAGGATGCCGCCGCGCACGATCTCGGCGATGAACGCTGCTGTATAGAACACCACGCCGAAATAGACAGCGGCGAATCCGATCGGCAAGTTCAGGCCGGCGGGCCCATAGTTAGGAAAGTTGCCTGGCTGCACGATGTCGGGCCGCATGGCGTCGATGGGGGGACCGGTGCGGCCGTTGCCGAACTTGTCGGCCAGCACACCGAGGCCGTCGCTGGATGAGTTGACCACCCAGCTCGACAACCCAGGCCACAGCACCGTCACAAAGAGCACGACGATCGCCGCTGCCACGACCGCGAAGATCATGCGGAACCAATCGTCATCGGTGAGCCGCGTGAGACCTGCCGGAGTTCGGTGCTGGGCGAGGAACCGGCGTATCCACCACACCGCCACGGCTACAGCGGCCAACGCAGCGATGAGCTGCACAACGCCTGGCGGAATGGCACCGACCCCGTCAGCGAGACTGCCGAGGGGGTTCCCCAGCCAGCCGAAGATGGGGTGCACCCACCACCCCACGATGGCGAACACGGCGACGATCCCGGTCGCCCAGGCGCCGGCTTTGGTCTGCGCGCCGGTCTGCTCTCGTTGCTCCGCAAGCCTGCGGTAGATGATGCGCGCCACGACGGCGCCGATCAGCATGATGACGGCCCACTGATAAAAGCCGTCGGCGACGAAGACGCGCGGGATCGACAGTCCCTTATTGGACACGTGAATCCAGCCCGATATCGGTCCCATCCCGAATGAGACATTCGGAAGCGTCGCCAGCACCGCGGCGTACACCAGGATCTGCACGAGCAGCGGGATGTTGCGCAGCGCTTCCACGTAGACACCCGCGAGGCGCCGAAGCGGCCAGTTGGACGACAGCCGGGCCAAGCCCACCAGGACACCGATGACCGATGCGAGCGCGATGCCCGCTGCAGCCATTCGGATGGTGTTCACCATGCCGACCCAGAGGGCTCGTCCGCCCGAATCGGGATTAGTGTCGATCCCCCAGCCGACCTTGATGCCGATGTGGTCGGAGATGAAATCGAAGTCAATATTCGCGCCGCGGGCCCTCAAGCTGTCCCCCGCCTCGGTGGCGAGGAACCACATCGCTGCAAGGACGAGGATGAGCGTGCCGACCTGCGCGATCCAGCGCACGACCGTCGCATCCCGGTAGAACGGCGGACGGGTCCCCAGCGTGCTCAGGGAGGCGTCACGTGCCACTTCTCGAGGGTCGCTCACCGCTGGTCACCCTACGCGACGAGATCGCGCGCATCGGGCTATTGCATCTGAGTATGCAGCGATCGCCCTGCTGGGGTCATGGCGCGCAACGGCCCCCGACCGGTCCGGTCGGGGGCCGTCACATGCGTGCGCTCCGTACACCTTTGCGTGCGCTCCATGCGCATCGTGCACTGAGTTGTGGTCACTCGCCTGCCGGTGTGGGCTCCACCCGGCCGGCAGGAGCGAGATCAGCGAGCAGGCGGTGCGTAGATGAGACCGCCCGCAGTCCAGCGCGCGTTCGCCGAGCCGTCACGGCTCAGGCCAACGGGGCCGAGGTTGCGGGTGTAGATCTCGTCGTAGTTCCCGACCTGGCTGATCACGTTGTAGAAGGCGTCGGCCGACAGACCCATCTTGGTCTGCAGCTCGCCCTCGCCGCCGAGCAGGCGAACGGCCTCGGCGTCGAGGTCGCCGCTGCCCATCATCGAGTCGATGTTGGCGGAGGTGATGCCCTTCTCGTCAGCGAGGATCGTGGCGTACACGGTCCAGTTGACGACGTCGCCGAAGGTCGACTGGTTCTGCGGGTAGACCGGACCCAGCGGCTCCTTCGAGATCGGCGTCGGCGGGAAAATCGCCCACTCCTGATCGCCTTCCTGCTTCACCTTGCGGCCCACGAGCGCGGAACCGTCAGTGGTGACCGCGTCGCAGGCACCCTGGATGAAGTTGTCGGTGACGATGTCGAAGTCCTCGAAGGTCGACAGCGTGATCTCGATGCCAGCTGCATTCGCCGCATCGGCCATGTTCTTCTCGGTGGTCGTGCCTGCGTTGGTGCACACCGTGGCGCCGTCGAGGTCCGACACCGTTGACGTACCCGAGAAGCCGTCGCTCACGCGAGCCATGATCTGCTGGCCGTCGTAGTAGGTGGTCGGTCCGAAGTCGAGCACGAGGTCGGTGTCACGGCTCTGGGTCCAGGTGGTGTTGCGCACCAGCAGGTCGATGTCGCCGGCCTCCAGCGCGGTAAACCGCTCGGCTGCGGTCAGCGGCACGAAGTTGACTCCGTCGGCGTCGCCCAAGATCGCTGCAGCAACCGCTCGGCAGTAGTCGGCGTCGAAGCCGGTCGTGCTGCCGTCAGGCTGCGTCTCGGAGAAAGCCACGGCCGATCCGCTGACACCGCAATTGAGGGTGCCGCGCTCTTGCACAACGGTCAAGAGGTCGCCCGCGTCTTGAGTCATGACGACTTCGGTTGCGGGCGCGGCCGCCTCGGTCGTCGGGGCCGGCTCGTCGCCATCGACCTCGTCGTCGGTGCCATCGTCCGACCCGCATGCAGCGACCGCTAGAGCGAGAGCCACAAGCACGCCGCCGAGCCGCAGCGCAGCCCGCCGAGAAGTCGGTGCGATTCGTCTATTCATAGAGAACATTCCCTCCATCGGTTATCCAGAACGCAGGCGCGAGATGCGCTGTTACGCGCTCCACCACACCCGACGGTTCGCGAGGCTACCCGCACAGCTTTGCGGCCCGGACACAATGTGCCGAAAATGAAGGAATCAGTCTTTAGATCATTAGAGCCGTGCATGGCCCTCGCAGGCATGAACAACCCGCGAAGTCGCCATGAACGTGCTGGAAGGGCGCTGACGGGGCACACTTGACCGATGGCCCAACCCGACGACCACGCCCTCGCCGCGAGCGTGGCCACCGAGACGGGGGCCTTGCTGGTGGAAGTCCGCGATCGGCTTTTCAGCTCGGGGGCGGGGACCTGGGAGGTTCGGGACACGGGCGATGTCGAAGCCCACCGTCACATCGTGAAGCGACTGACCGAAGCGCGGCCCGATGACGCCATCCTGTCCGAGGAAGGCAAGGACGATCTCGCCCGGCTGTCCGCAGACCGGGTCTGGATTGTGGATCCCCTCGACGGCACCCGTGAATTCTCCGAACCTGGCCGCTCGGACTGGGCGGTGCATATCGCCCTCGTCGAGGACGGCGTGCCGACTGCTGGGGCTGTGGCACTGCCCGCTGTCGGCCAGACCCTGTGCACCGATCCAGAACCCTGCCTTCCGGAACCGCACAACGGGCAGCCCCGCCTCGTCGTCAGCAGATCGCGCCCGCCTGCGGCCGCCGTCATCATCGCCGAGGCCCTCGATGCAGAGCTGATGACGCTCGGCTCTGCAGGTGCCAAGGCCATGGCGGTGGTGCTGGGTATGGCCGACATCTACGCCCATTCGGGAGGCCAATTCGAGTGGGACAACTGTGCGCCTGTCGCTGTGGCGCGGGCTGCAGGACTGCATGCCAGCCGATGCGACGGCTCAGAGCTGGAGTACAACTTTGCCGACCCATGGCTTCCCGATGTGCTGATTTGCCGCCCCGAATTCGCCGAAGATGCCCTCGAAGCACTGAGAAAAGTGATCGAAGGCGGTTGAGGCCGACAGCGGAGGGTCACATGGATCTGAAGGCAACGAAGTACTCGGTTGAGGGGCCGGTTGCGACGCTGACGCTCTCGCGTCCACATCGACGCAATGCCTGGACCGGCCGGATGCACACCGAAATGCGTTGGGTACTGGAACGGGTCGAGCGAGATTCACGCGTACGTGTTGTCGTCATCACCGGCGAGGGACGCGACTTCTGCGTCGGTGCCGACACGCAGGCGCTGGAAGGCCACGAGGACAAGGGTGGCTACGACCCCGGCACGGCCCCCGACCTGGCGATGCCGGGCTATGGCGTTGCCCCCGAATTCGATCAGAACTTCGCGTTCATGATGGCGATGGAGACGGTGACCGTCGCCGCTGTGAACGGCGCGGCGGCAGGTGCCGGACTCGTGCTCGCCTGCTATTGCGACCTGCGATTCGCTGCAGCCGACGCCAAGCTCACAACAGCGCACGGACCCTTAGGTCTGCCCGCCGAGTTCGGCCTGTCGTGGGTGCTGCCCCGCCTCGTCGGCATCACGCGATCGAATGATCTGCTGCTGTCGAGCCGCAAGATCCTGGCTTCTCAAACCGATGGCTGGGGCTTGTTCAACGAGATCGTGGATGCGTCTGAGCTCATGGACCACGTGTACGCATACGCGTACGACATGGCGGCGCGGGTCGCGCCCAGCTCGCTCGCCACGACGAAACGGCAGATCTACCTGGACCAGCATCGAGACGTGGGGACGTCGGTGGCAGAGTCGGACAGGCTGCTCGACGAGATGATCCCCAGCCCTGACTACCGCGAAGGCGTACGCGCGCTCACGGAGCGCCGTCTGCCGCAGTGGCCTGCCCGCTGACGGGAGACACCTCCAGCACAGTGACGCCTCGCGTCACGACTCCAGCACGGTGATCATGCCGGTGTCGCCGTTCACCTCGACGAGCGCGCCGTCGGGAATGCGGCCCGTCGCCCCGGTAGCTGAGATGACGCAGGGCAGACCCAGTTCCCGGCTGACGATGACGGAGTGACTGAGCGCTGCGCCGACGTCCACGACCACCGCGCTCGCGCTGACGAAGAGCGGCGTCCACGACGGATCGGTCAGCGGCGCGACGAGCACATCGCCGGATGCCAGCGCAGTCGGATCGCTGCTGTCGACCACGACGCGGGCTCGGCCGCGTGCGATGCCAGGGCAGCCCGGCAGCCCCGCCAGCACCTCCCCCGCCGACAGCTCCGGCAATTCGGTGGTGCCACGGCGCGGCCAGGACGACATCGGCGGCGGATCTCCGACGATCACGAACGGCTCTTGCCGCGAGTTCGCGTCATTCCAGATTGATTGACGCTCTGCAACGATCTCGGCCCAACCTGTCGGGTCGTCGAGCATCTCGTGTATCTCAGACAGCCGCAGCATGCCGAAGTCGGTCACGCCGTTGAACTGCCCCCGCTCGACGAGTCGCCGGCCCAGCACCCGTGACGCGATGCGGCACTCGTTGACGTAGCGCACGCAGTTGGTCTTGGTGCGCTCGCGCCCCGGCAGGTACACCGCTGCCGCACCGAGCGCCAGATTGAACTGCATCTGCGTGTCGGGATCAGCCTCCAGCGCTTCGGAGATCTCTGCAGTCAGCGACTCTCGCTGGGCCGCCAGCACTGCGCGCCGCTGCGCGGGTTCGGCATCTGCGGGGGCCAACCGCATGCGGTCGATGGCCGCAAGCGCGATGTCGGGGTCGGTTTCCCAGGTCGGGCAGCTCATCTCCCACTCGTTCGGTCCTCGCGAGCCGAATTCGTAGACGAACGAATCGAATGCCTCGTTGAACGCGGCGATCTCGCCCGACGGGTCCTCGGCACCCGCCGCAGCCAAGCGGTCGGCCAAGCCCGATGGTCCGGCTTCGAAGAGTGCCCCCAGCGCGTTCGACGCAGCGACCTGCCGGCCGAGCTGCCACATCGCATCGGAGGGAGCAGCGGACGCCACGTCCCCGAAACCGGCGACCAGCTTCAGCGTGTCCTCCGGGCGACCCAGCGCCGTGCACACCTGTTCGAGCGCGCCGAGCGGCACAGCCGCCAAGAACGACACCTTCAGGTGGCGGGCGAACAGCAGCCGAAAGCCAGCGCCGTCCTCGTAGCCCGATTCCAGAAAATCGGTGATCCACTGGACGATCTCGTGATCGCCCATCTGGGCGAAGTCGGGTCGCTGCGCGCGCAGTTCGGCGATGTTGCGCTCGTCGGTATGAATTTCGGGCAGCGCGGGTGCCGTGAACAGCAGCAGGAAGGTCTCCGCGATGCGCTGTTCGGCGGTGGGGTTGGCGTCGTCGGGATGCGGTTCGTAGGGCGGGATGCCCGGCTGCTCGCCGAAGAAGTTCCGATCGACGGTGTCGACATCGATGCCGGGAGCGCGGGCCCCGAAAACGCGCCCGACCGAAGCGTTCAGGTAGGTGTAGCCGCCGAAGACGCCCAGGAAAACGCAGTCGTCCGGATCGAATTCGTCGTAGCTGAACGCGCCCGTCTCGACGTAGGCATCGCGGAACGCCAGCTCGGACATGCGGATGCCGTCGTCGTTCTGGAATGCGAAGTCAAAGGTGCCCATCCTCACTGGATCGGGGAAGACTTCGCCCACGTTCGCGCGTGTCCAGATGGGGTAGCGCTCTGAGGGCTTCGTGCCCACGAAGTAGCCGCCGCTTCGATCTGTCAGATCCGCCATGTTCCCTCCCGACGGTGCCAAACCCCTAAGCACAGCGGGTCGGGCAGCCGCCTCCCCCTCATGGCGGCTGCCCGACCAGGCCGTGATGTGATGCTAGACCGTCACGCACGCGTTGCGACCAACGGGGAGGCGGCTGATGCCGGTGACCATTGAGCACTACCGGGATCTGGGTGAGTTTGACTATGGCGTCGCTGACCAGGTGTCACCGATGATCCGCCGGGTCATCTGCAAGAACCCGACGCCGTTCACCTATCGAGGCACCGGTACCTACATCGTCGGGCGCGGCGAGGTGGCGGTGATCGACGCCGGCCCACCGCTCGCGAGCCACCTCGACGATGTCCTCGCAGCGCTCGAGCCGGGCGAAACAGTGAGCGCCGCTCTGGTGACGCACACCCACAGCGATCACTCGCCCCTGACGGGCGATCTCGTCGCGGCAACGGGCGCACTGAGCTACGGCTACGGGCCCCATGCCAGCGTCTGGAAGCTCGATCCCGACGATCGCGTCGACTTCTCCGACTACATCAGCATCGAAGAACAAGAGAAGTACCAGGCCGAATTTGACGAGCTGCCCGAGGAGCTGAAACGGGAGGGCGCTGATACCGACTTCGTGCCCGACGTGGCGCTGGTCGACGGCGACATCGTCGCCGGTGACGGCTGGACGCTGCGCGCAGTGCACACCCCCGGCCACTGCTCGAACCACCTCTGCTACGAGCTGGCTGAGGAGAATGCGCTCTTCTCGGGCGACCACGTGATGGGCTGGGCGACGAGCGTCGTCGGACCGCCGGACGGCTCGATGCAGGACTATCTCGATTCGCTGGCGAAGCTGCTGGAGTTCGACCACGAGCGCTACTGGCCGACTCATGGCCCGCCCATCACTGAGCCGACGGCATACGTGCGCTCGTTCATCGCCCACCGCAGCGAACGCGAGCGCCAGATTGTCGAGCACCTCCGGGCGGGGCCGTGCCGCATCGCGGACTTCGTGCCGAAGATGTACGAGGCCTACGACAAGCGGCTGTGGTATCCCGCTGCAAGCTCGGTCTACGCGCACATGCTGCATCTCACCGAGAGCGGTCGGGCGCGTGTGCTCGACGACGACGGCGAGCCCAAGCTCACTTCGGTCTACGAGCTGACCGCGGCCGCCTAGTTCATTGCGGCTGGTCATCGCACGCTGCACAGTCGACTACTCGGGTCGGCTCGACGCGCACCTGCCTGAAGCAGTTCGGTTGATCATGGTGAAAGCCGACGGCTGCGTGGCCATCCATGCCGACGGGGGCGCGTACAAGCCGCTGAACTGGATGAACGCGCCCAACCGGCTCGTGTGCGAGCCCGACCTGTGGCGCGTCACCAACGACAAGGGCGAGCGTCTCGAGATCCGCCTCGCCGAGGTGCTGAGTGACACTGCGCATGACATGGGCATCGATCCCGGCCTCGAGCGCGACGGGGTGGAAGCCCACCTCCAGGAACTGGTGGCCGCCCATCCCGAGACGCTGGCCGAGGGCGCGATGCTGGTGCGGCGCGAGTACCCGACCGACATCGGTCCGGTGGACCTGCTGTGCCGGGACCGCAACGGTGCGACGCTGGCAGTGGAGATCAAGCGGCGCGGCGAGATCGACGGGGTCGAGCAGCTGTGCCGCTATCTCGAATACCTGAACCGGGATGCTCGCTTGGCGCCTGTCAACGGCGTCTTCGCCGCGCAGGAGATCAAGCCCCAAGCGCGGGTGCTTGCGGCCGATCGGGGCATCCGCTGTGTCGTGCTCGACTACGACGAGCTACGCGGCATCACCAGCGACGCTCTGAAGCTGTTCTGAGCGGTCACGCCGGTACGCGCGCCCGCTGTGGAGGCGGCGGAACCCTCTGCTCCCGCGATCCGGCCGGTCGCAACGTCGCAGAGTCTCCCGCCGCCTCCACAGCTTGGGCATCTGTTCTCAGGCGTAGGTGCACAGACCGTTGTCGATGACGACACGCTGTTCGTCGGTGCCCTTCTGGGCGACCGTGCGATAGATCGCGCGGCCTTCGCCGTCGTCCCACACCTGGATGGTCAGCTCGTCGCCAGGAAACACCGGTGCGGAGAAACGCGAATCCATCGACCGGAATCGCGATGGATCACCCTCGCACAAGGTGTGCAGCAGCGCCCGGCCGGTGAAGCCATAGGTGCACAGACCGTGCAGAATCGGCTTGGGGAAGCCTGCGAGCTCGGTGGCGAACCACGGATCGCTGTGCAACGGGTTGTAGTCGCCGCTGAGCCGGTACGTGAGCGCTTGATCGGAACGGGTCCGGTACGAGATCTCGTAGTCAGGATCGCGGTCGGGCGCGCTCACCAGCGGGGTCGTGCTGCCCGCCTCGCCGCCGAATCCGCCTGAACCGCGGATCACGACCGAGCTGCGAAGCTCGAAGATGACATCGCCGCTGTCCGGATCGACTGCTGAGGCCTCGGTGTCGATGATGGCGTTTCGGCCCTCACCCTTGTCCCACATTCCAGCGATGCGGTCGGTGATCTCGACGGAACCCTCGGTGGGAATCGGCTTATGGACGGTGATCCCTTGACTGCCGTGAAGCAGCTTGCCCCAGTCCAGATCACCGGCGTTGGCCATGGCGCCGCCGGCGCCGAATCCGATGACGACGCCCTGGGTCGGGAACGCCTGGTGGGTGATGTCCTTGGAGTTATGGGTGGTGAACTCCAGCTCGGATCCGAAGGGATCCTCCGCGCCGGCACCGATGCCGACGGCATACAGCAGCGAGTCGCGGAATGTCCACGACCGCTTCGTCGGCGTACCAGTGGCGCCGACCGCATCCGGATTGATTCCCATGTTTGTAGTCCTTTCCGAAGATTGTTACGTCAGTCTTTCAGGCTGTTGCGCCAGCTGAACCAGGTGGCTCAGTCCGCCACCCCGCCGTCGGCGGGTGCACCGTTCATGCCGCTGTTGAGCCGAGCGTCGCGCAACAGTTGCCGGGCCGCGTCGCCGATCTTGGTCGGGTCGTCGATGGCATCGATAGTCGGGCCGCGCTCCCATCCTTCGGCGATCGCCAGCATCCGGCCGGAGGCCTCGAAGACTCGACCCGAGACGCCAGCCGCCTCCGCTGAGCACAGCCACGTCACGATCGGTGCGATGTACCGCGGGTGCATCATGGCTTGGTCTTCCTCAGAGGCTTCGCCCATTCCCAAGTCCTCGGTCATGCGCGTGAGTGCACCAGGTGCAACTGCGTTGACCCGAACGCCATAGCGTGCCAATTCACGCGCAGCGATGATCGTGAAGGCTGCAATGCCCATCTTGGCTGCGCCGTAATTGGACTGTCCCGGATTGCCGTAGATGCCCGAGACCGAGGTCGTGTTCACGATCGACGCGTTGACCTGCTCGCCTGCCTTCGCCTTCTCCCGCCAGTACGAGCTGGCCCAGCGAGCGGGCGCGAACGTGCCCTTGAGGTGAACCTTGATCACCGCATCCCACTCGGCTTCGGTCATGTTCACGAGCATCCGGTCACGCAGGATGCCGGCGTTGTTCACCACACCGTGCAGGTCTCCGAAGGTCTCGATGGCCTGATTCACAAGCCGCTGGGAGCCCTCCCAGTCCGAGACGTCGTCGCCGTTGGCAACGGCTTCGCCGCCCAGCGCCTGGATCTCGCTGACGACCTCGTCGGCGGGACCCAGGTCGGCGCCGGTGCCGTCGCGGGCACCGCCCAAATCGTTGCAGACCACCTTCGCCCCATGCTCGGCCAGCATCAGGCAGTGTTCACGCCCGATGCCCCGGGCACCTCCGGTCACGATGACAATCCGACCTTCGCACAGCTTGCTCATGATGTGGTGAGTCCCTTCCCTCAATACCCCTGCCGGAACGAAGCGGCACCCTCGCGCAGCCTTCAGTGCGGTGCCGACGGCCCGGAGTATCGCACGCAGGCCGCGCCGCCCGCAGGCCGCGAGTGACCCGTACGATCAACCCTCGTGCACTGGCCGACGTGGGCCCCTCGCTGGTCGATCATCACTGCGGCCGCAGTCTTGGTGGCGTCGATCCTCGGAACGGCTGTGCTGGCGCTGCGGGACCCCGCAGACGCTCCTCCCGAGACGGCTCCCCCAACATCTGCCGCACCCACCACGACGAGCGCCGCGGCCGTCGTTCCCACGGCGCCTCCCGGAGCGCCGACCGAGGTCAGTCCCGACACGGTCCATCTGCGAATCGCCGCACTCGCAACTGAACTGGCGAGCACGCCTGTGGTGGTGCGCACCGATACCGGCGAGGTGCAGATCACGGTTGCCGACCTTGGCGTTGCGCTGGAAAGCGACGCCACCTACAACGCAGTGCGGGAATTGCGGACGGGCGGCACCGAAGTTGCTGACGGAGCAGAAGAGTCGTGGGTCGCGTGGTCCACTGACCCTCAGTTCACCGAACGCCGCTACCGCGTCGACCGGTCGAGGGCCCGCGCCACGCTGGCCAACGCCACCGACCTCGGCGTGACTGCGACTCCCCCATCGGTTGTCGTCGTCAACGGCACGCTCGCCGTCGATCTCGGCCGTCCCGGTCAAGTTGTCGACGCAGATGCCATCGTGGACCAGGTGCTGGCCGGCGTCGCGCGCTCTTTCACGCGTATCGAGATCGCCGCAGAGCTGATCGAGAGCGAGCCGCTGGCGTACACGCCGGAAATGCAGGAGGCCGTCAATACGGCGCACCAGAACTATGGGCGCAGCCTCATCGTCGCGTACGGGGATGCGACCCACGAACTCACCATCGAGACAATCGCCGGCTGGCTCCACATCGACGCGAACGCGACACCTCCCCTGATCAAGTTCGACGACGCGCCGGTCGGTCCGTACCTCGAAGAGGTGTTTGCCGCGGCCTCGGCGCCTCTCACCACTGCCGCCATGGCCGTCTTCAGCGGCGTGCCGACAGTGGTGGCGAGCGACGGCAGCGCCGCATGCTGCTCCGAGGATGTGGGCTCATTGATCTCCGAAGCGCTGCTGGCGCGCGTCGAAGGCCCGCTCGCGCTGCCGTCGCGCCCTGCGGTGAGCCGGGAAGAGCAGGCATATCTGGAATCCCTGGGCATCGTCGAGCTCGTCGCCACGTTCACCACGAAGCACGCGTGCTGCCAGGGCCGCGTCGAGAACATCCAGCGCTTCGCCGAGCTCATGCGCGGCGCAATCGTCGAATCCGGTCAGAGCCTGTCGCTGAACGGTCATGTCGGCAGGCGAACTGAGGCGAAAGGTTTCGTCGAAGGCGGCTTCATCGAAAAGGGCGTGGTCGTCGACGACATCGGCGGCGGGGTGTCGCAGTTCGCCACCACGATCTTCAACTCTCTGATCAGGGCGGGAATGACCATCGATGAGTACCAGTCGCACTCGCTGTACCTCAGCCGCTACCCGTTCGGGCTCGACCCCACCATCTCCTATCCCGAGCCCGATCTCAGGTTCACCAATCCGACGCCGTACGGCTTGCTCATCTGGCCGACGTACACCGACACCTCCATCACGGTCGAGCTGTACTCCACCCGCAACGTCGAGGTCACCATCGGTGAGCCCGAAGAGGAACTGCGGGAATTCTGTCGACGAGTCCGCACGAATCGAACGCGAGTGTTCTCCGACGGCGCCGTGGACACCGACACCTTCCATGCTCGGTACCGCCCCGAGGAGGGACGTGACTGCGACGGCACGCGTTCAGTGCCGAGACAGTGCGTGGATCCGCTTCTGGCGACCCCGGACTCGCCAAGCAACGGGTCCGCCGCCGACGGCGAGGCGCCGCAAGACGCAGGGGGCGCGGTCGGTGAGGCTGAACAGGAACTGGTCGACGACGGCAGCGTGCGCGCAGACGGGTCGATCGTGGTATGCCCGCCGCTCGAATGCGTTGAACAGCCTGGCGAACGCGACTCAGACCTGCCGCGCTATCCCGATGATCCCTGCCTCGGCGTCGACCTCAACACCTTGGTCCCCGACGACGAGACCGGCGAAGACGGCGAGGGCGACCCCGGCGAAGACGGCGAAAGCGACCCCGACCCCGGCGGCGAAGGTGACGAGACCGAGTCGGACGACAGCGGTGACGAAGGCGAGAGCGAGGGCGATCAAGGCGATCAAGGCGAGACTGACGGCACTGGTGACAGCGGTGATACCGATGGCTCGGGAGACGGGCAGTCCGGCAGCGACGACGGAGTCGCCGAGACCACCGAACCCGCAGCGTCCTGAGACAGTGACCGTCGTCGATGCCCTGATCGTCGGTGCTGGCCCAGCAGGTGCATCCGCCGCTGTGTGGGCCCGGCGCGCGGGACTCGAGGTGATGGTCGTCGATCGAGCTGCGCCAGGACGCGACAAGTGTTGCGGCGACGGTCTCACCGCGCTCGCGCTGAGGGAGCTCGAGTCGCTCGGACTGCAGCCCGAGCTGATGAGTTCGTGGATGCAGGTGACGGCGGCATGTGTGCGCACACCGCACGGCCGTGTCATGCGTCTGCCCCTGCCCGCAGGGCGCGGGCAGTTCGCAAGCGTCTGCCGGCGTGCCGAGCTCGACGCCGCGCTCGTCGACCTCGCAGCAGCAGCGCAGGCCGACGTTCGCCTCGGCGTCGCGTTCGACGGCTTTGAGGACTCCGGAGCGCACGCGAGCACCTCAACCGTGCGGCTCAGCGACGGCAGTGTGGTGCACGCCAGATTCGTAGTGGCCGCCGACGGTGTCTATTCCGCTGTTCGCAAGGCACTCGGCATCGGCCCGCATCGCTACCGGGGCGACTGGCATGCGTTTCGTGGCTACCTGCAAGCAGACGGCGCTGCGGCTCGCGATATGTGGGTGTGGTTCGAACCTGACCTGCTGCCGGGATACGCTTGGTCATTCCCCCTGGGCGACGGACGTGTGAACCTCGGCTTCGGCGTGCCCCGGCGCTCCAGCGACGACGGCGCTCGTGGCGATACGGGAACACTCTCGGGCAGCGAGATTGCAGCAGTCTGGGCGAGTCTCACCGGGCGCTCGCACATCGCCAGCGTTCTCGGGCGCCACGAACCCGACGGTTCAACGCGCGCATGGCCGATACCAGCGCGGCTCGAGGACATGGAACTCGCGCGCGGGCGCACGCTGCTGTGCGGCGATGCTGCGGCGGCCGCCGACCCGCTGACCGGTGAGGGAATCGGCCAGGCCCTGCAGATGGGACGGATGGCGGCCGGTGCGATCGCTCGTGGCGGCCCGCCGCACAGCGTGACCGCTCGGTATGTACGCGAGGCCCGCGCTGAGTTCACGCTGGATCACCGGCTGGCGCGCGGCCTCAGTCGCGTCCTGGCCCACGAAGGTCTGGCCGAGCTCTCGCTCGCGGCGGTCGATACGTCCGGTTGGACCCGCCGGCAGTTTGCACGCTGGATGTTTGAGGACTACCCGCGGGCGGCCCTCGCGACGCCCCGTCGTTGGCGCCGGGGCATCACGACAGCACGGGGCGCATACGACCCTGGGTCGGCACCAGTTGCGGTCGAGGCCATGAGTTCGCCAAGCTAGGTAGGTGACGGACCCCATGACGCTCGACAGAACGCTCGAGCCGGGCATCGATGACCGGCATTGCAGGTTCACCCGCGAGCAGTGGGCGAAGCTGCGAGATGCCACACCGCTGTCGCTGACCGAAGCCGAACTCGAGACGCTGGCGGGCCTCGTCGAGCCAGTGACGCTCGACATGGTGCGGGACATCTACCTGCCGCTCTCACGCCTGTTGAACCTGCGTGTCGCCGCAAAGCGCCAGCTGCGGGCCACCACCGAGGGCTTCTTCGGCAGGGTGCTGCCGCCGCGGCCCTACCTGATCGGCATCGGCGGGAGCGTCTCCGCAGGCAAGAGCACGACGGCACGCATCCTGCGAGCAGTGCTCGCGTCCTGGCCTGATCATCCCGAGGTGGACCTGGTCACGACAGACGGATTCCTGTTGCCGAACGCCGAGCTCACCGCGCGCGGCATCCTCGGACGCAAGGGTTTTCCGGAGTCATACCGACGCGGCGACCTGCGCGATTTCCTCCAGCGGATCTCGAGCGGCGAGCCCGACGTCGCAGCGCCGATCTACTCGCACAGCCTGTACGACGTGACCGACGAGGTGCAGCTCATCAACCAGCCGGACATTCTCATCGTCGAGGGTCTGAACGTGCTGCAGACCGGGCCGCCGTCGAGCACACCGTTCGTGTCGGATTTCTTCGACTTCACCATCTATGTCGACGCCGAGTCCACCGACCTCGAGGAGTGGTACGTCGAGCGCTTCCAGCAGCTGCGCAAGACGGTGTTCCGCGAGCAGTCCGCCTATTTCGCGCAGTTCGCCGATCTTCCCGCGTCCGCTGCGGACGCCGTCGCGCGCACGATCTGGCGCTCGATCAACCTTGTGAACCTGCAGGAGAACATCCTTCCGACACGGGCTCGGGCCGACCTCGTGCTCGCGAAAGGCCACGATCACGTCGTCGACCACGTCGAGCTCCGGTACCACTAAACCCCGGTTTCTCGACTGATGATCAACCCTTCTTCCGATGACGCGCCGGCTGCGGACCGGATGCCGGGCTGCACGTTCTGTTCGATCGTCGCAGGCGATATTCCGGCATTGCGCTTCTATGAAGATGAGCACGCCGTGGCGTTCATGGACCGCTTGCCGATGACCGTTGGTCACAGCCTCGTCATTCCCCGCCGGCATGTGACCGACGTCTGGGATCTCACCGATGACGATGCGGCACACGTGATGCAAGCAGCGCGGCGGGTGGCTGGCCTGGTGCGCGATCGGCTGCAGCCCGCAGGAGTGAACCTGCTCAACAACAATGGTGCGGCCGCGGACCAGACGCAGTTTCACTTCCATGTCCACGTGATTCCGCGCTACGGACGGGACCGGCTGCTGCACCCGTGGGAACGGATCTTTGCGCCCGCCGGCGAGATCGAATCGGCGTACCGGTTGCTCAGTGCAGCGGACCCGCAGACCCGGGCGGCTGCCACCCCACGCAACTAACGCAGCGCATCACTGCTGCGGGGCCGCTTCACCACTGGTCGCAGACCCGGGCGGCTGCCGCCCCAAAGAACTAGCTTCAAGCGCCATGAACGACCGCTACGCCCCATTCTCCGCGCTTCAGATCACGGGTCCTGATGACGACGGCGTGCTCGAGATCGTGATCGACACGCCGGGCCGACTGAACTCGGTCGACGCGCCGAAGCACTTGGCGCTGGCCGATGTGTGGCGGGCGGTCGACGACGATCCTGACACCCGGGTAGCGGTGATCCGGGGGGCCAACGGCACGTTTTCCGCCGGCGGCGACCTGGACATGATCCAGGAGATCATGGACGACTTCGAGACGCGCCAGCGGGCCCTTCGCGAGGCCCGCGACATCGTCTACAACATGATCAACTGCTCCAAGATCATCGTGTCGGCGATCGAAGGTGTGGCGGTCGGGGCCGGATTGGCGGCCGCACTCATGGCGGACATCTCCATCGCTGGACGAAACGCACGCATCGTGGACGGGCACACCAAGCTCGGCGTCGCCGCCGGCGACCATGCCGCGATCGTGTGGCCGATCCTGTGCGGCATGGCGAAATCGAAGTACTACCTGCTCACCTGCGACACGATCACCGGGGCAGAGGCCGACGACATGGGTCTGGTCAGCAAGGTGGTCGATGATGACGCCGTAATCGACGAGGCCTTCGCCGTCGCTCGCAAGCTCGCCAAGGGCAGCCAGAGTGCGATCCGCTGGACGAAGTACAGCCTCAACAACTGGATGCGGATGGCAGGGCCGATCTTCGACACCTCTGCTGCCTTGGAGATGCTGGGCTTCACCGGTGCTGATGTGCGCGAGGGTCACGCCGCCATCGTCGAGAAGCGCCGTCCGAACTTCGCCTGAGCTCAGCGCCGAATCAGAGAGACGACGACATGGCAATGCTGGATCCGCCCGATGAGGCGCACCTGACCGCACACGAGCGTGTAGCCCCGATGGCCGCCCAGAACTCGGGGCCGCTGCAAGGCGTTCGCATCATCGACTGCACCCATGCACTTGCGGGGCCGTGGTCGACAATGATGCTGGCCGACTTGGGCGCTGATGTCATCAAGGTTGAGCCGCCGCGGGGCGAGCTGGCCCGCAAGATGGCGCCGTTCACCCGGGAGGACACCGAGCGCAACTTCGGCGCCGGGTTCGCCAACTACAACCGCAACAAGCGGGGCATCGCACTCGATCTCACCGACGACGACCAGCGTGAGCAATTCCTGCAGCTCGTCGAAACTGCGGACGCACTCGTCGAGAACATGCGCGCAGGGGTCATGGACGCGCTCGGAGTGGGCTGGGAGGTGCTCCATGAGCGCAACCCGAGGCTCGTCTATGGCGCCATCCGCGGCTTCGGCGACCCGCGTTCGGGCGAGAGCCCCTACGTGGACTGGCCCGCCTACGACGTGGTCGCCCAGGCCATGTCCGGCATGGTCTCGGCCACTGGGAGCGGCCCTGCCGACCGTCACGTCGTCGGCCCCTATATCGGCGACACCTACCCGGGCACGATCGGCGCCATGGGTGTGCTGGCGGCGCTGTTTCACGCGCAGCGAACGGGCGAGGGCCAGTTCGTCGACGTGTCGATGGTCGACGCTGTGATGGCCCTGAGCGAGGTCGGGGTCACCCGCTACAGCGTGATGGGCCAGCCCGACACCCCGCCCAGCGGCAACAAGAACCAGTACATCGTGCCGTTCGACATCTTTGATACGTCCGATGGGGCAGTTGCCATCGGTGCGCCCACCGACAACCACTGGCGGGAGCTGGCAGTTGCCATCGGTCGGCCGGAGTGGGCCACTGCAGACGAGACCCGGACGCTTCGTGCGAGGTTTCATCACCGTGACATGATCATCAGCGCCATCACGCAATGGGCTGCATCGCACACCAACGCCGAGGTGCTCCAGGCGGTCGGCGGCAAGGTGCCGTGCGGCCCGGTGAATCACCCCGTCGACCTGTTCGCCGACCCCCATGTCGCGGCCCGCGACATGCTGGTGGCGGTGGAGCAGCCGGTGGGCCGGCCGATTGTGCAGATCGCGCCGCCCATCCGCATGAGTGCCACACCGCCGGGCATCTATCGCCGTGCTCCCAAGCTCGGCGAGCACAATGATGAGGTGCTCGGCGAACTCGGCGACTGATCGCACCCGCTGGAGTGACGGCGAGATCCGCGGCTCTCAACGCTCGACGACGGGGCGCCTGTGACCCACGGGTAGCGTGACCACGATGGGCAGGCGCAAGCGTCGGGTGCCAGCAGCGCGCACGAGGCCTCCTGGCTTCGAGCCGGTGGTCGCTGGCATGATCTCGCCCCGCCGAGCTGTTCCCCCGCATATTGCATTGCCGCCCTATGCGATCAGCGGCAAGTCCGGCACGGCCCCGAGCGGCGTGGCGCCGTCGGACAGCACCACCATCGAGGCGATGCGGCTGGCGGGTTCAGCCGCGCGGCGAGTGCTGAGTGCTGTGGCGGCGGAAATCGCGCCGGGTGTGACCAGCGATCATCTCGACGAGGTCTGCCACGAGACATGCATCGCCGAGGGCGGCTACCCGAGCCCGCTCAACTACAACGGATTCCCGAAATCGCTGTGCACCTCGGCCAACGAGATCATCTGCCACGGCATCCCAGACGACCGGCAGCTGCGCGACGGCGACATCGTGAACTGCGATGTGACGATCTACGTCGGCGGCGTACACGGTGACCACTCCGAGACGTTCCTGGTGGGCGATGTGGACGAGGCCTCCCGGCGGCTCGTCGCAGTCACCCGCGAGTCGATGTATCACGGCATCGCGGCAGTGCGGCCCGGAGCTCAAGTGTGCGACATCGGCCGTGCTATCCAAGCTCGGGCCGAAGCGGAGGGCTACGGCGTTGTGCGCGAGTTCGTCGGCCATGGGATCGGGCAGATCTTCCACCGGTTGCCCAACATCCCGCACTACTTCGACCCCGCTGCGCGTACTGAGTTGGTGAAGGGCATGACCTTCACGGTGGAGCCGATGATCACGGCGGGCACGCCTCGTGCACAGCTCTGGCCTGACGGCTGGACCGCGATGACCACCGACCGCAGTCGAACCGCGCAGTTCGAGCACACCGTGGTGGTCACCGACGAGGGCGCCGAACTGCTCACCGTGACCCCCGACGAGCCGCAGCCGTTCCTCTTGGCGGATGCCGCAAGCAGGCTGAGCCCCGACAACTGGCCCCAGCAGCTGAACACGGCCGCGGTTCAGTCCAGCTGAGCGATGCGTCGACTGCGTGCCGCGACAGCGACTGCATCGGCGGGCGACAGGCTCGCGCCGAAAGGGCGCCCGGGAACGCCCGCTCGCCCGTCGCGACGCCCGCTGCCTCTCGTCGGCACTGGCCGGATCGCAGTGATGCTGCTCGCAGCAGCGACGCTCGCGGGGGCCTGCGGCGCCGAGCCTGAGGCCGAACCGATCCCGACGACGCTGCCCGTGCTCACGACACTGCGCCCGCAGCTCACGACGACGACCATGGCTGCACCGCCTCCTCAGCGTCGGATCTACGTGGTTCAACCGGGCGACACGCTCGGCAAGATCGCTAATGGATTCGGCGTCTCCGTGGAAGCGCTCATGGAGGAGAACGGCAAAGAAGACACGCTGCTCCGCATTGGAGAGCAGCTCGTCATCCCGCCGACCGTGGTCGGCGCCAACAGTTCGCAGTGACAGCGGCCGGTGACTTCTACTGCTCGAGGCACTGGGGTGTCATGACGGCGGCGATCGCGCTTGCCGCGGCCGGCATGGCACCGGGGTGCTCCCTGCTGCCGGGCGAATCCCGCACGCAAGGCGCGGCCACGACCGTTCCCGCACCAGCGGTGCCGTCGACCACCACCACCGAGCCACCAGTGCTGACGGAGTACACCGTGAAGCCGGGCGAATTTCTGATCCAGATCGCCGACGATCACGGCATTCACCTGAACGATCTCGTACGAGTGAACAACATTGCCGACCCCACCAAGATCTTCGTCGGTCAGATCCTGCTGATCCCGCCGCCGGCGGATCCCGATGCGGGGCCGGCGCTCACCATTGCGCCTGCCACCGACCCCATTCTCCCGCCGCTCCTGCCGACCACCGCCGCTCCGCCGGTCACTTTCCCAGGACCGGGGTGATGTCAGCACCGTCGGGGCCGGACGCGGCCACGCCATTCGACCATGATGCGGCCATGAACGAGCAGGCGCTCGATGCGCTGGGCAACGGGGCACCGCGGGATGTCCTCGGCTCAGCGGCACGACAGATCGCTCGTTTCGACAATGCAGTGGACCGGTGGTGGGAGGCATTGCGGGGTCGCAAGCTGGTGGACCGGGTTATGTACGGGGCCTCCGACGTCGGCGAGTTCAGCCAGTTGTGGCATGTGCTCGGTGCATTTCGTGCGCTGAGTCCGCGGCGAGAAGTCTCCGACGCCTTCCGGTTCAGCGCCCTCATGGCGCTCGAATCACTGGTCGTGAATCAGGGCATCAAGCGGCTGTTCTCACGGCGCAGGCCCGGCACCGCGGACGAGAATCCGACCCAGCACCGGTTGCGCCAGCCGATCTCGTCCAGCTTCCCTTCAGGGCATGCGTCGGCGGCATTCTGCGCTTCGGCTGTTCTGTCGCGTGGGTCTCGTCTCGGGCCGCTGTACCGGCTGGCAGCCATCATCGTGGCCACCTCACGCATTCATGTGCGCTTGCATCACGCGAGCGATGTCATCGCCGGGGCTGCTGTCGGCGAGATCATCGGGCGCGTTGCCGCACGTCTCATGCGGCGCTGAGCGGTAAAGGGCCGCCCACAACCCGATCAACGCGCCGAGCCGGCTTGCCCGGCAATCGGCTGTGAGGGCGACTCAGGCCCGGGCGACGTCCTGATCGGCCTTGGTGCCGGCCGCCAGATCGGCAGCTTCGTCGCCTCGACGCAGCAGTGTCCGCACGTCGAGGAGCACATCGGTGACCTCAACCGATGAGAGCAACTCACGGCTGAAGAAGTGGCCCAGAGCGCTGTCGATGACTTCGAGAGCGTCGGTGATGATCCGGGGCTCAGCTGTCCGAGTCGGTTCCGTAGTCTCGGTCATCTTGGTTCCCTCCCCGCTCCCGCCG
>LXNI01001070.1_pt1 | contig 26403 bp, 22 predicted proteins | sample 809091 | NCBI WGS metagenome assembly LXNI01 (sample SAMN04870527, study PRJNA318959) | sponge metagenome | biome: 01000161; feature: marine sponge reef; material: water | host: Sarcotragus foetidus | place: Greece: Milos, Mediterranean Sea | collected 2013-05-29 | depth 5-7 m | reverse complement strand
CAGACAGTTATGCTGCATGGGAGGCGGCTGTAGCGCCGGCGGTTGAGGCGGACGACGATGGATGTCTGGCGGTAGAAGGCGTGTCTGGCCACATTGCTTTCGGGCGCAATCGTCCGCTGCAACGGGAGGTTATTTTTACGAGCTTTGAGGATATTTCCTCTATGGAAGGCACGGTTATTCGTTTTCTGACAACGAAGCCTCACCAGGCGGGAGATACGTTTCTTATAACGACAGCGGACATAGGCGTTACGACGGGCGATACGGCAGTACTGGAGGCGTCGATCGAGGACATCGGCATCGTTCCGAACCCGTATCGCGGTCGTTCGGCGTACGAGACGGGCAACCAGGATCGTCGCGCGCGTTTCACGAATCTGCCTCAGACGGCCAAGATTCGCATCTACACGGCGAGAGGCACGCTGATTCGTACCTTGTACAAGGAGGGTCCGAGCACGTCATTGGACTGGAACCTGACGACGGACAGCAACTTGCCGGTAGCCAGTGGCATGTACTTCATTCATATCGACGTTCCGGGCGCTGGCGAGAAGGTTATGAAGTTCGGGGTTATTAATCGGGGAACAGACCTGAGTCTTTATTAGCGAAAAACACTGTGGATTCGGGGCGTCGCGGACGTGACGCGTCCCTCGCAGCCTCTGAGATTTGCGGACTTAATCAGAGTATCTAACAACGATGCGCGGCTTCGTCATTTTTCTACCGGTCGTACTCGCATGGGGGGTGGTTGCCTCCGGATGCGGCTCCGGTGCGCCGGATGTGCAGGATTTCGCGCAGGAGGCGGAAGACGCCGCGGACGGGGAGATTCGTTTTCGGAACCTGTCCGCCGAATTTACGGGGGACGAGGCCTGTTTCGATTGTCATGAGGAGGAATACCGGGGGTTTGAGGAGCATGGAATGGCGAATTCGTTCTATCCCATGCGTTCCGCCGCCGTGGTCGAAGATTTTACCGGCGTAACGGTGCAGGACCCGAACCGGGGCCTCTTTTATCGCCCATACCGGGAGGGGGATCGTTTCTGGCTCGAAGAATTCAGGCGGGGGCCGGATGGGAGTAAAACGCATAGCCTGGTCCGGGAAATAGAGTACGTCGTGGGTAGCGGCACCGCTGCGCGTACGTACCTCGTAGAGGAGGGCGGACGCTATTTCGAACTTCCCCTGACGTGGTACACCCAGGGAGAGAAGTGGGACCTCAGTCCCGGATACGAGGCGTCCAATTCCCGCTTTGACCGGCTCATTCCGGATCGCTGCATGGCCTGCCATAACAGCTACCCGCACTCGACGCCGTTTGCGGAAGGCAAATACGAGGAGGTGCCGTATGGCATCGGGTGCGAGCGATGCCACGGTCCCGGCTCCGTGCATGTGGAGGCCCGGCTCGCCTCCCCGGAACCGGCAGGCGATATCGACGAGACCATCGTCAACCCCGCGCATCTTTCTCTCGAACGCCGGCTGGACGTGTGCCAGCAATGCCACCTGCACACGACGGTGTCGATGTTGCGGGACGGGCGCGCGGCCTACGATTACCGCCCCTCCCGTCCGCTTTCCGAACACATGACGTTTTATGTGTCCGACGCAGCGGATTCGAGCGATGAGATCGACGCCATCTCCCATGCGGACCTGATGAAGCAGAGCGCCTGTTTCATCGAAACGCAGACCTGGGAGAAGCCCATGGATTGCATGACCTGCCACAATCCGCACGAGGCATTCCGGCTGGCCGGCCCCGATTACTTCAACGCTACCTGCATGACCTGCCACGATACGGCGGCGCTGCAGGCTGCGTTGCCTGCGGAGGCTGCGCGCGCCGTGCATACGGAAGACGCCCATTGTTTTTCGTGCCATATGCCGAAGGCGGCCGTTGAGGGAACGCCGCACACCTCGCTTACGGATCACCGCATTCGCGTGGTGCGGGAACGGGATCAGGACGCTGCGGACGCTTCGGGCGATGCGTCCGCTGTGGCTTCAAGCGGTGAAGCGCCGGTCGAACGCATCCGGCTACGCCCCTATTATGCCGTGGACGACTCTGCAGGCGCCTATGCCGGCATGGCCTATGTCATTCGGGGATTGCAGCAGCAGGATACGACGGCGCTCCGGCATGGCGTGACATTGCTCGGCGCCGCGGAGGGAGCGTTCGGCGAAGCGCAGTATCTCCTCGGGTACGGATACATGCAGCTTGGAGAGATGGAGCGCGCCGTGGAGCCGCTGGAGCGGGCGGTGGCTCTGGAACCCAAACCGGAGCGGCTCAATGCCCTGGCGCAAACGTACGAACGACTGGGGCGCGAAGATGCGGCCATTCGGGATTTGTACGAGCAGGCGCTGGCTACCCAGCCCGCACTGGCGAGCGTGCGCGTCAATTACGGGCGCTATCTGGAGGTCCAGGGCGAACTGACGGCGGCGGTTACGCAATACCAGGCGGCTATTGCCGAGCATCCCTGGCTGGAGGCCGCCCATTTCAATCTGGGAACGGTCCGGTTGCGGCAGGGGGATCGGTTGGGCGCCGAACGGTCGCTCCGCGAGGCGGTCCGTCTTAATCCGGACGGCGGGCAGGCCCTGGGGAATCTGGGCCTGTTGCTTGCGGGAAGCGGGCGGCTGGAGGAGGCGCGCGCGTTTTTCGAGCAGGCGGTGCGCGCGGAGCCGGAAAACCCGGTGGCCTTCGGGAATCTTGGCGCGTTGCATTTGAACGAAGGCCGTCCGGATATCGCCGTACGATTGTTTTCGAGAGCCGTGGAACTCGATCCGTCGTACGTCGACGGGTTGGTCAATCTGGCGCTGGCCTGGTACCTGCAAGGAGAGGACGACCGGGCCCGCATGTATGCGGAGCGGGCGCTGCGCCTGGCGCCGAATCACCCGCAAGCCCGGCAAATTCTGGATGCGGTGTGATCGCAGGGGGATGCGTTTGTTTTCGGTCGGGCGCGAACGGACGTAACAAGTTTGCTATGCCCTCCGTATAACAGGTGGGCTCCTCTGCCCTTTTCGCCAGCGCAGTGCAGGGAGTAGCCCGACAACCGGCAGCTTATTCCGCCGTAATCCAGTGGCGCTTCTCGAAATCGACGGGTTCGAACTCCCGGCCCGCGATATGGCGCATGATTTGCCGTGCATGGACCCGCCCGTTTTCGATGAACCACCGGCCGGTCCGACGGCCTCCGCATACGGTGCCCGCGATGTACACGCCTTTGCGCGTGGTTTCGAACGATTGCGGATCGAATATCGGGGTATTCCATTCGTCCGTGGCGGTTTCGATCCCGACGGTCTCCAGAAACGAGTAGTCCGGATGGTAGCCTGTGAGCGCAAGGACGTAGTCGTTTTCGATCTCTTCCACCCCTTCCGGGCCTTCGATGACCAGCGAAGATTCCCTGATTTCCCGAACGACGGTTTCGAACCGGGCTGTGATCGCGCCCTGTTTAATCCGGTTTTCGAGATCGGGCTTGATCCAGTATTTGATCCTGTTCGAAAGCTCCGCCCCCCGCACCAGGAGGGTAACATGCGCTCCATGCCGGCTGCAATCCAGAGCAGCCTTCGCGGCCGAATTGCGCGCGCCGATTACGGCCACGCGCTGCCCGAAATACGGGTAGGCTTCCTTGTAGTAATGGGTTACTTTCGGTAAATCCTCTCCCGGCACATGCAGCAGATTCGGGTGGTCGAAGAAGCCGGTTGCAATGACCACGCGCCGGGTTGCTATGACGTCCTTGTCCGTGACGACCCGGAAGGCGTCGCATTCCCCGTCTATCCGCCGGACGCGCTCGTACAGGCGGATGTCCAGATTTTCGTTTTGCGCCACGCGGCGGTAGTACCCGATCGCCTCTTCGCGAAGCGGCTTTTGTCCGTGTACGGGGAAAGGGTGTCCTCCAATCTCGATGAGTTCGGGGGTCGAGAAGAACTCCATCTTCACAGGGTACCCCACGAGAGACTGTACGACAGTCCCTTTCTCCACGACCACGGCGCGGAGACCTTCGCGTTGCGCCCGGATGGCGCAGGCCAGCCCAACGGGGCCGGCGCCGACGATAACCACGTCCGTCATGGCGCGTACACAGGGGGTTCAGGAGTTACAGGGCGATACGGCGCTTCCGAAAGAAAGCCTGCATGAGTTCGGCGGCGCGTTCTCCTTCGACGCCCGATACGACCTCCATCTGGTGATTGAGCCGCTTGTCTCTCGGGATGTCGTACAGGGTCGAGGCGCCGCCTGCTTTTTCGTCGAATGCTCCGAACACGAGCCGGTCGATGCGCGCCCACACAAGGGCCCCGGCGCACATGGGGCAGGGTTCAAGCGTAACGTAGAGCGTGCATCCGCGAAGGTTTTTCGCTCCGAGGGTTTCGCACGCCGCCGTAAGGGCGATCATTTCCGCGTGGGCGGTTGGGTCCTGCAGACGCTCGACCATGTTGCGCCCCCGCCCCACAATCTCGCCGGCATGCACTACGACGGCCCCGACAGGCACCTCATCCTCGTCCCAGGCCGCCTCCGCTTCCTTGAGGGCGAGCTGCATCCATTTTTTATCCGGTTCCAGGAAGTCGGACAGGCTCATACGGACAGGCTCATGAGAACCGGCAGGCTCAACGCCGGCGCCGGAAGGCGTCGATGAACCGGAGAATGATGGCGATGACGAGAAGGACAAGCAGCACCGGAAGCGCAACCCGACCAATGGCGGCGCCTACCTTTAGAATGACGCTGAGCACGCCACCCGCCACGATCAGTACGATGACGACCGCAATCCACCTTAGCAGTTTCTGGATGTCCATATCGTCGGGTAATAATATACGATCGTCGATAATATACGACGGCGACAAGGTTATTCCATCGGACCGGCGGCTCGCTCGCGTCCTGCAACCCGGCCAGTTGGACTATGTTAGACTATGTTGGACGTATCCATAGAACGTGACGCGCCGGACGAAGCGGTTTTGGTCAGCGTATCCTATGCGGATCGCGACCAGGTCCGCATCCGGTCTTTCAGATAGTCTGCCGCATTGTCTTTCGGAATGCGCTCCTGGCTCATGGAGTCCCGATCCCGGATGGTAACGGAGCCTGTCTCCATGGTTTCGCCGTCGACCGTGATGCAGAACGGCGTACCGGCTTCGTCCATCCGCCGGTACCGCTTCCCGATGGATCCGCTATCGTCGTAGAACGCATTGAAATGCCCGCGCAGATCGGCGGCGAGGGCCTGGGCCGTTTCCGGCATCCCGTCCCGTTTGACCAGCGGGAAAACAGCGGCCTTTACAGGGGCCACTTCGGGGTGAAACTTCATGACGACGCGTTCTTCGCCTTCGATATGCTCCTCTTCGTACGCCTCGCACAACAACATCAGAATGGTGCGGTCCAGCCCGGCCGAGGTCTCGACGACATACGGGATGTATTTCTCCTTCCGATGCGGATCGAAATACTCCATCTTCTTGCCGGAGAATTCCTGGTGGCGTTTCAGGTCGAAGTCGGTGCGCGAATGAATCCCTTCGATTTCCTGCCATCCCATGGGGAAGTCGTACTGCACGTCGAAAGCGGCGTCGGCATAGTGCGCCAGCTTCTCGTGTTCGTGCCAGCGCAAACGCTCCGGGCGGACGCCGTTGTCTATGTGCCACTGCATTCGTTTGGCCCGCCACTCCTCGAAATGCTCCATTTGCGTACCGGGACAGACGAAATACTGCATCTCCATCTGCTCGAATTCGCGCATCCGGAAAATGAACCGGCGGGCGACGATCTCGTTGCGAAAGGCCTTTCCGATCTGCGCAATGCCGAACGGCACCTGCTGCCGGGCTGTCTCTTGCGCCAGACGAAAGTTCACGAAGATGCCCTGGGCCGTTTCGGGGCGAAGGTAGATTTTGGTCTCGTCGTCGACGACCGCGCCGGCATGCGTTTCGAACATCAGGTTGAATTGCCGTACCTCGGTCCAATCGAAGGCGCCGGAGTCCGGCCCCCGGATCTCTTCGTCGAGAATAATCCGGTGGAGTTCCTTCGGCATATCGTCGCTATGCAGCGCCGCCACAAAGCGGGTCCGTACGTCGCGGGCCTGTTTCCCCTTGCCGGAAGTCTCCAGTTTTTCGATGTGCCGCTCGATCAGGTCATCGGCCCGGTACCGCCGCTTCGACGCCTTGTCGTCGATCATGGGATCATGGAAGGCGTCCACATGCCCGGACGCTTTCCATACGGTCGGATGCATGAGAATGGCCGCGTCGAGCCCTTCGATATTGTCGTGCCGGTACACCATCTCCCGCCACCACCGCTCCTTGACGTTGCGCTTCAGTTCGACGCCCAGCGGACCGTAATCGTATGTGGCGCCGAGGCCGCCGTAGATATCCGAAGACGGGAAGACGAATCCGCGGCGCTTGGAGAGGGAAACGATCTTTTCCAGAAGGTCCATAGGGGAGCAAACGAATACGGGAGAAACGTCCGGGCGACGCCGGAATGCGGGCCTCATACCGGGGAAGGCGCCGGTATGATTCCGTACGCGGTCGAAAACCGGTTTACAACAATTGCCGTTCCGCCATGGAAGTGTATCCGTTTCCGGCGACAATGAGGTGATCGTGAATGGGAATGCCCATCATTTTTCCGGCGGCCACCAGTTGCCGGGTGATCCTGATATCTTCCTGACTGGGTTCCGGGTTGCCCGACGGGTGGTTGTGTACGCAGATCACCGAAGCGGCATTCTCCAGGACGGCCTGCTGGAAAACGGCTCTCGGTTCGACAATGCTGGCCGCAAGTCCGCCCTCGCTCACCCGAACGTCTCCTATAATGATGTTCGCCGTGTTGAGCAAAACGAGCTCGAACACCTCCGTGCGCATGTCGCGCAATTTCGGGACGTAGACGGCCGCTACGTCATCGGGCGAACATACCTGTATTCCCTTGCGATCGGTTTGCTGCGACTCGATGCGCCGCCCAATTTCGAACGCGGCTGCGAGTTGGGCTGCCTTGGCCGGTCCGATGCCCGCCACGCGCATCATTTCCCGCACATCCCGGCGGGAAAGGTCGCGCAGCGTACCGAACGTATGCAACAGCGTACGCCCAAGCTGGATGGCCGACACGGAGCCGGAACGGGTGTGCGTGCCCGATCGGAATACCACCCCGATCAACTCGGCGTCCGACAACCCATCGGTGTGCCCGCCCAGCAAGCGCTCGCTGGGGCGTTCTTCTTCCGCCCAGTCGCGAATGGGGACCCGGTATTGAATTTCCGGATCCGAAACAGGATCGATCCGTGCAAGAGGATTCAGCGCCATACGAGAAAGCCGATTGAAAAAGGGGCAAGGATATACTAATAGACCCCGCAAGGCGGAAAATATAACCACCCTGCCCCTGTCCTGTATGTTGGCTTACCCGTATCCCTCGCTTGGAACCAGTTCGTTGAGCAGGTGCGCGTTGGTCGGGGATTGCTGGATATGACGAATCAGCGCTTGCATGGCTTCGACAGGATGCCGCGAATTGAGCGCCCGGAACAGCCTGTGATGCTGATCTATTGCATCTCCAATGAGTCGTTCTTCGTTGCGCGTACCGCTTTTGCGCAGGTTGATGGCCGGGAAAATGCGTTTGTCGGCCATTTCCCGGTCCAGCACGATCTCCGAATTGCCCGTTCCCTTGAATTCTTCGAAAATGACGTCGTCCATCCGGCTGCCTGTCTCGATAAGCGCCGTGGCGACGATGGTGAGCGACCCTCCATCCTCGATGTTGCGCGCAGAGCCGAATATCCGCCGGGGGATCTGCAAGGCCTTCGCGTCCAGGCCGCCGGAAAGCGTGCGTCCGCTTCCGGACAGGTACAAGTTGAACGTTCGGCCCAGTCTCGTCAGGGAATCGAGCAGGAGCACCACATCCTTTCCCATTTCCACGAGGCGCCGGGCGTATTCGAGCGCCAGGGTGGAAACACGCACATGATTGTCTTCTTCCCTGTCATTCGAGGAGGCGAACACTTGCGCCGCCGTGGCCCGCTTGAAGTCGGTCACTTCTTCGGGGCGCTCATCGACCAGCAGCGCCACCAGCGCCACGTCCGGATGATTCTGCGTAATAGCGGCGGCCATTTTCTTCAGCAGGATCGTTTTGCCCGTTCGGGGCGGCGCCACGATCAGGGCGCGTTGTCCCTTTCCAATGGGGGCCACGAGGTCCACGACGCGCATGGAAATGTCCCCGGGAGCTGTAACCAGTTCCAGTTTCTCGTCGGGGTAGATGGTTTGTCCGCCGTCGAAATCGGGTATCTCGGCCCAGGCTTCGGGCGGCATGCCCATCACGCTGTCGATCCGGGCTACCTGCAAAGCGCCCTTGCGCCCTGGCCGCAGGGTGCCTGTCATGAGGCACCCGTCCCGAAGGTGAAATTTCCGCACCAGCGGCGGCGATGTAAAGGGATCGCTGGTTCCTTTCGGCAAATCCGGGCGAAAAGTCCGGATGAAACCGAATTTTTTGTCCCCGATCATTTCGAGGACTCCTTCAAAGTGTTTTTCCGACATAAAATTCAGTCAGTTGGGGAGGGAAGCATACCCAACGCATTGCGCGCAACCACCCTGCCCGGCAACAATAATTCGATGCAGAGAGGGAATGCGCGCGATGCGCTTCGTACATTTATGGATATTCCGATCAAAACTACTTTGCCCGGCACTTCGCTTTCGCGCGTACATGACATCATGACTCCATCGTTGAAATCAGCAGAAAACACTGCGGATTCGGGGCGTCGCGGGCGTGCAGCGCCCTTCCGGGGGCTGCGAGGGGCACGCTGGCCGCGTCATTCCTCATTGTGTTTAAGACCGCATACGTCATGCGGCGGAAAACCGATAGATGAAAAGCCCGACGAATGATTCGACGAACGATTGCAACCCGGTTTTTAGGGCGTGCGGCCCGAAAAACGGAAAACCCGGAGAAAGATGGGATGTACAGTACTCCAACATCATAGCAGGGTAATGAGTTCCGAATCGTCATCGCAAGCGCAAAACGGCGTCGAGGCCCCCGGGTCGTACGGAGCGGAGATGCTGAGCCGTACGATCACCGGCAACGCATCGGGTTCTCCCGTTCTCCTTCTCCACGGATGGGGAAGCAGCGCCGCCAATATGGCCCCGATAGCCCAGGCGCTTTCCTCGGACTACCGGGTAACGAATATGGACCTTCCGGGGCACGGTCATTCGCCCGCGCCCACTGAGGTTATAGGGATACCAGAGCATGCTGCGCTTATCAAGGAAATCATCGATACGCACATCGGGGAACCGGTTACGATGGTGGGGCACTCCAACGGAGGCCGGATTGCCCTCTACATGGCTTCGCATCAGGTTTATAAACCGCTCATTCGTCATCTGGTGCTCGTCAGCCCCTCGGGTATTACGCCGGATCGGCCCATCGGGTACTATGTCCGTCGAACCATCGCAAATCTGCTCAAGGCCCCCTTCCGGCTTGCGCCCGAGCCGCTTCGCGCCTACGGGCTCGACTGGCTAAGGCATTCGCTCGCGTGGCGGGCGCTTGGGTCGTCGGATTACCGCGCCCTCGAGGGCGTCATGCGCAACGTTTTCGTTCGCATGGTGACCTGTCATCTCGATGAGCAGGTACGGGACATTGAGGTCCCCGTACTGCTTTTTCGAGGCGACCGGGATACGGCCGTATCGCAACGGCAGATGGAATATCTTGTAGACGCCATCCCCGATGCGGGCCTTGTAATCCTCGAAAATGCGGGACACTACGGCTACATGGACGATTTCGCCACGTTTATCGCCGCCACCCGGCACTTTCTTAAAACAACCTGTTGAAAACAGCCCGCTTAGGGACAAATCGTTTACAAAGCGGTCTGCCGAAAACCGACATGCTGCAAAACACCTGACGCCGCACCGGGTTCCCCTCCTTAAGTTCATACTTATGTCCATCATCGCGTTTCTTGCTGTTGTTACGACCCTGTTTGCGGGATGGCGCGCGGCGCGGCGGCTGCGCTATTTTCTGCACGTTTTCCAGTTGCACGGCTACAAGTCCGGCGAATTCCGGGCCTGGGTCGCCCATCGTTTTCGTACGCTCGTATTCCGTCTCTCGCACAAGCTTGCGCTCGCGGAGCTGGTCCTCGCCGCCATTGCCGCCGCTTTTCTTGCTCCGCTGTCCGTCGCCGCCGTCGCGCTGCCTCTCTGGGCCGTTACCTTCGCCTCCTCGCGCCGCTACCGGAGCGACCGCGAGAAAAAACCCCTGAAGTACACAAACCGGATGCAACGCCTGTTGGCGACCGCCGCCTTGCTGGCGATCCTTCCCGTTGCAGGAGGATTGTGTCTCTGGCTCCGGGGCGATCTCGCCGATCTGTTCTGGTATCTGGGGGGCTTGTTTCTGGCGGATTTCCTGGCGCCTGCCTGGGTGCTGGCCGCCGCCGCCCTGACGGATCCTGTGGAACGACGCATTCGGGAGGGTTTCAAGCGGCAGGCCCGCCGCCGGCTCAGCCGACGGTCCGACCTGAAGATCGTTGCCGTTACCGGGTCCTACGGGAAAACGAGCACGAAGACTATTCTCGGAAACATTCTTGGACTGCGTTACCAGACCCTGATCACGCCCGGTTCCTATAACACGCCCATGGGCCTCTGCCTTGTCGTCAATAACATGCTGCGGGCGGACCACCAGGTTCTCGTGCTTGAAATGGGTATCCGGCACCCCGGCGACATGGACGAACTGTGCGGTCTGGTCCGGCCCCATATCGGGGTAGCGACGTCGATCGGGATTGCGCATCTGGAAAGCATGGGGACCATCGACCGTATTGCGGACGAGAAGGCCCGCATGATCGCCAGCATGGATGCGGAGGGCGTGGCGGTTCTTAACATGGACGACGACCGGGTGGCGGCGATGGCGAAGCAGGCCCGCGGCCGGATATGGCGCATTTCTGCGCAGGGACGTCCGGGCGCCGATCTTGCGGCCTTCGATATCCGGTACGACCATCGCGGAACGTCCTTTCTTGTGCGCGACAGGCACGGAACGGAGCAGGGTTTCCAAACCCGGCTTCTCGGAGCGCACAACGTAACCAACATTCTTCTGGCGCTGGCGGTCGGATGCGAGATGGGGTTGCGCTTACGCCAGATGACGCACGCCGTGGAGCAGATCGAACCTGTTCCGCACCGGCTCCAGCTGCGCCGGGAAGGCCCGGTGACCGTCATCGACGACGCCTTCAACGCCAATCCGGTCGGCGCGCGGAACGCCGTGGAGATCCTCGGAACGTTCCGCTCGGGGCGGCGCATCGTCGTAACGCCCGGCATGATTGAACTCGGCGAGCGGCAATACGAAGAAAATCGCTTGCTGGGCGAGCATATCGCCGACCATGCGGATATTGCGCTGCTCGTGGGGCGCAAGCAAACCGCTCCCATCCAGGAGGGACTCCTGGGGAAAAATTTTCCGACGGAAAATCTGCACGTCTTCGACGCCTTGCGGGACGCGCAAGCCTTCCTTGCGTCGTTCCTCCGCGAAGGAGACGTCGTGCTCTACGAGAACGACCTGCCGGATCAATACGACGAATAATCCTATGGTTGCGCCGCCCAGGTTCCCTTCGCACCGCTTCGAGCACGCCCTCCGGCGCCAGGGCTACGAATACATTGCCGGCGTAGACGAGGCGGGACGAGGATGTCTGGCGGGTCCTGTGGTTGCCGCTGCCGTGATTCTCGCTCCCGATACGGATTTTCCTGAACTGGCCGACAGCAAACTGCTATCGCGCGCCATGCGCGAGAAGCTGGCCGGGTCTATCCGGGAAAGCGCGTCGAGCATCGGCGTCGGCCTGTGTTCGCCCCGGGAAATAGACCGTCTGAACATTCTGTGGGCGGCTATGGAGGCCATGCGGCGGGCGGTTTCTATGCTCGATCCCGAACCGGACTATCTGCTGATCGACGGGGACCGGTGTTTCCCCGACGCCAGGCAGCCCTTCGAAACGATCATACAGGGCGACCGCCGGTGTCGCGCCATTGCGGCGGCGTCCGTCATCGCCAAGGTGGAGCGCGACCGCCTGATGCACGGGTTGCATGAGGACTATCCCGTCTATGCATGGAAGACGAATGCAGGGTATCCTACAAAGCAGCACTACGCGGCGCTTGCCCGGCACGGCCCGACCCCGCACCACCGCCGTTCGTTCCGGCTGGCGTGACGGAAGGCGATACGGCATGCCGGAGCGGGGCGCATTGCCCCGGTCCTTATTTTCCGCTTTCCCTTTCCAGCGCCTCCATAACTCTGGACACATTGCTGTCTACAGGCCCCGGTCCCACATCCACCACGATGTCCGCCTGTTCGTAGAACGATTCCCTTTGCGCCAGCAAGGCCGCGATACGCTTGCGCAAAGCGTCTCCGGACAGGGGCCGGCCTTCCTCATGCAGCATGGGCCGGGATGCGGCCCGTTTTGCGAGTCGATCCGCCAGATGCCGGGGCGTCATGCGGAGATAGATCAGACATCCCTGCGCCTTTGCGAAACGCAGGTTTTCCTCCCGGGCGACCGCGCCGCCTCCAAGTGCGATAACAACCCGGTCGGCGCGCGAAGCCTCGCGCATGTGTTTGGTTTCGAGGCGCCGGAACGCTTTTTCTCCCTGATTGGCGAAGATGGCCTGCACCGTGCTGCCCACCGCTTGCTCGATATGTCGATCCAGATCGACAAAGTCGTGTCCGAGCCGGTCTGCGATGCGGGGTCCGAGGGTGCTCTTGCCGCTCCCCATAAAACCCGTCAGATAGATGCGCGTAGGAACGGTCATCGGAGATATTCCGGGATTATATTCCGGTCTGTGTGCAAATGGTCGGCGGAGAAACGCTCCCCGGCGCAGGCGTGGGGTCATCGTGGCGGCGGCAACGCCGAACGATCCTTAGGCAGACATCCGGTCTGCTTGCGGCGCGACCCCCGGCGCGTGCAAAATACGATATCCTCCGATGCAACGCGCATACGATGCCTGTATACCGCATGACGATAGAATACGACGGCGCGCCTTTTTCCGGATGGCAAATCCAGCCGGGCAGGCCGACGGTGCAAGGCGCGCTCGAAGAGGCGCTTGCCACCGCCTTGCGCGTCCCGACAGGCATTGTCGGGGCCGGACGCACCGACGCCGGGGTACATGCCCGGGGGCAGGTCGCGCACTTTCTTGCGGATCCCCCTCCAGGGGAGGCCGGGATAGATACGCACCGTCTTCTTGCTTCCCTGAACGGTCTTCTCCCCGACGCCATCGCTGTCCGGGCGCTCGCTGAGGCTCCCGATGGCTTTCATGCCCGCTACGACGCCCGCCTCCGGCGCTACCGCTACTACATCACGACCGGGTTTCGCGCTCTGGATCGGCATATGCGGGTCCATATCCGGCCGGAACCGGATTTCGCGCTCATGCAGGCCGCTGCCGATACGCTCCTTGGCGAACACGATTTCGATACGTTCTGCCTTGCGCAGTCGGAAACGAAGAACCGCGTTTGCACCTTGAAGGAGGCGCGCTGGACGCGCGAGTCAGACGCCGGGGACGCCTGTTTTGCGATAACGGGAAACAGGTTCCTGCACGGCATGGTGCGCGCTATTGTGGGAACGCTGCTGGAGATAGGGCACGGCAAGCGTCCCGTGGAAGATATGGCCCGTCTTCTTGCCCGGAAAGACCGTCGCGCCGCCGGGCCCTCGGCGCCTGCCCATGGGCTTGTGCTCGAGGAAGTGGCGTATTAGTCTTCAACCCGTCTGCGGAGAGACCATGCGATCTCCCGGAAGATGCGATGCGTCAGGCAGGCGGGGCAGTTCGTCTTGTGCAGGAAGCATTGCGCGCCATGCCCATTACTCCCCCTCGGCGTCCTGCATCGCCCGAGCCACCTCTTCCACATCGGACCAGACGCGCAGGGCGTTTTCGCCCAGAATCTTTCGGATATCCTCGTCGCTGTACCCTTCCTTGAGCAGGAGGTAGATCAGGTTCGGATACATGGAGGCGTCCTGCATGCCGTCCGGAAGCGCAAAAACGCCGTCGAAATCCGATCCCAGTCCTACATGGTCGATGCTCGTCAGCGCAACGACATGGTTGATCTGCGCCACAATGTCCTCGACCGAGCCGATCGGGTGCGCCTTACGCTGCGCCTCGAACCGGCGTACGTACGCTTCCGTCCCCTGCTCATAGCCGGCGGCCGCTAACTCTTGTTCAATGGCTGCCCGGACAGAGTCCCCTTCCGCATCGTATTCCGTGCGCAGGAATGTCGATCCGAAGACGATCATGACGACTCCGCCGTTTTCGGCGAGGCGCCGGATCATCGCGTCGCCCATGTTGCGCTCCCAGCCGGGCGTAAAATGCCGGGGAGAAGAGTGGCTCGCCAGGGCGGGCGCTTTGGTGATTTCCATCGCATCGTAGAATGCTTCGTCGGAGACATGCGAGATATCGACGATGATTCCAAGACGGTTCATTTCTCGAACCGCCTCCTTGCCCAAATCGCTCAGGCCGTTATGAACCCGGATCGAATCGTAGGACGAATCGCTGAGTTGATTGACGCGGGAGTGCGTCAGGGTGATGTATCGAATGCCCCGCTCATGGAAATACTGCAAACGCGCAAGGTCGTCGCCGATGGGGGCGCCGTTTTCCATGCCCATCGGCAGGGAGATGCGTCCCGCCTCGAAGTTGGCCCGGACATCGGCCACGGATCGGGCATGGGCAAACTTGTCCGGCCACTGCTCGACGAATCCTTCCACCATGTCGATTAGCGCATCCGCTTTTTCGGCGGCTCCGCCTGTTTGCTGATAGGTCGCCGGGATGTAGATCGACATGAACGGGGCGTCGAGGCCGCCCGCCACGGCTTTCGGATAGTCGAAGTCTCCGCCGAAGGTTTCTTCGGAAATATTTTCATGGAAACCGTCGAGCCGGTACGGCACGTCGATGTGGCCGTCCACGATGAGCAAGGCATGCGCCAGCGAGTCGGCGCGGGCGCGCAGGGCGTCGTCATCGGGGTCGGCAGGGGCCGGGGGAACTTCGGGGTTGCGCGCGGACAGTATGGTCATGGCGGCAAGCAGGATGCAGAACAGGACAGGGAAACTGCGCATGAAGGTCTTCGGATAGCCTGGATCGTTTGCGGGAATGCGTACAGAATACGATATATGCCCGGTTCTTGCATCCCTCGCAGCCTCCCGAAGGGCGCTTCACGCCGCATTGCCCCGAATCCACAGCGTTGATGATTTCAACAATGGAATCGTGACATCCTTTACGCACGAAAGTGAAGTGCTGAGCGAAGTGGATTTGATCAGAGTGTCCTTGAGTAGTTTTTATACCTTTTCTATACCATTTCTATACCTTTTCGGTATAGTTTTTACTCAAAAGGCAATAGAGTACGCTGCATCATCCCGGCTTCGCGGCTGCCGGTTCGCGCTTTCTGAGCGCTGCGATCAGGCGGGCATGGAGTCCGTCGAAGCTGCCGTTGCTCATGATCAGCGCCACATCCCCGGGGCGCAGTGCGTCCAGAAGCGGGGGCAGGAGGCGCTCCGCATCGGGTCGGATGGTTGCAGAGACGCCGCGGGCTTCGAGGGTATCGCCGACGCGTTCCGCATCCAGCAGATCGCCTGCCCTGTCGTTGTGGCGTACAGGGGGCGCGCTGATGAACACGGCGTCCGCCCGGTCGAAGGCGTGTCCGTACGGTTCTTCGAAGATCTTCCGGCGGCTTGAGTTGGAACGCGGCTCGAAAACGGCCACGATGCGACGCTCAGGCCATTGTTCGGCGATTGCGCGAACCGTTTCGCTTACTGCCGTGGGATGATGCGCAAAGTCGTCCACTACAAGGACGCCGTCCGCCTCGCCAAGCACTTCCTGCCGGCGCTTCATTCCGGAAAAGGAGGCGAATCCCTCCGCAATTTGCGCGGGCGAGAGGCCCTCGTCCAGCGCGATCGCGCAGACGGCCAGCGCATTGAACAGGTTATGCCGCCCGCTCATGGGCAGAAAAATATCCGTCTGTTCCCGGCCATGCGCCCGCAGCGTAAACCGCTGCCCGCCGGGGGCAGGGCGAACATCCGAGGCGGCAATCTCCTCGTTTGCAAAGCCGATGCAGGCTACGCGGGCCCGGGTATAGTCCGCCAGCGCCCGTACTTCGGGATCGTTTCCGTTCAATACAAGAAGTCCGTCCGGGTCGATAAGGCCGACGAATGCCCGGAATGCTTCGCGATACTCTTCCCAGCTATCGTAGATGTCCGCATGATCGAACTCCAGCGACGTGACGACGGCGCTGGCAGGCCGGTAGTGCATCATCTTCGGACGCTTGTCGAAATAGGCGCTGTCGTATTCGTCGCCCTCGACGACAAAATGCCGCCCGGCGCCGACGCCGCACGAGGCCCCGCCGTGTGCGGGCAATCCGCCTACGAGGAACCCCGGATCCATCCCGGCGCTCTGCAGAATATGGACAAGCATGCCGGTGGTGGTCGTCTTGCCGTGCGTGCCGGCGATAACCAGCGGCTTGCGGTTGTCCAGGAAGAAGTGCGCAATGCCTTCGGGCAGAGACAACTGGGCGAGGCCCTGCTCTCTGGCGTACGATGCTTCCGGATGGGTCGGCGTGCAGGCGTTGCCTACGATAACCAGATCCGGCGGCGGATCCAGATGCTGTGCATCGTACCCTTCGAGCATGGTAATGCCCGCCTCGGCAATCCGCGTGCTCATGGGCGGGTAATAGCGCTCGTCGGATCCCTGCACGGCGTACCCTGCGTCCTGCAGGAGGCCGGCGAGGGATCCCATGCCGGTCCCGCAAATCCCGATGAGGTGTACGCTTGTTATTTCATCCGGCGCGGGCGGGGCGGGCCGATCGAATATGCGAAGATGCGCATCGGCGAAGTCGCTTAACCGTTTCATACGTCGCTACCCGGCGCCTCCGGCATGCCTTTTCTGTAGCTTGCGGCTGCGGCGCTACCTGTCTACGTAGCTGCCTCGACCTCTTCGCTACCGGCTTCTTTTTTGCGTCTGAAGATGCTCCTGAGCCTGATTGCGAGCGAATCGAACGTCGAATACATCACGGGTACGATGACGAGGGTCAGGAACGTAGCAAAGACCAGTCCGCTGATGATCGCGGTGCCCATCGGGCCCCAGAACTGCGTATTCTCGGAGCCGAACTGGAAATTGGGCCGCCATTCCGTCAGCAGCCCCACGAAATCGATGTTGATCCCGAACGTGAGCGGAATAAGGCCCAGTATCGTCGTCAATGCGGTCAGGAGAACCGGTCGCAGGCGCGTGGCGCCGCCTTCGATAATGGCGGCGTGTTTCTCCATCCCCCGGTCTCGCAGCTGCATGATGTAATCGACCAGAACGATATTGTTGTTCACGACAATGCCCGCCAGCGAAATAATGCCGATGAACGTGAACAGCCCGAACGGCGTGCGTGTAAGGATGAGGCCCAGCAGCACCCCGATCAGGGAGAAGCCTACGGCCAGCATGATAATGAAGGGCACCGTCACTCTATTGAACTGCGCCACCATGATCATGAAAATGAGCGATACGGCAATCATCAGCACCGTGGTCAGGAAAGCGAACGATTCATCCTGCTCTTCGCTTTCGCCGGTATAGGTCATCGCGTATCCGATCGGCAGATCCGCTTCGTACTCGGCCAGGTACTGCTGCGCGCTTGCAAGCACTTGCGGGCCGGGTACGCCGGGCGCGGCGCCCCCCGTTACCGTAGATACGCGCTGCTGGTCGAGGCGCGTGACGGACCCGAGGCCGCTGCCCACGTCGAAATCCGCCACGGCGGTGACAGGGATCTGGTTGCCTTCGTGCAGGACCGTAAGGTTCTTGATGCTTTCGAGGCCGGACCGGTCGGCTTCCCGAAGCCGTACCGTGATGTCGTATTCGTCCTCGCCCGTACGGAATTTACCTGCTTCGACGCCATTGATCGCTGCGCGGATCGTGGTGGCGATATTGCTGGTGTTCAACCCGAAGCGGGCAGCCCGCTCCCGGTCGATATGGACCTGCATTTCAGGGCGCCCCTCATTCAGGTCGTCGGTCACGTCCACGAGTCCCTGTATCTCGCCGCTTTCCGCTCCCTCCACCAGCATCTGGCGCACGTCATGGGTGATTTGGCGGATCGTCGCGAAATCTTCCCCGGAAATCTCAATATTGACGGGCAGGCCGGTTTGTGGTCCCAACTGGCTTTGCTCGACGGTAATGTCGGTTCCGGGAATGCCTTGCAACCGGTCGCGGATCTTCGAAAGCGTCTCGGTGCTCGCTTCCTCGCGATCCGCATAGTCCGCCAGATTCAGCGTGACCCGGGAAGCTTCTGCACTTAGCGATCCGCCTCCGAACAGGGCGTCGCCGCCTACCCCGACGTTGACGAGAACGCTTTTGAGATTGGCTTCCGATTCGGGCGTATTGTCGAGCAGGTTCAGGATACGATCGTGCGCAGTGGTCGCTATATCGTTGCTCGCGTCCACATTGGTGCCGAGCGCCCCCTCCAGGGTGACCCATACCTGACGGGGGTCGTTCTCCGGGAAGAACTCGACTCCGGTAGGCGCCAGCTGGAACACCATAACGATGCTTATGAAGGCGCCCATGGCGCCGGTCAGCAGACGCGCCCGGTTGTCGGTGAGCAGCAGCGTTTTGCGCTTGCGGCGATTGAAGATGACGCCCAGCAGGCCTGCGCCGCAAATGACGGCGGGCAACGCCATAAGATTGACGATGACGAAGAAGGGGATTTCCTGCGGACCCAGCCAGATCAGGGACAGGATCGCCAGCATGACGCCGCCGAAAATGAGACCGGCGCGTACGCTCTTCCAACCGCCGAGAAATATGCTTTCGAGGCAATGCAGCATAACGCCGAGCACGCCAACCAAAAGGAGGATAATTCCCGGTATCATAAGGAGCAGGGCGGATCCGGATATACCCCCTGCCACGGGCTGCCCCACGCCCGCAAGCAAGCCGCTTCCGATCAGGAGAACGAATCCGGCGGTCAGGGAGACAAGCGCTCCGGTATTACGCACCCAGGGCCGGCGTACGTTGTAATCCCGGTAAAGCATCCAGGCAAGTAATGCTCGATAGGCCGTTACGATGCGCGGCAGGAGTTTTTCCACGAAATAATCGCCGATCGGCTTGAAAACTTTTGCATGGATCCATATTAGCACCGGGATAGCAATGGCGAATACGACCAGCATCTTGTAGTTGGCAAGCCCTACCAGCACCGCGAGGAAGAGCAGGATCAGCAGACTTCCGAGCCGGGTGCTTCCCCGGGCCTTTTTACGCTCTTCCGATTCGAGCCGTACGAAAATACCCGTGATGACCGGGTTAATGATCAGCGCCACGAAGAGCGAGGCCGACAGCGTGACAATGAGCGTAAGCGGCATGTTGCGCATGAACTCACCGATGATGCCCGGCCAGAACAGCATGGGCGCGAAGGCGGCGACCGTGGTGGCCGTGGAAGCGACGACCGGTCCGCCGACTTCGGCGGTGCCGCGCCGCGCCGCTTCGTACCGCGAATACCCCATTTCCCTGTATCGGTAGATGTTCTCCACGATAACCACGGCGTTGTCCACGAGCATCCCCAGGGCGATAATCAGGCTGAACAGGATAATGAAGTTCAGCGTGTAGCCGAATGCCTGGAAGATGATGAACGAAAGGAACATGGAAAGGGGTATGGCGACGCCGACCAGGGTGGCGGTGCGCAGACCAAGGAAGAACAGCAGCACAGCCACCACGAAAATGAGGCCGCTGATGATGTTGTTTTCCAGATCGTCGATCATGTTCTGGACATCCTCGCTTTGATCGCCGGTGACGAGGATGCGCGTGCCCTGCGGGAAGGCGAATTCGTCCACCACCGTCTGAACGGCTTGCGCCGTAAGGATGATGTTTTCGCCGGATCGTTTCTTGACGTTGAGGCTGATCACCTGCAGAATTTCCTGATCGTCCGTCCGCACGAGATTGCCATCGTCCGTTTCGGTGCGGAAGAGCTGCAGGCGAGCGTACGACGCCCGGTCCTTGAAACCGAAATCGACCTGGGCGACGTCGCGTACGTAGATGGGCTGTCCTCCAGGCGCCTCGATGACAATGTTTTCGATTTCGTCGGGGACGTCGAACGTACCGTCGACGCGGACCAGATAGTTCAGACGGTCGACATCCACCGATCCGCCCGGCATGTTGGTGTTTTCCTCGCGAATGGCGTCCACAATATCCATGAACGCGAGGTTGTATCCCTGGAGCGCATTCAGGTCCACGTCTATTTGCACCTCTCGCTCGAGGGCGCCTACCACGTCCACCTCAAGAACTCCCTGAACGGTTTCAATCTCGTCTTCGAGATTTTCCGCTACTTCCTTGAGTTGCGACAGCGAATAATTTGCCGCCAGATTGACCGTCATGATGGGAAAATCCTCGAAATCGATCTCGCTGACGATAGGCTCCTCGATTTCGCTGGGCAGATTCGGCCGGGCTATGTCCACTTTGTCGCGCACCTTCTGGTAGGCGTCGTCTATGGAAATGTCCGGGTTGAATTCCACGACGATGGTGGATACGCCCTGGGTAGATGTGGAACGAATTTCCTTGATGCCGTTGACTGCCTGTATCTCGCGTTCGACGGGCTGCGTGATCAGGGATTCCACATCGTCGGGGCTCGCCCCGGGATACAGCAATGTGACGATAATCTGCGGAATCTCGATGGACGGCTGGGCTTCCTTCGGAATGGTTACGTAGCTGTACAGCCCGCCGATGGCGATGATCGCTGTCAGGACGACAATACTCGTACGATACTTTATCGAGATGTCGGTGATTTTCATGACTTGACAGGGGGCATTTGGAGATCGGACCGGGGCCAGGAAATGCGCGCAGCAGATCCTTTATATCCTTACTACAGGTCCATCGGTACTTCCGGCTGCTCTATAGACACGTTTTGGGATGTGGAATGCCGGGTTGCTATCTCGACCCTGTCTCCATCGGTGACTCTCGATTGCCCGAGAACGATTACCTCGTCGCCGGACTGGAGGTTCGTTACCACGACGTACGCCCCGAAATCGGGTCCCGGCACGAAATCGCGCTGTACCGCGGTCGGTATTCCGTCCCGGTCTTCGATCAGGTAGGCAATATGGCCGCTCTCGGTGCGGATGACCGCGGCGCGCGGCACAACCAGCGCATCCTCGATCGTCTCCCGCGTGACTTCGACGCGCGCTACCATTTCCGGTTTGACGGTCCCGTCCGGATTGTCGATAACGATCTCGATCGGGAAGGTGCGGCTTTGCGGATCGACGGCGCGTCCGACGAACGACACCAGCCCATCGATGCGGTTGCCCCGGTACGCCTCGAAGCTGACCTGAACGGGGGTGCCGGGCAGGATGTCCGCGGCATACCGTTCGGGCACGCCCGAAACGACTTTGACGCGGCGGGTATTGATGAGGCGGGCCACCGCCGTGCCGGGCGCGACCTGTTCGCCGGGTTCGACGAAGTGCTCTTCGACGCTACCGCTGAACGGCGCGACGACCCGGGTTTGCGCCAGCGTGGTGCGGGCTTGTTCCAGGGCGGCTTCGGCCTGCGCAAGGTTCGCCCTGGATTGATTGTATTGCGCCTGTACGCTTTCCCACTCGATGGCGCTGATGACCGAGTCCGCAAAGAGCGGCTCGTTGCGCGTCAGGTTTTCCCGCGCGAGCCCGAATTGCGCCTCGGCGGCCTCGACAATAGCGCTGGCTTGCGAAACAGCCGATTGCGGCACCGAAGGATTGATTTGGGCGACGGCGCCCCCGTTGCGGACGGATGTTCCGAGGGGTTCGACCGTGATTACCGTGCCGCTTGTTTGCGCCGATAACCGTGCGTCATCGTATGCTTCGACCGCTCCGGTGAGTTGAATGATATCCCGAAACACGGTGGGTTCGAGCACAAGGGTTTCCACGCGGATTGCCCGCCCTTGTTCTTCGGCTACGGCGGGTGCGCTGCGCGCGCCGTTCGGGGGTTCCGTTCCGCAGCCTGCAAGGAGCGCGGCGCAGACAGAAAACAGCCCCGCGGCAAGGATATTCCGCACAAGACCGCTGTGCCTGCGTATCCGGAATCGATAGTCGGACGGAGTCATGAGATCCAATAAAGGAAGAGATTATTTGCTCGTAAGGCGGGGTTCCCCGGCGCTCCACTGCGTCATGCCCATGGACGTTTCCAGCGCGCTCTGGGCTACGAGATAGTCGTACAGGGCGCGGAGCCGATTGAGGCGACTCTGGTCCAACTGTTCGGAAGCGTTGCGTTCCTCGACCGGCGAGGCGATGCCTTCCGCGAGCCGCGCGCGCGCGTATTCGTAATTCAGTTCCGCGCGCCGGACGTTCTGATCCTGCGCCAGAATCCGTTGCTGCGCGGCTTCGAGATCCCGCAAGGCGCCCTGCACGTCCATGCGTATCTGTTGCAGCGTCTGGTCATATTGCAGTTCGGCCTGATGCAGTGCAATGCTTCGTTGTTGCACCCGGGCCGCCGTGCGGAATCCGTTGAAGATGTTCCAGGTGAACTGGACGCCGGCGCTGACGGCGGGATTCCAGTAACTCTGCGAGAAAAAGTCGACGGACTCGCGGCGGTATATGAAGTCGTCTCTGTCTTCCGTAACGATGCGCGTGCGATCGCCCGGCACCCGGCCTATGTAACTGATGCTTGCGACGGCGTTGAGCTTCGGCATATACTGTGTCATGGCCAAACGGCGGTCCACTCGCTGCAACTCGATCGCAAGGCGCGCCTGTTCAAGGTCCGGTCGATGCGCCAGCGCCATATCGACGGCGTTTGTCGCCGACACGGTCAGGAAGCGGCCTCGCTCTTCGGATTCCAGATTCCCTCGCAGCCGTATCGGCTGGTCGACCGGCACCCCGATCTGTATCTTGAGGTTGTCGAGTGCTTGCGCTGCGAGCCCGGCGGCCTCGACCTGTTCCGTCTCAAGATTGGCAAGCTCGACTTCTGCCGTCAGGCGCTGGAATTTCGGCGCCAGACCCTGGCTTACTCGTCGGATGGTTTCGTCGAGCGTGCGTTGCGTTCGCTCAACGCTCATACGAACGACTTCCACCTGTTTCAGGGATAATAGCGCCTGATAGAACGCCTGACGCACCTCGTGGAGAACGACTTGCCGCTGCCGGTTCAGGACCTCATCGGTCAACTCTTTGAAATATCTTGCCCCCCGGATGCCGACAAAGGTCTCGGCAGAGAAAATCGTTTGGCTCAGGGAGATGCTATTCAGAAATTCGTTGGGTACCGCAAACGGGTTGGCGTCTCCTCCAAAACCGGCCCCGATAGCGTCCAGCCCCTCCTCCTGTCTGTCTATGAATTCGTCGAAATCGATAGGCGCGGTTCCTGCATCGGTGTCTGTGCGCGCCCGTTCGTTGAACGACAGCCAGTCGATGAAACCGAACGAACTGAACAATCCTCCTGCTTCCGAACCCGCAAAGGGATTGGCGCTTTTCAGGTTGCGCGTGTAACTGGACGTTACGTCGATAAGAGGCCATGCTTCGCCCCAGGCTTCGCGAACCTGCGCGGAAGCCTGCTCGACATTAAGGCGTTCGAGCCGCATCGCATAATTATGAACGAGGGCGATCTGGAGCGCTTCGTCGAGTGTCAACGTGAGCGGTTCTTGCGTACCCTCCGGCGTATTCTGTGCGAGCGTTGTCGAGGCAAGCGTCAGACTGCCGGCGAACAGTACGCTTGCGATCAGAATAGAGCGGCGAATATTGGACATGGCGTTACGAGGCCCCTCATAGCAGGCCTGTGTCGACGTTGGCGTCTCCCGGACGCCATCAAGAATGATGCCGGAGTTTATTCTCCGCCATTATGACAGGTTTCGCCCGTTAAGACCTGCGGAACGGGAAATTCATTCCATGAACGTCCCGCGTCTATGACAGGTTTTGCGGCGACAAAAACCGGTTCAACCAAAGTGTACGTGCAGGCTACGGTGCAGGTTACGTGTAAAGATGAAGAAAAGGCCAAGAGTGATAAAAAGGCAGGTTTGTCAAGCCGTTGGCTCAAAAGTAGTCCTCAAGCCGGTGCGCATGCAGGTAATCTACAATGTTTTTAACCTGCTGGGCGCTTTCCCGGTTGCAGATCAGCAGCGCGTCTTCCGTATCGACCACGATCGTGTCGTGCATGCCTATCAGCACGACGAGTCGCTCGTTGGCGTCGATCAGGCATCTGCTCGAATCGTTCAGAATCACGTTGCCCTTGAGCGTATTGCCCTGTTTGTCTTTCTTGCGAAGCGCATATACCGCTGCCCAGTCGCCGACGTCGCTCCAACCGAACGAGGCAGGCACCACGAATACCTTGTCCGACCGCTCCATGACCCCGTAATCGATCGAAATAGTGGGGCTTTTGGCATACGCTTCCGAGATGGCTTTGGCTTCGTGTGCGGTGCCGAGCGCATCCCGTAGCGGTTCGAAAGCCTCGAAGACCTTCGGAAGATGGCGTTGTATAGCGTTCAGGATGGCGTCGGCGCGCCACACGAAAATCCCGCTATTCCAGAGAAAATCTCCGGAATCCAGAAAGCGTTCGGCGGTTTCGATGTCGGGTTTTTCGGCAAAGGTTCGGACGGGCAGGGCTTTCGACGTATTCCGGTCCCGATCGACGTGCCCCTCGTATTGTACGTATCCATACCCTGTCTCGGGATGGGTAGGTTCTATACCGATCGTGACGAGGGTGTCTTTTTCCTGCGCCTTGTCGATGGCGGTGCGGAGCGCCTTGTGGAACCGCCTGGTGTTGCGGATCACATGATCGGCCGGCAAGGCGATCATGATGGCGTCGGGGTCCCGCGCAAGCAATTGTATGGCGGCAAGCGCAATACATGGCCCCGTGTTGCGTCCGACAGGCTCGGCAAGGATGTTTTTCGCGGGAACGCCGGGAAGTTGTTCCTGGGTCTGATCGATGTACCGGCTATGCGTGACGACAAAAACGTTCTCGTCCGGGATAACGCCTTGCAGGCGCGACATGGTATTGCGGATCAGCGTATCTCCGCCATGAATCGCCAGAAATTGCTTGGGATTGTTCTCGCGGCTTTGCGGCCAGAATCGACTACCGATGCCGCCCGCCATGATTACGGCGTATGCCATATCCGGATGAAATTGAGATAAGGAAGGAAAGGACGAGGAACCGCGTTAACAGGCGTGTCGCATTATTATGCGGGGTTTTGGGAGCAAGTCGGGCTTCTGCGCATAATAGCCTGCGACAGATGATGTTCCGGAATCAGGAATGTCCAACAGGTAACGAATAGCAATCAATTGTCCGGATCGTGTCTTTGAACGAAGCTGGGGTTCCTGTTTTTGTCGCAGGCCACCGTGGTCTGGTCGGCTCGGCGGTCGTACGTCGTCTCCGGGCCGAGGACCGTCACCGGTTGCTGCTGCGTACGCGCGACGAACTTGATTTGCTCGATCAAGGGGCTGTCGATGCGTTTTTCGAGCAGGAGCGCCCGGGTTTTGTGGTGCTTGCCGCCGCAGTGGTCGGCGGCATTCTGGCGAACGATCAATATCCGGCGGATTTTATCTCCGACAACGTCGCCATTCAATCGAATGTTATTCGCTCTGCGCACAAATACGGCGTACGGCGGCTTGTTTTTCTTGGTAGTTCGTGCATTTATCCGAAGCATGCGCCGCAACCCATGCCCGAGGAGTGCGTCCTGACGGGGCCTCTTGAACCCACAAACCAGTGGTACGCCGTGGCGAAGATCGCCGGCGCCAGAACATGCGAGGCGTATCGGAAGCAATACGGGGATGATTTCGTTACGTTGATGCCAACGAATTTATACGGTCCGAATGACAATTTCGATCCGGAGACGTCGCATGTTCCGGCGGCCTTGTTGCGAAGATTTCACGAGGCAAAGCGCGTCGGCGCCCCGGATGCGCCGGTGACGCTGTGGGGGACCGGGACGCCGCGCCGCGAATTCATGTATGTGGACGACCTGGCGGATGCGATCGTCTTCGTACTGGGCCTGTCGGCAGACAGGTTGTACGCCACGGCAAGCGACGGCATGCTCAATGTAGGTATTGGGGAGGATATCTCCATCACGGAATTGGCCGAAATCATCCGGGACGTTGTGGGCAGCGAAAGCGCTATACGCTACGATACGACCCGGCCGGACGGCACGCCGCGTAAACTCATGGATGTTTCCCGGATGCAGCGCCTTGGCTGGAGCGCCCGGACTCCTGTACGGGAGGGGTTTTCGAAAACCTATGCCTGGTATCTGGCTAACGAAGTAAAAGAAGCGGCGGCGTGATTCGCATCAGGCACATACCCTGTTTGTTTTTGCCGGTTCTTGCGTGCATGAGCAGCGCATGCGCCATGTCGGAGGAAGAGCCCGAGCCTCCTCCCGATTTACTCGTTTGCGAACCGGGCGATCTGGTATGGAGCGACGAATTCGATGAGGACGGCCTCCCCAACGCTTCGAAGTGGCGTTATGACGTGGGAGGCCATGGCTGGGGCAATGAGGAGTTACAGTATTATACCTCGGAGCGCTCGCGGAATGCCCGGGTCGAGAATGGAAGCCTGATCATCGAAGCGCACAAGGAGTCCTGGAGCGGCAGCGACTACACGTCCACCCGTTTGCTTTCGAGAGCGGAATGGACCTACGGCCGGTTCGAGGCC
>LXNI01001069.1_pt1 | contig 26433 bp, 22 predicted proteins | sample 809091 | NCBI WGS metagenome assembly LXNI01 (sample SAMN04870527, study PRJNA318959) | sponge metagenome | biome: 01000161; feature: marine sponge reef; material: water | host: Sarcotragus foetidus | place: Greece: Milos, Mediterranean Sea | collected 2013-05-29 | depth 5-7 m | reverse complement strand
CCTTTCGCAGAGGAATCCTCTGAAGAGGGGGAAGGATATTCATTGCGACGTGAAGCCGGTTCGCAGGGGAATCTCCTGGGGAGAGGGGCCGCCTTGCGCGTCTGCGCGCTCTGCCGTAGGCAGGGCCGGGAATCGGGGTTAGCGACCGGGGGGAGCAGCGCGATGGGCGATTGCCGGATTGCCGTTCTCGGCTGCCGGGGCCGGATGGGCCGGATGCTGGTGCAGGAAATTGCCGCTGCGGAGGGCTGTGTTGTTGCGGCGGCGACGGAACTGCCCGGCGACGCCGCGGTCGGCAGGGACATCGGCGCCGTGGCCGGGCTCGACCCGCTGGGCGTCGCCGTGGTCGACGATCCCCGCGCAGCGGCGGCGGCGAGCGATGTGCTGGTCGATTTCACCGTGCCGGCCGCAGCCGCCGGGCACGCTGCGGCTGCGGCCGGGACCGGCACGGCGCTGGTGATCGGCACCACCGGGCTGGAGCCGGAACACACCGCGGCCCTGGAGGCCGCTGCCGATTCGGTGCCGGTGGTCTACGCGCCCAATATGAGCCTGGGGGTCAACCTGTTGTTTGCGGTGACCGAACAGGTCGCGCGGGCGCTGGGCGACGACTGGGATATTGAAATTCAGGAAATGCACCACAAGCACAAGGCCGATGCGCCATCCGGGACCGCGCTCGGCTTCGGCCGCGCTGCCGCACGGGGCCGCGGCGTCGATCTCGATGCCGTGGCCGACCGTGGCCGGGACGGCGTCACCGGCGCGCGCCGCCAGGGCGATATCGGTTTCGCGGTACTGCGGGGCGGCGATGTCGCCGGCGAGCATACCGTGATGTTCGCAACCGAGAGCGAGCGCGTGGAGCTGACCCACAAGGCGGGCAACCGGGCCATCTTCGCCCGCGGCGCGGTCCGGGCGGCGCGCTGGGCGGCCGGTCGGGCGCCGGGCCTTTACGACATGGCGGACGTGCTCGGCCTGCGCTGAGCCAGCCCGGTCGCTTCAATTCACCGCTTCGGGAAATCTCGTCAGGCCGGCGCCGCGCGCATCCGGTGAAGGGCGTCCTGCAGCGCGTCGGCGACCTCGCCGCGCTCCCGGGGGCTGAGGAACGCGCCGACGATCAGCCGCCGTCCGTGCGAGGACAGCGAGAGCTGGCTCTCGTGCTTGACCGGCCGGGGCAGCGAGACCCGCACCCACCAGGGCTGGAACGACCATTTCTGCTCGCGGCCGGACGGGTGGATGCGCTTCACTTCCAGCGCGTCGCGGGTCAGCTTGAGATACTCGAACATCGCCCCGCTGCGATAGCTGGCGCGGAAGGCGAGCCAGATCAGCAGCACATCGAGTCCGAAAAAGCCGAAGACCGGCCAGGCCCCGATCGAGACGAAAAAGATGCCGGCGACGAAGGAAATCGCCAGCAGGCCGCCCATCAGCCAGCGGAAGCCGCGCGGGCTGAGGCTGCGGTTGGGCCGGAGTTCGGCGTCGAGATAGACCTGCGGCCGGTTCATGCCGCAACCATAACCGATTCGCCGTTTCGTGGTAAGGTCCGCGCCATGAAGAAAGCCGATATCGTCGAGATGTATACCCGCTTCGAGGCGCAGCGGCCGGCGCCGAAGGGCGAGTTGAACCATGTCAACGAGTATACCCTGCTGGTTGCCGTCGTGCTGTCGGCCCAGGCGACCGATGTCGGCGTCAACAAGGCGACGAAGGCGCTGTTCGCCCAGGTGACGATGCCGGAGCAGATGGTGGCGCTGGGCGAGGCCGGGTTGAAGGAGCACATCCGCACCATCGGGCTCTACAACGCCAAGGCGAAAAACGTCATCGCGCTCAGCCACATCCTGATCGAAAAGCACGGCAGCCGGGTGCCGCAGGACCGGGCTGTGCTGGAGACCCTGCCCGGCGTCGGCCGCAAGACGGCGAACGTCGTCCTGAACATCGCCTTCGGCCAGCCGACGATCGCGGTCGATACCCATATCTTCCGGGTCGGCAACCGGACCGGCCTGGCGCCCGGCAAAACGCCGCTGGCGGTCGAGCAGAAGCTGGAGAAGGCGACGCCATCGCAATTCAAACAGCACGCCCACCACTGGCTCATCCTGCACGGCCGCTATGTCTGCAAGGCGCGCAAGCCCGATTGCCCGGCCTGCATCGTCAACGACCTGTGCCGCTTCAAGGGCAAGACGGTGTGAGGCGCTCTCCGCGGCCGTAACGCCGTAGTACCACTTGATGCGCCTACAAGGTTCCGGACAAATCGGGTTTGATCGTTATCGCCGGCCGGTGCCGCGCCGCACGCCAACAGAAGCAGCGCGAGGGGCGCAGTTACAAATTTAGCTCAACCCATTGATTCAACGTAATTAATTTCCTTAAGTTTAGCAAGCCAGCAAAAATGTCAAGAGAAACACAAAGATATTGCGCAGTTAAAAATGCTATGTTATAGTCAAATTTAGAGGAGTAAGCCATGACCTCCAATGTTGTCCATCTACCCCGACCGCACCATGCACGCTCTAACGCGAATCAGCTGGCCCTATTCATTCGTGTAGGACGTAATGATCACCTTGAGCTGCTAGAATTGGTTGCGACCGGAGAACCCGCGATTTTCGGCTTTGTCATCGAAGCGCAGAACGTCGAGCGGCATCACGAGTTGATTACCGAAGCGCGCGGTCGAAATTTCGACCTCGTCCTTGACCCCAAGACTCAGCCCATGGGATTGCCGGGAGGACACACAAGCCAACTGGCGGCGCTGCCTTGGGGCTTAGACCGCCATAACAATACGTCGGATTTTGAAGGCGCGGATGGTCGTTCAAGAGTGTCCCAAATCGTTGAAATGGCGACAGCCAATGGATTCACGCAAATTCTCGGCCCAACACATTTGTTGAGTGGGCCGAATGACCCATGGCTCCGTCGGGATATCAACTCCATGGAATGGACTCGCGATTCCATGGCTGCATTTGGTTGCGACCTTGGTCTCATCTATTCGCTCGCCGTGCCGATGGAAGTGCTCCGGAAGCGAGCTGAGCGGCAGGCGCTGATCGGCGCGATTGCCGACGCCCCTTGCGACGCAATCTGGCTCAAGGTCGAGAACTTCGGCGACGACGCCACCGGAGAGAAGACGGCTGCCTACATTGAAGCGTGCCGTGACTTCCACGAGCGCGGAATTCCAGTAGTCGGCGACCATGTCGGTGGGTTGCCGGGGCTCGGAGCGCTCGCCTTCGGCGCAGTCGGGGGAATCACTCACGGCGTTACCATGCGTCAAGCATTCAGAGCGGCAGGTTGGCGCCGTCCATCTGAACGCAGCCGGGGCGGAGCGACCTGGAGAGTCTACCTGCCTCTCCTCGACATCTTGGTGAAACCTGCTACCGCCAGGGATCTTTTCGGAATCTCCCCGCGCATACGTGGCAGGTATAGTTGCCGAGACACTCACTGCTGTCCACACGGCGTGCGCGACATGATTGGCCGGCCTGCAAGGCATGCGCTCTATCAACGCGCGCGCGAGATTGAGTGGTTGAGCGGCACGCCGCAAACAATTCGCGCGTCGCGCTATCTGGAGGAACGAGTGCGGCCGGCATCAGATCATGTAGCAGCTATCGCTGGCGTTGCTGGTTTGGATGAAGCTTTGCAGAGGAGACTCATCAAGAAACAAGCCTCACTAAGTCGCTTCCGGCAGGCGATGGCGCATTTAGCAGCGACGGTGCCGCCCAGCTCCGTTGCGATTCCGCCGGAACGGCGCGTCTCGCTCGACGGGCGTGCCGGGTGAAGGCGCTCCGATATAAGGAAGCGAACGATGGCAGCTGTGAAAGCGGTGCCCGCAAGTAACGCGGTCGCCAGAAGGTTGGAGTCTATCCGCACCAAGGGTGCGATGCGACATGTCGAGGTTGCGAATCTGCTCGGCACCCGGCCGGAAACGGTATCGCGCTGGAACCAGGGCCGGGCCTACCCGCACGCCAGTACCGAGAAGACCCTTCTGGAGTTCGAGTTCATCGTCGACCAGTTGTCCGACCTTTACGAACCGAACGAAGCGCGGCAGTGGATATTCTCGCCGCAGAAGCATCTTGCCGGGTCGTCGCCCGCCGAACTCATCAGGGAAGGCCGGATCGACGAAGTGCGGCGTCTGGTCAACCAGCTTCGCGACGCGGTTTACATTTGAGCGGTAGGGTCGGCGGGACGTGATCCACGATCAGGCTCTCGTCGACCGCCTGAGCGCGCTTCGCACGGAGCGTTTCGACGGTGAGGTGTTCCGCGCCACCCGTGTCGGCGCAGACCCTACCGCGCCTTCGATCAGCGGCGGACGGTGGGCGCCGCCGCCACAGGGCGATCCCGGCATCTATGTCCTCTATACAAGCCTGCAACGGGACGGAGCGCTCGCTGAAGTCGCTTCCTTCCTCGCCGGATTGACCCCGGTCCCCGGTCCGCGCGCAATCAAGGTAACGCGCCTGGCCGTTTCAACGGTGCGGACCCTACGCCTCGCTCGCGCTGGCCTGGCGGATTTCGGCATCGATTTGGGCCGCTACGGAGAGCGTGACTACGCCCAGACCCAGAGGATCGGCGCGGCGCTCGCTTTTCTGGGTTTTGACGGGCTGATCGCCCCTTCTGCGCGCTGGACCTGCGACAATCTGATGATCTTTGCAGAGAATCACGCCTTGTCCGAACGTCTTGAACCGGTCTCCGAAGAGGAAATCGAGTGGCGGGAATGGGCCCAGGAAAACGGGTTCATTTCCTGATGCTTGAATTGAGCAGCTACGATCCCAGCCGTCCCGCCAGCAGCGCTTCGCGCAGTTCGAACTTGCGGACCTTGCCGAGGGGTGTGCGCGGCAGCGGGCCTTCCGTCAGCACGACGGCGCGCGGGCGCTTGTAGCGGGCGAGCCGGCCGTCGAAGAGTGCGAGGACCGACGCTGCCGTAACCGCCGCGCCCGGCTTCGGCACGATCACGCAGACCGGCGTCTCGCCCCAGGTCTCGTCCGGCCGTCCGACCACGGCGAACTCGGCCAGGTTCTCCGCTTCGGCGAGGATCCGCTCGAGTTCCGCCGGATAGATATTCTCGCCGCCGGAGACGATCATGTCCTTCTTCCGGTCCTCGACGAAGAAGTAGCCGTCCCGGTCGGCTCGGCCGAGGTCGCCAGTCCGGAACCAGCCGTCTTCGGTAAAGGCTTCGGCGGTCGCTTCGGGGTCGCCCCAGTAGTTCGTCATCAGGTTGGGGCCGCGCAGCCAGATCTCGCCCGTCGCGCCGGGCGCCGCTTCCCGGCCGCTGTCGTCGGCGACGACCTTCGCCGCGCAATGCAGCACCGGCTTGCCGGCCGAGGCGCTGCGCGCGAAGCCGTCGGCAATGGGCAGCGCGACTGCGGTCGGGCCGCTCTCGGTCAGGCCGTAGACCTGGTTCACCGGCTTGCCGCGCGCGTGCCAGGGCGCGAACAGGGCGGGCGGCACCGACGACGATCCCATGCACACGCAACGCAGACTTGACAGATCGGCGCCGGCGAATTCCGGCAGGGCGAACAGGGCGCGCGCCATGGTCGGCACGACGGCGAGCAGGGTCGTCCGGTCCTCGAGCAGCGATTTCAGAACCGCCGCCGGATCGAAGCGGCGGTGGAGCGTGACCGTCGCCCCGGCGCGCAGGCCGGGCAGGGTCTGGATGTTCATGCCGCCGACATGGAACAGCGGGATCGCGGTCAGGATACGGTCGGCGCTTGTGAACTCGAAGACCGACTGGCCGTTCAGCGCCGTGTAGAACAGCGCTTCCTGGGACAGCACCGCGCCCTTGGGCCGGCCGGTCGTACCCGAGGTGTAGACGATCTTCGCCGGGCGGCGCAGGTCGGCGTACAGCGCGGGCGGGCAGGGGTCTGCCGCCTCGCGAAGCGGCTCCAGGCCCGGCCAGCGCGGGTCGTTACCGGCATAGGTTGCGAGGCGCAATTCGGGAAGCGCCGCGGCAAGCTCGGCGGCGTGGCCGAAATAATCCGGTTCGACGAACAGAACGGCCGCGCCGCAGTCCTGCAACTGCCACAGATGCTCCTCGACGGTCAGCCGGCCGTTCAGCGGCACGAAGATCGCACCGATCCGAGAGCAGGCGAACAGCAGCTCGACGATTTCCGGTGCGTTGACGCCGAGATGGGCCACCCGTTCGCCCTCGCCGACACCCAGCGCGCCGGCGAGCGCCCCGGCGGTCCGGCCGATCCGGTCCTCCAGCGCCGCGTAGGTAATATCCGATGCCTCGAACCGGAGGGCCGTATCGTCCGGCGCCCAGCCGGCGCGTTGTGCGATCCAGCCGGAAATGTCGGTATGGCTGCGCCCTGCCGGTTTGACGACCCGCTTGTCTGCCATTACCGCTCGCCGCGTTCGAACAGGCTTTCCCGGCCCAGCCGCTCCAGGCAGATTTCCGCCGTCCAGGGCAGCATCAGCGATCCGCAGCGGCTGTCGCGATACCAGCGCTCGATGTCGAAATTCCTGAAGATCGCCCGGCCGCCGCAGGTGCGCAGGCCGAGGCGCGCGATATCGTTGGCGTATTCCATGACCGTGAACTGGGTGGCGTAGGCGCGCAGCCGGTCTTCCTTGGTCGGGCGGAGCCTGGCCTCGCCGATCGTGCGCCGGAACAGGGCGGTCGCCTGCTCCAGCTTGATGCGCATCTCCGCCACCGCGAGCTGCTTGGCCGGGCTGTGCCGGGCGGGCCCGGCGGGCGGCGCGCCGGCGATCTCGCCGCGCAGATAATCCACGGTAAACCGGAAGGCCGCGTGGGCGAGGCCGAGATAGGTCGGCGTCAGGGTCATGAACATATGCGGCCAGTTGAGCGCGGCCTGGTAGTAGAGGCCGTGGGGCAGCATGGTCAGGTCGTCGGGCACGAAGACATTCTCGAACTTCAGCGAGCGGCTGTCCGTCGGCCGCATGCCCATGACGTTCCATTCGCCGAAAATCGTCACGCCCTCGGCATCGGCCGGCACGGCAAGGAACATGGTGTTCTGCGGGATCGGCTCGACGCCTTCCTCGTCCAGTGTGCAGACCAGGCCGTAATGGCTCGCCGCGCCGGAGAGCGACGCGAAATGCTTGATGCCGTCGACCCGGTAGCCGCCCTCGACCGGCCTTGCCATGGTGCCGAACGCCGCCTTGCCGGCAGCGGCCGCGCTGTCCGGTTCGGAAAAGGGCTGGGCGAACAGCATGCCCTCCTCGACGACGCGGCGGAAAATGTCCGCACGGCGGATATTGTGCTGCGCGCGCACATCGTCCGGCATGTCCAGCTCGTCCGCCAGGCGCGAGGCCCAGAACAGGGTGGCGGCATGCATGTTGAAGGTGAGCGCCGTGGCCGGGCACCAGCGGCCCAGTTCGGCGGAGACCAGGGCATAGGTGCCGTAGTCGGCGCCCATGCCGCCATGGTCTTCGGGGATCGTCAGCGCGTAGAAGCCGGCCTCGCGCAGATCGGCGTAATTCTCGAACGGAAACAGGTTCCGGGTGTCCAGTTCGGCGGCGCGCGGGCGGAACCGGTCGCATCCCAGTTCGCGGATGCGGCCGATCAACTCCTTCTGGCGGGCGGTCGCGTCCGCCCCGTGGATGTCCATTGGCGGCGCGTTCATCCGGCGAGGTCGCCCTGCAATTCGCCCCGCTCGACGACCGTGCGGCCGTCCAGCGCGACCGTGCAGTGGCGCAGCGGCAGGTCGAAATGGCCGAGCGTGTGCCGCCCCGCGACTTCGTTCGCGCCGGTCGAATAGAGGAAGTTGCCGGCGAAGGCGCGCAGCTCCGTGCCGTTGAAATCCGTCTTGTCGTAGAGCGCCATCGATTCCCAGCGCGCCGCCGGGTTCATGCCCCAGCCGACATGGCTGACGGCATAGGCCTCGCGGTCGCCCCAAGCGGCGATGTAGGCGCGGAACAGGTCGGCATCGAGATTGTCGCCGGCAATGTCGGTGACGTAATCGTCCTCGACCGTCAGCGACACCGGCGCCTCCATATAGCGTTTGAGCGTCAGGTTGACGTCGCCCCGGTCGAGCACCAGCCGCCCGTTGACGCTGCCGGACGCCGGGAAGCACAGGCACAGGCCGCCGGGCCAGTGGGTCATGGTGCCGGGCCGCTTGGTGAAGCCCCAGCCGCCGCCCGCCGCCGCGCCTTCAAGCCCGATCGTGAGGTCGGTCCCGGCATCGGAGGCGATACGCATCTCCGAGGCCGCGCGCAGCATCTTGATTCCGGTCTTGACCCGGCCTTCGAGCTCGGCGTCGGGCGCCAGCCGCTCCAGCGCTTCGGGGTGCTCGTTGGAGATCATCAGGCCGCGGGTGCCCTTCTTGAGAATCTCCGGCAGTTCCGGCGCGTGCAGCATGCCCTCGACCGTGCAGTCGACGAACAGGGCCGACGCGCCGAGCGCCTCGATCACCGGCGCCAGCCGCTGCACGACATCGGTCGCGCCGGTCGAGCGCACCGGCACGGGCGCCGATTGCGGCGGCGTCGGCAGGACGAGATGGAACGGCTTCGCCCCCATCGCGCTCAAGGCCAGTTCGGCCAGCTGGACATTGATCGCGCGCGACTGGGTCTCGGACAGGATGGCGACCGGATCGCCCGGCTCGACCGCGCACAGCCCGAACACCGTCTCGAACGCCCGGATCCACTTCGCCTCGATCCGCTCCTGCATCATGGCATCCCTCCTCGCCGTTCCGCTCCGGCCTCAGCAATACGCCAAGCGGCAGGCGGAGCCAACGGGGGAGGGCGCGCGGGAATGCGCGGCCTGCAAATCGCGTGTGGTGAATTGTAGCTAAGGAATCCCCGGGTCTCGACGCAATCGATATCGGACCCGCTTCGCAGCGCTGGCCCTTCGATACGCCGCTTCGCGGCTACTCAGGGTGAGGGGTGAGTGTTCTTCGGAGTGAGAAGGCCAAATCGAACGCCCTCATCCCGAGTAGGCCAGCTGGGCCGTATCGAGGGACGCCAGCCCCCTTACGTATCCAGAAAACTCCGCAGTTTCCTTGACCGGCTCGGATGCTTGAGCTTGCGCAGGGCCTTCGCCTCGATCTGGCGGATGCGCTCGCGGGTGACGGAGAATTGCTGGCCGACCTCTTCGAGGGTGTGGTCGGTGTTCATGCCGATGCCGAAGCGCATGCGCAGCACGCGCTCCTCGCGCGCGGTCAGCGTCGCCAGCACCCGGGTCGTCGTCTCGCGCAGGTTGGACTGGATCGCCGCGTCGAGCGGCACGATGGCGTTCTTGTCCTCGATGAAATCGCCGAGATGGCTGTCTTCCTCGTCGCCGATCGGGGTTTCGAGCGAGATCGGCTCCTTGGCGATCTTGAGGACCTTGCGCACCTTCTCCAGCGGGACGTGGAGCCGCTCGGCCAGCTCCTCCGGCGTCGGCTCGCGGCCGATCTCGTGCAGCATCTGGCGCGAGGTGCGGACCAGCTTGTTGATCGTCTCGATCATGTGCACCGGAATCCGGATGGTGCGCGCCTGGTCGGCGATCGAGCGGGTGATGGCCTGGCGGATCCACCAGGTCGCGTAGGTCGAGAATTTGTAGCCGCGGCGGTATTCGAATTTATCGACCGCCTTCATCAGGCCGATGTTGCCTTCCTGGATCAGGTCGAGGAATTGCAGGCCGCGGTTGGTGTATTTCTTGGCGATCGAGATGACGAGGCGGAGATTGGCCTCGACCATCTCCTTCTTGGCCTGGCCGGCCTCGCGCTCGCCCTGCTGCACGGTTCTGGAGATGCGGCGGAATTCGATGACCGGCAGTTCGGCGGCGCGCGACACCTCGGCGATGCCGGCGCGCAGATCCTCGATTTCCGCGCGGTGCCGGTCTTTCATGTCCTGCCAGCCCGGCGTGTTGCGCTGCGCCATCCGGTCGAGCCAGCCGGGGTCCAGTTCCGAGCCGCGATAGTGTTCGATAAATTCCTTCCGGTCGACGCCGCAATCGAGCGCGACGCGCATCAGCTTGCCTTCCAGGCCGAGCAGCAGCTTGTTCAGCTCCTTGAACTGTTCCACCAGCTCTTCGATCCGCTGGTTGTTCATGTGGATGCACTCGACCAGGCCGACCAGCTCGTTGCGCACCGCCCGGTAACGCCGCTCGGACCGCGTGCCCGGATCGTTGCCCTCGCGCATCGTCTCCAGCCGGGTTTCCTGGATTCGGCGCAGCTTTTCGTAGGTTTTCGCAATGGCGTCGAAATTCGCCAGCACCTCCGGCATCAGGGAGGCTTCCTTGGCGGCCAGCGACATGTTCGCGGCGCTGTCCTCGTCGTCCTCGTCGTCCTCGGGCGCCGAGACATCGCTTTCTTCGTCTACTTCGTCCGCCGCCCCGGCAACGATGCCGTCCGCCGCGACTCCCTCGTCCCGGTCCTCCCCGGCCGTTTCGCCCGATTCGGCCACATCGCCGGGCGATCCGTCGGAACCGGCGACCGGCTCATTGTCGTTGTCCGGCGCCGGGCTGAGATCGATGGATTCGCCGGCAGCCGGTTCCGCATCGGCCGGCCCGGCTTCGCCCGGATCGGTTAGCGGGACTTTCGCTTGCAGGTCATTCGCCTGTGGGACGTTCGCCTGTGGGACGTTCGCCTGCCCGATTTCCGCGAGGCCGCTTTCCGCGCCGCCGGAATCCTTGCCGTTGCCGACCGGAGCCTGCCCGCCGGGACTCCCGCGGTCCGGACCGGCGACGGCCGGGCCGTCGCCGTCGGCGCGGTTCTCGGCCGGGCCGCTGAAGGTCGCTTCCAGGTCGATGATATCGCGCAGCAGGACCGCGCCGTCCTGCAGCGCATCGCGCCAGGCGACGACGGCGCGCATGGTGAGCGGGCTTTCGCACAGGCCGCCGATCATCTTCTCCCGGCCGGCCTCGATCCGCTTGGCGATCTCGATCTCGCCTTCGCGGGACAGCAGCTCGACCGTCCCCATCTCGCGCAGATACATGCGCACCGGATCGTCGGTCCGGCCGACATCGTCGGCGACATTGCCCTTGCGTTCGGCCGGTTCGCCGGCGCTCTCCGGCTCCTTGTCTTCCGCCGCCTCGGCATCGACCACGTTGATGCCCATCACCGAGAGCCGGGCCAGAATGTCTTCGCGCTGTTCGTGGGTCACCCGGTCGGGCGGAATGGCGGCGTCGATCTCCTCTTCGGAGAGATAGCCCTGCTCCTTGCCTTTCGCGACCAGCTTCTTTTCCGCCGCCGCCAGCGCATCGATCAGCGCATCGTCGGTATCGTTCTGCGTTTCGGTGGAAACCGCCTGTGCCGCCGTGGCCTTGCTTGCCATGTAGCTCCGTCCCCAGCTTCGCGCGGCTCGGGCGCTCCGGCGCGCGCGAAATGTTTATCCGCTATGGTTTCCGCAAGGAAAACCCCGCGCCCTCTAAGCCTCGGGCGCCCTCGCGAACGTCGCCGATCCCCCGGTGCGTCCCCGAATGCAACTCCACGCTGCGGTCCCGGACGCCGTCAAGCGACTCGGCGAGATATAGCCCCCAGCCGGCGGACAACAAGGCCGGGAGACGATTGCGGAGCGCTATCCCGGCAGGCTTGGGCCTTCATTGCAAATCATTATGATTCCCCTGCGAGAGTCGGGCAGAACCAAGATGGGCGACGGCGGACCTTTCCCAACGATACTTCTCCCCCTGCCCGGAGGGGGTCGGGGGAGGGGGTATACGCGCGGCCCGCCCCATTCGCAGAGGAATTATTAGGGAGGACCGGCCGCAGATTCTGCCGCTTCGCTAGAGCGTGCCGAGGTCGCAGACCAGGGGCAGGCCGAGCCCCGCTGCTGCTTTGGCAAGGGCCTTGTCGAGGGTTGCCAACGGCGCCGTATACCGTTCCGACAGTTCCAGGTAGACCGCGTCGTAAATTGTGAGCGCGTGCCGTCCGGCAAGGTCAAAGGCGATATCCGGGTCGACTTCCGCATCGGTCCTGATCGGGAGCAGGTACAGGGCGCGGAGGCGTTCCGAAGCGGCGTCGGCTTCGATCCGGCCACGCCGTATGGCGGACAGCAATCCGTTTCGGACCTCAAGGTGCCACAATTGCGGGACCAAGGCGTCCTCGTCTACCAGAAGGGTAAGGGCCAAATCCGCCTGTCCCCCGGCATCCTCGTTCAGTAGCCAGGCAATGGCGACCGAGGCGTCGAGGACGAAAACGCTCACCAGCGATGGCCTTCGTGGCGTGCGCCAAGAATGTCGTCCACCGACATCCCGGCGGGCTCCCAGGTGTCGCGCTGGCGGCGAAACCGGGCCACGGCGTCCTCCCGCCCGGCGCAATCGCCCGCCGGCGCAGGAACGACATGGGCGATCGTCTCGCCGTGGCGGGTGATTGCAACCGTCTCTCCGCGTTCGACGGTGCGGAGAAGTTCAGCCAGCTTCGCTTTGGCTTGAGTGGCGTTGATGGTTTGCATATTCTTTTGACCGGTTATTATATCCGGTTATTTTTGCCATAGATTGTATAACCGTTCAAGCTTTGGGCGTCGGGAAAATTGTTCGTCCGCGCGATCCGATTCCTCCCGGCAGAGCGGAAGGTGCCGACTGCACTCGCCGTTCGTATCGCGCCGGGCCGGCCTCGCTGGTTTCTCCGGCCCGACGTCCGTGGTCTATACCGTGTCTGCCTCGTCGGTTCCGGTCACCTGACGGGCGATATCCGAGGCGAACTCGGTCAGCCGCGCATACTCGGCGTCGTCGTCCCGGTACAGGCCGCGCTTCAATCGCTGCTGCAACTCGGCCCTGGCGAAGCTCCGCTCCAACTGCCGCAACGCATCTGCGAAGCCCGGTTCGACCGAAGCCCGATCGAAAGCCGGATCGGCGAAAGGCGCCACCGCGTAAATCTTCCGGCTGCAAATGCTCTCCAGCAGGTTGTCATGCCCGCGCCGCCGAAGGTGTTCCTTCAAGGTTTCGGCTTCCATATCCTCGGATCGGCCGTGCAGGTCGATGGCATTCGTCAATAGTCCGGCCAGATCCGCCGAGAGGAAATCGACCTCGACCAGCCGTTCGCCGTAGCCGCGGATGAGCTGTGGATGGTTGATCAACGCCGCCAACAAAGCCTTCTGTCTGTTCGAGATATTCTCTTCCGGCCCGATATCGGATTTCATTTCAATAAGTTTCTTCTTCTCAACGCCGCCTTTCTTCGTGCGGCCCGCCCAAAAAAGTTTATCTTCCAAATAACGTCGATAGTCCGTTTGGGTGCGCCTTTCGACCATCTGACCGACAACTTCTTCGATATTCTTTCTGACGTTTTGGGCAAATTCCGGCGAATCGATCGTCTGCGTTCCCGCCACGCGCCGCCATAGCGCCTCCGAAACGGATGTCGCCCGTTCGACCAACCGGCCGAAGGCCTCCGGCCCGGACAGGCTGACGAAGGAATCCGGGTCCTCGCCCTCGGGCAGGAAGACGAAGCGGGCCGTCTTGCCGGGCACGAGGCGGGGCAGCAGCCGGTCGAGCGCCCGGCCGGCGGCCCGGCGTCCGGCCTCGTCGCCGTCGAAGCACAGCACCGGCTCCGGCGCGAGGCGCCACAGTTCCTCGATCTGGCTCTCGGTGAGCGCCGTGCCGAGCGGCGCGACCGCGCCGCCGAAGCCGGCCTGGTGGAGCGCGATCACGTCCGTGTAGCCCTCGGTGACGATGACGTCGGCGCCCCCCTTGCCGTCAGGGCCGTCGCGCACCGCCTGGCGCGCCTTGTCCAGCGCGTAGAGCAGCCGGCCCTTGTTGAACAGCGGCGTCTCCGGGGAATTGAGGTATTTCGGCTGCGCATCGCCGAGCGCCCGCCCGCCGAAGGCCACGACCCGGCCGCGCCGGTCGGCGATCGGGAAAATCACCCGGCCGCGGAACCGGTCATAGCTCTCGCCGCCATCCTCCGGCTTTATCAGCAGGCCGGCCTCGATCAGCATGGCTTCCGGGAAGCCCTCGCCGGTCAGGGCCTGCTTCAGCGCGCGCCGCCCGTCCGGCGCCCAGCCGAGGCCGAACGCCTCGATGGTTTCCGGCTTCACGCCGCGCCGCTGCAGATAGGCCAGCGCCGCCGCCCCGTCCGGCCCGTCGAGGCGACGGCGGAAGAAGCGCAGTGCGGCTTCGCAGGCGTCCTGAAGGCTCTTCGCCCGTTCCGCGCGCTGGCGTTCCTCCGGCGTCGCCTGCGGCACCGTCAGGCCGGCCATGCCGGCCAGCCTGGCGACCGCTTCGGGAAAAGTCAGTCCTTCAGTCTCGGTGACGAAGCGGATGACGTCGCCATGCGCGTTGCAACCGAAGCAATGATAAAATGCCTTGTCGTCGTTGACGGTGAAGGACGGCGTCTTTTCGCTGTGGAACGGGCACAGGCCGGCGAATTCGCGCCCTTTCTTCGTCAGCTTCACCCGCTTCCCGACAACATCGGAGACCGGCACCCGGCTGCGCAGCTCGTCGAGAAATTGGGGGGTGATCGTCATGCCGGAAGACTAGCACGAAGCGTCCCGGCAGTCGCGCGGTTCGCATCGGCGTTCCGCGCGGCGGGGCCCTTCGATACGCCGCGGAGCTTGTCCCGAGCGAAGCCGAGGGGCGGCTACTCAGGGTGAGGGACGGTGTTGGTATTGGCGCCCATCTTCCCTCATCCCGGGTAGCCCCGGATTGAATCCGGGCCGTATCGAGGGGCAGCGGCTACAGCGCCAGGCGCGATTTCACCACCGCGCTCGCCTTGCCGAAATCCATCTGGCCGGCATAACGTTCGCGCAAGGTAGCCATCGTGCGGCCCATATCCTTGACCGAGGCGGCGCCGAGCTCGTCGATCACCGAGCCGACGGCGGCCTCGATCGCGTCCTCGTCCAGCCGCGGCGGCAGGAAATCGTTGATGATCTCGATCTCCTCGCGCTCCTGTTCGGCGAGTTCGAGGCGGCCGCCCTGTTCGTAATGGTCGATGCTTTCCCGGCGCTGCTTCACCATGGTCTGCAGCATGCCCAGGATCTGCATTTCGTCGATGCCGTCCGGCACCCCCTTGGTGCGGGCGGCGATATCCCGATCTTTCAGCGCTGCCGAAATAAGCCGCAGGGTGGCGGTTTTCCGCCGCTCCCTTGCCTTCATCGCTTCTTTCAATTCGGCCTTGATTCGGTCGCGCAGCATGGCGTCAGCCATCTGTTCGTCTCCAGTCCTGGCCCGCTACGAAGAGCCCATCCCAAATCCGATGCCGGGCGCGCCGGTACTCCCCGGCCGCGCGTCAAGAGGGCACAAAAATGCCATCGACCAACCGCGGGAGTCAATGGAGCGGACGCCGGTTGTGGACAGGTCGCCGGTCTCCGGCCCCGGCATTTGCGCCCGCCGCGGCGGGCCGCTGTGACGAAATGCGGCCCGGCACAAGGCCCGGATGTAGGCGCGTGCGCTTGACCGGCAAGGGGACCCTTTCCTACCTAACGCCGGCCGGTCCGGCTCTCCGATACGGCGACCTCCGACGAATACGGCCAAAGACTGCGGGCTGCCGATGCAGACGTCCCATTCGTCCGACACGACCGCGGGCCCCGGCGGCGGGCCTTCGGCAGCGAAATCCGCAGGCCCGCCGGAGCGGCCGGAATGGGCGACAGCCGGCCTGTTCCTGGACGACGGCAGCGTCTTCTGGGGCCGCGGCGCCGGGGCGTCGAAGACCGTGCCGGGCGAGTTGTGTTTCAACACGTCGCTCACCGGCTATCAGGAAATCTTCACCGATCCGTCCTACGCCGCCCAGATCATCGCCTTCACCTTCCCGCATATCGGCAATGTCGGCGCCAACGCAGAGGATATCGAGACGACGACCCCGGCGGCGCTGGGCGGCGTCTTCCGCGCCGATATTACCGATCCGTCCAACTACCGCAGCGCGCAGCATCTCGATGCCTGGCTCAAGAGCCACGACCTGCCGGCGATCTCCGGCATCGATACCCGCCGCCTGACCCGGCGGCTGCGCGACGGCGGCGCGGCCAACGCCGTGCTGCGCCACGATCCGGCGGGCGATTTCCCGGTCGGCGACCTGATCGACAACGCCCGCGCCTGGCCGGGGCTCGAGGGCATGGACCTGGCCAAGGACGTCTCCTGCACCCAGACCTATAGCTGGGACGAGACCGGCTGGGCGTGGGGCGAGGGCTACGGCCGGCAGGAGGCGCCGCGCTTCCATGTCGTCGCGATGGATTTCGGCGCCAAGCGCAACATCCTGCGCAGCCTGGCTTCGCTCGGCTGCCGGGTCACGGTCGTGCCCGCGACGGCGAGCGCCGAGGAAATCCTGCGCCACGCGCCCGACGGCGTGTTTCTGTCCAACGGCCCCGGCGATCCGGCGGCGACCGGCGCCTACGCCGTGCCGGTCATCCGCCAGCTGCTGAAATTCGGCCTGCCGGTTTTCGGCATCTGCCTCGGCCACCAGATGCTGGCGCTGGCGCTCGGCGCGCAGACCCGCAAGATGCATCACGGCCATCGCGGCGCGAACCATCCGGTGCAGGATCTGGAGACCGGCAAGGTCGAGATCACCAGCCAGAACCACGGCTTCGAGGTCGATGCCGCCAGCCTGCCCGCCGGCGTGACCATGACCCACAAGTCCCTGTTCGACGGCTGCTGCGAAGGCCTGAGAGTGGAGGGCAAACCGGTCTTCAGCGTGCAATACCACCCGGAAGCCAGCCCCGGCCCCCAGGACAGCCAATACCTGTTCGAGCGGTTCGTGGCGGATATGGCGGCGGTGGATCGGACGTAGATGCCCCGCCGCACAGACATCTCCTCGATCCTCATCATCGGCGCCGGCCCGATCGTCATCGGGCAAGCCTGCGAGTTCGACTATTCGGGCACCCAGGCGGTCAAGGCGCTCAAGGACGAGGGCTATCGGGTCGTCCTGGTCAATTCCAACCCGGCGACGATCATGACCGATCCGGGCCTGGCCGACGCGACCTATGTCGAGCCGATCACGCCGGAGATCGTCGAGCGCATCCTGGAGAAGGAGACGCCGGACGCGCTGCTGCCGACCATGGGCGGCCAGACCGCGCTCAACACGGCGTTGGCGCTCGCCGAAAGCGGCGCCCTGGAGCGCCACGGCGTCGAGCTGATCGGCGCCAACCGGGAGGCCATCGCCAAGGCCGAGGACAGGCTGCAGTTCCGCGAGGCGATGTCGCGCATCGGCCTGGAAAGCCCGAAGAGCGCGCTGGTCGGCTCCCAGAAGGAAGCGCAGGACGCGCTGGAGGCCATCGGCCTGCCGGTCATTATCCGGCCGTCCTACACGCTCGGCGGCACCGGCGGCGGCGTCGCCTACAACCGCAGCGAGTTCCGCGACATCGTCGGCCGCGGCCTGCGCGCCTCGCCGGTCGGCCAAGTGCTGATCGAGGAATCGGTCCTCGGCTGGAAGGAATTCGAAATGGAGGTCGTCCGCGACAAGGCGGATAACTGCATCATCGTCTGCTCGATCGAGAATCTCGATCCGATGGGCATCCACACCGGCGACAGCATCACGGTCGCGCCGGCGCTTACGCTGACCGACAAGGAATACCAGATCATGCGCAACGCCTCGATTGCGGTGTTGCGCGAGATCGGCGTCGATACCGGCGGCTCGAACGTGCAGTTCGCCGTCGATCCGGCGACCGGCCGCCAGGTCATCATCGAGATGAACCCGCGGGTCAGCCGCTCCTCGGCGCTCGCCTCCAAGGCGACCGGCTTCCCGATCGCCAAGGTCGCGGCGCGCCTCGCCGTCGGCTACACGCTGGACGAGATCCGCAACGACATCACCGGCGTCACCCCGGCCTCCTTCGAACCGACCATCGACTATGTCGTCACCAAGATGCCGCGCTTCACCTTCGAGAAGTTCGCCGGGGCGGAGCCGGTCCTGACCACGGCGATGAAGTCGGTCGGCGAGGCCATGGCGATCGGCCGGACCTTCGCCGAATCGCTACAGAAGGCCTGCCGCTCGATGGAAACCGGCCTGACCGGGCTCGACCCTGTCGAGATACCGGGCGGCACGGACACCATGATCGCCCGGCTGGCCGAGCCGACGCCGGATCGGCTGCTGGTCGTCGCCCAGGCCATGCGCGCGGGCTTCGGCGACGACGCGATCCACAACGCCTGCCGGATCGATCCCTGGTTCCTCGCCCGCATCCGCGAGATCGTCGAGGCCGAGCATGGAGTCGAGAGCAGCGGCCTGCCCGGCGGCAGCGATGCGCTCGCCCGCCTGAAGGGTCTCGGCTTCTCCGACGCCCGGCTGGCGGCGCTCGCCGGCCTGCCGGAAGCGGAGGTCGCCGCGGCGCGCCGGGGCGCGGGAGTCCACCCGGTCTACAAGCGGATCGATACCTGCGCCGCCGAGTTCGCCTCGGTCACGCCCTACATGTATTCCTGCTACGAAAGCGGCCCCGATCCGGAATGCGAGGCCGAGCCCTCGGACCGCGAGAAGGTCATTATCCTGGGCGGCGGGCCGAACCGGATCGGCCAGGGCATCGAGTTCGACTATTGCTGCGTCCATGCGGTCTACGCGCTCGCCGAAGCGGGCTACGAGACTGTGATGGTCAACTGCAACCCGGAGACGGTCTCGACCGACTACGACACCTCCGACCGGCTTTATTTCGAGCCGCTGACCGCCGAGGATGTCCTCGAGATCTGCCGGACCGAGCAGTCGGCCGGCCGGCTCAAGGGCGTGATCGTGCAGTATGGCGGGCAGACACCGCTCAAGCTCGCCCATGCGCTGGCGGACGCCGGCGTGCCGATCCTCGGCACCTCGCCCGACGCCATCGACCTGGCCGAGGACCGCGACCGCTTCCAGCGCCTGCTGCACGAGATCGGCCTGCGCCAGCCCAACAACGGCACGGCGACCTCGATGGAGCAGGCCGTCGCCGTCGGCCGGCAGATCGGCTATCCGGTGCTGCTGCGCCCGTCCTACGTTCTGGGCGGCCGGGCCATGGAGATCGTCCACGACGAGACCGGGCTGCGCCGCTACGTCACCGAGGCGGTGCGGGTTTCCGGCGACAACCCGGTCCTGATCGACGGCTATCTCCAGGACGCCATCGAGGTCGATATCGATGCTGTGTCCGACGGCGAGACCGTGCGCATCGCCGGCATCATGGAGCATATCGAGGAGGCCGGCATCCATTCCGGCGATTCCGCCTGCGCCCTGCCGCCCCATTCGCTGTCGGCGGCCATGCTGGCGGAAATCGAACGCCAGGCCGAGAAACTGGCCGAAGCGCTGGGCGTGGTCGGCCTGATGAACATCCAGGTCGCGGTCAAGGACGAGACGGTCTACATCCTGGAGGTCAATCCCCGGGCCAGCCGGACGGTGCCTTTCGTCGCCAAGGCGACCGGCGCGCCGGTCGCCAAGATCGCGGCGCGGGTCATGGCGGGGGAAAAACTGGCCGGTTTCGAGCTCGGCATGGCGCCGGCCGGCGGCCATGTCGCGGTCAAGGAGGCGGTCTTCCCCTTCAACCGTTTCCCCGGCGTCGACGTGATCCTGGGCCCGGAGATGAAATCGACCGGCGAGGTCATGGGGCTGGACACGGATTTCGGCCGCGCCTTCGCCAAGTCCCAGATCGCGAGCGGCATCCATCTGCCGCAATCCGGCACCGTCTTCGTCTCGGTCCGCGACCGCGACAAGGAAGCCCTGGCGCCGGTCGCCGAACGGCTGGTCGCGCTCGGCTTCGACCTGCTCGCGACCCGGGGCACCGCCCGCGACCTCAACGCCCGGGGCATTCCGGCCCGGCAGGTCAACAAGGTGCTGGAGGGCCGGCCGCATATCGTCGACGCGATGACCGACGGCGGCGTGCAGCTCGTCTTCAACACGACCGACGGGGCGCAGGCGATCCGGGACAGCTTCTCGCTCCGGCAGACGGCGCTGCTCCGGGAAATTCCCTACTACACCACCGTTGCCGGCGCCCGGGCCGCGGTACAGGCGATTGCGGCACTTCGCACCGGCGCTCTTGAAGTCGCCCCGCTGCAATCGTATTTCGGATCGTCCTTCTGAGAACTCGAAGGCGCGAGCGCGCGCAACATCCCCCGGCGTCCCCCATCGAGACGCCGATGAAGCAGCCTGTTGCCGCAGGCGCCGGAAATGCCTTTTGACAATTGACGGTCTCCCCGATGGATAAGGTTCCTATGACAGAGCGTGGCTACGGCATGCTCCAGGATGAAATGAAACGGCTCAGGTCGGTGGAGCGCCCGGCCGTCATCAATGCGCTGGAAGAGGCGCGCTCCCACGGCGATCTCTCCGAAAACGCGGAATATCACGCCGCCAAGGAGCGCCAGGCCTTTATCGAAGGCCGGTTGATGGAACTGGAAGACAAGGTCAGCCGGGCCCAGGTGATCGATCCCAGGAGCCTGACCGGCAATGTCGTGCGCTTCGGCGCCACCGTCACGCTGGCCGACGAGGATACCGACGAGGAAAGCACCTACCAGATCGTCGGCGAGGACGAGGGGGATATCGGCAACGGCCTGCTGTCGCTGACCTCGCCGCTCGCCCGCGCCATGATCGGTAGGGAAACCGGCGATTCGATCGAGGTCACCGCGCCGGGCGGCTCGAAGGCCTACGAGATCATGAAGGTGAAATACGACTGAGGGGCCTGCCTCCTGCCGCACCGATCCAAACCCGGGATCGTCATTTCGACTGAGCGAAGCGAGCGGAGAAATCTTTTCCGCGCGGTGCTTCGGACCTCTCTCCGTAGAGAAAGGATATCTCCGCTCCGCAGCCCTCGAAGGCTGCTCCGATCGATATGACGAGTATGGTTCGGAATTGCCACGGTGGGTTCAGCCGGATCGCGGCGCGGTAACGGCATACAGGTACCAGTCCGTCACCGTTCCCCGGACGCTCCTGTAACCCTCCATCCGCATTTCTCTCCGGAAGCCGGCCCGCTCCAGGACCCGGCGCGATCTTTCGTTGCGGGTATCGGCCTCGGCCCAAATCCGGTCGATGCCGGGCTGCCGGAAGCCGATCCGCACGATCTCCCGAAGCGCTTCCGTCGCGTAGCCGCGGCCCTGGAAATCGCTGTCCAGGTGGAAGCCGACGCTCGCGCCCGTTTCGTCGTCCGCGTCGAGCCTGATCCGGATGAGCCCGGCCAGCCGCCCGGCGTCTGCCGGCTCGATTGCGAAAACGAGCTCCGCCGGCCGGTTGCGGCGCCACGCCGCGATGGCCGCCTCAAGGTATGTCCGGGTTCCCTCCGGCGTCGGTTTCTCCATGTCCATGTAGCGGTAAAAGGCTTCGCGCGCCGCGTATCGCCGGATATGCGGCAGGTCCGCTCTCGCCGGCGGGCGCAGCCGCAGTCTTGCGGTCGCAATGCCGTTCCCGCCGGCCCGGCGAAGGCTCTCCAGACGGCTGTCCCGCCGCCGCGCTTCGCGCAGGACTCCGAACAGTCTCGCGATCATGGACGCATACGGCCCGGCAGCCGCCCCTACCCAGCCCTTACCGCGCCCGCGGCACGATCAGCGCGTCGGCGGCGACGCCGCCTTCGGGCAGGGCGTTGAAGGGGTTGATGTCGATGCTCTCCAGCCGGTCTTCGTTGGCGGCGGCGAAGACGGAGAGGCGGGCGAGCGCGTCGGCCAGCGCATCGAGGTCGGCGGGCGGGGCGCCGCGCACGCCGTCGAGCACGGACCGGCCGCGGATCTCGTCGATCATGCGGTGCGCCTCGTCGACGCCGAAGGGCGCCAGCCGGAAACTGGCATCCTTCAGCACTTCGACGAACACGCCGCCCAGGCCGAACATGACCGCCGGCCCGAACACCGGATCCTGCACCGTGCCGAGCACGGTTTCGACGCCGCCGGACACCATCTCGCTCACCAGCACGCCCTCGATCCGGGCTTCCGGCGCCCGTTCCGAAGCCCGGCGCAGCAGGGTCCGGGCGCCATCGGCCACTGCCGCGTTGCCCTCGACGTTGAGCAGGACCCCGCCGATCTCCGTCTTGTGCAGGATGTCGGGCGAGACGATCTTGAGCGCGCACGGTCCGTCCAGCGCAGCCGCCGCCGCGACCGCCGCCTCCGGCGTCGCGGCCAGGCTCTCGCGCACGACCGGAATCCCGGCGCTCGCCAGGATCGCCTTGGCCTCATGCTCACCTGCGGGCGCGGCGGGCGCAGGCAGCATCCCGGCCGGCGCGGCAGGCGGCGGGTTTTCAGCGCCGCGGTCGAACGATTCGGCGAACCGGGTCAGTGCCGCCAGCGCCCGGACCGCCAGCGACGGATCCTCGAACACCGGGTAGCCGAGCCTTTCATAGACCTCGACGACGTCCCGGCCGCCGACCAGGCTCATGATCATCGGCACATCGGGCCAGCGCTCGCGCACCGTGCGGAACAGCTCCGCGCACGACGCCTTCATGAAGGGCGTTGCCGGCACCGAGGTCATGAAGACGATGTGGCTGTCGTAGTCCGCCTCGTCGATCGTCAGGCCGATATTCTTCAGCATCAGCGCCGGTTCGTTCAGGGCCTGGGCGGTGAAATCGACCGGGTTGTGGGTGCCGGCGAACGGGATCAGCGCCTTCAGCTTGTTCTGGACCGGCGCCGGCAGGGGCGCGACCTCCAGGCCGTAGCGCACCGCATCGTCCGCCATCTGGACCCCGACGCCGCCCGAGATGGTCTGCAGGCTGATCCGCCGGCCCTTCGGATAGCCGCCGTACTGGCAGGCGTAGGCGATATCGGCCAGCTCTTCGGTCGTGCCGGCCCGGTAGACGCCGTATTGCCGGAACAGCGCCTCATAGACGGCATCGCTGCCGGCCAGGCTGGCGGTGTGGCTCGCCGCGGCGCGGGCGCCCTCGTCGGTTCTGCCGACCTTCATGAAGATCACCGGCTTGCGCGCATCCCGCGCCTTGCCCAGCGCCCGGCGCAGCCGGGCGGCATCGCGGATTCCCTCGGCATAGGCGACGATGATTTCGACCTCCGGAGCCTCGGCGAAGAAATCGATGACCTCGCCGACCTCGACGTCGCATTCGTTGCCGGTCGTCACCCAGAAATTCGCGCCGACGCCGCGCTTCTGCGCCACGAGCAGGACATGGGAGCCGTAAGCGCCGCTCTGGCTGACGATGCCGGCCGGCCCCGGCGGCCGGTCGATCATGGCCGGCGCGTTGGTGAAGGTGCCGTACCAGCCCCGGTCCATCGCGAAGACGCCGAGGCAGTTGGGCCCGACGATGCGCATGCCGCTGTCCCGCGCGATCCGGGCGATTTCCGCCTGCGCCCGGGCGCCGTCCTCGCCCTGCTCGGCGAAGCCGGAGGTGAACACGACGGCGGATTTCGCGCCGCAATCGGCGCAGTCCCGGATCGCGTCGACGGCGATCGCGGCGGGCACGGCGATCACGGCGCAATCGACCGGCTCCGGCACGTCGCGGATCGCCGGAAAGGCCGTCAGCCCCTGCACGGTCTCGCGCCGCGGATTGACCGGATAGATCCGGCCGCCGAAACCCAGCGTCTTCATCGAGTGGATCGGCCGGCCGCCGATGCGCGACGGGGTGTCCGACGCCCCGATCACCGCAACGGTTTCCGGGCGCAGGATCGGCAGCAGGGAGCGGGTGTCGGACGGCGGCATGGCGCCCCTGATGGCGGCAAACGGCGGCGGGAGAAAGCGAAATCTTGGCGCGCAGGCGGCATTCGCCCCGACACCCAACCGTCATTTCGGTCGATATGACGGGACAGCTGTGCAATCTGGCGATTTCCGGCCCGATGGCGCTAAGCTGACACTCCCGCAACCGCCACCGAGGCCCCCGCCATGACCGTCCTGCTCTCCGACGCCGATTTCCGCGACACCCATGTCTTCATCGCCGGCGGATCGAGCGGCATCAATCTGGGCATCGCACACCGCTTCGCCGAATTCGGCGCGAAACTGTCGATCTGCAGCCGGTCGGCCGAACGGGTCGAAGGCGCGGTCGGCGCCTTGCAGGCGCATGGCGGCGATGTGTTCGGCACGTCGGCCGACGTCCGCGACTATGCGCAGATCGACGGCGCCTTGCAGGAGGCCGTCGCCCGGTACGGGCCGATCCATACTCTGATCGCCGGCCAGGCCGGTAACTTCGTCGCCCCGGCGCTCGGCATGTCGGCAAACGGCTTCAAGACGGTCGTCGATATCGATCTCAACGGCAGCTACAACGTCTTCCGCGCCGGCTTCGACCGTCTGGTGAAGCCCGGCGCCTCCTGCATCGCCATTTCCGCGCCCCAGGCGATCCACGCCTACGCCTTCCAGACCCATGTCTGCGCCGCCAAGGCCGGGCTCGACATGCTGTGCCGCGGCCTCGCCCTGGAGTGGGCGCCGATGGGCGTGCGGGTCAACACCATCATCCCCGGCCCGATCGAGGGCACCGAGGGCATGGAGCGCCTCGCGCCGACCGAAAAGGCGAAGCGGGCGGCCGCCGAGATGACGCCGATGAAGCGCTTCGGCCGCAAGGACGAGGTCGGCGACGCGGCGCTGTTCCTCGCCTCGCCGATGGCGGCCTACATCACCGGCGGCAACATCCCGGTCGACGGCGGCACGGTGCTGACCGGCTCGAGCAGCATGAGCCGGGGCATGCAGATGGCCTTCGAAGGCGCAGCGCAGGCCGCCCGCAGCCGGGGCTGACTCTGGAAGCACTGCAACGGGAAGCTGCGCTGGAGACCTGTTTCAGACGCTCATTTCCCAAAACCGAGCATCCCCCATTTGGCGCCCCGGACGGAGCGCAGCGACGATCCGTGGACCAGAGCCACAAGCCAAGGCCTTACGGGTCGCCACTGGTCCCCGGAACTAGTCCGGGGCGGCAAGGGAGGGGGACTCTGGTAGTCTGGAGGCTCGTTTTCGGAACGTCACACTAAATCCCGCGTCCGAGCCAACGGGCTGCCAACATGAGGGCGAGGACGTGCGCCGGGGCCAGACGGTCCGGCAACGCGAAGGGATCGAAGCCCGCGCGCTCCAGCCGATCGAGCCAGACAAGAGCGGCCGGCTTGAGGACAAGCAGCCGGTCCGCCGGCCCGCCGGTTCTGCCGGCGGCAGCCAGGCGTTCGCGCGCCAGGGCGGCGACCGTTCCCGCCGCCGCCCGCACCCCCGGCGATCCCCGCCGCTCCGCCAGGTCGCGCGGCCCCGCGCCGCCCGCGGCCAGCGCCGATTGCGGCAGCAGCTGCCGGCCCTGCGCAGCGTGGAAGCCGGCGGCGCGCAGGAAGCCGGCGAGCGCCCATCCGGCGCCCAGCGCACGCGCCACCTGCCGGGCCGCGTCGCCCGCCTGCCCGCCTTCAGCAGCAACCGCCATGGCCTCGGCCAGAAGGCCGCCGGTCCGCCCGGCATAGTCGAGCAGCGCGGCCTCGTCGGCCATCGGCGCATCGTCCAGGTCCCGCTCCCGCCCGTCGATCAGCGCGTTGAGCAGCGCCGGTTCCAGCGCGCCGGCGCGCAGGGCAAGGGCGAGCGGCGCGGCAACTTCATGCTGGCGCACCGGCCCTCCGGCCGCCGCTTCGGCCACCGCCTCACGCCACCATTGCAGCCGGATATGCCCGATCGCCGGCTCGTTGACGATCTCGCGCACCCGCGCAATTTCGGCGTTGAACGCCAGCAGTATCCACAGCGCCGGCCGCCCCCGGCGCGGCGCGAACAGGGTGGAGAGGTAGCGCTCGAAGTCGTGCCGGCGGGCCAGCCGGCGGCAGGATTCGACGGCGCTTTCCGGGGCGATTCTGTTGCCTTTTTTCGCCATAGATGCAGATTAGGCGGAGCGACGGTGCGCGGCGGGCGGCCGGGCTCGGCTGGTGTGTAATTTTTCGGGGGCAGACATCATGGCAGCTATTCTGACAAAGCTCAGCAACACGGTGATCGCCGGCATCGTGGCGCTGATCGTTATGTTCGTCATCGTCGGCGCCACGGCCGGCGGCGCCGGTTTCGACCACGCCTGGTGGAGCTTCCTGTTCCGCTATCTGCACGTCCTGTCGGGCGTCATGTGGATCGGTTTGTTGTATTATTTCAACTTCGTCCAGATCCCAAACATGCCGAACATTCCGGACGAGCAAAAGCCGGCCATCGGCAAGGTGATCGCGCCTGCGGCCCTGTTCTGGTTCCGCTGGGCCGCCATGTCGACGATCGTGACCGGCCTGATCGTGGCCCTGATGCAGGGCTATCTCGTCGAAGCAATCGCGATCGGCTTCATGGACGAGGGCAACAGCACGGCGATCGGCATCGGCATGTGGCTCGGCGCGATCATGTGGTTCAACGTCTGGTTCGTCATCTGGCCGAACCAGAAGCGCGCGCTCGGTATCGTCGAGGCGGACGCCGATTCGAAAGCGAAGTCGGCGCGCACGGCCATGCTGTTCTCGCGCACCAACACGCTGCTCTCGATTCCCATGCTGTTCTGCATGATCGCGCATCAGAATGCAGGCTTCGTCGGTTTCGGCGGCTGAGGCTCAAACCCGCCGGCATCCTCCGTCTGGGGGCGCCGGCAGACAAACGAAGCGGGCTCCGTCATCGGCGGAGCCCGTATTTTTCGCCGCGCACGGCAGCGCTAACGCCTGACCCGGACTCCGTACCCCCACCCCCATCGACCCCGGATTTCATCCGGGGCGAATTTCCCCTCTGAAGAGTATTCCTCTGCAAAAGGCGCGCGCCGTTTGCACGCGGCCCCCTCCCCCCAACCCCCTCCCCCGGAGGGGAGGGGGAGCATCGGTGCGGAGACGCCGCGCCAATGCCGAAGACCCGCCGCAATTCCAAC
>LXNI01001068.1_pt1 | contig 26444 bp, 21 predicted proteins | sample 809091 | NCBI WGS metagenome assembly LXNI01 (sample SAMN04870527, study PRJNA318959) | sponge metagenome | biome: 01000161; feature: marine sponge reef; material: water | host: Sarcotragus foetidus | place: Greece: Milos, Mediterranean Sea | collected 2013-05-29 | depth 5-7 m | reverse complement strand
AGTCCATCACGCGAGGAATCGAATGATGGCACGCACGAAACGAAAGCGCCGGAGCTACGGCGCCGGTGAATGGGGCCGGAACCGGGTCCGGGTGTTTCCGGATCCGAAGACCGGCATGTTCCAAGTCGAGTGGCGCGAGAACGGGCGCAGGCTGAGCCGGTCGCTCAAACACCGTGACTGGCGGCGCGCGAAGAAGCAGGCGGATCAGTTCGCCGCCGGGTTCATCGACGCCCCCGACGGCAATGCGGAGCCCGAGCCGCTCACGCTGGACAAGCTGTTTGAAATCTACGGTGAGGAGGTGACGCCCACGAAGGCGGAGGCGTCCCAGCGGGCCGACCGGGCCGCGACGAGGATGTTCCTTGGGTTCTTCGGACGAGGCCGCAAGCCTTCAACGCTCTCCCGGCGCGACTGGGACCGGTTCATCCGGGCGCGGCGCGCGGGCAAGGTCGGAGCGAGCGGCAAACCGGTGTCCGATGCGACGATCGAACACGATCTGAAGTTCCTGATCGCCGTGTTCAACTGGGCCGGCAAGTCGAAGGACGAGGATGGCCGGCTGCTCCTCGGCTCGAACCCGCTGAAGGGCCTGAAGACGCCAACGGAGAAGAACCCCACGCGGGTGGTGTTGGCCGAGGAGGAGTATCAGGCGCTTCTCGGGGTGTCCCGGGAAGTGGACTGGCGCTTCCACGTCGCGCTCGTGCTCGCGCACGAAACGGGACACCGAATCGGGGCCATCCGCCACCTCAGGTGGTCGGATATCGACCTTGAAGCCCGAGCCATCCGGTGGAGGGCCGAACACGAGAAGACAGGCTACGAACACCGGACTCCGATGACGGCCGAGGCGGTCGCCGTCCTTGAGGAGGCGCGAGAGCGGAGCGCCGGGATCGATGTTGCTCCGGTGCTGCCCGCACCACGAGATCCGTCGCGGTGCGCGGGCCGGACGCTGGTGCGCTTCTGGTGGAACCGAGCCCAGAAGCTCGCGGGACTCGAACCCAAGCGTGGGCGGGGCTGGCACTCGTTGAGGCGCAAGTTCGCCAGCGACCTCATGGACCAGCCGCTCAAGGTCCTCTGCGACCTCGGAGGCTGGAAGACCGCCAAGACGGTGCTCCAGTGTTATCAGCGAGCCGACGAAGGACAGCTTCGGACGGCTCTGGAAGCTCGCCGCCGCGGTTCGCGACTGTCGCCGAGAATAGCGGGAGTCAATCAGCGGGAATCCGGGCTTCCGAACATGTAACCCTAACGACCACAGAAAGATACAAACATGATGCCGCATGACGTAACGTCAGGGTTTACCTTGCCCCCCATGACCAGCCACTCCACCCAAGCAGCTGGAGCGCCCCCCACGCCCACCACCCCCACCGACCTCTACACCGTCGGCCAGGTCGCCGCACTGGCCCGCGTCACCGTGCGCACCCTGCACCACTACGACCGGATCGGCCTGCTGTCCCCATCCCGGCGGTCGGAGAACGGCTACCGCCTCTACGATTACGCCGACCTGGAACGGCTGCGGCAGATCCGGTTGCTGCGCGAACTGCGCTTCAGCCTTGAGGCCATCGAGCAGATGCTGAGCGCCCCGGCGTACGACCGCCACAGCGCACTGATCGCCCAGCGGGAGCTTTTGCGCGAGCGGCAGGAGAGAACAGACAGTATCATTCGCGGGGTCGACCGGGCCCTGACCGCACTGGAGGAAGAGACGAAAATGGACGCCACCGAGATGTTCGAGGGCCTGGAGGAGTTCGACCACGCCCAGTACGAGGACGAGGTGAAGGAACGCTGGGGCGACACCGACGCCTACAGGGAGTCGATGCGCCGGACGCGCCGCTACGGGAAGAACGACTGGGCCAGGATCAAGGCGGAGGGCGAAGGCGTGTTCGCCCGGCTGGCGGAGTTGATGGCCGAAGGCGCGCAGGCAGCGGGACTCGCCGCGATGGACCTGGCCGAGGAGCACCGCTGCCACATCGACCGCTGGTTCTACCCCTGCAGCCACAAGATGCACCGGTGCCTGGCCGAGATGTACACGGCGGATCCGCGCTTCACGGAGTACTTCGAGAAGCGCGCCGGGGGGCTCGCGGTGTTCGTGCAGGACGCGATTCTGGCGAACGAGGCGCGCGCGAGGAACCGGCAGTGAGGGCGGGAGAGGGCGGGTCGGTGGATGGGGTCGGGGAGGTGGGCGTCGTGCGGACCGAGGCTGGTAACGGCGACAACGGCCGCTTCCGCGTGACGCTGGTGCGGGTACTCCTGGTTCAGGTCGTTGCGCTCGCGCTCCTCGGCATCCTGCAGGCTGTCTACCACGGATAGGGGGGACGGCTAGCGCATGCACCCCGTCAACTGGCTGATCGTCGGCGTCTACGTCGCGTACGTCCTCGTCGACGGCGTGCGGCGTGCGCGGGGGACGAAGGAGGTCGAGGGCTACTTTCTGGCCAACCGCTCGCTCCCGTGGTGGGCAGTGGGTCTGTCGGTGATGGCGACGCAGCTGTCGGCCGTCACCATGATCGGCACGACGGGACAGGGCGCCACCGACGGGCTCCGCTTCGTGCAGTTCTACTTCGGCCTGCCGCTGGCGATGGTGATCCTGGGCGTGACGATCGTGCCGTTCCTGCGCGGCAACGGAGTCTACACCGCGTACGAGTACCTGGAGCGGCGCTTCGACGCGCGCACCCGCACCCTGACCGCGTTCCTCTTTCTGCTGTCGCGCGGGATGTCGTGCGGGGTGATCATCGCCGCGCCGGCGGTGGTCTTTTCCGCGCTCTTCGGGTGGCCGCTCGTGTGGTGCGTGGCGATGATCGGCGTCCCGACGGTGGCGTACACCATGCTGGGCGGGATCCAGGCGGTCACCTGGGCCGACGTCAAGCAGATGGTCCTGATCGTGGTCGCGCTGGTGGCGGTGGCCGTGGTCCTGCTCGTGAAGATGCCGGTCTCGCCGGACGAGGCGCTGCACATCGCGGGCGCGACGGGGCGGCTGAAGGTCTTCGACTTCTCCTTCAACATCAACGAGACGTACACCTTCTGGTCGGGGCTGATCGGTGGGACGTTTCTGATGCTGTCCTACTTCGGCACGGATCAGAGCCAGGTGCAGCGGTACCTGGCCGCGAAGTCGGTGGGCGCGGCGCGCACCTCGCTGCTCATGAGCGCGTACTGGAAGATTCCGCTGCAGGCGCTGGTGCTGCTTGTCGGGGTGATGGTGTTCGTGTACTACCAGTTCCAGGCGCCGCCGCTGCTGTACAATCCGGCCCACGAGAGCGCGGTGGAGGAGGTGCGGGGGGCGGAGTACGAATCGCTCCGGAGTCGTTACGGGGAGGCTTTGGAGTTGAGGGAGGGTGCTGCTCGCCGCGCGGCCGGATTGGCCACACCCGATGCCGGGCCCTCGGGCGCGGCGGGGGCGGCTGCGGCGCCGCAAGCGGCCCCGACGCCGGTGGCCCGGGACGTAGGTGGCCAGGAGGCTGCCCGCCGCGCCGCAATGGACGAATTCCTCGCCCGCGAAGCATCCGTCCAGGATATTCGCGCCGAGGCCTTGGCCATGGCCGAAGAAGTCACCGGTGAGCCTTCCCGCGATGTCAACTACATCATCCCCCGCTTCGTGCTGGGCGAGTTGCCGATCGGCCTGGCGGGCTTGTTCATCGCGGCGGTCATCGCGGCCGCCATGTCGAGCATCTCGTCCGAGCTGAACTCGCTGTCGACAGCCAGCGTGATCGATTTCTACCGGCGCTGGTTCCGGCCCGAGGCGAGCGATGCCCACTACCTGACCGTTTCCAAGGTCACGACGGCGTTCTGGGGGGTGTTCGCCTGCATTGTCGCGGTGTACGCGGTCAGCCTGGGGTCGCTGATCGAGGTGGTGAACCGGTTCGGGTCGTTCTTTTATGGGTCGATTCTCGGGGTGTTCCTGCTGGCGATGGTGCCGCGGGCGCAGGGGGTGGGGGCGTTTGTGGGGTTGGTGGTGGGGATGGGGGTGGTGGGGCTGGTCGAGTGGCAGACCGGGGTGGCGTACCTGTGGCTCAACGTGATCGGGGCGGGGGTGGTGGTGGGGGTGGGGATGGTGTTGGGGAGGCGGGGTGGAAAGTGACGTGTCTCCCCTCCGATATGTAACGGCTCTCATGCCTGCGGCGGCGGGTGGCCAGCAGGTGGTTGAGATCGATTTCGCCAACGGTCGGGACGTCATCGACGACGAACTGCGTGCGATACACCTCTCGCCGATTGCGATCGACCATGGCAGTGGTGCTCTCTACGTGCGGGATCTCGCGGAGCCGAACGGCGTCATGGTGTTCTCGCTCGAGACGGGCGAGTGGCTACGAACGTATCGGGTCCCGCGCGGCGAAGGCCCTGGGGAGGCAGGGGAGATATCTGGGTTCGCATTGGCGTCGGAGGGAGGGCTATACGTTCTGAGTCAGACAAATGTGATCCAACTGGATTCCGCGGGTGGGTTCGTCAGCTCCTGGTCGGCATGGGGGTCACGGCCCCCCGCACTATGCGAATTCGGCGCTATTCGTACACAGGTCCGGACTCGATCCTGGTCTACTCGACAGACGGCGTTGAGAAAGTCCTGGCGGTGCCGACCGAATACGCGGATGAACGGGCGTGGAACAGGAATATGAAGCCGTCTCTGGACACGCAGGGCAATCTGGTTGTGGCGAGCGACGACGGCGTGGTTCCAGGTGCGATTATCGATCCCCGGACAGGGTGTTATGCCGTCCTGCGCAACCGAGAGTTCCAGTTGCACCGAGAGTTCCTCGGCATCTACAGGGACAGCGCCCTGGTATTTCATCGAGACTACGATGAAAGGAAGGCGGATGGCAGGAGGGCGGTCACGCTCTATGCCGAAGCGCGCCAGGTGTCGCTCAATCCACTTCGTCATCTAAGTGGCCCATCCTGTCCCGGGATGCTGACGTCGGTAGCGGACCCCACGCGTTGAAGCCGGACGACTGAGCCTGCCGTCCCCGCGCCCCACGGTCTGATCATGCGCGAAAAGGGGAGTGGGGGCGTTTGTGGGGTTGGTGGTGGGGATGGGGGTGGTGGGCCTGGTCGAAGGCAGACCGGGGTGGCGTACCTGTGGCTCAACGTGATCGGGGCGGGGGTGGGAGTGGGGGTGGTGTTGGGCGTGGCTCCCCCAAGATGCGTTCTTGTTAGACGCTCTCGCGACGACGGTCGGTGCCAGGGCCAGGTGCACCTCGTTTCGTGCGATGATATGCCATTGAGCATTTTCGCTCACTAGTATATCATTTGCCCCATGAATACCCTGCCCACCTACCGTCGGCCGCATGTCCGCCGTCTGGTCAGCCTCCTGTCCGAGGACGGTCCCGTGCGTCTCGTCGCCGTTACAGGTCCCCGGCAGGCGGGCAAGACGACCATGGTCCTCCAGGCGTTGAGCGCCCTGGAGAGAGGGGGTCTTCCGTGCGGCTACGTCGCGGTTGACGACCCCACCCCGGAAGTATCCTCATACAGCGTGCGGCTGAGCGCCCCGGCGCCGCTCATTCCAGGTCGCTCACCGGGACCGGAATGGCTGGTCTCCACCTGGCAGCGTGCGCGAGTGGCTGCGGAACGTTCCGAGCGGGGCGTGGTGGTGGCATTCGACGAGATCCAACGCATCCCCAACTGGTCCGACATCGTCAAGGGACTGTGGGATGGCGACCGGCGTACCGGTTGTCCGCTTCGCGTGGTGATCCTCGAATCCGCTCCCTGGGCGATGCTGACCGGAGTCCACGAGAGCCTGGCCGGCCGGTTCGATCCCTTCCCGGTCATGCACTGGAGCCTGGGCGAGATGCAGCGCGCGTTCGGAGTGACGCTGAACGAGTACATCTTCTTCGGAGGCTACCCGGGGGCCGCGATCCATGTTCACGATCCCCAGCGTTGGAGAGGGTACATCAGGCATGCGATCGTGAACCCTGTGATCGAGCGGGACATACTGTCCCTGACCCGGGTGGAAAAGCCGTCACTGATGCGTGCCCTGATGGACCTCGCGACAGACTACTCCGGACGGATCGTGTCCTACCGCAAGCTGCAGGGACAACTCGACGATGCAGGGAACACCACGACCCTGGCCCGCTACCTCGACCTGTTGTCGGGCGCCGGACTGGTCGCCGGGCTGGAGAAACACAGTGCCAAGCCTCATCTGACGCGGCGATCGACCCCGAAACTCTGCGTTCTGAACACGGCCATCATGACGGCTGGCTACGCGTACCCCTTCGAGCATGTCAGACAGGACGGTGCCTTCTGGGGACATCTGTGCGAGAGCGCGGTGGGGGCCCATCTGCACAACACCCTCCCTCTGGACGGTATCGTGAAGCTGCGCTATTGGCGGGACGGGTCGCGGGAAGCCGATTTCGTTCTCGTTTCGGGCCGACGTCTGCTCGCAATCGAGGTCAAGAGTGGCCGACGGCGTGGTCGGGTTGCCGGTCTCAACGCCTTTCAGGAGCGTTTTCCGAACGCGAAGCCGCTCATCGTCGGGACCGGGGGCCTGCCGCTCAACGAGTTCCTTTCCGAGCCCGCCGAATACTGGCTCGAGGAGGGTCACGGTGCTGGTTGAGAGGACCGTCTCGCAGTGGCGAGGCGACAAATGGGTGTCGGAGGGGGAGAAGCTGTCCGACTTCCGGTCGGCGGATGCGTACGTACTTCTGGGCGAGGCGGGCTCGGGGAAGTCGACCGCGTTTGAGGTGGAAGCGACGAGAGCAAGCGTCGAGCCGGTCACCGCACGCCGGTTCATTCGCCGAAGCCTTGACGCTCACCCGGAGTGGCGGGAGGGAACGCTCTTCATCGACGGACTGGACGAGGTTCGCGCCCGGGCCGGCGACCCTCGTGAGCCCCTTGATACGGTCATTTGCCGACTTGAAGAGTTGGGCAATCCTCGGTTCAGGCTTTCCTGTCGTGAGGATTCGTGGCTGGGGCAAAACGACTTGCGCGAACTGTCTTCAGTCATGGGCCACGAAGAACCTCAACTCCTGCGGCTCGATCCCCTCAGTGAGGAGGACGCGGAGCGGATACTGGCGGCTGCCGGAGTGGCGGACACCGATCTGTTCCTTTGGAGAGCCAAGGACCGAGGGCTGGCAGCGTTCCTGCAAAACCCGCTCTTGCTGGACCTCCTGGTGAGAGGTCAGGGCAACGGCGATTGGCCGGATGGGCGACTCGCCACCTTTGAGCGGGGCTGTGAGACGCTGGCCAGGGAAACAAACCGTGAACACCTGGATGCCCGTGACGGTGACCCGTTCGCGATCGAGGAAGTTGTCCTGGCCGCAGGTCGGCTGTGCGCGCTCCTCCTGCTATGCGACAACTCCGGGTGGTCGAGGCGCGGTCCGGCGCACGACGAATACCCGGCGCTAAGCGAAGCGGGGGAGGGGCAGGCGCTGCTGAAGTTCGCCCTCGACACCAAGCTCTTCGAGGGCAGCGCCGAGACGGGGAGAAGGCCGCGACACAGGCAAATCGCGGAGTTCCTGGCCGCGAAGTATTTGGATCACCTGATACGGGACCGCGCACTGCCCGCAACCCGAGTTCTTGCGTGGATGAAGGGCATCGACGGAATCGTGATGCCCGACCTGCGTGGGGTCTCCGCGTGGCTGGCGGCGCGGAACCGCGACATACGGAGCCCGCTTATCGAGTCCGACCCGGTCGGGGTCGCGTTTCTTGGAGACGCGGAGGGCTTCAGCCGGGAAGAGATCGCCCTTGTACTGGACCGGGTAGAGGCCCGGCTGACGCGTCGGGGAAATGGGTGGTCGTCTGCCTCTCTCGGGGCTCTCATGGCTGGTCCCGGTCGTGAATCCCTGTTTGACATGCTGCGGGCACCAGATCGATCGAGAGTCCGACACGATTTGGTCGAGCGTCTGCTGCGTGGCCTGGGCGAAGCTACCATGCGCGAGGGTCGCTCGGGTGCTCAAGACTCAGTCGATTCCAGGAGAGCCGTCTACAGGGTACTGGACGCCACGGTGCGAGACTCAACCTGGCGGTGTTCTGTGCGGAATCGCGCGCTAATCGAGTTAATCTGGGTGCTTGAGGACATGCCCGAGGGTCCCTCCATTCTGGTGGGGTTGCTAAGCGACCTCGCGGAGGGCGAAGTGACTGAGGACGAGAGGGGCAGTCTAGGTCCCAGGCTGCTCGCTCACCTGTACCCACAACACCTCCGCGCAGACCAACTCTGGGACTGCATCGAACGGCTCTGGTCACGCCCTCCACCGCCGAACCAGGACCAATCTATCCAGAAGTCGAGATGGGCACGGCAGGTCGCGAGAACCTCGACTTCCGAAGACGTTAGGACCCTGCTGGACACACTCATTCCCAAAGCCCGGACGCTGCACGGGATTCTCGCACGACACGGAGTGGAAGGAGTCGCAAAGAAACTCCTGATCCGGGGGCTACGACTGTTCGGAGAGAAATTGGACCTCGTCCAACTGTACAAATGGTTTGAACTCGTTCAAGTGGAGCCCGATCGGCCCGGCCTGGTTCCAGCCCATTGCGAGGGACTGGCCGAGCGGTCACGTGGCTCCACCAGGATAGAAGATTCTGCGATCTACGGCTGGCTCCGTGGTCATCAAGACACCCAGCTCGCACTGATTCTGGAGGGATTGAAACGGAACGCGGTGCTTCCGCGCGAACGCGCCCTCGATCATGCAGTCGGCGTCAAGTTCCTGGGAGATCGGGCGCCTTACGGATTTCGCAGGTGGTGTCTGAAGAGGGCCGTCGCTCTGGCGGAGACCGATCCCGCATCAGCCGTTGAGCTGGCGTTCTGGACGGTGACCGAACGGGAGGCTTGGGGACGACCGCTCGACAGCGGAGAGATTCTGACGGCGGTACGGGCCACGCCGCATTTGCTGGAATGGTATGGGAACCGCGTCGCCGAGGAGAAGCGGTCTGTCGAAAGGGCGGCCGAACTGCGATCATCTCCACGGTATGTTCAGGTCCGGGAAAGGAAGCAGGCCTATCTCGCCTCAATTCGGGAGCACTTACCGGCTATCGAGGCCGGACAGGGGCCGCCTGAGTTGCTCCACGAGCTAGGACGCATCTATCTCAGCGGGTTCGGAGATGCTGGCACCGTCAAGCAGGCCCGTAGCGAACTCGCGCTCCACCTTGGCGATCAACACGACCTGCGCGACGGCGTGATCCGGGGCTTCCGCAACCTCGTCGGGCGGACGGATCTTCCCGATCTGGACGTGATCGTGCGCCTTTACGAAAATGGTCGGATGTCGCCCTTTGGTGCCCCGTTCCTGGTCGGACTCACGGGAGAAGAGTATGCGGACAGAAAACCGCTGCAGCAATTCGATGAAGCGACTCTTCGCCGAGCTCTGGGGTTCTACCTTCTATCGAGGTTGCACAGCAGGTCCCATCCGGTTCCGGTCAGCTTCGTATACCCGGACAGATTCCGCGTGAGGCGCTCGAAGTACCCGCGCCCGTATTGGTATCACCGTGCTCTCGAGACCCATCCGCAAATCGTCGCCGACGCGTTCGTAGCAGTGCATCGCGCCCGGGTTCGTGCGAAGGAGTTGCCTGACCAACATCTGTACGACTTCGCGTTCGACGAGGAATACCGAAGTGTGGCGCCGCTGGCCATCTCCAGGATGTTCACCCCATTCCCAAGTCGCTGCACAGAGACCCAGGTCGTGTCGTTGCGCCTGGTCCTGTGGGCAGCACTGAAGTACATGCTTCCCGACGACCTGCGGCAATTGATACTGCGCAGGGTGCGCCGTAAGGATATGGATCCTGCACAGTACGGCACATGGCTTGGGGCTGGTCTCTTTGCCGGGCGCGAAGCGTGCTTGCCGAGGATCCTGGTTTTTCTGTCGGAGGGCATGGAAGAGAGATTCCGGGATCTTCTTGAATTCCTCGTTCCGTACCGTGATCCCCTCCCCAATCAGGAGTGGCCTACCGCCGACCTTGTCACTCTCGTCAAGGCTGTGGGGGCAAAGCTGTCCTCACCATGGGACGCTGGGGGCAGGCGACGTGCCTCATCCGACCAGCCGTCGTTTGGTGACGGATTTGACCTCGGGATGAAGGTGGACGCGCTGATCCGGGTCTGGGTGGAGACGTTGGCGGATCGCGTGGACGCGGAAGCCGTGGCCGGTCTTAGCGCCCTTGCGGAAGGTCCGTCCTTGAAGGACTGGCGTGGGATGCTCCTGTCAGCCCGAGACAAGCAGGCGGAAAGGCACCGGGTTTCAGCCTACACCACACCCACTCTGCCCGAAATCCGCAACGCGCTCCGAGGAGGGCCGCCAACCGGCCCGGCCGACCTCGCTGCACTGGTCACCGACAAGCTGGCGCACCTTGCCGGAAGAATCCGTGATGGCAACACCGACCCATGGCAGCAGTATTGGCACACGGACCCCGCCGATCCGAAGGGCCGGAATGTCATCAAGCCCAAATCGGAAGATCCCTGTCGCGATGCCCTCCTCTCCGACCTGCAACTCCTCCTGGAGCCGCACGGCGTTGACGCCCAGCCGGAAGGACACTACGCCGAGGACGCCAGGTCGGACATCATTGCGGTCCACGGTTCCCACGCGGTTGTCGTGGAAATCAAGAAGACGGACAGCAGGGACCTCTGGCGTGCCATGAATGACCAGCTGATCGCCAGGTACACGCGTGACCCGAGGACGGGCGGTTACGGGATCTATCTGGTCCTCTGGTTTGGTGCCGACCATTTGCGGAGGTCGCCCCCGACCGGGACCCGTCCTCGCTCTCCTGAGGAAATCCGGCGCATGCTGGAAGGGCTGCTGACCCACGAACAGAGCCGCACCATCACGGTGATCGTTGTGGACGTTAGTGCACCGGTGGGGCGTGTCGTGCTTTCCGAGGTCATCACGACAACGTAATGTTAAGTTCACCATTCCCTCCTGCGGGCCGATCTGGTCGCGTTGGATCCGGAGACGGGTAGGGTACGCACGCTGGTGGCCCTCGGAGATGTGCTGGACGATCCGTCCGGGGACTTCATTTCGAGCGAGGGCGGTTTTCCGCTCTGGTATCGGCTGTGGGCCGTCTGCGGCGAGGAGGTCGTGCGCGTCTACGACCGCGTGAGGAACCAGTTGCGTGGCTTCGACGAAACGGGAGCCGAGGTGGAGCCGATCGATCTTCCGCCCGTACCCTTCACGGAGGTCAGTGCCCGGCAGTTTGCGCGGGCGGTGTTCGGGATGAGACAGGCCGAGGTGACGGGGGCTGTCGGGGTCAGGCTTACCGCCGAGGACAGCGCCCGGGTCCTGGATCAGCTGGTCGGGATGGTGAAGGGGCAGCCGCACGAACTCGCAAGCTACCTGCCGCGGTATGTGGACTTCCGCTGCAGCGAAGACGGGACGATTTGGATGCAGCCGCTCGATGTGGAGCTGGGGGGGCTGCGGGGTGGACGGTTGTGGCTGCGGATTGCGCCGGATGGAGACGTTCGGGAAGTGCGGCTGCCAGAACGGTTCGATGCGTTTCGGTTCGCGAGTTCGCGGGTGTGGGGGGTGTACCGGGACGAGAACGATCTTCCGTCCGTTGCGTTTATCGCGCTGGAGGGTGGTTAGATCCCCACCTTTTCCGTGAACGACAGCGGCTGGATCAGCTCCACGGGCGCCGGAAACTCGTCGTTGGGGAGCCAGCGGTACCACAGGTCGCCCGCGATCCGCTGCAGCACGGCGTCTCCGCACGGGAAGCCGGTGGACCGAAAAATGCCCCGGACATCGGTCCGGCCCGTGTCGTCTACCGCCAGGCGGACGTTGCCGCGCACGATCGCGCCGGAACCCCTGATCAGGGCTCGGCATCCGGCGGGGAGATAGACAAGTCTGTCCACTTCGAGGACCCGCTCGGGGGGTTCGATTGAGATTCCGCCTGCGGCGTTGGAAATCGCCGGAGGCCCGAAGAACAGCTCGAGCGGGATGGGCTCGCGATCGACGATCTCGACCGACTCGAGATCAGGGTTCGGCACCGTCACGCGGACTTCCCGGCTTTCGCGCCAGGCCAGGAACAGGATGACGTGGAGCGCGGCGGCGACCGACCAGCCCCAGTAGAAGACCTTCCGCTCCGCTCTTCTTCGCCGCGCGATTCGTTCGCTCATCTTTCGCTCCCGGTCCGGGTAGGTTCACTCTTGTCTGGTACACCACACGCACGAACCCGGTCCAGGCTCAACACTATGTGGAACCACCCAGCCGCGCGAGCCGCGCCATGACCTGCTGCCACTGCCAGGGCGTGGCACGGATGTTCGACGAGAAGATGGCGCGGCGGCAGTTGCGCCAATACCGCCGCAAGGGCCCGGGGAAGGGTACGCGGCAACTTGTCGACGCGGTCGCGGGGGGCGGTGTGGAGGGTCGCACGTTCATCGATATCGGAGGTGGGGTGGGGGCCATCCAGCATGAACTCATGGAACGGGGGGCTAACGGGGGGACCAGTGCCGATGCGTCGCCTGCCTATCTGGCGGCGGCGAAGGAGGAGGCGGAGGCGAGGGGCTATGCGGGGCGGATCCGGTACGTGGAGGGGGACTTCGTGGAGCGTGCGAATGAGATCGACGGGGCAGACCTGGTCACGCTGGACCGCGTGGTGTGCTGCTATCCTGACATGCCGGCGCTGGTGGGCGCCGCCGCGCGGCTCACGCGGGGTACGCTGGGGCTGGTCATCCCGCGCGGGACGCGGTTCATGCGGTGGGGTGTCGCGATGGTCAACCTGTTCCAGCGGTTGCGGCGCCATCCGTTCCGGGTGTACGTGCACGATCCGGGTGAGGTGGAGGCGGTGCTGGGGGAGTACGGGTTGCAGCGGCGGCATGTGCGTGAGGGGGTGGTGTGGCGGATGGCGGTGTATGGGCGCGAGTGAGGAGTTCGCTTGCCACGGAGGTCCCTCACGCTAGAACGCATCGTAGAGCGGAGTACATCCGCGATCACTCCCGCCGAGACGAGACTCCTTGTGACCCGCTGATCGTGCGCGAACACGCTCGCAGCGTTGAACGGCCGGCCGGCGTTGACCAAGCATGACGCCCCTTCGGCCAGATCCTGGTCCCGTTCACATCCGGAAAACGTCCTGACCTTGCTCCAGTATCCCTCGTGTACGGCCTCGTCGCGTCGCGCGGCTACCACACAGTCATCCCGGAGGCCAAGCGATCGGTACGCCGAGTCGCAGACGGCGAAGCAGCGAGCTACCGAGGCCACTCCGCAGCCGGTACGTTATCGTACGGGGTTCCCGCGCGGCGCGGGCAGCACCCCACCCCAAACCCACGACTTCACCTACATTCAACCCCACACGACAGGGCGAAGGAGGCCGTACCATGACGCACTGGAACGAGTGCCCGGCCGTCGAGCAGACACCGGGCAGGGTGAGCGGAGCCTGGGTCTTCTCGGGCACCCGGATTCCGCTTTTCGCGCTCTACGAGAACCTTGCCGCAGGCGCCACGGTCGAAGAGTTCGTCGAGTGGTTTCCGGGGGTCGAGGAGCGGCAGGTCAGAGAGGTGCTCGAACACGAGGCGCAGACACTGAGAACGGCGCTGGCCCGTTGAAGCTGCTGTTCGACCAGGGCACGCCCGCGCCGTTGCGGAGACACCTTCCCGGACACTCCGTGGACACGTTGGCGGAGAAGGGTTGGTCCGAGAAGAGCAACGGCGAGTTGCTCGATCTGGCGGAGCAAGAGGGATACGCGGTTCTGGTGACGACCGACCAGAGCCTGCCCCACCAACAGAACCTGGCCCGATGGCGCGTTGGGCTCGTCGTACTGCTGTCCACGGATTGGTCTCGGATTCGCCTCCGCACCGAAGAGATCGTCAAAGCGATCGAGACGGTGCACCTGGGCCAGGCCGTCGAAGTGCTGATCCCCCGTCGCGGGTGAGTAACGTTAGGGTTGGGAATGCTTGACGCGCGGGCAGTCTCCGACCCACCTTGCCCAATGCACCGCTCCGTCGCCCTTGTCGCCTTTCTGGCCCTGTCGTGGTCCCAGCTGGTCGCACTGCATTGCGACATGGGAGAGGGTATGGCCAGCCATTCCGCGGCCGGTGCGGACGCACACCACCCCCCCGCCACCACCCCTCACACGCATCACCCCGCTTCCACGGCCGACACCCCACCCACCCCCCACCCCCCCACCCACGGCGGCAGCCACGCCTGCCTCATGATCATGGCCTGCGGCTTCGCCTCCGTTCGGCAAGCCCTCCCGGCCGCCATGATTCGCCTCCCCGCCGTCTTATTCACGGCGGCCTTCCCCACCCCGCCCATCCTCGTCGCTGCCGACCTGGCAGTCGAGACACCCCCTCCTCGCCACACGGTGTGACCCCTTCGCGCCCCGCCCGGGGCGCACACCACACCTGAAGGTCACCCGCCGTGGCCCCTCCCCTTGGAGCGGTCGCGCCTCGGGCGACCCATCCATGGCGAGGACAACATGTCTATCCTGCGAACCATGGCGGTCGCGTCCGCGATCGCCGTCTCGGCATCCATCACCCCACCGCGCGCTGCGGCCCAGTCGCCGCCCTATGCCACCCACGGCGACCCGACCCTGGCCGCGCTCATCAGCGAAGCGCTGGAGGGCAACCCCCGCGTGCGCGCCGCGCTTCTGGAGACCCGGGCGGCCGAGTCGCGCACCGCGCAGGCCGCGACCCTGCCCGATCCCGCGCTTTCCTTCACTCAACACATCCTCGGACCCCAGACCCGGGTCGGTCCTCAATTCTCGAACATCTCGGTCACCCAGTCGCTCCCCTGGTTCGGGACGCTGTCGGACCGCCGGGCGATCGCCGCTTCGTCGTCGGCCATGCACAGCGAGTCGTACCAGGAACAGCAAGCCGAAGTCGTCCGCCGGGTCAAGCTGGCCTACTACGACCTCGCGTATCTTGATGAGGCGCTCCGAATCACGGGGGAGGAGGAGCAGCTTCTGCTTCACTACGAAGCGCTGGCCCGGGCCCGCTACTCGCAGGGCTTCGGGCAGCAGCAGGAGGTCGTCAAGCTCCAGGCCGAGGTCACGCGGGTCCTGAACCGCCGGCAGGAGTTGCTTCGGCAGCGCACCGACTTCGAAGCCCTGCTGAATGTGCTGGCGGACCGGCCGGTGAATGCGCCGGTCCCGCCGGTGACGATCGGCGAGCGACCGGCGGTCGCCCTGGACGACGAGCGACTCCACGCGACCGGACTGGGTGAGCGGCCCGAGGTGCGGTCGGCCCGGCTCCGGATCGAGCGCGACGAGCACGGGGTGAGCCTGGCGAGGCGGCGGTACCGCCCCGGTCTGACGGTCGGCGTCGCCTGGGGCAACGTGCTTGGCCGCCGCGACGACCCGGGTCGCGAGAACCCCCCACCGGACAACGGCCGCGACACTTGGAGCCTCACGCTCGGAGCCAGCATCCCCGTCTTCCGGGCCAGCTACGACGCGGGAGTCCGGGAGGCGGCCGCGCGGGTGTCCGCCGCCGAGGAGGCATACCGCGACGCGGTCAGCGGAGTCGCGCTGGCCGTCCGTTCGACCGCGTTCCGCATCACGACGATCGAGGGGCAGTTGGCCCTCTTCGAGCGCGCCCTTCTCCCACAGGCCGAACAGGCGCTCCGTGCGACCGAGGAGGCGTATTCGGGTGGAGTGACCGGGGTGCTGGAGCTGCTGGACAGCGAAGAGGTGCTGCTCGACGTGCGTCTTGGCCTCGCGCGGCTGCGGGCCGACTACATGAAGGCATTGGCGGAGATGGAACGGGCCATCGGCTCGGCGTTTCCAGAGGAGGAGGGATCATGAAAGGCACGAAAGATGTCCACAGGGTCCTGTTCGTGGTGATCGGGGTGGCGATCGGTGCGGGGGGGATGGCGCTGTTGCTGCGGGACCGGGCGGGCGGACCGTCGGGAATGGGCGGGGATTCAGGCGCGGGGGCCCATGGGGACATGACCATGCCCGCTGAAGCGGAAGCGGGCCGCGAAGGGATGGCAATGCCCGGAGAGTCCGACCCGGGCGCCGAGACCCCCGACGCGCGCGAGATCCTGTACTGGCGCGCCCCGATGGACCCCAACTACACCTCCGACCAGCCCGGCAAGTCCCCCATGGGAATGGACCTCGTCCCGGTCTACGCGGACGAGGCGGCCACCGACGGCGGCATCCGCGTCAGCCGGAGCTTCCTGCAGAACTTCGCGGTCCGCACCGCAATGGTGCATCGCGGCAACCTTCCCGTCTCCATCCGCACCGTCGGGATCCTGGCGCACAACGAGGAGCGGGTCGTCTCGGTGCAGACCAAGTACGAGGGATGGATCGAGCGGGCCAGCGTGAACAACGTCGGCGAGACGGTCGAGCGGGGCGACGTGCTCTTCGAGATCTACAGCCCGCAACTGGTCACCACGCAGCGCGAGTTCCTGGGCGCGATGGAGTACGTGGGCCGGCTGCGGGAAGGCGGGGCGTACGCGCAGGCGATCGAGCGGGCGCAGTCGCTGCTCGAGGCCGCCCGGGAACGGCTGCTCTACTGGGACATGACCGAGGAGCAGATCGATGCTCTCGCGGAGTCAGAAACCGTTACGCGAACGGTAACGGTTTTCGCGCCGGCCACGGGCTTCATCGTCGACAAGATCGGTGACTCGATGGAAGGGATGAAGCTCAGTCCCGGGATGACGGTCATGAAAATCGCCGACCACTCCACCCTCTGGGCCGAGACCGAGTTCTACGAGGACGATCTGCGGCACGTTCGCGAGGGACAGGCGGTCACGATCGAAGCCGACGCATTTCCAGAACGGGAGTGGAGCGGCCGGATTCTGTTCTTCCGCCCGGCCGTGAACCCGCAGACGCGGACGCTTACCGCCTTCGTCGAGGTCGCCAATCCCAACCTGCGGCTCAGGCCGATGATGTACGTGAACGTGGCCGTGCGCACGACCGGGGCGGTCGACGTGGTGATGGCGCCCGCCGAGGCGGTGCTACACAGCGGGACCCGCACGGTCGCGATCGTGGCAAAGGGGGGTGGGGTCTTCGAGCCGCGTGAAGTGGTGCTCGGGACCGAGAGCGGAGGGATGGTGGAGATCGCTGCGGGGCTCGTCGCGGGTGAAACCGTCGTGGTTTCGTCGCAATTCCTGATCGACTCCGACGCGAATTTGCGGGCGGCGATTTCGCAGGTGCTGGGTGGTGGGGAAGAGGGTGACTCGGCTATGGCTGGGGACTCCGCGATGGCCGGCGATTCCGCGGCAGCGGGCGCCCACCGGCACCACAACTGAGGGAGGTCCGTCCATGTTCGCGCACATCATCGACTGGTCGATCCGGAACCGGCTCCTGGTCATTCTCGGCACGCTCTTCATCGTGGCGGCGGGCACCTTCTCGCTGACCCGCACGCCCATCGACGCCATCCCCGACCTCTCCGATGTTCAGGTCATCATCCAGACGGAGTACCCCGGCCAGGCCCCGCGCATCGTCGAGGACCAGGTCACCTATCCCCTCACGACACAGATGCTGTCGGCTCCCTTCGCGCAGGTGGTGCGCGGCTATTCCTTCTTCGGCGTGTCCTTCGTGTACGTCATCTTCGAGGACGGGACCGACCTCTACTGGGCCCGGAGCCGCGTGCTCGAATACCTGAACTCGGTCTCCGGGCAGCTGCCGGCCGGGGTCACCCCGGAGCTCGGTCCGGACGCGACGGGCGTGGGGTGGGCCTTCATGTACGCGCTCCGCTCCGACCGTCACGACCTCGGCGAGTTGCGCTCGATCCAGGACTGGTTCCTCAAGTACGAGCTGACGGCGGTGCCGGGGGTGTCCGAAGTCGCCAGCGTCGGCGGGTTCGTGCGGCAGTACCAGGTGACCGTCGATCCCAACCGGCTGCGCGCCTTTGACGTGCCGATTTCCGCAATCCGCACCGCCATTCAGGCGAGCAACAGCGACGTGGGGGGTGGGCTGATCGAGGTAGGCGAGAAGGAGTTTATGATCCGGGGGTTGGGGTACATCCGGTCGGTGGACGACATTCGCCGGATCGGGATCGGCGTGGGCCCGGACGGGACGCCGATTCTGCTGCAGGATGTGGCCCGGGTGAGCCTGGGGCCGGAGAGCCGGCGTGGGCTGGCCGAGTGGAATGGTGAAGGGGAAGTGGTCGGGGGCATTGTCGTGGTGCGGCCCGGCGCGGACACCCGCCGCGTGATTCGGGACGTGAGGGCCCGGCTGGACGAGATCGCGCCGGGGCTGCCGGAAGGCGTCGAGATCGAGGTCGCCTATGACCGCACCTCGCTGATCGACCGCGCGGTGGGGAGCATTCGCATGAGCCTCGCGCAGCAGCTGCTGATCGTGGGACTGGTGTGCCTGGTCTTCCTGTTCCACCTGCGGAGCGGCCTGGTGGCGGTGATCGCGCTGCCGGTGGGCATTCTGCTCGCGATGATCGTGGTGCACCTGCAGGGGCTGACGCTCAACATCATGTCGCTGGGGGGGATCGCGGTGGCGATCGGGACGATGGTCGACGCCGGGATCGTGATGGTCGAGAACGCGCACAAGCACCTGGCGCGGTACGGGGGGCGCAGGCCGCACTGGGAGATCATCGGGCGCGCGGCGAGGGAGGTGGGGCCGTCGCTCTTTTTCGCGCTACTCGTGATCACGGTGTCGTTCATGCCGGTGTTCACGCTGGAGGCGCAGGAGGGGAGGCTCTTCAAGCCGCTCGCGTTTACCAAGACGTATGCGATGGCGGCGGCGGCGCTGCTTTCGGTGACGCTGGTGCCGGTGCTGGTGGGGTACTGGGTGCGGGGGAAGATCCGGCCTGCGGCGCGCACGCCGGTGGGGCGGTTGTTGGGTGGGGTGTATTGGCCGGTGCTGGGGTTCGTGCTGAAGCGGCGCCGGTGGGTGATGGTGGGGGCGGTGGTGGGGTTGGGGGTGACGGTTGTGCCACTGTCGCGCCTGGGGTCCGAGTTCATGCCGCCGCTCTGGGAAGGCGACCTGCTCTACATGCCGACAACGCTCCCGGGCGTGTCGATCACCGAGGCGCGCGAGATTCTGCAGCAGACGGATCGCATCATCTACACCTTTCCCGAGGTGCAACATGTGTTCGGGAAGGTGGGGCGGGCGGATTCGGCCACCGACCCCGCGCCGCTCTCCATGATCGAGACGACGATCGCGCTCAAACCGCGCAGCGAATGGCGGCCCGGGATGACGCCTGAGAGGCTCATCGAGGAACTGGACGCGGCGCTGCGAATCCCCGGCCTGACGAACGCGTGGACCATGCCGATCCGCGCCCGCATCGACATGCTCTCGACCGGGATCCGCACGCCCGTGGGGATCAAGATCGCGGGACCGGACCTGGTCGAACTGGAGCGGCTGGGGCGCGAGGTGGAGGCCGTCGTGCGGGACGTTCCCGGCACCGCAAGCGTGTACGCGGACCGCGTGATGGGCGGCAATTACCTCGACTTCGCGATCGACCGGGTGGCCATCGCGCGGCACGGCCTGACGGTGCGCGACGTGCAGGAGGTCATTCAGACGGCGATCGGCGGGATGAACGTGACGACCACGGTCGAGGGACTTGAGCGCTACCCGGTCAACCTGCGCTACAGCCGTGAATTGCGCGACGATCTTCCCGCGCTGAGGTCGGTGCTGGTCGCGACGCCGGAGGGCCATCAGGTGCCGCTCGGGCGGCTCGCGAGCATGGAGTACGTGGTCGGCCCGCCCAGCATCAAGAGCGAGGGGGCGAAGCCGAACGCGTGGGTGTACATCGACATTCGGGACATTGATGTGGGGAGTTACGTGGAGGCGGCGCGGGAGGCGGTGGCGGCGGGGGTCGATCTGCCGCCCGGCTATACGGTCGCGTGGAGCGGTCAGTACGAGTACCTGGAGCGCGCGCAGCAACGGCTGGCGTACGTCCTTCCCCTCACCCTGCTCCTGATCTTCGTCCTCATCTTCCTGACCACCCGTTCCGTCACCGAGACCTTCCTGGTGCTGCTGGGCGTCCCCTTCGCGGTCGCCGGGTCGTTCTGGTTCCTGCACATCCTGGGCTACGACCTGAGCATCGCGGTGTGGGTGGGCATCATCGCGTTGGCCGGACTCTACGCCGAGACCGCGATCGTCTTCCTTCTCTACCTGAACGTCTCCGTCAACGACTACCGCGACCGCGGCCTCCTCACCGAGCGGAGCGCGCTCAGGCAGGCGATCCGGCGCGGGGCTGTCCAGCGCGTCCGCCCCATCATGATGACGATCGCGACAGACGTGGTCGGGCTGCTGCCGATCATGTGGAGCGCGGGCGCGGGGGCCGATGTGATGAAGCGCATCGCGGCGCCGCTGATGGGTGGGGTGGTGACGTCGGGGGTGGTGGTGCTGGTGCTGTTTCCGGTGGCGTTCTACGTGTGGAAGGGGCGGGGGTTGGGTCGGGAGGCGCCGCAACCCTGACGTTACGTTAGGGTTTGGCCTTGGAGCCCCTGCTCTCCTGATCCGACTGGGTCTACTCGTCTACATGTTATCCGATAGCACTGAAGCATCTTCTTGGCGGTCTTCCAGCCTCCGAGTTCGCACAACACTTTGAGCGGTTGGTCCATGAGGTCGGAGGCAAACTTCCGCCTCAAGGACGGCCTGGATCGAGCTGTCTGGCGCGAAGGTGTTTCCGAGCCGCGTCCGGTCACCGGCCCACTCGTATCGAAGAGATGCGATCGTCCCAGGTCCACGGTGCGCTTGCTGGGTCAGGTGATGATCGTAGTTGGATCCGGCTGAGGTCCGGGATGTCGAGCGTGACGGTGAGGCTGTCCCCTCCGTAGGTATCGTGCTCGTATACGACCGCCTGCCACCCATCGGCGACCCTGACTGACGAGACACAATCGGTCCAACGTTCTTGACCAAGGAACTTATCGGCGCAGTCCTCCGCATCGGGTTGAGGCTCGTCTGCCACCCGCTTGAGATCCTCGCATCCTGCCGCGCTTAGACCCCCAGCGCGGCCCGGATCGGCGTTGGCGGGGCCGCGATCCCCGCTCGCCGGCAGGGGGATCACCACGTCCTCCAGGTACCCGCGGCACGCGTTCACCTTCTTGCGGCCGTTCCAAGCCGACGTTAGCCAGAGAACCCCGGGGACCAGAAAGCCGGCACCCATGGCGAGCAATTCCCCTTCGGTAAACAGCGAGTTGTCAACTGCCGCGGCAGTCAGCATTAGTCCGCCGAACACTGTCGACGGTGCGCCCGCGACTGCATCCAGGGCAGGAAACAACATGCTCGTCGTACAGCCCTCGGACGCCTGGGCCCTCGTTCCCGGCTGCGGGCTGGACCTGGGCGGACCTTCGACGAGCACGAAGGAGCAACCGGAGAGCGAGACGACGCTGGCGGCGAGCAGGAAGGTACGGAACATGGGGAACTCCGATTCGGTGCTACGGGCAGCGAGGGGCGATGGCAGGAAGATGACCGGTCGAACCGGCAACGAGAACTTCGGGAGGAACCATGGGCGACGGTATCCCCCCTTCGGGGGACCCTCAGTGGGAGGTCCGGGGTGCGGCAATCCTCTTAGCGGACGGATCCACGCAAGGGTTCCAGCGACAGAACCCTCTGCGCGAGCTCGGTCTGCTTGCGAATGCCGAGCTTGCGATAGACGTGCTTGAGGTGCGTCTTCACGGTGTTTTCCGCGCAGTCCAGCGAGTCCGCAACGCCAGCGACCGTCTGGCCGGCCGCCGCCGCCACCGCCACACGGCTCTCCATTGGTGTCAATCCCAGGAGCTTGGCCGCCAGATCCGGGTCGATCCGGGGTCGGCGCGCCGGGTCCACGACGAGCACCAGTGCCCCGACCTGGCACGCACGACGACCCACGCCCATTCCCCGCACGGGATGGACTTCGAGGACCAACGGCGTTCGAGCCTTGCTGCGCGTGATCTTCATCGAACCCCCGGCGCCCTGAACGCCGTGCCGGGGCAGCGCCCTGGCCAGCAAGCGCTGCAGCGCTTCGTTCTCCCCTGCGTGCCCGGAAGTCAGCACTCCTCCCCGATCGCAGAGCCCATCGCGTTCCAGCAGAATGTGCCGGGCACGGTCGTTGGCCTCCATGATGCGTCCACGGCGATCCAACCGGATCAACCCCAGTCGCCCGTTCTCGAGCAATCCGGCCAGCGACGCGCCCAACGCCCCGGCATCGGCCATCGCACGGCGAACCCGCGCGGCCAGAAGTATGTGAGGTGCGAGCTGCCTGATGACCCGGACCTGATCGTACCCCCATCCTTCGCGCTCAGTAGAATTGCCGAAGGATAAGACGATCGCCGACCCGTCCAACCCGTGAATTGCCGTGAAGAGGCCGTCCTGCGTGTTGTTGGCTACCCGAAACTCATTGTATGCCGCGGATCTCTGCATCTCCTGGTCGGTGTACAGATCCGACTTCCAAGCCAGCTCTCCGTCGTCCAGTCCAGCGAGCCGCGGAATCGCTTCATCCCGCCAGTAGTAATCGTCGTAATACAGCTGCCTCAGATCGTCCCGGCACTCCGCGGCCACAAAGAACCGGGACAGCTGAATCTCGGGTTCACCCCCGGGACCTACGTCCACGTACGTAATGCTCTGGCCGGTCGTCCGGATCAAGTCGTTCATTACGCCAGCCACAGAAGCCCAGGCCACGTCCCCCAGCGCCGCCTTGTACAGCTGCTCCAAGACGCGCCCGAACCTGTCGGCTTCGGCCATATTCTCCATCCGTGTCGGCTGTGCCGATAACTTCAGACCGACCGCGGCACCGCTTGGTCACTTGATCCGCCAAACAAGGGAACGGCTGGATCCCGATCCGCCTGCTCGACCGCGAATGCCCGAAGCCCGGCACGGGCGCCAAGCCCACCGCCCGCGACGAGTCGGTATTCGCAAATCTTTACCAATCTAACGGATGAACTGCTCACGGACACCTGTTTTGTGGCAGCAACGCGCGATAATGAAGCCTAATGGCATGACATCATCGCGATACTCTACCTTCAGGGGCCGTGAGCGCGTGGCCTCCAGCGGCGCGATCTTCCCTGACCGTCGGCCCAACAGGACTCCGCCAAGGGGACGATGAACCACCCGCCTCCGGGGACGCTCGTTGATTGTTCCGACAGCGGTGGCGGGCTCCCGCCGTTCAAGCCCGGTCTTCCCGCTGTCGCGGCTCGATGGAGCCCCGTATAATCCAGCGGCAGGAAACGCACGCCGCCAGCGACCCGCCGTAACGTTAGGGTTTGTCCCGCCGCTCCTCCACCGCCGCGCGCCCGCTACGCTCGACCGCCTCGAGCGTCTCGCGCACGTCCTCCCAGGTCGTCGTGTAGTTGAGGATGCAGAGCCTCAGCGAGAACGTCCCGTGGAGCAGCGTGGAGGAGATGAACGCGCGCCCCCCCCAGAAGATGCTGGCGAGCACTTCCCGGTTGATCTCGTCGAGGGCCGACTCCCCGAGGCCGGCCTCGGTCGGGTTGATCCGGAAACAGACAATCCCCAGCGAAGTGGGGTTCAGCATTTCCAGCATCGGGCTGCCGTGGACGTATTCTTCCGCCCGGGCGGCCAATTCCATGCCCTTCGATATCGCCCTGCGGAACGCCCTCATCCCGAAGGTCTGGACCGACGCCCAGATCTTGAGTGCCCGTACCGAGCGGCTCAGTTGGGGCCCGCGATCCGAGAAGTTCGGATGGCCGGCGCCCCAGATCGTGTCCTGCAGCATGTCGTGGGGTACGGCGAACGCGTTTTCCAGCGTGTTCACGTCCTTGACCATGAGGCAGCCCGCCTCGTACGGCTGGAAGAACCACTTGTGGGCGTCGAGCCCGATGGAGTCGGCGCGTTCCATCCCGCGCAGGAGTTTCCGCCCCCGCTCCGTGAGGACCGCGAAACCGCCGTACGCGGCGTCGACGTGCAGCCAGATTCCCTCTGCTTCACAGAATTCGGCGAGCTCCGGCAACGGATCGATCGAGCCCGTGCTGCCCGCTCCGGCGTTTGCGCATACCGCGATGGGGTTGAGTCCGGCGTCCCGGTCTCTTGCCACCGCGTCGGCAAGTGCGTCCATGTCCAGACGGAAACGACGGTCGCTCCCGACCAGGCGCACATGCTCCCTCTCGACTCCCACGATCCTGGCTGCGCGAATCTGGGCACTGTGGCTCTGGTCGCTCATGTACGCGGTCGGCGGGCCACCACGCCGTACTGCTTCCCGGGCCGCCACGAGGGCCGTGATCGTGGCCACGGATCCGCCGCTGGTCAGCAGTCCGCCGGCACCTTCCGGATAGCCGACCCACTGCCGTATCCAGTCGATCACCACAAGCTCGAGCTGGCTCGGACCGCTCGAGGTGAGCCAGGTGCACTGGTTGACCTGGTGTCCGGCGACCAGGAAATCGGCCAGCACCCCCGGCCAGGTTGGGGACGACGGAATGAAGCCGAAAAAGCGGGGGTGGTCGATGCGCGCCGCGAGCGGCATGATCTTCCGTGCAGCGTGGGTCAGGACTTCACCGGCTGGCCGTCCGTCCTCCGGAGGATCGCTTGGGAGCTGGTCTTGGAGCGACTCCTTGAAGTCTCCGTCCCAGGCAACGTCACCTGGCAACCCTTCGATCCGGTCCACTACGAGCTCGGCGACCTCATTTGCGAGCTGGAGCATCTCTTCGCGGTCCATCTCCAGACCGGAAAGCTCGTCCGTGCCAGCGGCCGCACCCGGCTTCGGGGGCCCGCCAGCGACAACGCCTTCCCGCCGTGCGGGCGCGCTCATTCCGGTAGCCTCAACGCCACCAGTCGCCCCGGCCGCCCCACCTGCACCACCACATGCTGCCGCCCTTCATGGCTGTATGTCATCATCCCGTACTGCCCGGCCCCCGGCATTTGCACCGTGCCGACCCTTTCGCCCGTCATCTTGTCGTACGCGTTCAGCACCGGCGGCCCGTTCGACCCTTCTGTCGCGTACAACAAATCCCCTGCAACCATCTGGATCGACAGTCCGCCGCCCCCCGCGCGCGACAGGTCCACACCCTGCGCGGCCGGGTGATCACGGACCGCCTCCGCCACCTCGCCGATCGGGATCCACCACAGCCGTTCCCCGGTATTCATGTCGTACGCCGACAGCCGGTTGTACGGCGGCTTCCACATCGGCAGCCCCTGCACGCGCGGTAGCCCGCCCCCCGCCCCCGCGACCCATTGCGCTATGGTCTCGCCCGTGGTCTTGGGATCGTCGGGTTCGTCCGCGTCCACACCAGGGCCAACCCGGCCGCCGCTGCAACCCCGCCGGTGCGACGCATACAGAATCCCCGTCGTGGGGTCCAGCGTGGCCGGATGCGTGATGTTGAGTCCCCCGTAACACCGGATATTCTCCGCGACGGGACCCTCGTAGCCCTCGTAGAGACGCGGCACGAACGGCCCACCCACCCGGTAGCGGGCCAAGATCTCCATCGCTTCGGCGTGCAACTCCGGGGTGAAGTCGATCACGTCCTCCGGCGGCAGACCCAGCGGCTCCATCGGCTCCGGCCAGGCGGGGACCGGCTGGGTGGCGGCCGTCCAGTTGCCGGGCACCTCGCTCTGGGGCACGGGCACCTCCTCGATCGGCCAGACCGGGTCCCCCGTCTCGCGGTTGAAGGCGAAGATGAGCCCGGTCTTGTTGGTCTGGATCACCGCCGGGACCGCCTCGCCGTCAACCGTCAGGTCCACGACGATCGGCACGTTGGGCAGGTCGTAGTTCCACTGGTCGTTGTGAACGATCTGGTAGTGCCAGACGCGCTCGCCGGTGGCCGCGTCGAGGGCGATCACGCTGGTCGAGAAGAGGTTATGGCCGGGACGGAAGCCGCCGAAGTAGTCGATCGTGGGCGGGTTGGTGGGGAGGTAGACGATTCCGCGCTCGTAGTCGGCCGACATCGGGGCCCACGAGGACACGTCCCCCGTGTACTTCCAGGCGTCGTTTTCCCACGTCTCGTGCCCGTGTTCGCCGGGGCGCGGGATGACGTGGAACTTCCACCGGAACTCGCCGGTGCGCGCGTCGAAACCGAGAATGTCGCCCGGCACGTTCTCGATGCGCGTCTGGTAGTATCCCTGCTCGGCGGATCGCCTGAGGCCAGAATCACGGCAGAGAATCGTCTAACTACTTACAGGGCTGCACGATCTGCGTTTTCTGCCGTTGAACTGGACACTACTGGACCGTGCCGCGAAAGCGGGAAAAGCGGACCTGAATGGCGGGAATCGGCCCGCACGGAGGCGGTCCTGTTTCATCAAGCTCTCGACGAATGTCTCTTGAGATCCGGTGGCCCAGTAGGAACATAACCTCCGTCTTCCCGTCGGGACCGGCTCCCGATGGGAAGGCGGGGGGAACCGCCGAGGCTTCGGCGGTTGCAAGCGCAAGGTGCGCGCCCCACGCCTCCCTGGCAATGTCGCGCGGCGGATCGTCCTCACCACGTTCCCGCACCTACGCGATAGGCTTCGTGCCAGCAGTCCGGCCAGCCACGGATCCGTGATCTCGGGGCGTCGGCCTGCCGGCGGGCTGCCGCGCTTCGCTTGCCCACCCTCGTTCGGACGCCGGGAGACCCGCCATCCGAACGAAGGTCCGATCCTGCCGTCCGTCTCCGCAAAGGGAGGGGCAGACCACATCAGACAAGTGTTACCCGGCATGTGAAGTTTCCCTGAAGTCGGCATGTAAAATGTCCCACATTGGAGCCGCGGCCGTGGAGTGGCTGCGGCGGCGGTGGCAGGGACTCAGAGGGATCGCGAACGGT
>LXNI01001067.1_pt1 | contig 26476 bp, 23 predicted proteins | sample 809091 | NCBI WGS metagenome assembly LXNI01 (sample SAMN04870527, study PRJNA318959) | sponge metagenome | biome: 01000161; feature: marine sponge reef; material: water | host: Sarcotragus foetidus | place: Greece: Milos, Mediterranean Sea | collected 2013-05-29 | depth 5-7 m | reverse complement strand
ACGGACCGGATTCTGGCAACGTACACGATTTGGGAGACGGACCCCGACCCTTGTGGGCTGGAGTGGTTGCCGGAGGGCGACGCCGCTTGCTGGTACATGACGGAAGCCGAGGGAGTACAGACACCCTTCGAGATGCCGACGAGCAGGGTTGTCAGGATGGTCCTACCGACGCTGGGCCAGTGCACGCTGGCCGGTTGGATTCGCTATCCCGGCGCGGACGACGCGGAGCAGCACATCGTGTGGAGCACGCTCATGCGGTGCGGTGACGATGCCGCCTCCCTGTTCTCCACCGACCTCAGGTACGTGCCGATGTACCGGTGAATCCGAGGTTCAGCCAGCCGCCGCCACAATGCTTCCCGACCGCCTCGCCACATCCCGGCTCCTCAGATTGCTCACGTACACCTTGTCGGCGCCGATCGCCCGGAGGCGGCGGATGCTGCGCAGGCAGATCTCTTCCGCGCTGGCTCCCGACGCGAACTCCGCAGTGAGCGCCCGCGCCGGAACCGGGAAGTACTTCCCCAGGTAGTCCAGGGTGCGGGGGCTGGCGCTGTGGTAGTGGAAGACGCCGTATACGACGGGCAGGTCGACCCCTAGGCGTGCCAGCTCCGACCGGAACCGCTCGACGCAGTCCAGCGAGTGGTGTGACACGATCTGGGTGAGGACGAAATCGGCGTTGAAGCCGTGGTCGGCGACGAAGCGAGCCTGCTGCACAGGATCCCGATGCGGGTTCGCCCACCCCCCAAGGGGCAGTCCGGGCTGATCACCGCGGAGGACACGCCGGAGGTCCTTACCGTGCGGGACGCAGCGCTCGGGCCCAACTGAATGGTCGCCGCCAACCACCGCCACCGCCGCGACCCCCAGCCCGGACGCCCGCCGCGCGAACATCCGGCAGTACTCCAGAGGGTGTTTGCAGGTCAGAAACGGCACTACGGTGCCAAGGTCGGCGCTGCCGCCAAGGTTCGCTGCGAGATGGGCCAGGCTTTCCTCTTCCGCATCGCCCGCCGCGTCGTCGGTCAGGAGGATGAAGGTGTCCTGACGGGCGAGGCGCTGGACCGCGTGATGCATGTCGATCCACACGCCCATGCTCCGGGCGGCGTCCATGCCAAGGCGGGGCGGCCGCAGTTCGACGGCAACCAGCGGGGCCGGCTTGTGCAGGCGCCGGAGCAGAGCGCTATGGTCGAGCGCAGCCGGGATGGAGGACCGCGGGGTCACCGGGCCCGTCCTTTCGGGGTGGCCAGAGTCGGAAGCCGGGCCGGGGTCACGGCACAGCCCCACCCAGGGCCTCCAAAGCCTCGAGCTCCAGCGGAAGGCCTACGGTCAGGATCTCCGCGCCCCCGTCGGTGATCAGCACATCGTCTTCGAGGCGGATGCCGGTCCCCTCCAGTGACGGGACGCGCGGACAGTTGCCCGCCGCAAGATACAGCCCGGGTTCGACGGTGAAGACCATCCCGGGCTCGAGCGTCACCGGGCCGTCCGCGTCGCGGTAGGCGCCCGCGTCGTGGGTGTCCAGACCCAGCCAGTGCGAGGTCTGATGGGGGAAGAAGTCGCGGTGCGCGCCACACTCCAGCACCTCGTCCACGGGGCCGTCGAGCACCCCCATCCCCACCAGCCCCTCCGCGATCGCGCGGCTGGCCGCCGCGTGCACGGCCTCCAACGTCCCGCCCGGCACGCACGCCGCCACAGCCGCGCGGTGCGCCCCCCGCACGGCCTCGTATGCGTCCCGGCGGGCGCCGTCCAGCGGCCAGGTGGCGGGCACGGTGCGCGTGATGTCGGCGGCGTAGCAGTCGACCTCGGCGCCCGCGTCCATCAGCACGAGGTCGCCGGCCTCGATGCGGGCGCCGTTCGCCGCATAGTGGAGGGTGCACGCGTTCGCCCCCGCGGCGACGATCGTGGCGAACGCCGGGCCGTCCGCGCCGCGGCTGCGAAACCCGCTCTCCAGCGCGGCCTCCACCTCCCACTCCCCCTCCCCGCCCCGCACGCGCGGCAGCGCCTCTCGGAAGGCGGCCACCGAGATGCGCGCCGCCTCCCTCAGCCGCGCGATCTCGGCGGCGTGCTTTCGCACCCGCATGGCATCGAGGATCGCGCCGGGATCGACCAGGGCGTGCGCCCCCGCGCCCCGCCTGGGCCGCCTGGCGCGGCCAACCCTCAGCGCCGCGGCCACCACATCATCGCAGGCCGCCGAAGCCCCGAGGCGGTAGTGCACCGTATCGCCGCCGGAAAGCAGTCTGCGCGCTCTTTCTCCAAACTCCCCTAACGGAAAGACCGCGTCGGCTCCGTATGAGGTCTTCGCGTCGTCGAGGTCCATGCGCGGCCCGGTCCACAGCTCGAGCTTCTCGTCGCGTTCGGGCACGAAGAGGACGAAGCGGTCTTCGTCGGCGAATCCGCGGAGGATGGCGATGCACTCTGGGGCCCGCCAACCGGTGGCGTAGAACAACTCCGAGTCCGGCCGGTACCGGTACTCCGAATCGCCGCTCCTGTACCGGACGGGCGCGGCGGGAAGGAGCAGCGAGCCACGCTCCAGGCGAGAGAGGAGCGCGTCGCGTCGGGCTTTGAATGGGAGCGGCGGAAGTTCCGTCACCGGCGCCCCGGTCCGGTGCCCGCGCGCCGCTGGGGCGGTTCCTGGATCAGATAGTGCTCGAACCAGCTGCTCAGGCGCTCGAGGCGGTCGACCAGCAGCCAGGGCTCGCCGGTGCGGGAAAGCCCGTGGGACGACCGCGGGTATCGCACCAGCTCCACCGGGACGCCGAGCTTCATGAGCGACATGAACCACTGCTCGCCGTCGCCGATGGGCGTGCGGTAGTCGTTCTCGCTGTGGATGATGAGCGTCGGCGCGGTCACGTTCTCCACGTACGAAATGGGGGACAGGCGGCGGTACAGGTCCCGCTGCTCCCAGGGCGTCCCGTAGAACTCGTACTCGGTGAGGCCCTGGGCGTCCGAGGTGCCCCACCAGCTCTCCCAGTTGGTGATCGAACGGGACGTGACGGCCGCGTGGAAGCGGTCGGTGGTCGCGGTGAGCCAGTTGGTCATGAAGCCGCCGTAGCTGCCCCCGGAGACGCCCAGGCGCGCCGGGTCGATCTCGGGATAGGTCGCCAGCGCGGCGTCGACGCCGGTCAGGTAGTCCTCGCGGTCGACAATCCCCCATTCGCCCCGCGTGGCGTATTGGAAGTCGTGGCCATAGCCGGACGAGCCCCGCGGATTGGTGTACAGGACGAAGAATCCGGCGGCGGAGAGCACGTGGAACGTCGGGAAGAAGGTGTTGCCGTACGCCGAGTGGGGCCCGCCGTGGATCTTCAGCACCATCGGATACGATCCGCCGGGCCGGAATCCGACCGGCGGGACGACCCACCCTTCCACCTCGGTGCCGTCCTCGACGGTCCAGGTGAGTTCCTCGGCGGGCATGAGCGTCACGCTCGAGAGCCACCCGTCGTTGAAGCCGCTGGCCTTCTGCTCGGTGGAGCCGTCCGGGGATCCCACGTAGAGCTCCGGCGGCGTGACCGGATCGGTGGACGTGAAGGCCATGAAATCGCCCGCGGGCGAGAACGAGAACGACGAAAGCCGGCGCGCCCCCCGGGTGACCTGCTCGACGGGCTGACCCGGCGCGGCCTTGAACAGGTGGCTGCTGCCGCCGATTCCGGCAGAGAAGAGGACCGCCGTGCCGTCCGGCGACCAGGTTGCGGGGCCCGGGCGGAGATCCCAATCGGCCGTCAGGTTTCGGGGCTGGCCGCGGAAGTGCCCGTCGGACCCGACCTCGACGAGGAGCAGATCGGTCTGGCTCCCCCGCTGCGGCGTGGAAAGGAAGGCGATGCTGCCACCGTCGGGAGAGACCACGGGCGCGCTCTCGGTACCGGGATTCGAGGTGAGCCGCCGCACGGTACCCCCCCGGGGGTCCACGGCCCAGATGTCGCCCGAGTTCTCCGAATTGAGCTCGTCGTCCTGGCGCTCGTCGCCGGTGAAAAAGATGATGCGGCCGTCCTCGGACCACACGGGGCTGCCGGCGTCGAAGTCCAGCCGCGTCAGCGCAGTCGGGGTCCCGCCGTCCGCATCGACCACCCAGAGCTGGCGTTTCCCGCTCGAGAGGTAGTGCGGCTGGAAGGTCAGCCGGCCGTCGCGCTTGTAGCGCATCGAGGTGATCACGCGACCGTCGAAGCGCTCGGCGTCCAGAGTGCGGCTGACGGCGTCCGGCGCAATCCATCCCCTCCTGGCCTCAGGCCCCTCGTCTTCCGCCGCCTCCGCCGCGTCGGGGGCCTTGACGAACGCGATCCGGGACCCGTCCGGGGACCACACGGGCGGCGCGTCGACCCCTTCGATGTGGAAGGCCTCGCCGCCGGGCCCGTTCACGCGCAGGAACCAGACCGGATTGGGGTCGTCTCCCCGCCGGGACGAGAAGGCCAGCAGGGATCCGTCGGGAGACCAGCGCGGGCCACTGGAGTCCTCGTTGGGGCTGGTGACCCGGAAGGCGTCGCTGTACGGACGGCCGTTGGCGAGCGGCTGCAGCCAGACCTCGCGGTGGCGGCGGTTTTCCTCCTCGACCACCGTCGTGACCGTGAAGGCGACATAGTCTCCGCCAGGGGACACCGCGACTTCACCCACCCCGACCAGCTGGTAGTACAGCTCCGGCGCATAGCCGGTCTGGCCGTCCAGGCCAGGGGGCGCGGGGATCAGGGCCGCTGCGGCAGCGGCGACGAGAATCAAATGTGACCTTCGACCTATCATTTGCTGACACCCATTAGCTGACACCGATTCAGGAATCCGCCGTATGTTTCCGGAGGACTGGCCAAAGTAGACTGGCGGCTCTATCGGCTCAAGTCGGGGGTGCTTCCATGTCGCGCCGCGATACCGCCGTGTTACCTTGGACCGTGCCAGAAACAGCAGCTGGAGGTGTGTGAGTGCGGTGCTCCCCAAAGCCCGCGGTGATCTGTCTGTCCCTTGGTCTGTTCGCGATGGGCGCCGGCGTGTTCGACGCAAGCGGTCAGGTCGTACGCGGCAGGCTCCTGGACAGCGACGGCGACACGGGCATCGGCGGTGCAATGATCAGCCTGGTGGACAGCCGGGAGGAGCAGCTCGCGCGTTCGCTGACCCGGAACACTGGCCTTTACCAGGTGGACGCTCCTCTCCCGGGCCGTTACCGGATCCGGGCGGACCGGATCGGCTACGCGACGACGTATTCCGATTATTTCGACCTGTCCGCTGCCGACACGCTGACGATCAACATCGCCGCGCGGATCGAGGCGATTTCGCTGGCCGGGATCGAGGCCGAAGCGGAAACGCGCTGCCGGGTGCGACCGGGAGAGGGGCTCGCGGTCACGCGCGTCTGGGATGAGGCCCGCAAAGCGCTCGAAGCGGCGGCGTGGACCCAGGAGAGGGGCTACTACCAGTACGAGATGCAGCGCGTCCGGCGGGAAATGGACCGGGACAACCGAAGGGTGTTTTCGGAGGACCGAAGCTACGAGCGCGGGTACCGGCAGACTCCCTTTGTGTCCCGGCCGGCGGAGGAGCTGATGGAGGAGGGATTCGCCCGCCTCAGGCCCAACGAGTCGGTCTACTGGGCACCTGACGCCGCGGTTCTGCTGTCCGATCCGTTCCTCGACACGCACTGCTTCCGGCTGCGTCGCGACGAAAACCGGGCACCGGGGTTGCTCGGACTTGCCTTCGAGCCCGTGCCTGGCCGCCGCATCCCCGACATCTCGGGTACGTTGTGGCTGAATCCGGGCACTTCACAGCTCGAGTGGCTCGACTTCAACTACCAGAACCTCAACCTGCCCGATGCCGTGCTATCGGCGGCAATCGGAGGCAAGGTCGAGTTCCAGGCGCTTCCCAACGGCACCTGGATCGTCGATTCCTGGCGGATCCGCATGCCTCGTGTCCGGGTAGGCACCAATTCGCTTACGTCGCGTGTCGAATCCGTTCTCGAGGGCCTCTCGGTGCAGGGGGGCGATGTCTTGCGGGTGCATGGAAACGAGGGAACGGTGATGGAGGCCGATGCCGGAGGCCGCATCGCCGGGGTCGTCTTCGACAGTCTCCGATCCGGTCTCTGGGGCGCACGCGTTTATACCGAGGGGACGGGGGTCGAGGTCCTGACGGACCGGGCCGGCCGCTTCGAACTCACCGGACTTGAGTCCGGGGTCTACTCGGTGAACTATGCGCACCCCTATCTGGAACGGCTCGCCTTCGTTCCGGAGCCGTTCGAGGTGGAAGTCCGGGAGGGGGAGCAGAATCCGTCGCAGATCAACTTCGCGGCCCCCACCGTCGCCCGCGTCCTCGGCAACCTCTGCCGCAGCGAGGAGCGTCCCGACAACGCGGCCAACATCCCAGGGGGTGGCGCGCTGCGCAACGACGGCATCCTTGTGGGCCAGGTCACGGACAGCACCGGCGCCCCAGTTCCCGACGTGATCGTCCGTGTAATCTCCCGGGACTTCGACATCAACGCGGATGTGTCCCCATCCTCGACAGTGTCTACGACCCTGAGGTCGGGCAGGAGCGGTGTGGCCGTCACTACCGACGCCTCGGGATACTACCGGGCGTGCTGGGTGCCGGTTGACACCCGGCTGAACGTGTCGGTCATGGCGCCCGGTGAAGACCTCGATCCGAACCGGCTGCAGGTGGGCTACACCCTGTCCGAACTGATCGAGATGCGTGAGGAGACGGTAATCATCACCGGCGACGTCCCCTTCGAGACTCTGGATCTCCGGATTGAGTCCAACTAGCGAATCCGTGGATAAAGCCAGCCTGACCCGGTAGCTTCTTCGGGCGTTTTCGACCCCGTCGACCTGCGCACGATCTTCCCAGAACAGGAGCCAGCGGTGAGCAGATCACCTGCCCTCAAGACCGTCCGCGCGCGCGTTGCCGCAGTCCTCGCGGTCGCCGTTTCCACCATCATGCTGGCGCCGGACGGGTCCAGGGCCCAGACCGAACCGGACACCGTGGAGTTGGCGCCGATCGTGGTGACGGTGCTGAGGTCGCCGGTTCGCCTGGACCGGTTGCCGTTCTCCGCTTCGGTGCTGGCCGGCGCGGCACTGGCCGAGGGGAACACGGGCCTCTTCATCGAGGAGGCGCTGCACGGACTTCCCGGGGTGCGCGTACAGAACCGCTACAACCCGGCGATGGGCGAGCGCATCTCGATCCGCGGCTTCGGGGCCCGCGCCCAGTTCGGCGTGCGGGGCATCAAGATCCTGGTCGACGGCATCCCGGCCACGCTCCCGGACGGGCAGACCACCCTCGACCACCTCGACATCGGCTCGCTGGGAAGGGTGGAGGCCCTTCGCGGCCCGGCGGCGGCGCTGTACGGCAACGGTGCCGGGGGAGTGCTGCTGTTCGAGAGCGCGGTGCCCCACGTGGGACCCTACCGTCAGACGGCCACGATGGTGGCGGGCTCGGATGGTCTGTTGCGGCTCCAGGCCACCGGATCGGGTACATCGGGCAGCCTGGCCCATCGCGTGAGCGTCGCGCACCACCGCTTCGATGGCTTCCGCGACAACCCCACGGATTCGGGCGAGGACCCCTACAGCCAGGCCACCCGTACGATTGTAAACACCGGATTTACCTTCCCGACGGGCAGCGGAATGTTTTCGGTCCAGCTGAGCGGCCTCGACCTGGACGCGCTGAACGCCGGATCGCTCCCGGCGGAGCTCTTCGACGACGGCAGCAATGAGGCGTGGGGATTCAACGTTCGCCGGGGCACGCGCAAGTATGTCAGGCAGGGTCAGGGGGGAATCAGCTGGAGCGGGGCCCTGGGCGGACTGGAGGGGACGTTCTCCGCCTACGGCGTCAGCCGCGAACTGGACAACCCGATTCCGACGTCCGTGATCGACCTCGACCGGAGTGGCGGAGGGGTCCGCATGGCTTTGGCCAGGGTGTGGCGAACGTCGACCGGCGAGGCCCGGGTGGACTTCGGCGCCGAGGGCGAGCTTCAGAGCGACGATCGCAAGAACTTCGCGAACGACGGCGGCGAAGCAGGCGCCCTCGCCCTGGACCAAAGCGAGCGCGTGCGTGCGGCGGCCCTCTTCGGGCAGTTCCAGCTGCCGGCCGCGAACCGCCTCAACGTCGTTGGAGCGCTCCGGTTCGACCACTTCAACTTCCGCGCCGACGACCATTTCACCGCCGCCGGCAACCCCGACGACTCCGGGAGCCGCGGGATGGGAGGACTCAGCCCGTCGCTCGGCCTCCACATCGACCTCGGCGATCACGGCCTCTTCGCCTCGCTGGCTCGCTCCTTCGAGACCCCCACGACCACGGAGTTGGCCAACCAGCCAGATCGGGCGGGCGGCTTCAATTCCGGGCTCGAGCCGCAGAGGGGCTGGACCGCCGAGGGGGGGCTCCGTGGCGAACTGGGCGGGCGCGCCGCCTACGACCTGGCCGCCTTCTCGTCCAGGCTGACCAACCAGTTGGTGCCGTTCGAGGTCCCAAGCGCCCCGGGACGCCGCTTCTACCGCAACGCGGGCCGGTCGCAAATCCGCGGGTTCGAAGCCTCCCTGCGCACGGCGCTGTCGTCGATTGTGAGCGCCCGCTTCATCTACGGCTACGTCGATGCCCGCTTCACCGAGTTCACCGTCGGTGGCTACGACTACGCCGACAACAGCGTTCCGGGGATCGCCCCACACCGGCTCGAAGCCGGGCTGCGGGCGGCGGGCGGCCCCTGGTTCGGCGAACTTCGCATGGAGGTGCGCGGTGCCGTGCCGGTCAACGACTCCAACGAGGCCAGCGCCGAGGGCTTCACCCTTGTCGGGCTGCGCTTCGGCGCGTCGGAGGTGACCGCCGGATCGCTGCGCCTGTCCCCCTTCGCCGGAATCACCAATCTGACGAATGTTCGCCATGCGTCGTCGGTGGTGGTGAACGCCTTCGGCGGACGGTATTTCGAGCCTGGCCCGGATCGTGGCGGGTATGTCGGAATGTCCATTGCCTGGGAGCGAGGCCGGTAGGCCGGTTGGCTAGGACGCGCATCCCTCCCCGTTCTCGACCAGCCACAGACTGTTGCCGACCGGCCGCTCGCCTTCGGCATCCGAGGGGCTGCTGACCACCCGCTCTCCCAGCAGCATCGCAGACGATCCGCCGCCGTCCAGGTTGAGCGCCTCGTCGGCACCGAGCCAGAGAAACAGACTGGTCAGTTCCGGAAGCGACATGCCCGCCGAGCGCGGGGCCTGGCGGCCGTCGACCACCACGAGCCAGAGCATTTGTCTTTCGTTGTCGAACCCGACCGCGGTCCGGGGGTGTCGCGCGGCAGCAAAGGTCGGCCCCGCGGTGACGCCCAGATCGCCCACGACCAGCCCTCCGTTGAGAAGCTCGGGGTAACCGCCCAGGACTTCCGTTCCACCATCGCCCTGCCCCGGCGCGATCGTGTCGGGTCCGAATGCCATGCGATCCCCGGCGCGCACGGGAATCCCGATCCACGGAACCCGGTCCGGCCCCCATGCGAAAGCGGGGCGGGTCGAGAAGCGGCTGGTGGTCTCCGTGACCTCCGGGCCCAGCGGAACGCCATTGTCCAGGCGGAAGAAGTCGCCATTGACCCCGGCCAGCGGGACAGCAGGTGCGCCGGGCACCATCTGCGTGAGGGGAGTGCGCAGTCGTTCAGTGCCGCTCTCGTCCGTGGCGGGCACGACCACAAGATCAAGCTCGCATCGCGACATCTCCGCCGATACCAGGTGCAGAGCCCATGGCCCGCGCGCCGACCAGGCGAAGCGGTACATCACGCCGTCACCCAACGCATGCTCGCGGAGCGAATCGGGGTCCAGTTCCGCGAGTGCCGTGGACGGAAGCGGCGGCCAGGCGCTCCCATGCTGCTGCGGCAACTCGCACGCCGTGATCAGCACCAGCACGACGACCGTGGCGACCCGGAAAGCCTCGTGGAGTCCCGTCAACCTCCGATTCGTCATCACCACACCTGTCCAAGGGGTGTCCACCAGCCAGCCGCGCGAATCAAGATGGCCTGGCAGGCGCCAGCGTCAAGCGGGTCGGGGCGCGCCGCCGCTGGAACCGGGCGCCCGCATCGGGTATACTCCCCCGCCATGTCGCTCGTTACCACAACCGCGCTGCCTGTCCTTCGCCGCAGCCTGCGCTTGCTGGCCCTCTGCGCGTGGATGGGTGTGTTGGCGGGGCCGGAAGTGGCATCCGCGCAGTACCGCTTCGGTGTCTCGTTTGGAGGGGCCGGCATGATGGCGCTGGTCGCCGAGTACCGATGGGAGCACCAGGGGCTCGAATTGCAGGCTGGAACGTGGCGCTTCCGGGATCTCGGCCTTTCACTCACCGCCAGGCAGTACGTCGGATCGCGCGCGATCGAGCCCTACGTGGGGGCCGGGCTGTGGGGGATTGTGGCCCGATCCGAAGCGGGGACTGGCTTCGGCCTGGTCGCACGCTTCCCCATCGGGCTGGACTGGAGATTCGCCTCGGACCACGCGGCGGGAGCCGCCCTCTACTTCAACCGCGCACTCGCGGTCAAGCGGCCCGACCCACAGGACCGGCGCCCTCCACGCGGAGCCCTCATCCCGCTGCCCGAGATCAGCTACCGCTGGCAGCCCCCGAGCTGATCGGTTCCATACCCACATACTTGAGACCGCTGCCCGTGTTGAAGAGGACGACCTCGTCACCGGCGCCAATGAGCCCCATCTCCATGAGCCTCGGCACGGCTGCGGCAGTCGCGCCCCCCTCGGGCGCGGCAAAGATCCCCGTTGCGGCCCCCATCCGGTCCACCCATTCCTGCATCTCGGTGTCGGAGACCGCCACCGCCCCACCCCCCGATTCGCGTATCCCGCGCAGAATGAGGAAGTCTCCCACCGCCCCCGGAACGCGCAGCCCGGCGGCGTAGGTGACCGCGTTTTCCCACATGCCGGCGTCCTCGCGCCCGTCCTCCCACGCCTTCACCATCGGCGCGCAGCCTGTGGACTGCACGCAGAACATCCTCGGCCGCCCGGAACCGATCCACCCCAGCTCCTCCATCTCGGCGAACGCCTTCCACATCCCGATCAGGCCGGTGCCGCCTCCCGTCGGGTAGACGATCGCGTCGGGCAGGCGCCCCCCCAGCTGCTCGAAGAGTTCGTAGCCCATCGTCTTCTTGCCCTCGACCCGGTAGGGCTCCTTGAGGGTGGAGAGATCCCACCATCCGTCCTCGTCGCAGCGCTCCCGCACGATCCGGCCGCAGTCGCTGATCAGTCCGTCCAGCAGCTGCAGGTCGGCGCCCAGCGCGCGGATTTCCGCGAGGATCGGCACGGGCGTATCCTCCGGTACCACGACGTGCACGGGCAGACCCGCCGCCGCCCCATAGGCCGCACTCGACCCCGCGGCGTTCCCTGCGGAGGGGATCGCCAGCTCCCGTGCGCCCAGTTCGAACGCCCGCGAAACGGCCATGCACAGTCCCCTGTCCTTGAAGGAACCGGTGGGATTCTGCCCCTCGTCCTTGATCCACAGCCGCCGCACGCCCAGAGCGCCCGCGAGCCGCGCCGACTCTACCAGGGGGGTGAAGCCCTCGCCGAGAGTGACGCGGAAGCCACGGTCCCGCACGGGCAGCACCTCCTCGTATCTCCAGAGCGTGGGGGGGCGCCCGACGATGGCTTCGGGCGTGAAGCGACCCTTCAGTGCATCCAGGTCATAGCGGGCGAAAAGCGGCTTGCCGGCCGGAGAGAGGCCGATCAGCTGTTCGGATTCGAAGGTCTCGCCCGTCGCGGTGCACTCCAGGAAGGCCGCGCCGGGAAGGTGGGAGGGAGTCGAGGTCATTCCGTTTTCTCGGGAAGGTGGGGGCGGGTTGAAGGAATGGGGGCTGCGAGGCAACCTTTATGCGGGGATCGTGCGTCACAGTCACGATCGCAACAAAGGTAATGCGCCACGACTCGCGCGGGGCCAACGTGGAATCATCCGTGGAAAGAGCATGGAGTGGGCCGCGGTGAGGAACCCGACGAGCGCTGCAACCGGATCCGGAGACATGGAAGCCCAACTGATTCGCCGAGCGTGCGAGGGAGACGGACGAGCCGTCCGCGCGCTGTACGACCGGTATTCACCGAGGGTGTTCGCAGTGGTGCGGCGCATCGCCGGTGACGACGACCGGGCGCAGGACTACGCGCAGGAAGCGTGGATCCGCGCCATGCGGGCTCTCCCCTCATTTAGGGGCGACGCCCGGTTCTCCACCTGGCTGCACAGGATCGCGGTCAACTCGGCCCTGCAGGCCGTCAGGAAGGCCAAGACCCGGAGGATGAGGGAGGTCACGATGCCCGACGAGGTCGCGGTGGCGCCTCGAATGGGCGACGCGCTTCTGAAGCGCAAGCTGGAAGAGGCGCTCGATCTTCTCCCCGAAGGGATGCGGAAAGTGTTGATCCTCCACGACGTGGAGGGCTACACGCACGAAGAAATCGGAGATGCCCTGGGCGTTACCTCGGGCACCTCCAAGTCACAGCTATTCAAGGCGCGAGCAAAGATGCGCCGCATGCTGCGTGGAATCGAACCCAGTCCGAGGGAAGTCGAAGCATGGAGCGTTTGAGACTCGAAGATTTGGCGCGGTTGGTCGATGAGCAGCCGACTGCGGAAGAACAGGCGATTCTTGACCGGGACCCGGGACTCCGGCGAGAACTCGATGCACTCCGGTCGCAGACCCGGGAGCTGCAAAGCCTCCCTGCGATCCTGCCTCCCCCGGGCGGCTGGCACGAACTCGAGCAGGAGCTCGTGGCGACCGGCCTGATCCGCGGGCACGCACCCGGCGCCGGGATGTGGCGCAAATGGCTGCAGGTGGCAGCCGCCTTCGTGCTCTTCATCGGGGGGACGGCGTTTGGCTGGGTTACAGGCAACGGGCCCGGCCTCGACGCTGGCGCCAATCAGCAGGCGTCGGCGGCTTCCGGTGTTGCCGAAGCGGGAGTTGCGTCTCCGGCATCGCTCGAAGACGCCCGCATGGCGGTCGAGGCGGCCGAGGGCGAGTGGAGGCGCGCGCTGGGTACCTACCAGCAGCTCTTCTACGCCGAGAACGGGCAGCAGCGAAGCCGCGACCCGATTGCACGGCTGGCCGGGATCGAGACCCTGGTGGCGGCGGGTGAAGCCGCCGTTCAGGAAGCTCCCGATGACGAGTTTCTCAACCTCTTCTACGTGAACACGCTGATGGAGCGCCAGCAGACGCTCAACCAGATCAGCCTGGATGCCTGGCATTGATGAACGGAACCATGCGTCCGCTCGCGTTGCTCGTCGCCGTGGGGACGGGGCTGCCCGGCCCCGCCTACGCCCAGGATTCCTTTGGGGATGGAACGCCGCGCGCGTGGATCGGAATCCTCACCGAAACGACTACGCTTGCGGAAGACGGAAGCCGCGCCGCGGTCCTTGTGACGGACGTCTTCGTGAACGGTCCCGCCTACCGTGGCGGCGTGCTTCCCGGAGATGTCGTCTTCGCCGTAAACGGGGTGCCGCTCGCGGCCTATGACAGCTGGCTGAACGCGGTGGCCGGGCTGGAACCGGGTCAGCCGTTGCGCGTGGGGCTGTGGAGGGGTGACGACGAAATCGATGTCACCATCATTGCCGACAGGCGGCCCGTCATGCGTCTGGCTCGTCTGGATACCATCCAGGCCCGTGTCTCGAGGAGTTTCGACTCCATCATGCGGATGTACGGCGCTCAGCCGAGCGATTCGGTCATTATGGGCTTTACGAGCACCAGCGAACGCCTGCTGCAGTGGGAAGCGCGAGTCCAGGTGAGTTGGCAGCAGACGACAACAGTTGAGACCACCGTGGCCGAAGCTGCTCCACCAGGGTCGGCGGAAGAGCGCGAATCGCTCGAGGAAAGGCGGGCCGACCTGGAAGTCGCCCGCGAGGAAGCCGAATTGCGAGCAGTTGCCGACCAGAGCGCCACGCTTCCAGTAGCAGGCGGAGGAGGAGAATTGCGAGCGGTGGTGGAAACTGTGGATGCCGTGAGTACGCCCGGTTTCGCTCCCTTGTTCATGGACCGTCCGGTGGTGCTGGGCGGCGCTCAGGTGCGCTCCCTGACCAGCGAGTTGGGCGGCTTCTTCGGCGTCGAGGCGGGAGTGCTCGTCACCGACGTGCTGCACCAGAGCGCGGCAGCCCGGGCCGATTTCCGGCCTGGCGATGTGATCGTAGCGGTGGCGGGCGGCGCGGTGGCTTCGCTGGCTCAGCTTCGCACGGCGCTGGCCCTCGCTGACCTGCCTACCGTGGTCACCGTGGTGCGCCGCGGCAGCCTTGTGGATCTGACCTACCCGGCACGCCAGGCTGGCAGGGGCCCGATCGGGTCCGAATAGACGCGCCCCCTCACGGAGCCGCCCTACTCGTAGCGCAGCGCGTCGATCGGGTCCAGGACCGAGGCCCTGCGCGCCGGCCAGATGCCGAAGAACAGCCCGATCGCAGCCGAGAATCCCAGCGCGACCGCCACTGCTTCAGCGGCCACGGCGGTCTCCGTACCGAACACGTTGGTGATCAGTTCGGCACTCCCGAAACCGCCCGCGACACCCAGGATTCCGCCGAGCACGCACAGAACCAGCGCCTCGATCAGGAACTGGAACAGGATGGTCTTGCGGGTCGCGCCCAGCGCCTTCCTCACCCCGATCTCGCGGGTCCGCTCGGTCACGCTGACCAGCATGATGTTCATGATGCCGATCCCGCCGACCAGCAGGCTCACTCCCGCGATCCCGGCCAGAAGCAGCGTAAAGGTCTGCGTGGTCTCATTGAAGGTCTCGAGGATGTCCGACGATTGCTGGATGCTGAAGTCGGCTTCTTCGGTGGGCAGAATCCGGTGCTCGCGGCGAATCACCCTGTCGATCTCGGCCCAGGCGGGGTCGAGTTCGTCCGGGGAAGGCGCCGCCACGTAGATGGAACGCAGGCGGTCCCTGCCGCCCATGACCCGGTACATCGCGGTGGAAAGCGGAATGAAGATCTGGTCGTCGGGCTGCATCCACATGGCCCCGCCCTTCTCCTCCAGGACTCCGACCACCTCGAAAGGAATCCCGCGGATCTGGATGGTGCGGCCCACCAGCAGTCCTCCGGGAGTTGCCAGGTCGTCCGGCACGTTGGACCCGAGCACGGCCACTCGTCGGCGCCCCTGGACTTCGCCTTCGTCGAAATAGCGGCCGTACGCCAGTTCGTGGCTGTGCAGGTCGAAGAAGGAGGGCCAGGTGCCCACTACGGAGTTGGACGAGTTGGACCGGGAATACGTGACCTGCATCCGGCTTTCGATTTCCGGAGCGATCGCGTAGACACCCCCGATCTGGTCCCTCAACGCCACCGCGTCGTCCTCTTCCAGACGGCGGCTGCCCGACGCCACCCCGCGAAACATTCCCTGTCCCGGACGCACGGTGAGGATGTTGGTGCCCATGTTCTCGATCTGGTCCTGCACCCTGCGCTGGGCTCCTTCACCCAGGGCCACCATGGTAATCACCGCCGCGGTGCCGATGACGATACCGAGGGTGGTGAGTCCGGAGCGCAGGGCATTGGCGCGGATCGATCCCATCGCCACCATTACGACTTCTCTCAGGATGAACATCGGTTTCCTCGCCGTTAGAAGGGCCGGAACCGGCCGCGCATCTGTTCGATTCGCTCCTGCTGCCGCGCCTGGAGCTGCGCCGCGCCGATCAGCGCCAACTGTTCGCCTTCTTCCAGTCCGGCGAGGATTTCCGCGTAGTCCCAATCGCTGACGCCCATCACGACGGGGCGAGCTTCCACGTTGCCCGCCTCATCCACGACGAAAGCCACCGCGGGCCTGAAGGCCGGATCGCCGAAGGAGCCGCCCATCGCCGCCATCATGCCGGCGAAGCCGCGCCCGCCGCCTTGACCTTGACGTCCACCGCCCTGGCCACCCCGCCCTCCGGGCCTGCCACTGGCGGCGGCATCCTCGCCGTTGGGAGCCTGCTGCCCGTCCGCAACCGCGCGGGGTCGTGCCCCGCCGGGGGCGTTCTGCCCCGCGCCGGCGCGTGATCCCTGCGCCTGCCCCGGGTTGCCGTCCTCTCCCTCGCCGCCGACGCGCCCGTCGCGCATCGCCGCAAAGAGCCCCCTCGCCGAATCGGCACTGATCTCACCCGACTCCATCGCAGCCCGGATCCGCGCCATTTCGCCACCGCCGGGCATTCCCCCACCCGGCGCGGCCACCATTGTGCCGCCAGCGGGGGCACCAGCCCGCGCTCCGGCTTGCGCCATCAGTTCTCCCCACACGTTGCGGTCGATCGAAACGGTCTGTGGATCGAGTCCGAGCACCTCGGCCGCCGGCGCCAGTTCCTGGGGCTGCACGACCGCGTTGTTGGGAACCGTCAGCGCACCAAGCCGCTCACTTACCAGCACCTCGACCTCGGCGTTCATACCCGGCTTCAACAAGCCGGCCCGGTTGTTGAGGAGCACGATCACCGGGAACATGGTGACGTTCTGCTCCACCACGGCCTGGGGCTCGATCTTCTCGATCGCGCCCTGGAAGGTCCGGTCGGGAAAGGCTTCCACCCTCACCGTAGCCGTCATCCCGGCCATCAACTGACCCACATCCGTCTCGTCGACCAGCGTGCGGACGCGCATGTTGTCCAGGTTCGCCATGGTGAACAGCGCGTTGCCTCCGGACACGTTCTGTGTCGCCGACTGGATGACCTGCCCGTATTCGACCAGCTTCTCCAGAATGACCCCGGCCATCGGCGCCCGAATGGTGACGTCGTTCAGCCGCAGCGTGGCAAGTTCCAGGTTCGTCTGGGCGCGCACGAGCGCCGCCTGCGCGTTCGCGTGTTCGAGCTGGGTCTGCTCGAACTCCTGCGCGGTAATCACCTCGGATTGGAGCAATTCCTCCGAGCGATCCAGTTGGGCCCTCGCGATGCCGATCCTCGCCTCCGCCACATCCAGATCGGCGACAGCCTGATCGTGCGAGTTCTGGACATCCCTGGGATCCACCCTGGCCAGAACCGTGCCCGGTTCGACCTCGTCCCCCGAGTCGACCAACAGGTCCAGAATCTCGCCGGAGGCCTTGGATTTGACCTCCACCCTGAGCACCGGCTCCAATTCACCCGTGGCCTCGGCCGTCACCCGCAGATCGCGGACCTCGGCCGGCGCGACCTGAATGCCGATCTCCGCCGGTTCTTCCTCCTGGGCCGTGCACGCAGCCAGCACCAGGGCCGAAGCGAAGGCGACGCCCACAGACGGGGCCTTCGCATAGTCAAGACGTAACATCAGATTCGTATCCCTTCGTTCTTGAAGTCGCGCTCGACCAACCCGTCGCCCAGATGGATCTGCCGAGATGCCGCAGCGGCGATGTCCGCTTCGTGGGTCACCAGGATGATGGTCTGTCCTGTCTGGTTCAGCTTGATCAGGATCTCGACGATCTCCCGGGAGGTGACCGAGTCCAGGTTGCCCGTCGGCTCGTCCGCGAGGAGCAGTGCGGGGTCGTTCACCAGCGCCCGCGCGATCGCCACGCGCTGCCGCTGTCCGCCGGAAAGCTCGGGCGGCTTGTGGTCCATCCTGTCCCCCAGTCCCACCAGTTCCAGCTTGTCCTCCGCCCGGCGGCGCCGTTCCTTCGAGGAAACGCCCGCGTAGATGAGCGGCAGCTCGACGTTGTGGAGGGAACTGGCCCGCGGAAGCAGGTTGAAGGTCTGGAAAACGAAACCGATGTCGCGATTGCGCACGCGCGCCAGCTGGTCGTCCGACAGCTCGGACACCTTTCGCCCGTTGAGCCAGTAGTCCCCACCCGTGGGCGTGTCCAGACATCCAATGAGGTTCATGAATGTGGACTTGCCGCTTCCCGAAGGACCCATGATCGCGACGAACTCGCCGCGCTCGACCTCGAGGTCGACCCCGCGCACGGCGCGCACCGTCTCCGCACCGAGGATGTAGTACTTCCGGAGCCCCTCGGTCTGAATCACGACACCGTTCGTGCCGGCTCCGTTTCCGTTCGTATCCCTGCCCGTTTTTCCGTTTCTCAAAGCTCTCTCCCCACGATTGATTCCAGTTCCGCCTTGGCGACTACATAGTCGTACCGCGCGGAGACGAGGTTTGCTTCAGCCTCGTCCAGGGCGACCTGACTGGTGATCACATCCAGGATGTTGGCCATCTGGACATCGTAGCGCTCCCGAATGAGCCTCAGGTCCTCCTCGGCCACCATCACCGCCTCCGACGCGATGCCGATGGCCAGTTCCTGGGTCTCCAGCGTCCTGAGCGCCGCGTCGACATCCTGCCGGACGCCCCTGCGGGCGTCGTCCTCCGCCAGGCGGGCCACTCTGCGGCCTTCGCTGGCCTGGCTGACGTTCTGTTCCCGCTGGAAGCCGTCGAAGAGCTGATAGCTCCCGGAAACGCGGAGGCTCCAGCTGGTATTGCCCCCGTTGAAGGAGCGATCCTGATTGGCCCAGGTGTAGCCCGATGAGACGGACAGGTTGGGAAGGTAGGAACTCCTCGCGTTGCCGACGCTGGCACCGGCGATTGCCGCGGAAGCCACCGCGGCGCGAACGACCGGCGATACCGACTCGGCCAGCGCCACGATCTCCGCCTCGCCGAGAGCCAGCGGTGCCGGGTCCAGATCCCCGGGAAGCATCGGCACAACCGGTCCGTCAACGCCCACCTGCCGCCCCAGGCCAAAGCGGGACGCGCGAAGCTGATTCTGTGTCTGGAGCAGGTTCTGGCGTGCGTTCGCGAGTTCGAGACGGGTCCGCAGACTATCCGAACGCGTCCCGGTTCCCACTCGGACGCGCGCACGGGCGATGGCCAGACTCTCCTCGGCCCGGGTGACACTCGCTTCCGCTACCTGAACGAGCTCGTACTGTCGAAGCGCGTTCAGGAACAGCGTTCGCGTCTGCAGCAGGATCGCGAAGCGCTGCGACCGCAGGAGCGCCTCGGCTTCGATCACCGCCGATTCGGTCCGGTCGAGCTCGTGGAACTTCCGGCCTCCCTGGAAGACCTGGTAACTCGCGTTGAGCGATGCGTTGTAGGAGTCGCTGCTGCCGCTGACGACGCGCTGGGTGTTGGGATCGAACCGATTCTGACTTTGGACCGACGCGCCCGAACCCATGCTGACGTTCGGTAGAAACGACCCCCATGCGCGAAGGCGAGTCCCGCCGGCGTTGTTCACACTTGCCTGGCTCTGGGCGAACTGGGGGCTGAAGACCAGCGCAAGTTCCAGCGCCCTGTCCATCGACAACGTGTCGCCCGGTTGCTGGGCAGCCACCATCGGCGAGGTGCCCGCTAGAAGAAGCAGCGCCAGGCCCGTCGCCACCCCCCAATGATTTCTGTGTCTCACTCTACCGCTCCTCCCCGCCCTCCGACCCGTCATCCCGCCGGCTGCCACGGCGTCCACCGTCCCGGTCGCCCCGGTTCGGGGCATAGCGCACCGCAAGAAGTGAATCGTACTCGGCTATCTGGTCGGAATTCAGGACCGCCTTGATGGCATCCTGCGTCGCCATCACGATATCCCTTCGGTTCCGGTTGTAGTCCCGCTCCGCATCGTTGCGCAGCGCGTCCAGGCTGCTCCTGAAATGCCCGATGATTTCGTCGACAGCGGCGCGCTGCCCGGGCTCCATCCCCACTTCGTAGATCACCGGTGGGCGTTGCCGCTCGGTGTCTTCCTCCTCGGGTTCCTCCGGCTCCTCCGGTTCGGGCGTCGCGATTTGCACGACCTCTTCCGGGATGCTCTCCGGGGACGAGCGCGGTGAATTCCAGGCCATCCCGAGCATGAAGCCGGCCGCAAGGGTCACGAAGAGGAGAACGACCGAGATGAGTCGAGCTTGCTGTGCCATCAGGGTCTGCTACCCTCCACCATTGTCATGAACGCCCCCGCACTGGCGGTCCGGTCGGCGCTCAGCAGGATCTCGAACGCACCATCGTCCGCCCCTTCCCCGAGCATGTCCTGCATGACCAGTTGCGGTGCGGGCCCGCCGCCCTGCCGCGCTTCGGTCGCGACCAGCACGGCCGCGATCGCCGCCGCCGCCACTGCCGCGGGAATGAGGCTTCGCGACCAGCCCGACAGTACCGCCGCCACCGACTCGCGAGCGGCCGCACGCCGCCTCGCCAGCTCGAAGGCCACCCGGTCCATGATCCGGGCGCGGGACTCGTCCCAGTACCCCGGGCGCCCATGGCCCGGGTCGACCGCTTGAAGCGATGTCATTCGATCGTTGTCTTCCATGCTCACCTCGCCAGGGTCATACATGTCCCCTCCACTCGGTCAGATTCGCGCGCAACGCCTTCCGCGCGAAGTGGAGGTGCGACCGGATCGTCCCCGAAGGGATTCCCAGCCGCTCCGATATCTCGTCGTGCTTCCACCCCTCCAGGTCGTGGAGCAGGACGATTTCTCTCTGCAATTCCGTCAATTCACTCAATGCCTCTCTCAGCCGGCTCCGCAGAGCCGATATGTCCGCCATCCTCGCGGGATCGGGGTCGGCCGTTCTTGCACCGACCGGAATCTGTTCCCCGCCGCGAAGACTCTCGCGCCGGATCAGGTTCCGTGAACGGTTTCTGACGATCGCCAGAAGCCATCCCGCGAACTTCGCGGGGTTCCGGCAATCATCAAGCCGCTGCAGCGCAACCAGGAACGACTCCTGAGCCGCGTCCTCGGCATCCGCGTGCTTCCCGATGACCGAGAGAGCCACGGCGTAGGCCGCGCGCTGATAGCGGCGAACCAGTTCACCGAAGGCCTCCCCACCGCCGGAACGCGCCAGGATCACGAGATCCGCGTCTGACCGGTCCTTCATTCCCTGTGACTAGACACCTGGGCCGGCTTCCCTGTTGAGCCCGAACGCTTGGTCGTTGCTGTTGACAGTGGGCCGGCGGACTCCGTTAGCTCGTGCCCGGCACCACCCGCCGTCACCGTCTGCGACCGTGGCGTTTGCGGGCGTGCCGGCGGGAGGGAGTGTTCTGCCGATGTCCCCGCGGGGTTCCGCCGACCGCCTTCGACTCGGCGTTCGGCGCGCGTGCGACTTCCCTGACGAGCGATACGAGCTCGTCCTCGGCTACATCGTCGAGGGCCCGGGCCAGCACATAGCGTGTGGCCGAGCGTTCGTCGCGGTCCTTCGGAGGCTCCAGACCGATGCTCAGGATCGTGGCCCCCGAATCGCGGTCGTACCCCACGCAACCCGCCCCCTCCTGGCGCAAAATCCACACCTCATCGTCCACGGTGACCTCCCGGCTGGGGGTCGAGACACCGGCGGCCGGAGCAACGGTTCTCACCGAAGGGGGCGGGGTGGGCCGGGCGGGCGGAGCGCGCTTCGCCGCCGGGCGCCGCTCGACCCCCTTGAACGAATCCCGGACCGAAGCGGGCGCCGGCGCCGGGTCGGGCGCGACGGCGGGCGGGGTTACCGGGTCAGGCGCCACGGCGGGCGGGGTTGCCGGGTCAGGCGCCACGGCGGGCGGGGTTGCCGGGTCAGGCGCGACGGCTGGCGGCGGTGCCGACGCGGGGGCCTCCGGCTGTGTCGGCTCCACGACCATTCTGGCCGGGACGGGCGGCGGCGTGGGCTTTCCGGTGGGTTTGTCGGCCATGGTGATACCCCCGCAACGGCGCTGCCGCGCTAACTCCGCATGATGGGAACGGCGTCGTCGCCGAAGAACATCCGGATGTACTTCGCCTGAATCGGGGTGACCCTCCTGACCGCCCACACGAGCTGCACGTGGTTCGGCTCGCTGGGACGCGAGGCCAACCGCAGCCCGGCCTCGCGCGGAAGGCGGTTCCCCTTTCGGTGGTTGCAGCTCGAGCAGGCCGTGACGACGTTCTCCCACGCGTTCCCGCCGCCCCTGGAGATCGGCAGGACATGATCGCGCGTGAGAAACTCGCGGTTGCGCAGTTCCCTCTTGTGCCGGCCGCAGTACTGGCAGGCGTATCCATCGCGCGCGAAGAGGAAGGTGTTGGTGACCTGCCTGCGAAAGCGCCTCGGAACCTGAACGTACCTGACAAGCCGGATGACCAGCGGGCAGGGATGTTCGGTCCGCACCGTGCGAAACGCACGCTGGGCATCCTGCTCGAGGATCTCGGCCTTCTGGTCCAGCACGAGACGGATCGCCCTCCTGGCGGGGACGATCATCAACGGCTCGTACGATGCATTCAGGGCTAGGCAGCTCACGGCGCCGACTCCAGTGTGATCTCCGACAGCTCCCGCGACGATGCGGGCTACGGGCGGTCCGGTTGACGATAACGAATCGGACCCGCCGCGTGAAACCGCCGGCGCCTACATGAGGTGCAGCGGATCCCGGTCGAGCGAGACGCGCAGATCGTTGCCGGAAGGCTTGAACTCGTCGGCTACCGCATGGAGCACGCGGCCGATGTCGGTGACGCCGCCGCGCAGGAGGAGGTGCCAGCGGAAGCGCCCGTGCAACTTCTCGATCGGGGCCGGCGCCGGCCCCAGCACTTCGGGTCCGGGGCCGGTCCTCTTCGCCAACCAGACCTCCAGGGACCGGGCCGCAGACAGGGCATCCGCCTGCACGGGACTGCTGAGCACGATCCTGGCCATGCGCACGCCGGGCGGATAGGCGGGCTCGGTCCTCGCGGCCAGTTCGCGTTCCACGAAGCCGTGATAGTCGTGGGCCACGGCCGCGCGCACGACGTAGTGGTCCGGCACATAGGTCTGAATGACGACTTCGCCTGCAAGACGCCCCCGCCCCGCCCGGCCCGCCACCTGCGAGAGGAGCTGGAAGGTGCGCTCGCAACTCCGGAAGTCGGGCAGGTGCAGCCCGATATCGGCGTTGATGACACCGACCAGGGTCACGCGGGGAAAGTCCAGCCCCTTCGCGATCATCTGGGTGCCGAGCAGGATGTCCACTTCGCCGGAGCGAACGCGCTCGAGGATGTCCCTGTGCGACCACTTCCCTCCGGTCGTATCGACATCCATCCGCGCGACGCGGCACCCGGGAAGGCTCTCCAGGAGGATCCGCTCCACCTGTTCGGTGCCGAGGCCGCGGAAGGACAGCGCGGACGAACCGCACTGGGCGCAGCGGGTCGGCGGCGGTTCCGTGTGGCCGCAGTGGTGGCAGATCATCCGCTGCCGGGCGCGGTGCAGCGTCATCGACACCGAGCAGTGGACGCATTCGAGCACGTCGCCGCAGCTCTGGCAGAGCGCAAAGCTGGCGTAGCCGCGCCGGTTGAGCAGGACAATGGTCTGTTCGTTGCGCTTCAGGCGCTGCCGCAGGGCCTGGAGCAGCCGCGCGGAGATCACCTGCTCGCGCGGGACAGGGGGGGCGGACGGGTCGGGGGGACCGGATGGCAAGGGCGGGCCGGACGGCACAGGGGGGCCGGTTGGCGCGCGGGTGCCGGGCCTGTCGGGAGCACCGGCCGGGTCGGGAGCACCCTTGCCGGCGGCTGGCGGATCAGTGGAGGGGCCGCCCGGCTCGCCCCGGGGACGCAGATCCACCACGTGAACGTCGGGCAACACCCCCCCACCAACCCGATCGGGAAGATTCAAGCGCACATATTTTCCCGATCGGGAATTCGCCCAGCTCTCGAGTGACGGAGTGGCCGACCCCAGGACACAGACCGCCCCGGATTGCTTTGCGCGCACCACGGCAACATCCCGGCCGTTGTAGCGAGGCGTCTCCGACTGCTTGTAGCTGCCGTCGTGCTCTTCGTCCACGACAATCACGCCCAGGCGGGGCAAGGGCGCGAAAACCGCCGAACGCGCCCCGATCGCAATTCGCTTGCGGCCCGACCGCAATTCGGTCCAGGCGTCGAACCGCTCGCCGTCGGAGAGGCCCGAATGCAGCACCGCCACCAGGTCGCCGAAGGCCGCGCGGAAGCGGGAGACGGTCTGCGGGGTCAGCGCGATCTCGGGCACAAGCATCACGGCGCCGTCGCCGCGTTCCAGCGCGCGCCGGATCAGCTCGATATACACCAGCGTCTTGCCGGAGCTCGTCACTCCGTGCAGGAGAAACGTCCCTCCTCCCGTCTCGAGCGCGTCGGTCAGGCGCTTCAGGACCCCGCGCTGGGCCGGCGTCGGCGTGAGCGCCGGCCCTCGCTCCGTCGCCTCTCCCCGGAAGGGATCCCTCAGGACCACCTCCTCCCGGATCTCGATCAGCCCCTTGCCCTCCAGCCCCCGCACCACCGCCCGGCTGAACCCGTTTTCCTGCATTGCGGTCAGCGCCTGCGTTCCGCCACCATCGAGCAGACGCTCGAAGGCCTCCCGCTGGCGCCGGGCTCGCCCGAACAGCTCGTCCAGCTCCTCCAGCGTGCCAACCTCGCGGATGACCCGTGCGACCAGGCGCTTACGCGGCGCGGTCTTCCGCGGAGTCGGCAACATCGTCCTGAGAACGATGCCCACGGGCGCCACGTAGTAGCGCGCGATCCACCGCGCCAGGCCGAGCAGCTCCTCGTCCACCGAGTGCGCGGACCCCAGCACGGCGATCACATCGCGCACCCGGGGCACCTCCGTCCCGGGGCCCATCACCCATCCGGTCAGCGTGCGGCTGCGGAACGGAACCTGCACCCGGGTGCCCGCCGGTGGAGCGGCGCCCCGGACCCGGTAGGTGAACAGCCGGCGCAACGGCACCGGGAGCGCCACCTGCACGAACGAGGTCCCGCCGGCCGTCATTGTGCCAAAGCCGCAGGGACGCGGCCCGGGATCAGTCCTTCAAGAGCAGGAAGACGTCCTCCTGCGGCTCGTCGACCGTCACCTCGGGGCCATCCGGTCCCATGAAGACGTTGAACTCGGTCCGGAGCCCCACATCGTCGGCGATGTAGATCCCCGGCTCCACCGAGAAGCCGACGCCCGGGACGAGGACGCGGTCGTCGTGCGCCTCGAGGTTGTCCAGGTTGGGGCCCCTGCCGTGGATGTCGCGGTCGATCGAGTGGCCCGTGCGATGGATGAAGTACTCGCCGTATCCAGCATCGGCGATGATGCGCCGCGCCACGTCGTCGCCCTCGAAGCCGCGCAGGACCTCGCCGCGCGCATGACGCTCCTGGAGTGACGCGACGACGCCGTCGCGCGCGGCCTTGGCCACCTCCCAGATCTCGGCGATCCGGGGCGGAAGCTCGCTGCCGAGGAAGCCCATCCAGGTCTGGTCGGCGGGAACAGAGTCATCGTGAAAGGCGGCCCAGAGGTCGATCAGGAGGAGGTCGCCGGCGCGGATGGGCTCGCCGACCTCGCCGGGATCGTAGTGGGGATCGGCCGCCCTGGGGCCGATGGCGACGATGCAGTCGGCCTGCGCCGGGGCGCCCCGGGCGGCGAGCTCGGATCGGATCCAGGTTGCGAGTGCGCCCTCCGTGATGGTTTCGCCCCGGGAAACGTGATCGGCGGCGCGCTCGAAGGCTTCCCGGGCCAGGTCCTTGACGAGCTGGGACGCGCGGCCGTGCTCCTCGCGCTGCGTGGGCGTCCACACCGCGTAGAATGTCGAGACCAGGTCGCCGGAGCTGCACAGTTCGACGCCCACATCGACGATGATGTCCCGTATGCCCGCGGGCAGCAGGTCGAGGTACGGCACGTCGCCGCGCGAAGAAGTCTCGGTGGCGACCCGCTCGCAGCCGGCCAGCAGGGTGCGCAGCCCTTCCTCCATGCGCTGGCGGCTCGAATAGCTGTCCTTGGGCCAGTCGAGGTGGCGCCAGGACGAATGCTCGATCGCGTGAATCAGCAGCCGGGGCTGACCGGTTGCCGGAATGAGCGCGAAGCCGCGCCGGGTGGTCCACTCCAGGCCGAGAAGCGACCGGCCGATGGGATTGCGATCCTTGAAGTCGTAGATGAGCCACGCGTCGAATCCGCGTTCGCGAAGCGCCTCCTGGACCCTCGCCACACCTTCGGCGCTCGCCAGCAGCACCCCGGTGGTATCCGACCGCGCCCTCGTCATTCCATTTCCTCCATCGCTTCGAGTTCGGCGAGGGCGGCGTCCAGGCGCTCCCTCTCCTCTTCGCTGATGCCACCTGCGAGGCTGCCGTCCGCTGCCGCCGGGTCTCCCCTGAGCCGCCGCAACACCAGGACCACCACGGCCAGTCCCATCAGGAGTGCCAGAGGCGGCATCACCCAGGCCAGCAGGCCGGCGCCGCTCCGCTTCGGCAGGGCGCGGTACTCTTCCCCGTGGGCCGCGATCACCAGTTCGACGAGGCTGTCGGCGGGCAATCCGCCCTGGGCCATCTGGTCGATGCTGTCCCTGAGCAGAGCGGCCTCCCTCGAGGGGCAGACCTCCAGCATCTGTCCCGGGCAGTAGGGTGACCGGATCTTTCCGATCGCATCCCGGGCCTCCGGGTGGACCTGGTGAGGAGCCGTTTCCTGGGCGACTGCGGCCCCGCACACCAACAGCAGACCCATCGCCGGCAGCAGGGTGACCACTCGCAGCCGCTGTGCGCCGCATTTCGCGATGGCAGGGACCGCTACGCGCTTCATCCTCTTTCGCCTCCGTCCATCGGTGCGCCGTCCATCCCGACTCCGGCGAGCGCGCGGATGACGGCGACGCATCCCGCTCCGGTCCGCTGCGGGTCGTATCCTCCCTCCAAGAATACCACAACCCGGCCACCGCAGCAGCGCGCGGCCGCCCCCATGACCATTCGGGTCGTCTCGTGGAGATCTTCGGGCTCCAGCAGCTGTCCGCCCAGCGGGTCCCCGGCCAGGACATCGAAGCCGGACGACACGAGGATGAAGTCGGGCTCGCAGCGCGA